>JAABUW010000902.1_pt1 | contig 54270 bp, 52 predicted proteins | sample 5560081 | NCBI WGS metagenome assembly JAABUW01 (sample SAMN10711882, study PRJNA513363) | rock metagenome | isolation source: Antarctica rocks | place: Antarctica: Victoria Land, Knobhead sud | reverse complement strand
GGAAGAAAGCCGTCTTCATATCTGGAATGACTGGCGTAGTCCGAATGACAAGGCCTTTGATGCTCACCATCTTATCCATATCATTGGGATTCAATTCTCTCATGTTTACCGAACTATCCAGTCCAAATGGTTTTACTTTGTACAATTTGGTTTCCGCTTCTTGTACTAGATCTGGTATACCTAATGACTGGCCAGCATGTCCGTTTGGCTCAGAACTTGGCACTGCAGGCATAGAGCTATCGGGTCTGGCCTGAGCGTGAATTTGTTGTTGCTCGGTTCGTAACCTGGACATTTCCGCTTCTGCTAGATCAACGATTACATCCTTGATAGTCTGGTCCATCAGGGGGATAATCTCATGTGGATATGCTTGTACTTGATGCCAAAGCTTCACCGTCGAAGGGAACGCCTTGAGGTTTCGGAGATCCAGATTAAGCCCAGTAACCCCTAGGTGGCGCATGTTGTTCAACATCTCAATATACTCCCTACAATTCCCGCCACTCTCTGGCGCATCGGTCTCTTCTTCTGTAGCACCATCGGCCCACATTCGATATTTTTTTTGATAGCCCAGTAAAAACTCTTTAAATGTAGACATGGTATCTTGGATCGAAATGTTCGTTCCCCATATTATCCTTGTCGACGAACCGCCGATTGCATCAGCTTCGGATGTATTTGGATCAAGATTGGAGAAAGTTGCTGCATCTGAACCCGTCGCGCCTTCCCGCACTGGGACACCGTTTTCGTCGACAAACATTCGTCGGCGGCGATTGGGGGTAGCGCTGAAGATATCAGAATGTATATCGCCACGTCTTGAGTTATTGAGCGCAGAAGCACCCGGCGCAGAAGATCTTGGCGTACGGACAAAAAGGCCACTGCTGCTGGTTGGAATATCATTTTGACGATGGACGTTGCCATTAGTGGCACGAGTCGGGCTTGAGCTGGAGGCATAGCGTATCGGCGACGAATCTAGCATTTGTGTCAGCACTTGAGATAGGCTCCGCATGGGCGACGTACCACCTGGGGGTTGCCCTCGACCTCTAGGAGTGCTTCCTGCTATTGAAACCTGCTTCAAGGGAGAACTGATTTGCATGGCGTCGTTGCCATTCATGTTTGCGGCACCGTTGACAGGCGATGAGCGGAAGAACAGCGGTGAGGAAGATGCTACATTCTGTTGTGATGCTCGAGGAGTCCCTTGCGGTTGATTTGGCTCCACTTGAGCTGCAGGCGACGATCGCGCCACGGCTGCTGCTGGACTACTGGCTGGTTGCGCCGAGTTCCTTGTTGAACGTGCCGGAGTTGCAGATGCAGAGTTTCGTTTCGAGCGACGAGACGCTGGGGAAGACATCGTGAAGGTCGTGCGTTGATTGTTACAGCGTCATGAAAGTTAAGTTGTAGTTGGGAAGGAGGGTCTAAGGGAGACGCGGCACGAGCTACGCGTAAAGTGGTTTCGCGACAAGGTGTTGACCAATAAAAGCTCACATCTTACCAGTTGAGAATAGCTTCTATACCTAAAACCCCCGTTGACAACGTATTTCGAATTACCATTGAATCATATCGGAAAGAGTGTATACCATTGAGTTCAACTGGTCGAACATAATTGTCCTCCTACATGATACTCTACGTCCAATCGGTATCGAAATTGCTTTGATGAGATGATAATTCTAGCATCTCTGCCAATGAAGGACTTCCCATCATTTCAGGAGAAACGCTATAAATATATCAAGGATCTGTATACCTCAAGGAACATAGAACGCAGCCACTGAGATTATGAGATATAGTGGTATCATGATGGTGCCCTCGAGCCTGTACACGAGATCAGCAAGTACTGTGTTCCAGCATGAGGTAAGAATCTTACCGTGTCGACTTGGCGGTGCTAAGGAGCGAGTTGATGTATATTACCGATGCGAAAAGGATTGTAGACTCAAAACATCGCGAAGCTTTTACTCATCTCATCGATACCCATCATCTGGCCTAGCAGAACGATCGCGGGAACGATCAAAATGGCAGTTTGCAACCATTTACCAAGCTTTACGTTAACGCAAATATCCCATCCTATCTTTGACTGCAGTCCAACCGGGGTGGGCATCATTTCCAAGTAGCGGAAGTAACATCACACCTACAAATGTCTTCGAAAGCTCAGCAGTTTGCATGAGCCCCTCAAAACTATCCGTGGCAAATTCGGGTTTGAAAGCGAGGAGCACCGTCGTAAGAACCATGACAACAAGAAGTTATCTATGTCGAAAGCTGAGGTCGCTTTTTCTCTTCCTCATCTTCTTCCTTTTCTCCATTGTGCTCTCGAAGAGGCTGTTCTAAGAATTCGGGCTTCTTTTCTTGACCGCAGGCATGATTTTCAGTCTGAAATACACTTTTCGCAGCTAACCGCACTTCCTTTGCCGCAAACCGACGCCTGCCGGTTACCTCCTCTCGTGTTGAGAATCGGCTGTCCAAGACACTTTCATCGTAAGGCATTGCCGGTGGCGCATCTGGACTTGTTCCAAGGACGACGGTGCTCCCCATGATATACCGGTCGAGAACCGCTCTCCTCTTCCTGGCGCATCAAGGCCTTGTGACGAGTTCGCGAGCTTGGGCTATATAACTGAAGCCATGCATCATTCCAAGCTTCTTGACGAGCAACTACACGAAGCTCATCTGGAGCATGTTCAATAAAGTAACACCAGGGTAAGTTTTAAAACCTTACTTACGCATTGTATGTGGTTCCGGCGGCGACGGCTAAGGAGGAAATTGTTGGAAACAGTAACGACGACAGCGAAGGTAGCATGGAATAAGTTTATTGAGACAAGTCAGGTTTGACAACCCAAGATAGGTCGCCAAACAGTTGATCCTGTTACACATAATTCAAACCCGGCTTGCCCTGCATAGATCTCCACAAGAGATTTTTTTCTTCAAGATGTTGTCAAAGTAGGTCTAGTAAACAGCATTTACTTTATGTAGAGATATCCAAATGAACGTTCAGACACTCTGGGGTATAACAGTTGACTCGCGTTAGTACACGAAGCTTGCAAGATAAAACAAATTGGACGAAGGAACATATGGAACTGATCAATCTTGACTTTCCATACTTAGGTTGCAGTCTAGGTCTGGTACCTGGCCTGGCGTGTCTGGCTATCGGTCATTGTCTGTTAACTTTCTGGAGCCCACTTTAAAGACCTACGATACGCCTTCTCCAGCCAAACTTGTCAACGGATCCTGGCTTGACAGGTCCTTCGTTGAAGAAGAGGAGGAAATGTATAGATCCCTCCTAATATTTTAGCTAGGAATGCCTGCTGAAGCCTCGTGTCAAATCTTATCTTACTTCAGCCATGAAATTCTGAAAACTTTCGGAGCGGGTCAAACTTGATACTTGGGGCGGTACAATTAGCCTCGTCGACTTCGTTTTCGTGAGCAGCCCAGCGAGTTTTCTAAGTTCTGCTGCGTCCGAGTCGACTTGGCTGCTTGGTCGCCTTACGGTCATTCCCCTTTCAATTTGCGTTCAGTGGGCAAGATTGTGAGGTGCTAGATATGCACGTCATCTTAGATGCATGTAGGTTCTCTTGCAGATGAGGTTCAACGTAGTGTCTCTCTGGTTCAGATCTGCACATGCGGCGACTTGCGCTTGACAATTTGGAGTTGGATATGTTGGACGCGTATATGAGAGCATCATTGACTATCCCTTTTCAGGCCCCCAAACAAGCTTTTCCATACATCTGTTTTATTTGATCCCCCTCGCTCCCGGTTTCGTGGCTGTCTGGTTCTCACGGTGAGAAACTAATATCGTCGCCGGCGGTTGAAGTCCACAGCTCTGCATAGCAAAGAGGAACCATTATAGCGACCGTTCTTCTTGTTCTTGCGAGCCTTGCCAGGACCAGGAGCCAGAGTCTTCCTCGATTGATAGATTCTTATCGAGGGTTCCTCGAGGCAGCGATGATCGAAATAAGGCTTTGAGTCCAGCAAACTTCAGCTAATTGATACGATTGGTCCAACGTCTTCGGTGAGGGTGTGGTGGAAACCTCGTTATCTTCTCTTTCACCCCACGAACTCACAAATGGGCAGCTTATACTCTTCCAGCAACCAATATCTCCTCTTCACACCCTCCCACTCCTCTTTTCCCATGTCCTTCACCTCCAGTGTCTCCCACGTAGTGTCATATCCAGCCTCAAACAAATCCATCTCCACTACCTTGCAATAGACATCATAGCACACCTGTCGGTCAGCCCCCAAACCATTGAAGAACCCCCATTTCCCACCCTCATCTAGTATACCAATGAGGAAATCACTGAAGAAATCCCGTAAAGCTTTGTAATCCTCAGCAAAGGTGTCGAAGTAGATGGCATCAAACAGTATTTCCTGCTCTATGATTTTAGGGAGCACGGATTGCCACGTCCCTTCGTGGATAGTGACACCCGGTTTTTCTTCGCAACCTGAAGCTCTCATATGCTCAAGGACAGATGGGTGTGCTTCAATGATGTGGTGTATACTGGGGTCTTTAGACTGAAAGAAGTTGTCGATTATACCCATGCCATGGCCTATGTTGAGAACTCTAAGCCCAGGTCGAGGACAGAGTAGGTCGGCGGTGCGTTTCATTATTGGGGTCTCCCAAGACATCATCACGCCGTTTTGGGTAGAGTCAAGAATGCGAGACGGTTGAAATGAGAGAGAAGACCGGAGATAGTCTGAATTGGTAGGTCCGGCAGCGGAAGGATTTGGAGGGGCATCAGGTTGAATATCTTCTACTGGCGTAGCTTCGGATGCTCTGATCTGGTCATTCTGCGTTTCAGAACCAAAAACCACACCACTTTCGCCCTCTCTTCCTTGCCCAGCCCCCTCATCCTCCTCTTCATCCTCATCGTTGTCCCTCAACAACTCATATTCGTCAAGCCGGTTGAGCAGCATCTCCGCCCTGACCCCCGCATCAACCATGATATCGTACAGCTTGCTGCAGCCCAGCCTCCTGGCCAAACATCCCGGTGTCTCATTATTCGCATCCAAGTCATTCCAGATAGCTCCATTCTGCAGCAAAAGTCTCATGGTTTTCGCCGCTGCCTCCACATCTGCATCCTCGGTATCAGCTTGCTCATCACTTGAGACAGCATGACTAAGTCCGTTTATCGCACTACCATTGGATTCAGCACCATTACGGCGAGGAGTAGAGGAGTTTTCGCAGGCAGCGATTGCAGCATGGAGGGGTGTGAAACCAGTTTCAGGATCTTGGACGTTGGCGGAACCGTTGCGTAGAAGAGTTCGAAGGGCTTCGAGGTTGTGTTGCGCAGATACGAGGAGGATCTGTTGGGCTTGGATATCGGTCTCTATATCCTCTGACAGTTCAAGTTCCATGGTCAATTGACACAATGGAAAGGATTGCTTTGGGGGGGAAAGGCGTTAGGCATTAGGCGTTAGATCTCGCTTAGCCCTAACCCTAATGGAATGCCTATAACTGAAATTTTGGTTTCGACTCCGTGTCTAATGATTTAGATACAGTATGTAGCTTCTCTAGAGCCTCCAATTTGATGTGATATTAGGACTGGATTTTTTGTCGTGTATCTGGTTGTGCAATGAGAGAATGCTATATCTATCTACTCATGCGGATACTTTACCAAAAGAAGTACATGGCAATGTCACAATTTTGGACAGCATTCTGTCTTTACAGATCATCGTATACGCCATAGTCGACCGTTCAGCGCTCTATGCCTGATAGGTTGACGCTGAGACGTCACCTCCTCTGCCAGTCCAATTCACGTGAATGTTCTTGCCTTCAGGGTACTTCTCGCTAGCGTCTTCTGGCTTGATCCTAAATGTGTGGGCACCGAAATAATCTCGCTGGGCTTGCAAGAGATTGGCTGGTAGGTTCTTGGCGCGGTAACCGTCGTAGAAGCTAAGTGCGGTGCTGAAAGCTGGCGTTGGAATACCCCATTGAACAGCTTTGCAGACAGTATCTCTCCAGCCGGGCTGTGCCTGATGGATGGCTTTGTTAAAGAAGTCGTTGAAGAGCAAATTCTCGAGATCAGGGTTCTTGGTGTAGGCAGCGGTGATGTCTTTCAAGAAGACCGAACGAATGATGCATCCCCCGCGCCACATAAGAGCGATGGACGGCTTGTTGAGTTTCCATTTGTATTCTTTTGCGGCCTGGTAAAGATATTAGATAGGTCCTGAATACTGTTCCTATATGTTGTCTGATATTACTCACATTCTGTATGAGCATGAAACCTTGGCAGTAAGAGATAATCTTCGACGCGTAAAGGGCTTGTTCAAGGTTTTTAAGAAACTCCTTTTTGTCTCCTTTGAAGTCGGGCTTGGGTGGACCATCAAGTAATCCGGAAGCGCGACCGCGCTCCTCTTTCAGTGAGCTTAGGCATCTCGCAAAGACGGCCTCTCCAATTAACGTGACAGGCATGCCAAGATCTAGAGCATTGATGGCTGTCCATTTCCCAGTACCCTTTTGGCCTGCAGAATCCAGGATTTTCTCCACCAAAGGTGTGCCGTCGTCATCATTGTATCTGAGGACGTCTCGCGTGATTTCTATAAGGAAAGAGTCAAGTACTCCCTTGTTCCAGTCTGCGAAAACATCTGCCATTTCCTTGGAGGACAGCCCTAGCCCACGTTTCATAATGTCATAAGCCTTTAGTGGTTTCAGCTTTCACCAAAACTTCTCGATCGATCTTTGACATATGGATCATACCTCACAGATCAACTGCATGTCACCGTACTCGATTCCGTTATGGACCATCTTCACATAGTGACCAGCGCCCTCATCACCTACCCAGTCACAGCAAGGCTCCCCATCACTCTTTGCAGCAATGGCTTGGAATATATCTTTGATTAATGGCCAAGCCTCCTCGTTACCGCCAGGCATAAGACTGGGCCCATATCGAGCACCCTCTTCTCCACCTGATACACCAGTGCCCACAAATCGAAGACCTTTCTCAGCCAGCGCTCGCGTTCGACGATTGGTGTCCGGGTAATGTGAGTTCCCACCATCGATGATAACATCACCCTTTTCGACGAAAGGTAGGAGAGCGTCAATGAAATCGTCGACTGGTTTCCCAGCCATTACAAGAAGCATGATTCGTCGTGGTTTCTTGAGTTTTAGGACAAACTCCTCGATTGAGTGAGCGCCAATGATCGATTTGCCTTCTCAAGTGTCAGCCTCCCTTCGTCCTTGTTCGGCCGCGGGAAATGACGAACCTTTGGCCTCATTTTCCAAGAAGCGGTCGACCTTTTGAACGGTACGGTTGAATGCAACGACAGTGAAACCGTGATCCGCAATGTTCAATATTAGGTTCTGGCCCATAACGGCCAGACCAACGAGGCCAAAATCACCACTGGGGTTGATCCGCGCAGGTCCGCCGACATTGATGCCAGCAAGACGGGCGCTACAGTCAGCCCATTGTTCCTATCAACACAAGTTCTGTATCTTCAACACTCATGTACGATCCATCCGAACGCGTGAGCTTCGAAACTCCGTGCATTCCGGCAAGACTGCATGATAGTGGGGTAGACGGGGTTGGGGTTTTCAGATGGAAGACTTACACTGCCTTTTCCGTCATATTAGCAGCTTGTTCGAGCAATTGAAGGTACTTGAATTGTACAGAACGAGCATTCAGAAGCAGTGGGTTATGTGTGACATAAGGGGAGGCTAAAAAACCTCATTGACGGTGGGGTTGAAGAGGCACTCACGGGCACAGCCTATCTCAGACGTGCTAGGGCTAAGCCCCTTCGGGTTACTCTAGCGCTTTGCTTACTACAGTAGGTGGATGCTCGTGTTCCCATTGATATTTTACCGACACGCTGTGGGATTTTCTTCTACGAGCTGTATGATACAGGACGTAGAAACTTATGGCTTCGGGCAACCATTCATAAGCACTGATTGTTCGACAAACTGGATCTCCGCATAACCGCCCTGATCGACAAAGGTCAGCTCTGCGTTATCCCCTCCTAGGATCCATCCATCCCTTTCAATCTCCTCCGGCTTTGGCAGGAGTAATACCTTCCTGCCACGCAGAAAATTTCTTGTCTTTCAAATCTCCTTCCAGATCCCCCCAACACCACCAAGCTGTGCCCAGATACCCTGGGTTGATTTGCATCCGGTACGACTCTCCTGGTCGTAAGTCATCCTTGGTTAAGCGCTTCTCGTACCTGAAGATCCGACTTATCGGCTGGTTGTGCGTGACTTGTACTTGCCCCTCTGCGGGGATAGTGATGAGGTGCAACCATTCGCGCTTCTTGAGATCGGGTGAGTCGGTGGGGCGGGCGAAGTGGAGCTTGAAGTGCCCGAAACTAATCTTTTTTTCTGGGGTTGTAGAGGAAATAAGTCCGCCAATGGTTCTAAGAGCTAGAGTATCCACGCCTACACCTTCTTCTGCCGGTTCAAAAACGGTATTTTTGGTACAATGGTAATAGCGTGACCAAGCTGTATTGTTTGCGCAATGCGTAGACTGAGGATCATCTGGAAACTGTTGCAAGGGTCTTCTGGGGCGCCAAGGGGGAGAGTGGGCGAAGATGTAGATAGACATACCGCAATAAGGGCCTTACGCCTTTCGGGTGGACACCGAAGCTTGAGCAAAACCATGACGAAAAACTGGACAACTAAGCACAGATTTCAAAGATCAAAGACGACGATATACCAAGTAAACTATCGCGAATTAAGAGAACCGAATCCTTCGAAGCAGGAGTGACGTCGTTTGTATCGACGACTTGCTTGTCTGGAACGTGCCGTGAACATGCAGCCCGTGGCTACGAAGGATAACAGCATCGGCTGGTGTTGTCTAAGCCATGATTCCTAGACGTCAGCTGTACGTAGTGTATAAGCCTTATAAGATCGGCAAAATCGGTGTTTGTAAAAGTCAGGCGAATGTTGAAAATGTTAGGGGGAAGGCTCGCGGATAAGAACACGTGACCTGCCCTAGTTAGGCAATTCCATCGCCCTCTTTTTCCGCCTCTGGAAGTTGCCCCCCGTATTCCACTCCCCTCACAGAATTGGAAAACCGATAGGTAATCCAGTACCTGTAGCTTTCCTGTAGATGCACGCTTGTAACAAAGCCCTAAAAGTGCCTTCCCCTTTACCCCAATACCTTCAACCCTCCCTTCGTCTTCCCCTGCTTTTTCTGCACCCCACCACCTCCCTGGTTCTTCCCCCCGCCCTTCCCCTTGCCTCCCTTCCTCTTATCATGCGGCACCACCGGCCTTATCTCAGTAGTGCTCTTCCGGAGAAGTACAGGATGACTCCCGATGTACTTCCCATGCATATCCTTCGCCGCCTGGAAATACTCTTCGCCATCTATGAAACTCACGAACCCGTACCCTTTGCTCTTCGTCGTCCGCTTATCCCTTACTACTCTCGCTTTCTGCACGGAAGGGTATTTGGAAAACGCTTTGAGCAACGACTCGTCAGTGACTTCGCCAGCCAGGTTACCAACGAAGAGCCGAAAGTGCGCGGGGTCCCATTCTAGTAACGAGGGATCTTGCCACGTTTGCCCACCCCCACTACGGACGACGGTTTTCTGTTTGCCATCGGCGCCGGTAACGACTGCTGCAACGCCCGTGTCGGCGTTTACGGCGTTACTCATGGCGGAGGTGCTCATTGACGGCGCTGACGCATCAGGTCTTACCCCCAATGGGCCAGAGTTTGCTCCAGTACCTACACCACCGCCTTCACTTGCACCGCCGAATTTGCTAAATTTGCTAAACGTACTTCGCGAGCTCTCTGTATCTTTGCCCGCATAAGCACTCTGCCATTGCGCGATCTGCGCTTCCATTTCTGGGTCCATGCCATCTTGGCCGCGGCCTGCGCCTGGCCCATGACCAGAGCCGCCTTGGCCTGGGAGTGGGAAAGGGTTGCGGATTTGAGGGGGTGTAGGCTCGGCAAAAGGTTCTTGATAGGCGGGTGTTTGGCTATAAGACGGAGTGGGCGGTTGTTGATACGAGGGTTGCGCTTGGTAGGCGGTGTTGGTATACGTTGTTTGTGGGGCTGAGAAGCCGGTTGGGGGGGCGGGAGCTGCTGACACGACTGGGCGGAAAGGTTGCGAATTAGATGTTACCGAACGAGGCGCAAACGTTGTGAAGCCACCATAGCCAGAGGTAGGAGCACTGCTGCCATTGTAGCCTCGGGTCCCTGGAGCACCAGAGGCGAAGCTGGGTGTAGTGGTGAATGCTGGTTTGAAGGAAGGTGGAGGGCCACTTGGAGGTGGTGGCCGAGCGGGGAGTGAAGCGTGAGCTTGAGGTTTCGTTGGTGACGAGGGTGCTGGTGGAGCTTTGAGACCTGGAGGGGGCGGATAGGACATGATGAACGGCTGTGCGATGTGGCCTTGAGTTTACGAGAGTACGTACCTCGCGTCACTCTTGGAGTGTCTCAAGTAGTCAGTCAGTTATGTAGGCAGTCGATGGTAGGTTCGGCTCTGAATCGAGTAATACTACGAAGATATTACGAGACATATCGTCAAGATGCTACACTCGGTGTTCGCGATTGAGCACCTTGAAGATTTAGCTATCACTCAGATCAGCCTAGCGTGAAAGCTCTTAAGGAGCCGCTACTGTAATCTAAACCCTTCCCCAACTCATTAAAGACAAATTCTACCAAGTGTGCCCTAGTAGCCGCTGACGTCCTTTAGGCTCCAAGTAAACTATTGTTACATTAGGTCTCGGGAACTAAACGTTGCTTCACTTTGAACGGAAACCATACGAATCTAGAGAGGTTGAGATGTCTCGTTGAGGTTTCAATGAGTGATTCATGCGTTGCCTTGGTGGTAGAATCTGCGCGTACAGGCACGGTCGTATATTCCTCAGGACTGTAGCTAAGATTCGCGCCTTTAATTCTCGCCCAGAAAGACTCGCGCGCTGTGTTATCGTACAGATGCTCCTGGTCTCCCCTCGACATCAAATCAACGCATCCAACCTTTCAGCATCCATCATGCCACTCCAGTATGCAACAACGCCGTCCAGTTCCTCGCCCGACGCCAAGTTCAATCGCCGAGAATAATTGAATCATTAGCTGAGAGTACATGCATCATCTTATCATAACATGCAGCATCTATGCCAGATAACGATACGCTGGTGTGCTCGAGTCTTCTATCCGCTCGAGATACTCGCGCTCGATCAAGCTTTCTATTCTTTTCTTCACCATGTTCACGTCTGGGAAGAACCGGGCGGTTAGTTGTTGGATGACTTCGGCAATGAGTTTTTGGTGGGTGAGTTCTTTGCGCTGCCTACGAGTGGGTGTCAGCAGGCTACGTAGAAAGGGTTTGCCGAGGGAAACATACTTCATTGTTCGTACGACCGCGGCTTCGATGCTGCCGCCCCGGGTATCATTGTTCTTTTTCTCCGTCTCTTGCCGCTCATTCAGATCCTCGACTCTATTGCCACTTGAGACCACACCGATCTTGACCCTCTGGAACTGGCTGTAGAAGTTTTCATTGAAGTAGAATCGATCGCTGTTCTTTACATCTTTGCTCATAGGTTCCTTGAGCAAAACCCGAGTCTTCTGGACCACAGCCAGCGATTGTAAATTGCGTGTCAATTCGTTGAAAGGGATGTTTGTCTTGGCCTGGATCTCTTCGCAAGTGTACGATTCGCCAGGAGGAAGATCGTTAAACAGCAGAAGGATGACCATCGAATACGTTGAGACGTTTAGCTCTCTTATCTTCTTCCCTCTCATCTCAGCAAAGTAGGCACGTAAATCCGCTGTACCCATGTTCGCTTGCCAAATGAGTTGCCGGCCACTATGTTTGTCAAGATAGTATTTCTCAAAGCCTTGCTTTATCCGTTCGATCTGAGGTGGGAAGATACACTTGGACTCTGGCTCGTTGTCTCGGTAAGAAGGCGCCATAGCTTCTAGCGGCCACATCGTACTTGTCAGGACGTTGACCTCTATCTCGGCGCGCTTGGGATCAGCATCACCCAGTTGGGCAACGTGGTTTTTATAACTCGAACACCAGTCTTCTGAGACAGCGATATCTTTGAACATTGCTTCAATTCTCTGCGTGAAGTTGTTGCCCACTTCCATCTTCATCTTCAAGATCATCTGGCGCTCAGCGTCCATGCTGACAGAGCGCTTCATGAGTAAACGCCTGGACAGATGCTTCTTATAGTAGCGTTCAAACATGTCTTTATCTTGGACGTAACGTAGAAGGGTGATTCCCTTATCAAGTAAAGTATCAACTTCGTTCTCTGTTTTGCCTTTGATACCTTTCTTCATATTCTCATCAAAGAACAACGAAAGATACTCGGAGCTCCTCTCAAAAGCGTTTATGAAGTCTGTGAAGCTCCGTGAAAAGGCCGTCTGCAGGCCTTGATCCGACAGAAAAGATGTGGCTAGAATGTGGTCAAACTTCTCCTTCAACTGAAGGACGTCATCAACCCATTTGATCGCAGCTGCAGTCAGTTGGTTTACCGGCCTTTCTGGGGCCTTTTCTCCGTCTGCCGCTGGGCCTTTAGTTGGCGGCGCTTGAGAAGTGCTATTCACTGCGCTGTTAATATCTGTGCCCAACTCGACGATACGCTTCTGCACCGCCTTTTTCAGTTCTTCCTTCTTGGGATCTACCCTTGAGCTGAGTTCGTAGATCATTCCAAGCTCCCCTAACCGCTCATTGTCAAGCATGTACTTAACGCCACTGTTCTCCAGTGCAATTACTTCTGCTATATGCTGCTTGATCAGACACTTGTCAACGACATCTTTGATTTTCGCCGAAGTTAAAGGCGACAAAGTCGACCTGCATCGATCGTGTTCCTCGTTCGCTCGTTTCCTAGCATGCCGGCAAAATGTTCCAGCATCTGCTTCAAGTAGCAGCGATTCTCCCTCTGTCTTGTAGAAGTCTTTACTTGCCGTGATGAATTCCGGCTCAAAGCTCGTTAGGTATAGCTTCGTCGATTCTTCCTCCTCCTCCGTTTCGTAGAGACCTTCTAGCAAATAGACACAAGATCTAATTAGAGACCTGTCTATGATATCGCCTTCTCGCTCCATTCTTATTTGGTCTAAGATTACTGATGTCATCACGTCGGCTATTGTTAAGGAATCATGTGACGGGAAGGGTGTTCGAAGGACGCAGTCTCGGAACTGGCCCATCGATGCAGCAAAAATAGATGGTTTTCTGTTGTCTGTGCAATAGACGCGGTCCTGCAAACATCGAAATTAATAAATCTCATGTCTGAATAACCCAAGTTCTTCTTGCCTTGGAACATGCCTGAGACTTACCATGTACATGAGAACATCCGTAGTCATGTTCATGCACAAGTTATGATCATCCCACGCTTGCTTCAAAGCCTTCAGTAACCTCTCCCCCGCCACTCTCTTTTCGTTCGCCGTAGCAGTGAACGCCACCTCATCACTGCGGACCACTATACTTGGCGATATCTCCAACAGAATCCGTGGCCGTACGGTATTAGCGAGCCAGTCTTCTTCGAACTCCTTCACCCGGGTGTAGAGGGTCTCCCCTTTTTTCTTCAGCACGAGCTTGTAGGCGTTACGGTACAGCTCTTCGAAGGAGAGCTTTGATGCATTTTTTGTGTGTATCTCGCGTAGTGAAGATGAGAGGACCGCCCACATGGACTCGAAATCGACGGCATCGTTATTTCCTAAACCCTTTGGGACGCGGAAGTTAGGTTTGTTTTTCACACTCAACATGTTAGGTAAGATACGGTAGGTTGTTGTGTGTCAGTGAGTGTATGGAGGGGATTCAGAAACTTGGTAGGTTTATGAAAGGAAATGTCCAAGTATTTATGTTGGATTGGCAACTGAAAGATGGAGCAGTAAAAGTAGCCCAACACCTTCACTAGTCACCTATGGGTATCACTCACCCTTCTTGGGGGGCGTATTTTTCCACGACCTCTTCCGGCTAACATTGTGAAATTCCTTCCAGTGATGTTCACCAGCTACCTTGAGTAATAGTCGCAGAGGGGCCGTTCGTAGGTTGCAGTAATTGACAAGAGACAACAGGGAGCTGTCATAATTCAAATGGCATTGACTCTGATGTCTTGCCTTGGTTCTGGCTGGATGAGGACATTTGACATCTGGACAGTGAATACAAAAGAAAGCGTGGTAGTTCACGTTGTAGACAGTCACACAGTGGAGTGGAGTGAGTTAATAGATACCTACTGTAGATACCTCCAGGGTTCCTGCATCTGAATGTGGTCGGCGGTCGGCCGACATGTCTCCGAAACCTTAAATTCCTTTGACAGCAGAAACGTCATTCTGTTTCGACCGTCTTTCACCTCCAAAAGGAGTCCTACTCTAACATTCGTCCGAAACACTCACAATCAAGCAAACAAGATGAAAACAACCCAAAGCTTCAGTGCTTTTATTTACCAACTACGCTCCTCAACCTCTCTAGCCTCTCAGCCTCTCCCTCGTCTCAGATCCTATTCCCAGCGCGCCGCCCCCATCCAACCTCTACGCCGTAGCTTTGCGCAACCGCAACGCATCGCTTTGGCCTCCCACCTGCGCTACAACTCCACCATTCCGTCATCACCTCCAAAACCCCGAAAACAGCCTTCTACAGGAACCTCCGCCCCCTCAGCCACCACCCTCCCTCCCCCCTCCCCCTCCCGGAACCAACCCTCCTACTCCCTAACCATCACCTGCTCGCCCTGTACAACGCGGTCCACCCACACAATCTCCAAACAAGGCTACCACAACGGCACCGTCTTGATAACCTGTCCCGACTGCAAAAACCGGCATGTCATCTCCGACCACTTGAAAATCTTCTCCGACACGAGCGTCACCATTGAGAGTTTGATGCGGGATAAGGGGGAGCTAGTGAAGAGGGGGAGTATCAGTGGGGAAGGGGATGTGGAGTTTTGGGATGGAGAGGATGTGGGGGGGAAGAAGAGAGGGGGAACGGGGGTGGGGGAGGTGGAGAGGGAGAGAGCGAGGGAGGAGGTGAGGAGGGAGGTGGATGATTTGTGAGGGGGGTTTTCGGAGGGAGATGTGTCACAATGGGCTCTTGGCAATTCTTAAGAGGTGCATGGCGAATCATCAGCAGTGCTTGATAGCTAGAAGCCCATCGCCAGTCATTCAGACCGCTTGGAGCTGGGATCAGGTATCTCATCCTCTATACTATAGGGAGGCGTATGTTGGTGTGAGGGGGATCCTCCTGTGGGTGGTTTACTGAGACTATCTGTTCAGTTATGGTAAAGATTGTATAAAGTGTATAAAGTGTAATTTAACTTTTAGTGTTTAGTCATTCAGTTTTGTCGTCTTCCTCATTCTGGAAAACAGTCATTCTTGCACACAGCATCTTTCCGATGGCCGCTCAACCCGACTTCCAGAAGTTATCGAACGGCATGATCACCGCCGGCCAAGAAATGCTAAAGCTTCAGAACATTCCTGCTATTGATCAACCCCGTACATTACACGATGAAATTGCCGCACTCGGACGAGGAATGAATGAGCATTTTCGAAGATTGAACGATAAATTTGAAAGATTAGATCTTCATATGAAAGTCGAGTAAAGCATACTTCTAAACACCAATTATATAATTTTATTGAAGCTAACATCATGATTCAAGTGCGGTAAATCAAGTCGCCAGAGTTTGTAACTCGCATATCACCAGTCTCGAGACAGAGCTTCAGATCTTGCACAATGAGCGTAATGAGGCAGTATATGGGTTCCCAGAGAACTTGACGGAGTTAGCTAGATTGAATGGTAGGAAGTTCTTTCGACTTTAGACATCATTCAGATATCCACTAATATATGAAAGATACGTCAATCTCCAATCTCCTCAACGCGTTCAGTTTACCTACGGATGGAGCGGTGGATTTGAAAAAACGTCGCTTCAAGTACTTTATTGGAGTGGTAATTAACGCTTGAAAGAGGCAGCGTTACTGAAGGGATCCTGCCTCCAAAAACCGAGGCCAAGACACCAAAAAGTAAATATTAGCCGCAATTCCGCTACAACACCGAAGTCCCTTTATTCCATTGCGCCTTTCATCTTCAAACTTCCTATTTACACGTCTTTCCCGCTCTCCTCCTCCTCCTCCCCCTTTTTTTTCCTCTTCGCCTTTCCCCCCTCCTTTCCCGCCCCTTTCTCCAACCAATCAGCCATGCTCTTCCTCTCCTTCTCCGTCGCCTTCTTCTCCTTCTCCAGCTTCCTCTCAAACTGCTCTTGATACTTCGCCCTCTCCTCCGCCCCCTTATCCGCCAATTCCTTCTCCATGGCCTTAAACCCTTCACTCTCAGCATCCGTCCCTATCAGTCTCTCTAACATCTTGATCTCCCGCGCCCAGATCCGCTTGTCCTCGATTTCCCTGCCGTCTTCGTCTTTGCTGTCGATCGGGGTTTCGAGGACCATGGGCAGGTCCTCGAATCGGGGCTCGTTCATGACGTTGTGGAACGCTCTTAGGCCTAGGAAGCCTAGTCCGATGTTCTGATGCAAATCCCTGTGACTACCGAACGGCGCTTTTGAGTCGTTCAAATGCAAGGCGCTCAGATACTTCATTCCCACCACCTCATCAAACTTCCCCAGAGTCTCCTGAAACGCTTCTTTACTTCTAAGATCATACCCGGCAGCAAAAGAATGACAGGTGTCCAAACAAACGCCGATGCGTGATTTGTCCTCGACGAGCGAGATGATGTCACGAAGGTCTTCGAATGTGGAGCCAATGACGTTGCCGGCACCGGCCATGTTTTCAAGGAGGGGTTTTACGGTTCTAGTGGCCGCATGTGCGCGGTTGAGTGAGGCTGCTATACGGGCGATGGCCGAAGGGCGCGGGGATGGGCCGGTGGAGCCTGGACTAAGTGGCATTAGTAAGTGATTTCATTCAGGAATCGAAATAGATGATGGCTTACTGGAAGTTGTAAAGCTTGATGCCGAGGTCCTCGCATCGGTTCAGGTCCTCCAGGAACGAAGTATAGGCTTGGTTGGCCCTTTCTGGATCTTCTTGAGCCAGATTAACAAGATATGAGCCATGGGGAATCACATGGCTATGATGGTATTAGCCTCATGCATAAAAATCGACAAGACTAAAGCATTGTTACCTCGCAGCATCATAAGTGTGTTCTTTGCAGTGCGACTTGAACAGCACCTTATGCTCATCCTGCAACGGCGGGTTCTCCCACTTCCGTTGGGATTTGAGGAACAAGGCGAACGCGTTACCACTAAGCTTGTATTAGCCTTAAAGATTGGTACGAATAATACTCGTATAAATCACCCAATGTGAACACAGTTGGTGACCGCGTTGTGTACTCCTGGATATATTGTGCCATCTCAATATTAAGTTTTCTACATAGCTATAAGGCCATGACGAACCTTTTGCGCTGCTCACGTGGGCTCCAATGTACATGCGTAGGCTAGCCGTACGTGCGGCGAGAGGCATTGCTTCCGCCTCTTTCTCTTCTTTTGTCTTTCTTTTCCGCTTGGCCTTCTTTGGCGAGCCTTCTTCTCCTAATTCGTCCTCTTCTTCGTACTCGGCTTTCTCCTTTTTCGCCTCGCGCTTCCTTTTCGTTGTTTTGGGGCCACCTTCGTCTGTCAAGGGCTCTTTGACTTCGTCTTGTGTCTCTTTTTCTCCCTGGCCTTTTCGCTTTCGCTTGATCGTAATAGGTGATACTTCGTTTACTTGATCTTCTTCTTCTTCGTTGACTCCTACTCTCACCCTTTGTGTGGTTATTTTCGAGGTTTCTTCACTTGTTTGTGCCTCTAGATTTTCTTCGGCTTTTATTACCTTCGTCTTCTGGCGCTTTCGAGATCCTTTGGGCGTAGCTGGTTTCTCTGCGCTTTCAGTAGCGATGTCAAACACAATCTTTGCTGCAAGCTCAAAATCACCCGCAGCGAGATCTTCGTCGTGATGTACCTCTGGGTCCTTTGTGTATTTCACTTCTTGAAGGTCAACCCCTTCCCGCAGACTACTTTGTTTAATGACTGTACCCCGTCTCGTCCTCGCTCTTATATTCGAGCCAACCAGATCTGGCGTAGAGATAGCTTTGTGCTCTGAATTTTGGACGCCTGTGGATTTGCGTGGTGCAGCCCTCGCATGCTTCAAAGCAGGCATGGCTGGTAGGTAGTTTGTTAAACCGCCAGTACATGTTACAGCTTCATCACACTATCCATTAGTTTGATGAGCCCGGACGTAGAGAGGATGGCCGATCGGAGCTCCCTTGTACTTAAGGTATCTACTTCAGTAAAGGAGTTGCTACTTATAATGAGCACTAAGTCGAGTCTAGCAAATCTAGCAAACGCGTGCCGGCGCGTCCGGCCCGGACCGCTACATGTGTGCTAGCTAAGGGGGTCATGCTAACAAGGTATCATCAGCCGGGGCAGCTCCGCATTAAAGCATTTCCTAAGCATTTGAATTCCTCTACACACGGCTTCCAGGATAGATAGAGGAATGAGTGGAAGGGGAGAGTGCAAGCGAAAGTGCACAATCCATATGCACCTCGAATTTTCTTCAACTTGGATTGCTTTTTAACGTACAGACGTCGAGCGCGTTATCTCTGTTGCCGCAATAAGTGCGGATGCCAGGATAGCATACCCGACTACTTCCTTTCCTCCTGCTAATGTTAGCTTAGATACTGCTCACCTCTCTCATACAATGCCAGTCCTTTGGATCCCTTAAGGCCGCCCAAGTCAAGACTTCCAATCCTGTACAACCTTCACGCACCGGCACAAGCGCCTACCAACAGCCATTCTTATACTCGATACGCACATCTCTCCTTCAAAGCCATGTCATGTATTTTTCTTCCTTCTCTCCTCGTCGACGTCTCATATTAAGTTGTCAATCTGATCATAATGACCTATGTAGTATCTACATTCATATTTTTATTTCTCTTCCTCCAGCCTCAAGCACATTTGGTCGCTGTTCCAATCCATCACGCCACCTATGCTCTGTACATTTTCGTCAGCTCAGGCTTGGCTCTTGAAAAACACAGCTAGACAATATTTGTTACACTGCGCGGTTTGCAAAATCTTGGAATTTTCACGGTACTCACAATTGCGTTGAGACCTTTGGGTATGTGTGGACTACGGTTGAAAGAGAGACCATGTTGAAGCCGGCTAAAGGAGTATCGGGTTTGGCTGTGCCTTTGGGACTTTGTGATTGGAGGGTGGGTTTCTTTGCGGAATGGAGATTTTAATTGGGAGCACTAGTGATTTTTGGGTCTGTGGTTCTGCACATTAAGGGCAGTAGGCGAGACGCCGTTGAATGTGTTCGGAAATAGGAGCTTGGAAACGACTGAGCAGGGCCAGGGCTTGGTGGCCTATGTCGCGGACGTGGGTGAGGGTATAGAGCATGGAGTCGGAACATGATCAGAGTGTGGAGGCGTGGTGCGTACTCGAGGACTAGAAGTACTGCAAAAGAGAGCAAGATCAAGGGGGCAAACCAGGAGGATTGAGGATGGCGAATGCGTCGGGTGCTTTTCGGATGATTTTCTGAAGGGATATAGTATTTGTGCTATGGCTGGCGCGTCACCGCACGCCGTCTACTGCATTCAGGCATGTACCCTGGGAATGTTCGTGGCTTAACGAGTCTCATGTACATTCACATATATAACTCAACTACATCACAGAATCTGAGATTTAAATGTACTACGTGTCCTTGATACTCTCTAGTGTTATCAAGTATCCTGGGAGTCAGAGCGTAGAACGGCTCTATCACGTGATGTTGTTCGTTGCTGGGCAACGGCACATCGTGACAACAGCTGGTAAAATAATCACGGCAAGGTACTAACGACACCAACTCTCCGCTACTAACCAAAAGTTCTAAGAGGTAAGTGAGGCATTATGTCGGTATCAGAAGACCTGATTAGTTTCGATATTATCGAAACTCAAAAAGAGAACATACAATCGCTCCCAGGAGGTCGCTCAGCAAAGGCGTTGGCGTCAACATTCGGACCGAGACTATTTTCGTCGCCCACACCAGGCGATACAAGAAACCTCAATGATGCCATTAGGCAGGAGTACGAGCTGGAGATAATCGCCATAGCTGATTCTGACGATCCTTTAGACGTCTACGACCGCTATATTAAATGGACGTTGAGCGCCTACCCTTCCGCACAAGCAACGCCTGACTCGCAATTGAGACCGCTCCTTGAGCGCGCAACGAAGGCTTTCCTTCCAGCTTCACACTACAAGAACGATCCGAGATATCTCAAGCTATGGCTGACTTACATACGGCTCTTCTGCGATGCTCCTCGCGAGACCTTTGCATACCTTGCGAGACACAGTATTGGCGAGGGCCTTGCGCTGTTCTACGAGGAATTTGCTGCCTGGCTTGAAGGCGCCGGTAGATGGACTCAAGCGGACGAAGTGTATAAGCTCGGTATCGAACGCGAGGCTAGACCAACGGAGCGTTTGGTGCGGAAATTTGGTGAATTTCAGCATAGATTCGAACAACGAGCTCAAAATACAGACGAACCTTCGTCACCAGCTTTGCCAACGGTACGGCCAGCTTTGGTAGCCAAGATAGATCCTTTTGCCCTATCAACGCCGAGACCTGCAGACCCTCAAGCGCAGAGACCTTCCTCAGCCATTGGTGGATCTTCGCGAAGCGGAAGACAAAAGCTTGCTATCTTCAGCGATGCAGACACACCAGCGACCAGCGGAATATTGGCTTCAGCCGGAACAGCGAAAGGTTGGGATAATATCGGATCGATCTCCGAGCGGAAAAAGGAGAACGTGATGGAGGCAAGGCCATGGGCTGGGGAAACCTTAAAGTCTGGGAAGAAGACGAATGGGCCTCCAAAGATGATGGTATTCAAGGACGAGGTATGAACTTCACCATGATTCACCCGTTCGCATATTTACGATCACAGGACTAATTACTGGCATTTCGTGGTTGGCTTCATTTCAGTCAGTTTCGCAAGCACAGATACCACCTCAAATAGTAACATCAAATTATGCAGACATACAACAGGTAACAAACCCGAAGACGGGCAAGATTGAGCGTGTCTTTGTGAATCTTGAAGCAATATACCCTAATCCTAACGATCCTCTTGAGGAGATGAGTTTTGAAGAACTAAGGGCACAATCTCGTGGCTGGCTTCGCAAGGACTGGGCAGCGGAGAGCAAACAAAGATCATCTAATCAGCCACGGGTAGCGACAATCGAGCAGTCATCGCCCTTAAATACGGCAGACGAGCCTGCGAACGACTCACTTGCTGATGGCAACGAACAGAACTTAGAGATACAAGATAACCTTAAAGGATTGGGTGGGATCCCAGCTGTCGAGGACAGCAGTCGGGCCGGAAGAAGTGGACGGCCGAGGAAGACTAAGACTATGGAGGTCAAAGTGGAGACTCAGACAAGTAAGGACTTGCATGAGATGGCGACTTGCACTAGCTAACCTGGTCTCAGTCAAAACCAATCTTGAGTCACCCACTGGCCCAAAGCTGAAAAGAAAAGCCTCTGCCGAGCCTACTATGACTCTACACACCAAAGCAGCAAACAACGACATATTAGATATTTTCAACCAGCCTTTGAAGAATGTCCAACCGATCACAAGCCATGCAGACAGCGCAGGTGAAAGTGATTATGAAGACGATGACTACACTAGCGCTGGTGAGAGCACTGGTACGGGCAGAATATCTGGAACCAGCGAATTTGGCGATGATGAGCGAGATTCAAAAAGCGTCGCGGACCCTGAAGAAACAAATGCTGAAAGCGTTAGTCCATGGTCGGATTTTACCAGGAGCAAGCATGTCCCAAATCTCAATATTATCGAGGATGCGAATAGCGAATCCAACGTTGATGGATTTGTTGTGCTTGAGGATGTCGCAGCTGATGAAGAAAAGGACGAAGGTGTTGTAGATGTGGTAACACCCACCTCTCCTGTATACAGAGATGGACAACCTCGACCAAAATATGTACCTTTACCTCCCGAGGACTACGAGCCACCCATGCGACCATATCGAGATCCTGTGCAGGTCTCGCAGAATAGACTCCCATTCATGACGCCTATCGTCGAAAAGACCGAATCTTCGATGGGGGCCTTGACCATTCGGGAAGAAAAGGACTATTTCAACTCGAAAACTCCTTCACGGCGACATGGTGACGGCTCGGTAATTGATGAGTTCGAAGATGAGCCTCTCAGCAGTCCATTTGAGGAGATCATTAACGAGGCTAGAACAAATCGTTCGAAAGTCAAAGGCCCCAAACAATCGGAGCCCGGTACAAGTAAAATCGGTCATACCTCAACACAAGAATCTGTTGCTAAGAGGAAAGCAAAAGGCCCAATAATCAAAGACACCCAATGCAATCCCGTTGACGACTCCATTCGCCAATCCATCCTAGATAACCTCGAAGTACCACTTTCACACTATTCAGGCTACCACGACTACAGATCTCAAGCCTTCAATAAAACACCCGAAATCCGCAAATACATCAAAGCCCTCGCTAAAGCCTCCTCAAAAACTTCCTCAGATAAAACAACAACCTCCCTCTCCCTGCCGCCGACACTCCAATTCCCCTCTACCCCTAGTCAAATATACACCATCAAACGTGAAATTGGCAAAGGCGCCTTCGCACCCGTGTACCTCGCTCAAATCTCCAAAGAAGACGATGCAGCAGACTTGCAATCACCATTAGTCGCAATGAAATGCGAAGAACCTCCTACCTCCTGGGAATTCTACATCATGTCAACTCTCCACTCCCGGCTGTCCCTCTCCAACCACCGCGCCACTACTTCCGTCCTAATACCCTACTCCCTCCACCTCTTCACTGACGAAGTCTACCTTCTCGAAGCCTACCACGACCAAGGCACCCTCCTCGACCTCGTCAATAGCGCCAAAACCACCCCCGCAGGCGTCCTAGACGAGTGCGTTGCCATGTTCTTCGCCATTGAACTTCTCAGGACCATGGAAGCCATGCATGATGTCGGCATCCTGCACGGTGATCTAAAGGCAGACAACTGTCTCGTACGGCTCTCCCCCTTACCAAACTCCGAAGAACTAGACACCCAATACCACGCCAACGGCTCCAACGGGTGGTCCCACAAGGGCCTCACCCTCATCGATTTCGGCCGTGGCATCGACATGCGCGCTTTCCGCCCCGATGTCAAATTCGTCGCTGACTGGAAAACCGGCAAGGCCGACTGCGCCGAGATGCGCGCGATGCGACCTTGGACGTACCAGGTCGACTACTGGGGCGCGGCGGGTGTTATTCATTCACTCTTGTTTGGCAAATACATCGAAGATGTCTGCGTGGACGCTCCGTCACGGAAAGACGGCGAAGACGCAGGAGGTCTTGGCCTCGGCATCGGACTCGGCGAGCAAGCCATTGGCGGGAAACGGCATAAGCTCAAAGAGCCGCTGAAGCGGTACTGGCAGACCGCGCTGTGGAACAACCTCTTCGATACGCTGTTGAACCCGCTGATGTTTGTGGAGGGCGAGGAGGGGGGCTGTATGCCGGTAAGGAAGAGGTTGGGGGTGGTTAGAGGGGAGATGGAAGGGTGGTTGGAGGGGGAGGGTGGGAGGAGGGGGGTTAGAGGGCTGGTGAGGAGGTGTGAGGAGTGGATGGGGGGAAAGAAGGGGAGGTAAGTGGGTGTTATGGACGGAGGTGGTTCTGGAACCGGGGGGAGTTACTGTAGGGCGGTGGATTTAGGGGAGTTTTGCTGGGTGGCTGTGTGCACATATTGCATTTTGGTAGCCGGGCTTGTTCTAAGGAATATTTTACACGAGGGACATTTCAATCCATGCAGGTGCCGAGGAAATTCGACGATAGCGAAAATAGTAGGAATAAGCTTCTCAAGGCTCGAGAGTAGAATATCTTCCTTCAATTTATTGGCTATCCTTTTTAGAAAAAAAAACACCACAACGTCATTGTCGTCTAAATACATTCAACCCATGCCTTTCCGACGCCCGGTTGCGCTCGACATATGGCCAATCCCAATTTTCCTATTGTGGACATCTTGCGTAATCGTTTGCACCCCACATCGGCTTCGAAATAAAACGGAGTTCCGATTTTTCGTCTCCGTCTCCAGGCATCCATCCATCTGATCGATCACAAGGAAGTCCTGTCAAAGAGGTCTCCCACCCCCGTCACAAGGAAGACGTGCTGTGAAAAATCCTCCCTCGTAAAGCATGAGAAAGTATTGTCGAAAAGCTCTCCAGTTCCGGTCGTAATCAAGAAGCTGCTGTAAAAATCCTCCCTCGTAGTCGTGAAAATAAGTCGTGTCGTAAGTCAAAAACTCGTGAGAACATGCTGGGTTGGTTCTACATGGATAGAGAAAAATGGGGTAAAAAGGTTTTGGTGAAGTCCGAAAAGTAAAATGGGGGCGACAGTGAAGTAAAGGTTGACGTATAATGCTGGTAGCAAAGATAGCTATCGCACAATTTGTACAGCGTTGAAGATGATAGAACTATCCGGGCAAGCAGCGTCGAAACAGCTCGTCTTCGGTAGCTTGACCGAGGCGTTGGTCGATTGAAGCAAAGTTGCTGGGATCGTAAGCTGAGAGGCTCGCAGAAGCCATATGCCGCTGGGAGCGACGAGAAATCGGTCGAGGTCCGAAGCCAGAGAAGGGGGAACCCAAGCGCCTTATGGTCTGGGCTGGGAGGGTTGGCTGGCCATTCTCACGCTCCGTTGGTTCCATTGACGCCATTGAAAGCTCAGAGCTTGGCATAATATCTGATGAAACTGGTGGAGTGAACATGCTCTGCAGGCGACCACCGTTGGCGTTGACGTCTCCCAGGCTGAAACCCCGGCTTCTTACACGACGGTGACGACTTTCAGATGGTCCACCAAATAAATCTTCAAGTAAGTTCTTTCGCATATCTGAACCTCCTGGGCTAAGCTCGTCTTCGAGTTGGTGCTGTGCCCGACGTTTGTGGACGCTTGGATAGGGAAACGAGTCTTGCATCCTGAATGGCGATCGGAGCGACGGGCCTATAGTAGCTGCGTCACGAGCCTGTGATTCTGAAGTTGAGGGACGGGTATGCTGACGAGATCGACTTGGGCCCCAAGTATGAAAGCCAAAGGGGGATCCTAGTCGAGGCGCCTCGCTGGAACCATCTGAGACACCGCTGCCGAGGCCAAGGTCTGATGGGATCGCTGTAGGTGAAGCCCACGGTACTGGGGGCTCGTTGAACCATTCCCCATTCCCAGGAGTCTCTTGTGCAGGCATTATGTTAGCTGTCGAGCTCTTGCTTGCTAGCTGGGCAAGGGGTCCGCCAGGCTGCATTGTAGCTGCTGTGCTTGTCGTCAAGGAGAGCTGAATATCACGTGTATTGAATGGACTGTAATGAGGACAGACGGGACTTGAGAGTCGGGATGATTGCGAGCGAGCTGGGGAACTGGAAGAGAACGGGGATGGACTTCGAGTCTGGAGAAGACGCTGATAATGTGGAGCGATTGTCGCCTTGCGTTTGCATAATTCGCGTAATCTTCGCCGCGTTGACGATCCAGACTTGGGCCACGCAGGTAACCGTTGGAACACAAGTCCAGTAGGAGTGTTGCTGCCGCTTCTGCTTGCCCTGATGGTGCCTGGAGAATCCTCGGATGTGACTGGACTGCTCTCTTCGCCTGAATTCCGTGGAGTAGCCGAGGAAGAAGGCTTGCGTGCTACAGTCTTTGCTCCTCGCCAAGTTCGTCGTGCTTCTCGAGCCACACGATGACAAACTCCGAGAGGTGGAGCAGTACCTGGCAGCATCTTGAAGGGTGTTACAGTAGGATCTTGAAGGTAGAGAAGGTACATCGACCAGAGATGCTTGTCCATTTCTGCAGTCCAAACCAACTTGTTCTGCTTTGAGACGGCGCGAACTATAACTGAAGAGTCTAGAGCAATTGATGGTCTGCTAATTTTCTTGCCCTTTTTTGCTGGGAACGAGCCAAATGGATCTGCTGCATCGCTTTCCGGGCTAGTGCAGCTACCTCCTTGCGACTGATGAGAAGATGACAGGCTACCATTAGAGTCATCGGAAGAATCTGACATGATTGAGCATGTTGACATTGGCCGGCTTATACTCTCTCCTAGATCCAGCTGTTTGGAGCAGACCCATGCGTCGTCAAACGAAATACGCTGCGCAGAAGGAGTGCGAGGTAGAGTCACGAAGCGCCTTGAAGGTATTGGTGCAAGATATCCCTCAATAGGCTCTGTTGCCCGTTGCTGGAACATTGGGCGTACTGGTTCTACTAATATCGGCGCTTCTATTGTAGGTATCGGAGTATCTTGAGAACGGGTAAGGTCGTTCGTGATGGTCGAGATGCTCGGTCGAGTTCGTCGCTTGATGCGATAGGCATGGGGGGAGGGTGGGAGAGGCGCTGGCTGTTCCTGTTCTGGGGTTTTAGGCTCCTCGCCTTCGGTATAATGGAATGTGAAGTTCCGAGGAAGGGTAATAGACAGTTGAGGACGAGTTCGAGGCATGATGGGCAGTCTTCTTGCTGAGGTACAGGCTGCTATGGAGGCTATTGAGACAATGTTCGATTTATATGCAGGTATTCGAGACCACACTAATGTAGATGTCTCGCTATGCAAGCTGGTCCGAAGATGTAACGAGTCGTAATTTTCGATGTTAAGACAAGAATATAGCGTGCCGTGAATGCTGCGTCAACTGCCCGCCGCGTCTCGAATTAACTTAGTCCGTGAAGAATAGTCGTGTATGGTGTAATGTCTCTGTCATCGAGCAAAAGCGGTCGTGCTACGCCTCTGAATAAGCCGGATAAGAATGCTGAGGCCACAGCATCGAGGAGCGATGTCGAGAAGAATAGAAATTCTATCGGTGGCTGCGTAAAGGGAATCTCGAGCGACTGTATGAGACTTCGTGGGTTGTAAGGCTTCCTTGATACCCAATCCTCGATGTTTTAGATTTCCCCACCGTTTGTTGCTCGTGAACGCAGATATTTCGCGCTAGGTACTCTTCATGTTTGAGAAAATTCAAGCAAACTTGCGTGCTTCGTTGGCAAGCGTTGCGTTGTAGTATGATTGCTTGTTGGAACAGTGTGGATGGAACAGCTGACGCAAAACCGTCTCGGCTGAAGCACGCGGTTTCTTTGTTCCCTCAATGAAGCATAGACAGGCAAAAGCAATTGGGCTTGTATCGGAGCCACAAGTAGTAGGTAGTAGGTTCGCGTGCGTTGATCTTGTCCGTAGGCGTGACTGCGGGCTTGGTACTGTCGCCTATTTGCTGAACTTCGACTGAAGATGTATCCTGCCTCAACAACTCGATGCGGAGAAAAGGAAGATCTCAGGGCGAGTGTTTCTAGGAAGAGAATCTCATGCAGGCCGACGAAGAGCGTTGAGCTAAATGTCTGCGACCGAGCGGAGGATTGGGGTACAGAAATGTGGCCGTAAAGGCTGGAACGAGCGTGATGAGCACTGCAGAGCGAGTCCAATTGGGCTTGTCGAAGGAGTAGCAGGCAGCCAATAGGTATCAGCACAGTATCCGTCCACGGGGTGGAGGCAAGTTAGGCAAGTAGTGGTGGAAGTCTTGATGGGTGTCTCTGGGGTCTTGTTTAGCGCGTCTGGATCATGCGCAACGGGAACCAGGATTGACGCGTCAAAACCCCGTCTGATGTATGTATCTTTACCTCTAGCCGTATCTGTATCTTAGCCGTATCTTAGCTGTATCTTAGCGGGTGGCGATTGAAGAAACTCCCCGTATGATCTGCAACAAGTGTCTTTCGCTTGACAATCGATAACGAAGGGATTGGAGACGCTTGAATTGACCTCGACGAACTGCTGCGCTTGCTGCACGTATATGCAAACCCCCCAAAGCTCCGAGATACTGGGTGGGAGGGTGGGGGTGTATTGAAAGGTCTCGCTGCAATACTTCGGGCTTTCTGCCTTTGTCGGAAAAGTTTCCAAAACCCTTGAGCTTGGTCTGTCCCAATTGGTGCAAGGGGTGTGATTCTTCAGCGGTTGGTGGAAATGCAGCAGCAGCAACGATCAATTGCCTGCTACTGTGCGTGCCCAAGCTGTCAAGTTGTCTTCGATCAGCGACGGTGGAAGGAGTTCTTGCTAGCTTTGCATAAGGAAGTGCATGGCAACCTCTTCGGAGACCACGCGCCGAAACTAGCGTCTTTTTGACGCGTCTTTTCAAACGCGACTTTCTGCCCGTTTCACAGCACGGTCTGGAATTCCCAAACTATGGACATCTGTGGCCATGAGAAAGGCCGATTTTAATCCACTCAGCTTCTCACATGCTCCAAAAGACACATATGCATGTGATTGAGTCCATTTCCGGGCCTTGATTCGGTGGCCTAAGGCCTCCTTCCACCTCCGCACTTCTCCAATGCCACTTCAGGCTTCCATGACATCTGCATGTTGAAGGGCGTAGCAATTGGTGCCCAGTCCGAGGTTTTACTGGCTGCCTTCCTTTGGGTGCTGCGACTTTGGTTTGCGAGGTCTAATCACGCATGGTGAAGTTTGCTAATATCCACTAACTGATAAAATCCAAAGAATTCCCGTCTGGTATTTCTTGCAGAAGGAACAGGTTACCATGACAATATAGTACTCAATCTGATACAATAACACTGAACCACATTCTATCAGCAGGTCCACCAACACTTCGGAAGGCATATCTACGACCAACGTGGTATATTTTAAAGATATAACCAGTCTCCGGCTGGGACCTCCTTGAATTGTAGATGAGCCCGTTGTTATATGCTTTTGTTCTCTTCCAAAATTGCGGGTTTGAACTAGAAGCATTGGCTCAACAACAAGATAGAACCAGTCACGGCCAAAGGACCCAGCTGAGTTGGTTTCGCTCTGTTCGTTCGCCGTCGGCAACGTTTAGCGCCAGGTGGCATTCAGCTATCAGCACCTCATATCGGTACCAGCAACCAAAGGAGAGTTTATGACACGAATATGGCCCACCGCAGCTTGCACAAAATTCCATGACATAGGCCCCGATGCATTGGAATAAGGAGGCAGCCCTATCAGAAATGGTGACTGAGGTGATGAGTCCAATGCCATTGCCTCTGAAGGGGAACGATACACCAAAGCCAGAAGAAAAGCATGAATGGCTGAATGCACAAAGTGACCATGTGATGGTCCTATCAAGGTAATCGATCAGTCCATTACGTACCGAAGGTTGATTACTTTGTGCCTTCCAAGGTTTCTCGAGGTCAATCTCGACATGTCCATTAGAGTCTTTTCTGGAACCTTCCTCACGCTAATTTATATACGCATCCTGCTTGAAACAGTCAGCGTTCGGCTTATAAGACATGCAGAACACGAGCGTTTCATACGACACTAATCTGACTAGGTATGGGACAGCACCAATCAACGCAATGGTGAAGTCTCGCCAGTCGTACAGGAGCACATTGGATCTCATAAAAACGACCTTTAGCCTCGGAACAGATTTTTGCACCTCTAGAGTAAGAGGTTAATTAGCTTTATCAGCTATTTTGTGCAGGTAAGGAATCTAGTGTCTATCTTTTCCAATATCTCCCTCCAGAGAGATTTCTCTCAGCTGTCTTCCAATATGTTTATTCCATCGACTTTGTCTGCTTGAGTTACTTAATTACCACCAGACTGAGTCCCAGAACCCACTAGTTCTTAGTGGCCCGTCTCCTGTTGTAGACTGTCCAATAATCCGAACAGCACGGATGGAGCTTGGAATGTCACGGACCTCCAAGAGACAGAAAAAGGCTTCTTTAACTCCATCAATGTTTTAGGGTGCTGGTTGCAAGTGCTGAGTTCGCAATTTCCACAACCAAAGCCTCCCGAACTGCGCTTGAAGTTCTGTTGGAGAAGCAATCCAGATTCTTCCGTTACAAGCTCTGTACCGCTTGTGAAGTTGCATCAGTGCTCTCCAGGCGGTATAGGGTTTTATCACAGCGGGTCAGGAACATCCAGCGTCAATTATTGCTTACTCAGCATGACTGTCTTTGGCATTGAGGCAAATGCTAATCTCAACCCAACAATCTACACAACCCCGCAGCTTGTGCGAGGGCGCATCGACGCACAATCAACTCCAGCATGGGGTCTCAGTGGGTCGAGGCTGACGATAGCCAAGAAGAGATCAATGTCCTAGTCACAGGTTTCGGCGTGCGCCCCTCTCTGCCCGTGGCTCTCTCTATTCATTCCTCGTCCGAGTTCTAACTACTATCGCGACGCCAGCCATTCGGCAACCACAGTGTTAATCCTTCCTACCTGATCGCCAGCAGCCTGCCTATCAGCTATGCTCCTGCCAAGTTTCCCCACATCAACATTCATACCTACCCCGGCCCACTGCGCGTTTCCTACCAGACCGTTCGGGAAACCGTACCTACGCTCAATTTCCCCGACAGCGCCACAAAAGAAGAAAACTTGGACTCCAGTGTCACTCACCGCGCGCCCCACCACGTCCACGTCACCACGCCACCCAAGCAGAAACCAAAATATGACATCATCCTTCACATCGGCATGGCCGCCGGACGAAAATTCTATACTCTGGAGACGTGCGCACACAGGGACGGCTACAAGAGCAAGGACGTAGATGGACAAACTTTTGAAGGAGATACGTTTTGGGAAGAGGAGTACGGCGCGCCAGAAATCCTGCAATCAACTTTCGACGCAGAAGACGTATGGAGGCGGTGGAAATCAGATGTCATGGTACACCCCCAACACCCCCAAATCACCCCCAAGTCAACCATGCAACCCTACCCCAATTTAACCAATTACTTTGTATAAATAATAAACAATCGTTCCGCGAACCCTCAGACCCCACACACACCGACTAACACCACACCCCCTTCACTCCCAGAACGAAGACATCCGCCCCTCCTCCGACGCAGGCCACTACCTCTGCGACTTCACCTACTACACCTCCCTCGTCGAGTACTGGCGCCGCAACCCCGAGGGCGAACGACCAGTGATGTTCTTCCATGTTCCGGGGGGTGCGGAGGAGAAGGATGTCGAGAGGGGGAGGAGGGTGGCGCTGGGGTTGATTGCGGCGTTGGTGGCGAACTGGAGGAGGGGCCGGGAGAGGGGGGGTTGATATTTGTAGCTATTTAGATTAGGGGGTTGAGGGGGGGGTAGGGGGATCGTATGCGTTCAAATGTAACTCATGTACTTCTTTCTTGCATTTCTCCTAGTCTATTTTTCACTTCTTCCTCCTATTCATGCGTCATCGAATCGCACACCTCCCAACACCCGCACAACCATCCACCCCCGTTGTCAAACCCACTCTTCCCCAACAAACCTCTTGCCAAAACCAAAGATCCCCCCTCCAAAGACCCTTCTCCCCTTCCCCTCTCCAGTGCCCACAGATGCCCGCCATCTTTATCACCCATCCAACACCACCACCTCCTCCTACGCTTTATGAGAAAAGGCATACTCCACACCCCACCCCACCCCAGCTCCAAAAGCAAAAAGCCGTTACCCCTTCCGCTATATTCTCCAACCTTATGAGAATCACAGTCTCTGCATCCCGTTTTTTTCTTCTCAACTGTCATGATCAATTGGGGGAACACTTGCGTCTGTTCCTGTTGTTTGTTTTGCCGTAGATTTTTTTTTTTTCGAGGTGGCGGGTCTTTCTTCGAGATTTTTGGAGCGGCCGTGTTGTTGGTTTTTTTTTTTCTAGCTGGGGGCTTTCTTTTTCTGGGGTGTTGGGAATGATGCTAACTGTGGACGGATTTGTCAAGATGTGCGTATCGGCGGGTTTTTTTTTTCTTATCTCTTCTTCTGCTGTCGGCGCTCTCGTCGTGTTTTTGACCTTTGGTTTTGGGGATTGAGGGGGGTTGGGAGCTGAGAAAGTTAGGGGGGGGGGATATGTATGGGCATGGGAAAGGGGTAGTGGAGATGAAATAGAAATGGATATGAGACACCAGTTTTTTTGACAGGTCAGGTGATTAGATGACATATTCATCCCCACCACGCAGGCGCGATCGTTGTCCATGTCTCTTTCTAAGGAGCAACAAACTCCCAGGTTTCGGAAGGATAAGAGCAGGACTTCACTTCCTTTCGGGTGGGTTTGGTATGTGATTGTTTGGGGTGCTGAGAGGGTGGAGAGCCCTGATCTACGTGAGTGGAATGGAAGGTGATGGGTAAGGACGGAGAGATGTGATTTTCGCATCGGATTCCAGGGGTTATTTCTTGGATGGAGTTTAGGGCGCAGTATCGACGTAGGTTTTGCCTATGTGTCCTGATTTGAGGGGAGCGGGATATTTGTTGGGGTTGTGGAGGATTAGGAGTTGGGTTTGGTGTTTGGTGGGAAGAGGGGATGGTGGGAGGAAGGGAAAAGTTGAAGGGTGGATGTGGGTGTAGATGGATTTGGAGAGGGGGTGATGAGGAGAAGAAGCAGCTACAAAGTCTTAGTCCAGATTTCTTTCGATTAACGAAGATACTCTTGGGCGATGACATGCAGAAATGTGAGGACATGGATCGTGCCATGTTTATGAAGCCGTAACGAAGAGACTCATGTTCTCCCTAGAGTGGGAAGAGAGTGCGGGAATAGTAGACGATTGAGACGTTCTTGATTTGAAGCACTCAGATAAACTTAAGTATCTTTCGCAGATGCGGATGACATCTGTGATTGTGCAAGTCTGGTGCAAATTCTCTCGAGACATGAGGTGCTCTTGAGGCTAGAACATATGAACCGAAGTCTGTGTTCTGTCTATTATTGAAAAACATAAATGTGCTTGCGATGATGTCGAAGTGTTTGAAAGTATTAATGAGAAAGGAATGTGGAATGCGATTTAGGGTTTGGGGTTGGGTAGGAACGAGCGACAAAGTGCTTTTAGAATTTTTTGAAGATATGTTGTTCCAGGAGTGACAAGAAGCATCGGGATCCGGTCGCCTTCGATTGAAAAACCTGCCTGTAGTGGTGATCCTCGATGACTTGTTCCTAACTCAGGATTTTCCCCTGGTGCCAGGAGCGCCGCTACTTGATGTCAATGATCCACCTCAACGCCTTTCCGAACTAAAAGAGCTTCTCAAAATCCAAAACATCCAGGTACAAATGTCCTCGATCATACGGGTTGGGATGGACGCACTGGCCTCCGAAGGTTCGCATCAGCCTTTCTGACATATCTAACCCCCAGTCTTCCAAGTCCTTCAGCTCTTCCAACCTGGAGCCTTCCTCATCTATATCTATGTAAGCACCGTTGGAAGCGTCACTCCAAAATTGATCCACGATCCATTCGCGAAGTTTCGAATTCACTGTTGTGTTGTTGTACGCGATTCGGATTACGGAGGTCCGAAGGTTGGTCGTCTGGTAATGAAGGTTGACGAGGCAGATCATGACAAAATCTCTAAGTGCTAGGCATCCCAATTTGTCTGCAAGTACCCAGGCTCTGACAAGTATTGATGATGTGTATCGTACATCGGCAGTATCTCTCGCCTCGAGTGACAAACATAAGTCCGTGAAGTATGCTTTTCCCGTGTAAAGCCATTGAATGAAGAACTCGAAAACCGAGGGATCTTCGTCCTGGAGCTTGATGGTTTTTGAGTCTGCTTCGATAAATGAGCCATTCAGGGCACCGGCGAAGAATGTTGAATGGTATGCGAGAAGATCTTTGGGCAGATTCCAAACCCCCAACTTCGAAGAAGAATTGCCGACCTCGACGCGTATTGATATACTGTCCTTGAGTCTGTCGTCTAATCAAAAAGTTGTTGCGGAATAAAAAACGTAGGATTAGACAAGAAGTCTCACTAAGAGGCCGATAATAGAAACAAACTTACAGATCCAAGCCTGCCTGACTTCGAATACCATCAGTAAGTGGAGGAAGTTTGACCGGAGCCATGGCTGTTTTGACGCCGATGCTTGAAGAACGTTGAAGTCACTGTGAGAAATACTGAATCTTCAATGCAGCGAATGAATGAACGTGATCCGACGGAAATCGAGGCTAAGTTGAGAGGTTTCTTGAGCACTTCCAGACACAATTGATATTTCGTCAGAAAGTTGGGGAAACTCGATTTTCGATTTTCTCATGTTGGGAAGACTTATGTTGACTTCAACGAACTGGATTTACAAGCGAAAGAGCATGAAGACTTATCATACAGCATACTACACTAAGTTGGCAATAGTTATGTTGTACCACAAAGTCGTTTCGAATCAAGTTGGTTAAGGGAGATGAAGGAAGTATCAAAAACGTTGGTGGGCACGATATCAACAGCATGGGATACTACGTGCTGGGCCATACTGTTCTCGAAACGCCAGTGTAAGCTTCTGGGAATTATGTTAGATTATTTAAGTATACCATGCATGCACTTATCAGTAAGTCTCACTGCTACATATGAAAAAGTAGTGTTGTATGGCTTCGCCGAGAAGGAAAGCTGGTTCTATAAAGCGTGCAACAGCAAGAATCCAAGCCTGACACTCGACAACCGATACAAAGTTCTCTTTGCTAATCATACCTTTTGCTCGATGTAAAGCCGTTAGATATATCTTAAAAGAAAATAAAAGCTGGGTCTTGCTCTGAAACCTTGACGCCTTCGAGTGTGCTTCTTTAAAAACTCTATTCAGGGCGTCGGCAAAAACAGAAGAATGGTGCGTGAGCAATTATCTCGGAGCATTGGGATTCATCATATTGCTCGGCTGACCAACCTCGACACTTGTGGCCCGAGATCTTATTTGCGGCTATTCTCGAGTGCGAACCGTCGATTTGGAAATATGGCGAGACCAGGCAGAACTTCTAGATCCATGCCGGCTTCACTCTGACCGCCATCAACAGCAACTGGAGAAGCTTCCGAGGTCATCACGTTGTTGTGTCTGGTAGCCGTGACGCGTTAGTGTGAACAAAAGTGACAGACTAGCATTCGAAGGATATTCTCTCCTCGTCGAAGGTATGTCCAATCTATTCATGAGTTTGTGATCGTAAGGGGTGAAACAGTGAGGTCACAGGAAAATGTGGTTACAGGAAAATGTGGTTCATTAGTCATGAGGTGACGGAACAGGATTCCTGAAGCTTCAAAGTATCGTTAGACTGTCAGCAATCTCACCCTCTTAGCGGTCACTCAATCTTCGAATCTCGGCAGTGCTTCACTCCTCTTTTTGTTAACTCCAGCAAACTTGATGCTTGGTGACACTAGATTCCAATTATGTTGCACGAGTGAGAGGATGAAACTCGGCTGCGCATACTTCCATGAAATTAAGCTGATATGACACTTGAGCTAATAGAAACAAAGGCTAATACGCATAATTCGACAGTCGCCCATAGCCTAACGCAGAGGAAGTTCGACCACTAAAAGATGTAGTTCGACCTCTGTGCCTTGATGTGGGGGAAGTTGAACGCTGCACAGATCTATTCAGACTTCCCCCCCTCGACGTGGGGGAAATCGAACGCTGCCAAGATCTATCCCTAGTTCCTCGGCTAGACGCAGAGGAACTTCGACGTTGCATAGATCTGGCCATCCTGGGGTCGAAGACTTCCATGTAGACATCTGGTTGAGCTCTAGGGCTTGTGGGATAATCAGAACCTAGACGTTTCATAGCTCTCATCAGGTCAACGCCCCAGCCGTCCAGCTCCATCAGATCCTTCATATCCGAATCCTTAAAGTTGTGGCAGGCGTCAATACGAGCAGCCCACAGGAACTCATCCAGCGCCCAATTACGGAGCTTCGACCCTTCCGGACTGTTTTTGTAAGCGAATTGTATGGTGGATGGTTTGAGATATGCGCGATCTTTGCCGTGGTATTCAATCATCTCGAGCAAGGCCTTGTCTGAGAATGCCGAACATTCCAACTTCTTGGCAAGCATCCATGCCTGGGCCAGAGGAAGGGTATCTGGATCGTGTTCAACATTTCCAGTATACAACCAGCGGATGAATGAACTAAAAGCTTTCGGGTCATCATCTGGCAGATTCATGGTCTCGGAATTGGCTTCAGCAGATGAGCCATTCAGGGCACTAGCGAAGAAGAGAGAATGATGGGTAAGAAGCTCTTTAGGAAGAGCCCAACACTTCACATTTGTGCCGTTGCCCACGCTTATAACGATTGATTTTCCGCCTTGAAGTCTGATTAGTTGTCAGCCACGGTCTTCGGAGCTTTGACAGAGAAGTATAGAAAATGTGTCACCTAGGACTTACAAATCTAGACCAGCTGCGCTCTTAACCCCGTCAATTATACGTGCACTATACTTCGGTGGATCCATGCTGATCTGTTGAGACCTGTGCTAGGGACTGCAGACTAACAAGAGGGCCTAGATGGTTTTTGGGAGATGAGGTTGGTGTTGGAAGAGAATTGCAAAAAAGTTCAAAGGCGGGAGCCTGACATCTTTTGTAGGCGATGATAATTCGTGAGTAAGAACCAAAGAATGGTGATGAAAAACTTGATGACTCTGAGAGTAGTCTATTGCATTGGTGGAATGCGGGTGGGATGTGAAAGATGAGGGAATTAGGATCAGTACAATGACTTGTCCCAGGCAGGCCCGACAGTCATATGCAGAAGCGAGTGGAGACCCTGTAAGCAAAGGGCATGAAACCCTGTTATGCATCACCTAGAACCAATCCGTTCAACCCACATAAATTGGGCCTTGAATGTGTATAGATTCTAGGCTTCTATGTGCAAGATCCTTCCAATAAGCGATCTTGAGTAGACGTGATAGCTTAACCCTATTGATTTGTTGAGATTCTCATTTCCTAGCCTGCGCGCACCAATTGAGCCAGTCGAGGAGGAATGAGATCTTGACCTTGCACTGCGGATCGAATAATAATCGTTCTTGAATGCTAGCATATGCTGCCACGACCTGACGTAGGTTTTCTCTGTCCTGAGCAGCCAAGATCCTTACAAGAAGCAAGCTCGCCTGACTGCAAGCATTTGTAAAGGCATTAGACCCCTCTTTCACGGCCTCGTTATGGACTGAGTGAAGCAAATCGAGTATTGCATCCTTATCTTTAACATCCGGCACATGCTTGCCCTTGCAGAACCGAGTGTAGTCCTTCATTAAGTCACATGCCTTGCTGGATACTAATTTACTCGTAGTAGTTCGTATAACCCTAAGCAGAGATAAGAGAATATCCAAAGCAAGGGCGCTGGCATGCCGTTGTTTGATTAATATCTCAAGAAGTTCTAGCACACGGCACTTGAAGTTGATGATCGTTTCTTTGGCATCCTTATTCTGGGACTTCTTGCTGGTGATCCTTTTTCTCTCCTTGAAGATCTCCACCAGTTGCGCGTCTACTGCAGCCATCTGCTCGTCGTTCATATCCTCATCTGTCGAATCACCACTATCATTGGAAGCACGATCTTCGGCCAAAGGTTTCGTTCTTAACGCCTGGGCAAGCTTGGCGTTGAATGCGGCTAACTCATCATCTGAAACACCATTGTCATCATTTTCCTCCCCAGAGGCATCTTTAGAGGACCCTTCTGCGTCAGCCAGATCAGAGCCGGCTTCATCCTCAATTTGCAACTGGGTAATACTAGCATCTGCCAATTGAATTTCCTCTAAATCCGAAGGTTCTACAGCGTCTTCGTCGTCGTCGTCTCGGTCAAATATCTCACCCTGACCAGAGACACTTTCTTTTGTTTCTAGAACCTGTAACAGTCAGCCAGGCACGTATGCCATGAACAGATGCCCACCTTGATCATGGCTTGTAATCCAAGTCTATTTACGTCCGAAGCACAGGCCGACAAGACTTGCTGGGCCAGACGCCGAAACATCATCGATGATTTGGCTACAAAGCTGAGTAGAATCTCAACTAAGACCTCCGAACCTCCTTGTTCGCCTTTCCTCCTGTGCTTGACCAGAGAATCGTAGCAGTCTTTCAGTTCATCTAATACGTTCACAGCGTCTGCGTCTCCATTATATACTTGTATAATGGTCAAGGAGTACAAGAGCTTGAAGGCCCGAAGTACTTGCTTCTTATCAGGCTGCGCTTCCTTCTCCTTGGACTTGATTTTTTCTAATATTTTCCATGCTCTGCGGATACTATGCTCCACATTCCGTTCTGCATCAAGGATTGATTTGTAATGGTGATCATTCTCCTCCAAACGACGAATGTCTTTCACTAAAGTATACGTGAAGCGTGAGGGATCCGCAGATTTATTGATGAGGTGAGTCAGGCAAGAAGAGATCCTGGACCTGAACATATCTCGTGATGCACTTGAAATTGGTGGGTTGGGTTTGTGTTCCGGAAATTTGGCGCCTCCCTCGCTGGTAAAATATGCAAACTCTGCAAACATTGCTAGAATCGAGCTCGATCCAGCCAAGTGACGCAAAGTCCCTAAGTCGTCTTCGTTAGCACCGGTCTGCTTTGACCGTACAACAAGTACCAAGTGGTCGGCCAGAATTTGTCTTGCTGCTGCTGTGGCCTTTTCATCTACCGCGCCAGGGCTCAAGATCAATCGACGAAATATTGACAGCAACTGCGCCAGATCCGACTCATTTACCAGAGAGAGAACCTTTTCGACCGTCTTCGTTCTCGTAGATTGATCAAAATTTATCCTCCCTTGTGGGGGCTGTAGTAGGCCTTTGATTATTGTCACGACTGTAGAAGGTTGAGTTTGGGCTCTCTTGAAAATGGCTTTTGTAGCAGTCTCGGCAATGCGATTGAGGTAACGCTCTGGAGAAGCAAGCTGGTTCATGAGGCAACGCATTAGATTCTGACTGAATAAAGCGGGAAGTAGAGGCTCAGGGGCGTTGTGCAACATTCGCTGAAAAAGTAGGAAGCCCCAATACTTTCGTTCATCGGATGATGAGCTAGCAAAAAGACTGTCTTGTTTCTTTAGTTTACAGAAGGTTTGCAACAGCGATCGGGGCCTACCCACTATCAACACACTCTGACCAAAAACTCCCAAAGTTCTGACGCTTCGTGGGCCTTGAGTATCCAGTCTGCTCTGCTGTGAGAAGTTGTGAGAGGACCACATCCCATACAAAATGTAATTTCGATGTCCAATGGCCTTTCTGCGAGGCTTTGCTAGTAGTACCAGCTTGATCGAGATCGCTAATGGAAACCTCTTTCAAAATCTTTGCAATTCTCGTCTTCTCCTTTCCGTCCAAGGGATCATCGTTGTGCCACATCCCTGCTGGTAAGATGACACCTGGGATCTCAGAATGTACTTTTAACCAGATTGCCACTCCTTCGGGCGTCTTTGCAAGGCTACTTTCCTGAAGTTTATCGATGATTAACTGGGCGTATTTGGCATCACTCCCTTTCGAGCCCAAGTCCTGCACCGCCCCATATAATATCCAACCGCATTCCTCTCGTAGACTTGACTTCTTTCTAGCTAAGTCCAACACGATCTCGAGAATTTGCGACCATGGTTCAATTGCAAGAGTTGGCTCGAACAAAACACCCGACTTGACGAGCGCTTTTGCACCGAAAAGCCGTCCAAGTTGGTGGTCTCTCACCTCCTGTGCAAAAATTTGAGTCAACCTTGCAACCCTTCTTGATAGTTGAGTTACATACCTCGCCAGATACATTTCCTGGGCTGTGGGTCTGTTCTTTTAGCGTCTCAATCAATTCCGATATTCTCTGATTACCAGGCAAAATTACGGAAGTAGGGTCATATAGTTGAGTTAATAGTTCTGTGAGCGCTATCGAAAAGCCCAGTCTTGCTGCCTTCCGGCCACTACACAGTCCCCTCACCAGCCTTCTAATGATCTCAGTGACATCTTGGGCTGTTGGACTCGCCTCAGGTGAAACTCTTAGTAGCAAAGCCTGGGCCGCTTTAATCCTGATTTCATCATCTATGTTTGCAAGATCCTCATATATTTCTACCAGTTGAGTATCGACAGTTACTTGTTCTCTTCGCCGTTTGTTAGCCATGACGTTGAGTTGATTGATGTCGTCCACGCAAATCAGTTCTGCAATATGCCAATTAAGAACATCGTGTTCTACAACAGAGACGATCCTCCCCAAACATATTCAATCTTGGTTCTTGAGACGGGTACTTTGGAAAATCTAAGCGAGCTTGAGCTTCTCGGGCCGAAAATCACGAGACTTCGTGTCCCGAACGCGATCCCTGTTTGTTTACAACAAGGAACCCACGCACGGCAAAGCAGAACTCTCTGCGCTTCCATGTCTCAATATCCTTCACCTTGGCTTATCAGTTGCTGCCAAGTGCCAACTCGATACTCATGAGTCTCAATTTGGCACTTTCGCTGTCTGTATGCTATTCTTCAGAAACTTGTATTCTCGTTTCGAGAATTTTGCTCCAAACATTGCAGTCATCAAAAGCAAACGTGCCCCTCAGACACATCAACCGCTATGTAAAAGACATGCGGAATATTGATAATGTGGCTACCTGTGACAACGAACACCTTACCAAATCCAGGCTTGATCCGAAATCTGGACAAGCACTACTGTTTCGGTCGGCCCTGCTGGGCTGGACAGTAGTCTGGACTGTACAAGACCGTGGGCGCCAGCACAACCGAATCAGATCGATCGGACACGCTGGCGCGTAAGTATCCTGGCAACAGGACCTGTTGATCGCAAGGATCGTATCAAGTAAGTAATGATATGCCCGGATGGGGCTGAAAGTAGCGACTCTAAACACCACACCAATGACACCATTCCATTTTGGGAGTAAATAGACGGCAATTGCGTGACCACACGTGATACGAGGCACAGGATGACGGTATAGGCTGGGCGCTAAGGAGTGGTGAGTTGGCATCGTTGGCTTTGTAAATTGGTGACACAGCCCTGGCGGAGCTGAGTACTGTAGCAGATAAAGGCCCTAGAGAGATGTCAGCAATAAAGAAGTTGGCAAATCGACTTTAGACTCCTAATCAGGAATCCTGCCTGGATATGACAATCGCAGGCCGGTAAGGAAAAGGACCAGTAGTACGACCGAAGAACACAATGATATTGTTGGAAATTCCAGATAGCGGATAGGCCGACTGTTGATATCAGATTGACCCGCAAGTTTTCCGCAAAGCCACGACGACCTTCCGTCATAGATACAGTAGAGTATCTCGGGTCACCAAAGCAGAAGATCTCGTGAAACACATCCAATAAGCTCGTAGGAAAAGTTGAATTCGTTTGTGCATCGTCCTAAATCAGAACCCTAACCGCCTAGGGAGCCGCCATACTGTAAGGTAGTACTGTGTAAATTGCAACCACGCGCTTTGCTTTCATTAACCAAGTCATATGCATGCAGGAGAGCAGGCTGAACTGCAAATTAATTGGTAGAATTTGTAATTAGTTTATGCACGAACCGCTGTCTTGCAGGTGAGGTACCTGAAGTTTACTAGTAGTTGCTACAGTACTAAGGTACCTCATGATCTCCATCCATCCCACCATCGTTGCTTCGTCAACAAGGCCACTCAACCTTCACCCGAGCTGGGCCGTCTCAATCGCTTTTGCACCTTCACGAGCTTGTTCCTTCTCTCCTCCTCTTTATCTCCTTATTACTACATCCTATCTCGACGGTCTCTCCTCCCCCGTCGGTTCGTAAGTCGCCCGTTCGGCCTAGGACAAGTCACATCCTTCGAACGACGACTTACGAGCAGCTCCCAATGGTTCAGCACAGCCGGTAAAACCGACTTCGACATTGTTCATCCATCAATTCGACAATGTATTATGTATAATAGCTTACGAACACGCCCACCACTCTATCAAGTAACCGTATCTTTTACGAGAACTTGACCTAGTCCCAGACCCAACTACGCACGGAACCAGCGATTGCCATTGAACACTCATCAATTGGGCCCCTCTACCTAAGACACCATTAAGCAACTGCTTACTGAAGACGTATACCACGCTGAACACGTTGACGACATACGCCATACGCTCGGAATGGAACGTTCTTCGCCCTTGGCTGCCATGCAGCCCCCTTCATTCCCGTTCGGACAATGGGGTTGCCGAGCCGATGCGAGTTCATACTCCAACTATGGTGGACAATATGGAGGAGGAAAGGCAGCATTTGGCCCAAGCAGCTTCAATTTTAAGGATCTCAGCATGTCCAGAGCCCCGTCGGACTATTTCAGTCTGAAGCCTGTCCGGGGGTCGTCACCAACCGCCAGCCTCGCGGCAGACCTATCTCAAAATTTCCACATTGATCAAAGGTATACTACTCCATTCTACGGAACTCACGATGATGCTCACAGTTGGCAGTCCGCAGTTGCCGACTCCTCGACGATCATTATTCTCGACGAACCTCTTTGCTTCAATCAATGGAAGGGGTATGATAGCCTTGCTACATGGTGTGGGCGGACGCTCACTTTTGAATAGAAAACGCGACAACCCCCCCACTACCCTCGTCTTCGCCCGGTCCTTACAACGAGTCAATGGAAATATCCCCCCTACCCCATAAGGTACCCTACGCGGTGGTAACCCGACTACGAGTCCAATCACCGACGCCAGAGGAAATGCCTGTCGACGTAATTACCCCAAACGCTCTTAGTGAGATGGAAGAAGCCCCTCCGGAAGTCCTGAAACAGCCTATTTTCTTCGAGTGAGTTGCTCCAGATTCGTTCATTGCCGAAATCTAACATGTCATAGACGAAGAAGGTCTACTTTACTGAGACCCTCTTTGGCTCGTAGTAAAGGCCACACTACCAGCTCCGTTTCTTTGAGCTCTGCAAGGGCTGAGAGCCAGCATCCGCCATTCAGATTTGGAAATGGACTTCCAAATCCACCACCGTCACTCATGTCGACTGACGAATGTTTTGCTTCTTCGCCACCACAGGAGAGAAGACCTCAGTCCGCCAATTCTCCATTACTTTCTGTCATGGGCCCTCCAAGGCTGAAACAACCCTTCCCGGGTCTGAATGGTCATACACGAAATTCTGGCTCTCCTATCATAGGTCATGTTCGGAAACCCTCGGGGCCAACGCAGCGGCCAAGAAAACAATTTCGTCGCTCTCTCAGCATGTTTGAGCATCCAGCAGATATGATGAAAGAGGAAAGGAACAGCTTCAGCGCTACAGCAACACTGGAAGCCATCATGGATATCGATGACATTCCTCAATTACACCTACCCCACTTCGTTTCGGATGAGGAGAGCCTTCCACGTATTACCAAGGAAACCGTAATCGAGGTCCTGGATGGCAAATATGGACATTGCTATCATGAGGCCATCGTGGTAGATTGTCGATTCGAATACGAATATAACGGTGGACATATTGATGGGGCTGTTAACGTGAATAGCAAGGAAGAACTGGGCAAAAGATTGTTTGATACGCCTTTGTCCGACAAAACGCTGCTTATTTTCCATTGCGAGTATTCGGCACATCGAGCGCCTCTTATGTAGGTGTTGCTGTTCTTATTGACTTGGAAATACTAATGACATTCTTAGGGCCAAGTTTCTCCGTCACAAGGACCGCGCTGAAAATGCTCATCGTTACCCCAAACTGTCATACCCCGAAGTGTACATTCTGGATGGAGGCTACAGCTCATTCTTCATGGATCATAGATTGAGATGCTTTCCCCAAAGTTACGTGGAAATGGATGCCAAGGAGCATGTGACTGCCTGCGAGCGTGGACTTGGCCGTATGAAGCAACAGCGCGCTAAGCTCAGTCGTGCACAGACCTTCGCGTTTGGCCAGCATAACCAGCCTATGGATGATAGTCCTACTGCTCCCAATCGGCAGTATAGTTCTCTCATCACGGGGATGGATATCTCTATTGTTCAGCCTCTCGACTCTGTGCAGCGATTGCTCTCTGGGCGTATGGCGTCGTACTAATACTGCAATTATACCGCTTGCACTTCGTTGCACTGGACGGTAGCATACTTTGCGATCCTCTATGGTCCCAAGGACTTGTCTCGGCGCTTCTCAAGGCCTATCTCGGCCAGTATCGCATTGCATGCACTGGAGTTCACAGTGCCTTTGGTCAAGTTTGACCACAACTTCCTTTAACCATCAGGACCTCTTGATCGTTCACCAACATCTCGTAATCTACCTCGAGAGGCTGTATTATTTGAAACCTTGAGCCTAAGAGCTCCAGGTCTTTGTCACATGTACTCTGGCCCTGGTGGCTTGCCATATGCGGATCTGTCAAATCGCCTCATAATGTTAGGCTTGGAGCTGATGGAAATCCTATCACTCTCTATCGATTTCGCCACGACGATCATTAGCACGCATTGTTGAAACTGTTCTATCAATTCGAATTCTGCACTACGGATATCGTCTTGACGACCATCCTGCGGTAGGCTTTCACGTTCGGCTTCCATTCAGCGACGTCGTCAATCATCACATTCACAACCCAACAGAGGGAAATTTTGTGAGAACTTGCAATTGGTTTAAAGCAGTTCCCGTGCGAGCTTTCAAATATCCTAGAATGCGGCGGCTTTCTCGTGAAAATGGCTAAGTTCTGGCCAGATGGCTAGGCTGCTATACATGCCGATTGTTTTACCATGGAAGACTACTTAACAGAGGAAAGAATCATACACAGGGGAACAAGAAAGGCCAAGGGTGGCCGAAATCTCCATGGCTGTGGCAGTATCTAGGAGTGCTAAGCTAACTCTGTAATCCTAGCACAATCAAAGTTTATTATCAGTAACCTTGTTTATGAAATAGTGATTCAGGCTTGTGATGACTTGATGCAAGTTTTTGAAGTCTTCGAACCTCATCCCTAGGTAGGTACCTGTGTTAGCTCTTAGGGTTTAGGGCACGGAAATAGGTAAGCGAGCCGTAAAGTCCTGAAGTACCTCATGTCTGGTATACATGGATCTACCCACCAAAAACTGGCATCATGCATACGTTTTCGATCTAATGGGCAATTTCGAGGTATTGAAATGGATATCGATGACATTCTGGCCGAAGTGGACGGCGATGCAGTCCCTCTCGACACCCGCGATCTGCAGGAGCTTTCGCGCGCCTGGGTCACCGAAAGGAGCGCCCCAGAGATTCTACCCTGGCCGGCAGGTTTGATGTATCGCGTCTTGAAGAGGATAGGTCAGCAGGTAGGCTTTCTGTTACAATGTCCTTGTATTCAAGGGACGAGCTTACTCAAAGGGTTGCGAAAGATTGAATTGGTAGAGGAGCAAACTGGCAATGTCGATCCTAAGGCGAATTTCCGTCTTATCATCATACAAACAGAACTCGAGAGATTTAAATTCCTCGTACGGTCGTATTTGCGGGCAAGGATTGCAAAAGTGACCCCCACCATCCATTTTCCATGAGCGTTCAACCAACAGCTCTTCAGATTGACAAATACGCCCTCTACATTCTTACCAACCCTGCCCAAAAATCCCGTCTGTCACCGTCCGAAATCCAGTACGCTACCACGCACCAATCTCTCCTTCACGCTCATTACCATTCTTCTTTCCTCTCCCAATTCCCCAACTCCTTGCAGAGATTGGACGACACGGCTGGAGGAATCAGTATGATTGAGCAGCCGGATGTGGATAAGGCGGTATTTATAAGGGCTTTACGGGATGTGGATACGCCGATTGTTGTGGAGGGCACAGATATGGCTTTTGAGATGAGGAGGAGGGATGTATACGTGGTAAGGTGGAGTGCGGTCAGGGAGTTGGTGATGGGTGGGGATGCGGAGCTCATATAAAAGATGGTGGGTATAAAGCTACAACTGCATTCTTTGGTGCAAAGAAGAGCGCCAGAACAGCTACCTACGGTTCTCGAGAGTTGCGGTACGAATCACCCACCGTTGAAAATCCATGGCAAATGGTCTATGCCATTTTGACCTCTAAAGCTCTAGCCAAGGGGTGCTTTCACACTTAGCGAGCTGGGGCGTCAGCTCAGCTCTTTGCAACTCGGATTGCTTGCTTCCGAGATTCACTCCAGCGCCACGCTATGTAAGTGGTTTGGTGCGTTCCATAACAATTAATGCATATTGAACATTACTGACAATTCTTAGGGTTTAATCTACTAGAAATTTCGAGGCCTAAGTGGAATGATTGAGACCGTTAAATGCCTTAGTTGCTCTAAGCCGTGGGTGTATGGGTCCATGGAGGCACTTGATAGCGGTCTGGGACAGAATGCTGCAAAATGACATCCTATGGCATTAAAGTATGGTTGGCGGTTCACTTAAAACGCGTTTCTGGATATTCATATCTGTATATTGGATACCGTATAGAAGGATGCACAGCGAAACACGAACCCAGAATGGCCATCTCTTCTCCTCTTTTCGATCTTGGGGCAATCAAGCGCCCCCCTGGGTGCTTCAAAAGAGGTCTTGTTCTTTAGCTTAACCCATGTCCTCTGGCCCAACACAGGGTATCGTACAGTTCCTAGTTACCATCATGCTCTTGGGATCGACTGCGAGGTATGCAAACAACGAGATCGTGGTTCCACAGTCCTTTGAGTGTTTTGAAGCTAGCATGGGTATCATCATCATCGACCACCAATGATAATGATACCGTCCAACACCTACCTTTTCCCCAAGACCGAAAACATCATCCACCAGCTGTATTAAGGCCCCACTGGTCTGGAAAGGAGACAAATAGAGCAACCCGAGATATAACCAGAGCCTTGCATTTCCAAAAACAAAACGAAAATTGAGACCAGAAAAAGACCAGAAAATACATCTGGGTGCACAAAAAGCACAAAAAGCTCGGATCGACCTTGTGGACGACCCTACGAAAACCCAGCTTGAATGAATTTTACTCTGTTACGTTGGCTAGCCGGTGTTAGTGGAGGCCGTATTCAAGTAGCCACATTTTATCCCACTACACCGAGTTCACAACGGGGAGAGTTGTGTTGTTTGTGGTATATAAACAACAGAAACAGAAGTATAAACATGGCAAAAGTCTACTACGACTGCTTGTACAGAGTACATTGGATGGCTACCTTACTGCTACTGAAGATATCGATTTTGAACCACGTCTTTTAAATATGAACGATTAATCAGACCAGTTTTAATCAGTGTATACGAGTACGGAGGGCATACTACTTTCAACAGCCCATCCACAAACAACTAAGGCAGCAACGGTAGCTCCTTTAGTAGCGTATCCTGTTTACATCCTCTCCCCCTTTCTTGCAACAGTGGTTCAGTCTTCCAAGTATATACAGTACATCATCGGTCCCGGACACGATGTGTAGACTGGGTGTTCGATTCAATCAACATACCGGGACAAGATCGTATGAGGCTACTAGTATCTCTGCAATTGGGGCTTACGGTGATTGGACACAAGGCTTTGTAAAAGCTACAGTCTATAGCTGCTGTTCGCGGAAGGTTTCATATCGGTCCTCTCGACGGTGTGAGAAGGATGTAGCAGTAACTTGAGGGCACAGTCGTGCCAGAGCAGCCGAAGGATCTCTCATTGGCAGGAATTGCAACTATGCCCTAAGCAGGAAATCCTTGGGGTAGGGCATTGCCGTGACTGTGGCATAACTCACGCTTCTCAGGCATGGATATTTCTGCGGTTGAGCCTCAATGGCCATCTCTCTCGATGAAAAGGAATCTGACTCTGCTCTTAGCGTTCACCGATAAATAGATAAATGTTGGGAACATCGCTTTGATCGAATCGACAACATACACTTGCGGCAGAGTAGTTTGAGAATCTTCAGTGGTAGCGCTTTATCCAGGTCTCAGCACATGGGAGCCCCATTAGTGTTTGCATGCATGGGCTGACTGCAGGCAAACCAAATGCAATGAGAACGCATATGGCAAACGAATGGACGTTGCTTTACTCCGAAGCACCGAAGGTCGGAACCGATGGGATTCTTGTCCAACCTTGCTAAGGGCAGATGTCGGCAATTGTTCTTGCCCTGGCATTTTAAGGTAAACAAACTAGGCCATATTTGGACATTGCCCTGTGTGCTCCCTTTGCATTTTCGTCCAATGCAATTCGTCAAGTCGTGCTTGATATTACAGTCGTAGTTCGGCACAATAATTGCTGACGATGCTTGTCGTCGGTCTGTAGTCGTTATTTTGAGCTACAGCAATGTGCCTATGATTGTCTTGGGGGACTGAATTTAGAGATGTCAGAATGACGAAGCCAGCGGAAGCAATAGGTAAACACCCTAGTCCGACTGAAGGGCCGCTAGTGAAACAGTCAGTGGAATTCTTGGCAATTCTTTTACTCCACCTTCTATCCAAATTGATTTCGCCTTTCACCTCGATTTGTGATCAATTTGCGTTAGATACATGAATAAAGCAAAACACACCGTAAAGGTATCTAACAGAGACGGCTGAGTACTTCGTACCGCCAACATTGACCCCCCCCCCCCCCAATTTAATCCAGAACATGGCTGCGCCAGCTCCAAGCCGTGCCCCCCCAGCCAATACTCAGGCTACTTCTTCCACAGCCGAGCAATCAGGCCCGCAGAGACCCACAGGTGCTTTGACTAATGTGCAATCCACCTCAGCTGCACTTCCCACAGCTCAAGGAGAACAGACTGCGTCCAGCAAGAGAAGGCGGAACCACCGAGGCGGAAAACACAAGAAAAACCGCAGGAAGTCTTTTGCCATTGCCGAAGATGAAAGCGGTGGGGTGGAGGCTTTGAGATCAAGCCGCGATCATCTCGATCCTTTGACGCCTGACCCCGCAAGGCCATCATTTTACAGATTGGGCCAGTCTGGTGGGAGAAATCTAAGCTCAACGAGCTTAGATAGTGAGGCATTGCTAGACCACAGGTAAGTTGAGATGCTGAATCTGCGGAAACGGCTCTCTATTTGGTCTAATCGTATCTGGCAGAGATCATCCACCCATGCGGGCAAGGCGAGATAGTAGGATCGGTCAGGGCCTTTTCGCAGCTCGACCAGGCAATACTAGCCATCACTCAGACTCGCCATTTCGCCCTTCATATTCGAACAATTTCGCCTCTAATGATGGTCAGAGCCGCAGGCCACGACCTAATCGCGCCCACGTTTCTTCTGGAGGTGAAAGCGAAGACGAGGCACCATCCAACGATCGCACACCATTACTGTCGTCGTCAAATCATGGTAGGAATACATCATCACAAGGTTCTCGGCGTAATCTGCTGGGAGGGCAAGATAGGCAGTATGGATCTCAGATTAGGCGCTCCTCCACGGCGACTTCATCATCAAGCAGGCGGCGGAGACTTATCCCAAATCGACAATCATCCACTCAAGGCCTACAGCATGGCCACGATGTCAACAATCCACCTTCGGTACCGAACAGCCCAAAGATTGGCCCCGATATGGGCTACGATGATGTTATGGTTACAGACTCCTTCGCACCTAGATCACCTGATACCCGGCGTGGAACTGCACCGCAAATACATGACCAAATCATCGATATTGATCAGCAAGTTGACGAAAACCAGCATTTGGGGAACTCGTCCTCCCCACCAACACCACGGAAAGAGTCCATGCTGCAAAGGCGGCGAACTATTGCTTTGCCTGCAGAAGAAGATGTATGCTTTCCTGTGGAGGGGATGTCCGAGATAGCGGAGGATGACTACACGGTGCATGAAGGAGGCAATGGCTCTGTAAGCGGGCAACGGAGAAGACGATTTAGGCAATGGCCAGATCTATCGGTGCTTGAAGAATGGAATCGAGAAGAAAAGGAGTCGCGGAGTGATGGCATTCGCGCGAAGAAAATCAGTGAACCGGTGCTTGTTGGGGGGAGACTAAGGCCGCAGAAGAATGGATGGCATCGAGCCGAAGAAGATGCTCCTTACAGATTTACCTACTTCAACGAAGAATTCCCGAGTACAATACACAGTCAAACGATATCCGAGCTTTTACAACCTGGTCAGAGCTTTAGAGAGCTCTTCATTCCTGATCCTCCGGAACTAAGCGAGGAATCAAGCGATGAAGACGACACGACAAGCCGCCAAGGTAATACGAATGATCGCTCAGAATTTAGTCCCAGTACCCAGTCAAGAGTAGGCACTCGGCATTCTTCGTTACTCGGCGAAATGCAAACCAGGTCTCCCGAGCAATCGGGAGAGGTTACGCCTGCAGCAAATGGTACGCAACCGAAGGAAAAGGCAAAGCGATATGGAGCACGCCCAACCTTTTGGCTTGATGTTTTGTCACCTACGGATACCGAAATGAGGGTCATCTCAAAGACTTTTGGCATTCATCCTCTGACTGCTGAGGACATCATGATGCAAGAAGCTCGAGAGAAGGTAGAGCTATTCAGAAACTACTATCTCGTCAACTACAGGACCTTCGAACAAGACATGGTTAGTGAGGACTTTCTCGAGCCGGTTAACATGTATGTTGTGGTGTTTCGCGAAGGAGTCATAAGCTTTCACTTCTCAATGACGCCACACCCAGCGAATGTGCGTCGGCGTATCCGTCAGCTGAAGGACTACTTAATTCTGAGCTCTGACTGGATCTCCTATGCCATTATTGACGATATTACCGACGCTTTTGCGCCATTGATCCAATCGGTCGAGGATGAAGTCGACGACATTGACGAAGCTATACTCCAGGCCCATTCTAATGACAGTAACTCTTCTGAGAATGAAAAAGCGAAGTCTACAAAAGATGGTGACAAGAAATCAGAAAATGGGCAACCCGCATCCGGAGGCGGCGACATGCTTCGCCGTGTTGGCGAAGGCCGGAAGAAAGTCATGGGTTTATATCGATTACTGGGCAATAAGGCGGACGTGATCAAGGGCTTTGCCAAGCGGTGCAATGATCACTGGGAAATTGCGCCCAGGAGCGAGATCGGGTTGTACTTGGGTGATATCCAAGACCATATCCTAACCATGACCAGCAATCTCAGCCATTATGAGACGTACGTCTTGTCTCTACTCATACCTGACGGATACTGATTCATGGATACAGACTCCTCTCCCGAGCTCACTCGAATTACCTGGCCCAAATCAATATCCGCATGAACGAGCGTCAAGAGCAAACGGCAGATGTGCTGGGTAAGCTCACCGTCCTGGGTACGATTGTGTTGCCAATGAACATTATCACTGGCATGTGGGGTATGAACGTGCTAGTTCCCGGACAGAATTCCCATAGTTTGATTTGGTTTTGGTCGAGTAAGTACTCTTGATTATTGGTCGCCACATGGTTGAGTGGTATTGTGGTTAATTCGATTGCTGACTATGTTTGCAGTTACCGCTGGGTTGTTCGCTTTTGGTGTTTCATGCTTCTTCATTGCCAAGAGGGTCTATGGGATTGTCTAGAAATGAGTCTGCTATATGGACCAATGCGTTCAAGCCCAATTGGAGTCAACTTGGAGTTTTGAAGAGAGGTAAAGACTGGCCTGGGAGGATGGTTCTATTTGCCGCACGTTAATTGGCTTTACTACCTTACGTTTTCAAGGCAACAAAAGTAACAACGGATCACAAGAGTTGTATACATAGAATCTGGGCAGCCTACCTGATGTCAGAATGTCATCTGAGACCTGGTGGGCTATCTAATAATAGCTTCCCTTCCTTCTTCCGATACCGTGTACTGTGTACATAGTTTAGAAATGTTAAAAATAAATGTCAAAAGTCTCACATCATCGCTCAATGGCCTTGTTTAGTCGCCCTCGAGCAAACCTCAACTTTTTGCAACCAATTCTCACAGCTCGTGACATGCCCACGCGAACCGTAGTCGATTGAGGTGCCCCACCTCCGTAACGTAAACAAACAACCCCACCACCACCACCATCATCATCACACACAATTTCCCACCACACCCCCTTCCCTTCCCCACCCCCAACCCAATCCACCACAAAATTCAAATTCCCCCCCCACCCCACTCACCCACTCACAACCCACCCACTCAAAACCCACCCACTCACAACCCACCCACCATGCCCCCGCCCCCCACCCCGCTCACCGTCCAAATCTCCGCAATCACCCGCTTGCTCAAAGAGCAAGACTCGTACAAGACCGAACTCGCGGCTCAGGAGACGCGGCTGCAAGGTATGATGCGGGATGGAGATGGAGAAGATGATGAGGAGGGGGAGGAGGGGAATCGGGAGTGGAAGGTTGGGCAGGAGGTTTGTGTTTGTTTTTGGTTTTTTTGGTTTTTTGGTTTTTGGGTGGCGGGGTAAGGGGGAGGGTTGTATGGGATGAGGGGGAGAGGGAGGGAGGGGATAAATGCTAATAAACAAACCCCAGAACCGCGCCATCTCAGAAACAAAAGCCATTTTCGGGCCCCTGCGCGAGCGCATCGCAGCCGCGGTGGAGAGGGTGGAGGGGATGTTGGTGAGTTTTCTTTTTCCCCGTTTTTGGGCCTTTGTTTGTTGTGCTGTGTTTTTCTTTTTTTTTTCTTTTTTTTTTCTGGCCCTGGCGGATTTTTTTGGACGGATGCGGAGGTTAGGGATGATGGGTGGAGGTGGATTGCAAAAGGTGCTGATACGGTGTGTGTTTTAGGAGAGTGGAGCCGACGGGGCGAGTGAGGAGGAGGTGGGGAGGGCGAGGGAGGCGGTGGCGGTGGCGAGGGGGAGGGGGGGCGGGTAGAGTGGGGTGGGGAGTTGGGGAGTTGGGGAGGGGGTGGGAGGATGGGGAGTGAGAGGATAGGAGGATAGGGAGTGAGAGGATAGGAGATTGGTGGGGATCAAGGGCTTTCCATTGGTAGCGGGTTAGAAAGCGAGCAGTTAAATTTACTACGAAGTATCCATCTGGCCCCCGTCTCCTTCCCCATTCCCTACCCCCTCCTCAACAGCAACAAGCCCTTCCGCCGGCGCAGCGACGATATCTAATTCCGTCTCCACCTCGCCATCCTCGGCCATTTCGGCATCTTCAGTCTCTGGCGCAGGTTTATCGCACTCCTCGCCTGCAGTCTGCGACTCGCGCAGCGGAGACTTGGAGCCAGAACTTGGGGGGTTGGCGACTGCTAGGTTGGATGTGGGTGCCATCTCCGTATCTTGGTTTGCGTGCAGCGGCGTTGCGCCATGTGCTGGCGTTCCAATACCACTGCTCCTCCCACCTTCCCGTTCGGGTTCGCCATCCTCGGCCTCCTCGCCATCCTCCATCCCCTCTCTCCGCTCAACCTCTTCCTTCTCATCTCTGATCAAGCGTCGCAATTGCATGCCCTCTTCGATAATCTTTCCAAACTGCTGTCGCCGCTCCGCCCACGTCTGTGCATATTCCTGGCTTTCCCGCTCCAGCTCCGCAATCTCGGCATTCAGCTTTTCGAGATTGGCGTGTTGGTCCTCGCGGGGACGTAACAGGCGGCTGGATGTGATTTTCTCAGCAAGGTCGTCGTATTCTTTGCGAAGCGCAAGGGTACGCTGGGCTTCTTCTAGTTGGGTGCGGAGGTCGGTGGTATTATCTCTCACTGCCTGGGCGGTGGCTTGGATCTTTGATTTCTCGGCCGCATAGCGCTCGCGCTCTTTTTCGTTGCTGGTAAATAGGAATTGTATGCGTATGATGCTGCTTTCGAAGGCGGCAAAGTCGAGGAGTGCATCTTCGCGGAATTGGCGGCGTTCGTTGAGCTGGTGTTGTTTTTCGGCTTCGTGAGCTGCGGTTGCTTCGTCGGTGGCGGAGGCGTCAGGGGGTGGGGTGGGAGGAAGGGTCGGTGGGGTGGAGAGGAGGGAGGTTGGGGCGAGGAGGCGTTTGGTGATGCGTTTGAAAGGTCTTTCTTCGACATTGAGGAGACGAGATTTGTGGAGAGCGTCTAGTGACATTGGCATCCATACAGGTGAGTTGATATGAGAGCTTGTGACTCACCTTCTTCGGCTTGGTCGAGTAAAGTATATGAGGCCATAGCTGGTTTGCTAGTGATTGGATCAACCTCACCAGGAAACCTCGATTCTTCGCAGTAGTTCCAGTGCTAGACGTAGAATTATGACTCGATGTTGGCCTGTCTACTCGGTAAGGCAGTATGTGCGCGAATTAGAGAGTGTTTCTTGATTTCCCGTAAGTGTGACTGGCCTCTAGAAAGCTGTAGAGACCTAAGTTAGGCTTAGTATTGCACGACCAGCGCTAGTCTCAGTGCGGCTCTAGACAAGCTCGGGAGACCCGCGATTAGCATGTGCCTTGTACTACCTTACCTACATAAACCCAAGCTGAACCCCCCACTTCAATCTTCAACCATCGATAGCATTGTTTGTCGTATCCAATTGCTATTGCTTGGACACACTTACTCTGATTCTGCTGACAACAACATACTGCTCTATGCTCCAACGCCAGTTATTGTCTAGACTTTTTACAGCCAACTGCTTCACATTGTACTATTCACACCTTAGAAAGCACTGCCTCAACACTTACCTTAAAAACCACTGCTCCAACACTTTTCTACAAAACTACAGCTTTAAACCTCTATATCACTCGCCTTTACTCTACAATTTGTCCCCACCACTGCTTTACAACCTTTCCCTCAATACTACCACCGGCATTATACCAACAAAATGCCTGCAACATCCCTTTTCCATCTTGCCAAAAAGGGCTGTGCAAAGAACATTCGAGGTTAGTATACCACACTCTCTTGACCCGACAAATGCTGATTCTCTGTAGCAATTGTCGACGTCGGTGATATCCCATATGCGATCGTTCGTCCTGTCCTTCTACTACTAGAGAGCCCGCAACAACTGGTATGTCGAGTCCTATACATAGCACAGCGGTGAGTACTAATACCAGATTTAGAGAGAACTCGAGCTAGCATCACCCCAAATATGTGGCCACGATGCAGAGGTCTGGATGAAGTTCATCAAACGAGACGTCCCCAAGTGGGAAGAGAAGCCCCACGAGCCTTCAAATCCACAGAGCTGGTACAAGGTCTACAGAA
>JAABUW010000900.1_pt1 | contig 54296 bp, 100 predicted proteins | sample 5560081 | NCBI WGS metagenome assembly JAABUW01 (sample SAMN10711882, study PRJNA513363) | rock metagenome | isolation source: Antarctica rocks | place: Antarctica: Victoria Land, Knobhead sud | reverse complement strand
TCTTACCGTTGACCATGGACGGCGGTCCGTCACTCCGCAGCTTGCCCAAGAACTTGGTGGCCTGGCCGGTGAGCACCAGGTTCCAGGCGAAGGACGTCGCCAGCACGACCGGGCCCAGCGCAAACTGATTGAGCGCAACCTGCAGGCACACCATGCAGCGGATCAGGGCTACTCTTAGGGGGTCAGGGCTGCGCAACCGCCTGGTGCCTCAAACCTAAAGGCCGTTGCCGGCACTTGACGGGAGCCATGACGGCACACCACTCCGTCAAAGCAGCAAGCAATGCATGCAATAGGAACAGGATCTTGCCTTCGACAAGAAATTTTGCGTCGACGTCCCCGGGAACCTGCTGGCCAGCAGGCCGTACCACCGGTGCTGCAGCGGGCCGTAGAACAGCAGCCCGAACGTCGCCATGCGCGCGGTGCGGACGAAGTCAACGTCCTTCCCCGACAGCCCCTGGTTCTGCATTGAAGAAAAGGCAAATTGGGCGTCCAGATGCTGCAATGAAGCACCGACACGCTGCCGGTATGCAGTGGCGGAGTTGTCCTCAGTGCCCATGTCACAGCCTTGCATTTGGTACTTGGGGCAGTGTGACAGACGTGACTTCATCAGGTAGCAGTATGTCCGCGGGAGCCAGAGCTGCCTCTCAGCGCAGCAACACCAGGAAGAGTGGAGGCAGTTGAGCTCACCTGCGCATGCCGCTTGGTGAGCGTCTGAGCCAGCAGGTCCCCAGCCGTGCTCAGCCCGCCGCATGTGATGGCTGCCTTCAGGTACGCATTCCCCTGAGCCTGTGTCGAAGAAGACGTGTTTGCGGATCAGCGGAAGTGCACCCCACCTTGTTGACAACTCAACATTGAACATGGACTGGGTGGCCAGACTCACAGGTGCGGAGCCTGCGCCGGAGCTGGCTGCGCTCGTGGATCTGCATCGATGTTGCGGCCGTGGCCGCATGCCGCCCATCCCCGGGGGCAACCGAGCCAAGGAAAAGCCCCGCATGATGTCTGGCTGATTGTCTACAAGAGCGTTCTATGGACGGCTGTGAAGCTGGATCGCAAGAGAGACGGGAGACGCTGAGGGTGCAACAGCACGTGGCTGAGAGTTCTGCAGTTCTGGAATCTGCCAGTTCTGCTGCTCCTGGCTGTTGGCTTTGCCTCGGCTCAGATTACTCATTTGCGGCGTCCCCACTTGGAGCAGCCTGGCAACACAACTGCAAGAGCACATGAACTGACTGCTAGTCTTCCATCCCTCATCGAAGACAGATTCTACCGCAGTGGCCGACCCTCTCCACCCCGGCCCGCTCCTCCACCTGATCACGAGGGCACCGCTGCAAGTCACACGTCGCGCCACTTCTCGCCACCATGCGGCCTACGGCTGCTCCCCGAGAGCAGCACTCCCAACTCCGGGAGCAGCGGGCCTACTCCACCGCCTTGTCCAGCTTCTCCAGCGCCCGCTGCCGCAGGTCGTCCTCCAGCTGGCGCTGCTTGGCATCCTCCTGCGCATAATCCCCCGCGTCCGCATCGGAGCTAGAGCTGGGCGAGTGCGACCGCCTGGCCCGGTCCTTGGCGTCCTTCTTCGCCTTCTTCTTCTCCTTTTTGGCGCGCTTCTTCTCCTGCAGTATCCCAGACAAATGACAGGTGATGCCTGAACTGCTTAACACTGGAAATGAAAACTTACCATTCTCTGACTTGGGCATCATAGTTTTGCATGCATGTGCTTGGCGGGCCGTGCGCAGCAATGCCATCTACCAGTGCACCATGCTGCTGATGCTCTGCTGCGGGCTGGAAGATCGTGTCACACCCCCGGCTTTGCGGCTCACCTTCTTTTCCCGCCTCTCCCGCTTTTTGCGCTCCCCGTCAGACTCGCCGCCCTCAGCCGGCTGCTGCTGCGCGGCCTTGGGAATGGAGTCCTTGGACTGCGCCGAAACGAAGCCCGGCAGCGCGTCCCCCGCGGCGTGCCGCCGTGACGGCGGCGGCGGCAGCGCCCTGTCGTCCTGCGCCGGCGAGCGGTGCCGCCGCACGCCCGGCGGCGGCGGCAGGTCGCCCGACGCCGACCGCGAGCGGCTGCGCCGCTCCCGCCGCCGCCGGCGCTCCGCCTCCAGGTCTGGGCTGCGGGACCTGCGCAGCAACACATGCACAGGATTATAGATGTTACAGCGGTGATGATTGCCCGGCAATGCGCTAGCAACATTCCAAGTGATGTGATGCTGAGCACGCCACAGTGTGCCTTGAGAGACGATCAGCCATCAGACTGCATAATGTGCTCAACGACTGCCAAGCGGTAGTCTGCGTCAGCACCGGGTGCACGCCATCGCATCGGGAGATGCATTCTGATCGGAGGAAGATACTGACCTTCTCCGCTCGTGCCGCCTGTCGTAGTCATCGCGCCCGCGTCTACTCCTGCACGAGTACACCAATGGATGCTCAGCATCAGGACTGCAGAAGTGACTGCCGCAGATCATGCCCCACGAGCACAGCGAATATTCACAGCAATCAACGATTATCAGCCTTGCCAACCAAGTCCGGCCCTGCACTTCAGTCATGCGACAAAGCTCAGTTCCGGCAGCCTGTCCCCATGTCCGCATGCTGCCAATCCGCAAGGAGCGATCAGTCTCAACAGTGATCAGTCTCAGGCACCTGTCGCGGTCCCTGTCGGAGCGGCTGCCTCGCGCCCTGTCAGCGGCCTCGCGCTCCTCCTGCCGCCGCTTGCGGTCCTCCTCCGCGCGCGCCCTCGCCTCCTCGTCCCGCTTCGCCTGCTCCTGCTGCAGCCGCGCCTGCGGCATCGTGGAGCATTGACCATGTCAGCATATCTGCACTTAGCCCTGCGAAACATGCTACTTGATTGACTGTGCCCCCGCCTCCTCGTCCCACCCGCCTGCTCCTGCTCCTGCCGCGCCTAAATTTCTCCGCGCATTGGTGCGACAGCCTTGCCAGCGCCAGTCAAGCTGCAAATTGTCCAGCTTCATCTCGCCACCCCACTGCACGTGCCTTGCAGGAACGCAGACGCCGTGTGGTCTGCCTATGAAGTGAAGGGCAGTGCTTCACGTTTGCCTTTCACTGGGTGTAGACTCTTGCATTGCAGCAGCCGTTGAACATTGTCCACAGCAGTCAACAGCAGTCCACGCAAGGGCACAAGGGATCGAAGGGTTTAAGGCAACGGGCGCCGGATATGATTCGAATTGGAGAGGACTGTGCATTACAAGATCCTCTCCCCCAGGCAAGTGCGGGTGCCAAGGGCACTCACCGTGATGGCGTCTTGGACTTCCTTGCGCTTGCGGACCTCCTCCGCTTTCGCGTCCAAGATGGGCTGCGGGATGCCACTGTCGTTGGACGCCGCGCTCGCCAGCATCACCCACAGCTCCTGCTCACGGCAGGCGGGGGGTGCAGCGGGTCACAGGTCTGCTGGGTGTCCTGACACGAAGTGATGACACCTGGTTGAGTGCGTGCAGCAACGGGAGTCACTGTCTGAGGTGCTACATGTGTGGGGTCCACTCAGGCAGCGAACAACTTGGCTGGCAAGAGGCGTGCACGGCCATGCTGGAACGCTTGGAGACCTGACAGTCATCAATGAAGGCAGGCAGCTGCACGGCAAGGATGCTGCAAGGATGCTAGACACAACGGATTCGCAGTGTGAGGTTTACGTATCCTGACCCGCATGCGTCTCACCTTGCAGAACAGCGACGTGTTCTTCTCCAGGAAGCCTGTAAGCGCAATCTGCAGCTGCCGTGGGTCCACCGTCTGCGCACACAGCCTCGACACAATGAGCTGCCTTGGGGCCGGTGTTACAAGGAGAGACTCGGACTCGCAATCCTCGACTACCGCAACGCCACACGCGCAATGTGACTACACTCTTGATGTGCCTATGACTATGCTCGCGTTGCTCATGTCAATTCCAGTGCGACGTGTCTGTAGCATGTGCTTGGAACAGATATGACATGAATAATGCAAGAAACTGCAAGTGCTCGCCTTGTGGCCCTCGAGCTGCTCGTAGACGTAGCCGATGAGCACATCGTCCTCCACGCCCAGCAGCTCGGTGACGCGCTGTGCAATCCACACCTTCATGACCTCCCAGTTGACGCGTGTCAGGTCCACCTTCAGCTCGTACTCCTTGGGGAATTTCATGGTCTTGAGTAGCCGCTTCTCCTTGCTGCGCGGCAGCCGGCGCAGCGGGCGGTCAGCCGGCGGTGCATACTTGTAAGAGCATGGAACGCCGCAGCGCCGCATCCTGGCGGTCAAGTGGCAACGCCGGGCTTCTGGAGCCAGCAGTGCCGCCTGGTATGACACAACGTGCTCAATGGCAGGGGCCACTGTTCGTCTGGGAGTGCAAAGTTGGAAGAGGAACTTAGCGCCGGGCTCTCACTTGACATAGCGGGCATCCTGCGACGCGCTGACGCCCTTGATGCCCGCACTCATTGTTGCACCAGCTCGTCTGACAGTCAACGGGCGCCTGCAACGGGCCAGAAAGCTCCTGACTGTCGGTAAGCAGACAGATCGCTGATGCGAGCCAACTTACTGCTAGTGACGCTGTCGCTTGCGGCCGCTGGGCAGTTCAGATACATCTGACGTGTCTAAAGAATGTGTATACAGTGCTGCAAGTTGACTGGCAGCAAATGCGCAAGCTGGCGCAACTTGGCATTGTTTGCAGGGTGAGTGCACACGCGGGTGCGAGGGCCATGCCTGCTGAGACTTTGTTGGGTGCCTTTGCAGCACACAACGGCCTTGTCGTGCTCACAATACTTTGTCACATGTTAGCTCGTGAAGTAGTGGCACAGCCGCTGCTTGACGGTCCCGATATGTAAACTTCCAAATCAGGATGCTGAACTGACCGCCACACAAGCGCGAACAGAGCACCGGAATTCAAGATGGAATTCTTCGAGTCGTTCATTGACTCGGACAAGACTTCCAGGTGTGTGTTGTCCTGACTTTCACAGTTGTGCGCGTCTCAATGGGGTGCGCCAAGCCGAGGCGCACGCTCATTTCCATTGCATCTACATCTGTGTTTTCAGAGGCTCGAGTTTCATGACGGTAATCTGTTCAATATGGAGCTCGTATTCCTTTGTTGTGCACCATCCCGCGCAGGATGTCCAAGCTCGCTGTCCGCACAACCGGCGAGAAGAGTTGCTGGGTCGCGCTGCCGCCGGCGCTTGTCAACCGTCTGATCGACGGCGCGCAGCTGCCGCTCACGCTGCAGCTCACCAAGTCCGCGCCGGCAGGTAAGCATTCGCAGTGTCACATTTGGCGCCGCCATCTCAGCTTGTTGGCGGCATGGCGCAGCTATTTGAGGGTTGTAAAATTATTGTGTCGCTGCCACACAGGTGCCAGCGCACCCAGCAGCCGCGCACCGGTGTGGCATGTCGCCTGGCAGGGTGCGGCGTCGACCGCCGGGCACAACGCCATCGAGGTGCCTGCCCAGCTGGCGGCACTGCTGGGCATCTTCGACGGCCTGGTTAGTCGACATTGTTTCATGCTGTGACCCTAGTTCGCATCTGCGTCGCACCCTGCGCATGATGCAGCCCGAACTGTCTAGAAGAGCTCCATCTGGAGCGGATCCTCACTCCTCACTCGTTTCTGAGACGAGACCCACTCCGTCACAGGCGGTGGACATTCAGGCAGTCGCGGACGTGCCGGCATCGGTGTCCGCCACAGTGGAGCCGGCGAATGTCGACGACTGGGAGGTGGTCGAGGCAAACGCCGAGTACCTCACAGACCAGATGCTGAATCAGGTAAGATGTCGCTCGTTACAGGCAGCTGTGCATGCCACAAACTCTGATCTCTGATGCATCTCACAACATGCACTGCCAAAGGCCACTCCAGGCTCAGGACGACAGGCTGTGCTGCAAGGATGCTGATGTGACATTGTCCACCCCACTGCCCAGTGCAGGCTTCCCAGTGCTGTGATAAGTCACACTCGAAAACCTGCCCGCAGGTCGGCGTCGTGGCGGTTGGCCAGCCATTCCCCTTCTGGGTGCGCAAGAACACGATGCTGACGCTCCGGGTGTCGGCGGCGGTGCCAGCGGACCTGGTCCGGCTTGTACACGGGGCGGAGGTGTATGTCGCGCCGCGCCCCCGGCAGCGCCCTGTGCCCCCGGTGGGCGCGGTCGGAAGCGGCGCGGCGGCCAATGCACTTCCTGCGCCGGCGCCGCCGCTGCCGCCTGTCTGGCTGCGCATACAGGTAGGGCACAGTGTTCTACGACCCTTCATACCTGCTACACACGCTTGCCGATCCACCTGATGACTTACGACAGAGCATGGTGCAGCTCATGAACGCAGCTCGTGCACGAGACTCGCCTGGCATTGCCACTTGCGATAGCCACAAGGAGTGATTGCCAGTAAAACCCCAGACGGTTCTCTCTTCCCTCCAGGAGGCAGGCGCAGAGGCGCTGGTGCCGTTAGGCGGCGCCGACGCCGCCAGCAGCAGCGGGCGCTCAGAGCCAGACGGCAGTGCAGAATGGCAAGGCGCACAGACCTGGGCCACGACGGTGGCATGGGTGTCACCGCAGACCGCGATAGCGCAGCGCCTGCGGCCTGGCGACGCTGTGCTGCTCACCAGCACCCACAAGAAGTGGGCCCCTTGCCCACAGCTGCTGGGTGCTTTCTAATCTGCTCATACCGCCTGCTAATTGCTCTTGCATTTTACTAATTGAACTTTTATAAAAAGAAACTTTGGTTACTGCACTTTGGGAGACGTTGACTCGCAAGCTGCAGTAGGCACCATTACCCCGTGAAGGTGACAAGGCTGGCCAAGCAGGGCGCAAGTTCCAATGGCTGTCGAGGAGGCGCTGCAACCAGTTTGCACGGACTGCTGCAGGCGCAGGAGAACGCAGCGGCTGCGACTGGCAATCAGCGACGCCGCGGCGCCAGGCCACGTGGTCCTGGCGCCGGCGACTATCGTGGTGCTGCAGACGGCGCCGCGGCGGCACCTGCGTCTTCAGGCACTGGAGACCGCCTCGCGGCCGCTGCCGCGCCTTGTCTCGCTGCTGCCGCTCGTCCTGCGGCAGCCAGATAGCCATCCTGAAGCCGCTGCGCCAGCCACGGCCAATGGCGCTCAGGCAAGCCTGCGCTCCGCCGGCACGGCAGAGCAGCTTGTCAGCAGCGCGATGGGTTCTGCGCCGGGGGCGGCCACGGTGGTGGTCGGCGCGGATGGGCTGCTGCGCCTGCCGGGGTTTGACGGCGGCGGCAGTGCTGGGCGCTGGCTCGGAGCGCCCGGCACGGCGCAGCTGCTGCAGCTATTTCCAGCGTGGCTGGCTGCTCAGGCGGAGGCGGCGGGCGGCGCCTTGGACGATGCTGTCCTTCTGCAGGTACCAAAGCGTTCTGGCCGGACTGACGAGTTTGCGGTCTGTGCTCGGAATCGCACCGACCAACGCACATTGGTCAACACCTTCACAAGAGTCTCGCGACCCAGCAATGCGCATTCACAATCAAGAGCCCAACAAGCTGATCGCAGCGTTTGGCGCTCCTGCAGGACGGAACTGTCGTCGCTCTGCAGCATCCTGCAACCGGCGCCGCCGCGCACTTCAGCGTGCAGTTGCAACCGGGGGTCGTTCCCGGAGTCGACGGCGGCGGCATGACTGTGCTCATGCGAAACGGCGATGTCCGCGCAGCCGGCTCGGAGAAGCACGCAAACGCAGAAGGCTGTAGGATCGAGCTGGGCGCAGCTGTCCCCCTCCAGGTGGGGCGAAGCCGGAGTGCCTGCCGGTGTTGCTTGCGCCTTGTGGATGCATGGCAGAAATTGCTGAGGCACGGCTAGGCATGGCTAGAGTGTGCTCTTAGGTTGGGGGTGGTTTACGATGGCACTTGGCGGTTGACAAAAGAATGCCCTGAGGCCTGGATCATTCTCGTTTCCTGCCCAGGCGGTGGATGCAGCACCGAGCGCGCCGCCGCCGCTGCGCGGGCGGCCTGCCTGGCTGCGGCCTGCGGCGGAGGCTGCGCTGCGGCGGGCGGCGCCGCTGCTGGCCCCCGGCAGCCGCAGCTCCCTGGCCGCTGCGGGCGCGCCGCCTCCAGGCGCAGGCCTCCTGGTCACGGGTAAGCACTCGTCACATCCTGTCAGATTCGCTCATGGTCTGCTGAGGCTTTGATGGTCTCAGACTGATCTTTGCAATTACTCACGCAACTCAGGAGCTGCCGGCGCCGGCAAGACGGCACTCGCTGCCTGGCTGGCGGACGCGCTGCGCCGCGGCTGCGGGGCGCACGGCGTGTACCTCGACTGCGCCGAGATTGCCGGCGACGCGGCGGGCGCCGTGCAGAAGGCCGTCAGCTCCCGGGTGCGCTGCAGCAGCTACCTTGCCGAGACTGTGCTGGTTTTGGGTGCCAGATGCGTTCTAAACTGCAAACGGTGTTGTATTCCTTTTGCTTCATTCCAGCCACTTCACGCTTGAAACAGCTACCATCTGCCATCGCCAAATGAAGCGCTGAGGCGCAGCAAATCAAAGTTGCTCGATCAAATACACAGCTGGCGGAGGCGGTGGCGTGCATGCCGTCGCTGCTCATTCTTGACGGGCTGGAGGTGGTGTGCCCCGCTGCGGCGGCCGGCGGCGACCCCGGGCTGGTGGACCCGGGCGAAGGCGCCCTGGCTGCCTGGCTGTGCGACGCGCTCTCGGCGCTGCGCGCGCCGTCGCGCCCTCCTCTGCCAGGTTTGTTTCCTGCGTCACACGGTGACAGCTAGGCATGGCCTGCAAGCATGGCCGCAGTCAGTCATTGGACCAGACACGCTGCAGCTGCTCGTTGCAATGGTTGCACACTGCTGAGCGGTTGCAAACTGCTGTGCACGAGTTCCGTCACTCGCCATGCAGACAATCTGCTCGGCCAGCGGACGAAGACGCGCTCAGCAGATGTGCCAACGTGCAGCAACGCTTCAACGGCCTGGAAATGCAGGTGTTTGGACTTAGGTCAAGACTGCCAGGCAAAGCACAACTCTGGAAATTTGGAGGCAGATGGCACACTGTTACAAGCCGAGTCAAGTCCTGCACAACACCCGAATTCAGAAACCCGATGTCACAAGCCAAACCTTTCTGTGCCACAGTGGTGGATGTGGCGATGTGCGGCGACGCCGCTGAGCTTCTTTAAAACTTTGAGGTGCGGGCTGCCTGGACGCTGTGGAGGTGCTGCTAGGAGCTGCGAATCACTTACGGAAGCACAATCCTTTTTGTAACGGCAGTGGTGGTGGTGGCGACGTGCGGGGATGCTGCGGAGCTCGCCGAGCCGCTGCGGGCCTCAGGCTGCCTGGATGCCGTGGTGGCGCTGCCGGCGCCGGGGCCGGCGCAACGGGAGGCCATTCTGGCTGCCGAGCTGGCTTCACGTGGCGTGTCGCTGCCGCAGGCCGAGTTGCAGGTGAACAGAGGTTCACCCTGCAAGCTGGACCCTGATGGCAGACTGAATCGAGCCGGATGATCGTGAAATTGATGTAATGTTTCAGACGCGTCTCCTCCAGCATGGTTCAAAAGCGACGCAGCTCGCAATGCACAGCTGCCAATCGATTGATGCACGGCGGCACCAGCTTTTCATCGATGCTCAAAGTGCCAAGGCACTCTTGGGTGTCACAGGCGGCGGCGGGCCAGATGGAGGGGCATTACGCGGCGGACATGGCGGCTTTGATCTCGGCATATTGTCTTAAACGATACTCAACTGCGTCCAAACCCCCCTCATGCAGGCTGCCGCAGGCCGGATGGAGGGGTACGATGCGGCGGATATGGCGGCGCTGCTGGACCGCGCCCAGCTGGCTGCCGCGCGGCGGCGCCTGTCGCTGGTGGCGCCGCTTCAGGCGCCGCCGCCGCCGCCGCCCACGAAGCGGCGCCTGCGGCTGGGCTCGCAGGACGCTGCCCTGCGGGGCGACGCGTCGTTGAGAAATCAAATCAGCGGGCTGCAGCTAGAGGAGCCGGACCTGGAAACCGCACGGCGTGGCTTCAGCCCGTCGGCGTTCTGGGGCGTCGGTCGGCCTGCAGACGCCGGCGCCGGCGTCAAGGTGCGGTCGTGAGCTCTGCCTTGCGGTACGCCGGCCCTCCCTGTTTCATCTCGGAGTGAGGCATGGTCTCGAGCATGTGGGCTCGCCAATGAGCGGCTTTGAGAGTGCGTCTCTGCCGCCACGACACCCCTCCACACCGGGCTGAGAGTAGGGCGGGCTTTGTGGCGGAGGTAAACGCTGAGGTATGAGAGGTCCTGGAGCTGCCAGATTCTGTTTACTCGCCTCATTCCTGCTTTGCGCACAGGGCTGGGAGGAGGTGGGCGGGCTGGGCGAGGTGAAGGCGGCGCTGCGGGAGGCCCTGGAGCTGCCGGCGCGCGCCCCGGCGCTGGTGGCGTGCGCGCCGCTGCGCCTGCGTACCGGCGCGCTGCTGTACGGGCCGCCGGGCTGCGGCAAGACGCACGCGGTGCGTCAAACTGTGGGGGTATTTCGGTGTGCCGCAATTTGTGCGGAGCGTTGAGATCCTTCTGAGCTCGCACAGTGGATAGCGGGACTGCAAATGTGCTGCAGACTGCATGCTGGCACCAAGCAGGTGTCGACACCCAGCTGCGAACTGTGTGCAGGTGCGAGCGGCGGCGGCAGCTGCGGGGCTGCGGCTTATCGCGGTGTCGGGGCCGGAGGTGCTCAACAAGTACATCGGCGCCAGCGAGGCCGCTGTACGCGACCTGTTCAGGTGCAACCTTGTTGGAAAAATATCCTGCTTTCCAAGAGCATCGATTTTGTAGAAAGTACCGAAATCCAATAGCTGCATGTCCGCCTCCCTACTGTCGGCGCCAGGGAGGCGCCCCATGCACGATCTGTTCAGGCGCGAAGTTTCGTTCACAACGCCGCAGATTGTCGAAGTTCCTAAACTGCATCAGCGGCATGTCCTTCTGTTGGCGCCGAGGCCACCGTGCGGGAAGTGTTCAGGCGGAGCGCAGCGGCCATGAACGCCGAAACGCCAAGAGCCCCTCAAAACGCAACAGCGGCAGAGCCCCGAAATGCATCAGCTGCTTATATGCTTGCTGACGATGGGATTGATGGAGAAGGCACCGAATGAATTCGAATGCCCTCTCCGGCGTTTGCTGCTGGGCACTGGTGGGTCGTCTCTGGGGTCGTTGGGGGTCGTCGCCCTAGCTTGGGATTCGCGGGCAGGCTCAGCCAGTAGTCCTGCAGCCTGTGTTTATCTATCAGTCTATTCATCTTTCTGGACAAACCGGCCAGTTGGCAATTCTTCTGTGCAATACGTGTGTCTGTCCTGATCTTCCATGATGCTTACTGCGGTCAAGCAAGCTGTGGCAGTGTTGTGTCCTGCGCCTCAGCCATGTGTAACATGTTGTCTTGCGCTCGAGCGCCCGGGGGGCCGTCGGCGGCGGCAGTGGCATCGCCGTCTACTGAATGTCCAGAGAAAGACGGTGTCCTTTCGAAAGAAAGAGCACTCCTTTCCGTGCTTCCACCAGGCGGGCAGCAGCGGCGGCGCCGTGCGTGCTGTTCTTCGACGAGTTCGACAGCATCGCGCCGCAGCGGGGCCATGATTCAACAGGCGTCACCGACCGAGTCGTCAACCAGCTGCTCACTGAGCTGGACGGCGTGGAGGGCCTCAAAGGTGGGTATCACTTGCACTCGCTGCCTACGAAATCTAACATCTGAAGTCGGCACTTGCTGGTGCTCCAATGCGATGCGCCGTCATCGGTAGGAACCAGCTGCTCGCCTGTTGAGCACATGGCACTGTCTTGTCACGGAGCTTGACGTTTTGAAATAGAGTCGCTGTTGATAACATGTGAGACCAGGCGATAGATTCTTCCAGCAGGCGCGTCGATAGTGGGCGCCGAACTGCTGCGCCGCAAGCTGGCCCGACCTGCTGGACGCCGCACTGCTGCCTTGACGCACAGCTCATTTTGGTCTGGCATGTGCGCCAACCTGCCAAGTCAACCCATATCGTGCTGCAGGCGTGTCGGTGGTCGGCGCCGCCAGCCGGCCGACCTGCTGGAATGCCGCGTCGCAGCCTCAACGCAAAACTGGGACGCAAAACTCGACTTTACTATTCAAAACGATTGAGTCTCCCCACTGTGCTGCAGGCGTGTCGGTGGTGGGCGCCACCAGCCGGCCGGACCTGCTGGACGCCGCGCTGCTGCGGCCGGGCCGCCTGGACCGGCTGCTGCTGTGCGGCTTTCCCGACGCGCGTGAGCGCGTCGCCATCGCGCGGGCGCTGGCGAGCCGCCTGCGCCTCGCGCCGGACGTGGAGCTGGATGCCATGGCGGCCGGTGCCGAGGGCTTCACGGGTGAGAGCTGGTTTGCTCCATTGTTTTGGAGTTGTCTTGCAAGGTGCCTGTCCCCTCCTGGCACAGCAGGGCAAGTCGTGCCCGTTGTTGTGGAAGGCTGCTCAAGTGGGTTGTGCCCGAGAGATGCCAGTGCTGGCTGGGCGAACACGTAGTGAGCCTTTTCTGCATGCACAAGTGTCTGCCGACACTTCATATTACAGTACATAATTGCCTTGGCACAGGCGCCGACCTGTGGGCGCCGCTGACGAAGGGTGTCGCTTTCATTGCCGGACAGCTCCTTGATTGCAAACTCGTGAGCAAACGCATCGGGCACCCAATGTCTTTGGCGCAGGCAGCAACATGTGGGCGCTGCTGACAGTCGGTCTTAGGCGCGTTCATTGCTGGCAAGTCCAAACCTTGTTTGGACGACCTGTGGGCGCTGCTGACGGAGGCGCAGCTGCTGGCGGTGCACAAGACGCTGCACAGACGACAGATTCGAGACCTTGTTGGCATCAGCCTGACCGACACGACGCACTTTGTTTGATGCAGGCGCGGACCTGCGAGCGCTGCTGACGGAGGCCCAGCTGGCGGCGGTGCACGAGACGCTGGACGCGCAGTTGGCCGCCCAGCCGGGCTCGCCCGCCGCCGCCGAGTCGCAGGCGGTGCCGGTCATAACCAACGCGCACCTGCGGGCGGCGTTCCACACGGCGCGGCCGTCGGTGTCCGGCAAGGAGGCGGCGCGCCTCACCGCCGTGTACAAAAGCTTCCGGCAGAACCGCGATCCCGGCTGGGGCGGCGAAGGCGCGAAGGCGGGGCAGCGCACGACGCTGGCCTGATCGATGTGTATACCTATATTGATTGGTGTGTCTAGGCATTCAGAAATTCTGGTGGAATTGTCAGAACGTCAGGACTTCTTCTTTTGCTGGGGCAGATGCCAGGTGTGACTAGGCTCAGGGTAGTGTTCAGTTTGCTCTCCAAAGGGCTCTATCTGATCCGACAATAAATCTGCGAGTGGGTCAGGTACCGCCGGCCTACATGTCCACGCCATACGCTGCTGCAACTGCTTTTATGTCGTCGGCTTTTGATGCTGGGTGCTGCAAAGCCTGCGCCTGCGTCCGCAGCCGCTCGATGATCGACTGCGCGGCGCTGTGCCCCTTGGCACCCATGAGCTGCCGCGCCAGGGCGAACCTGCCGGCTCGTGTCAGCGCCTGCAGCATGCCCAGCACCTGCTGTGCGTGCTCATGATGACGAGCAACGTGCCTGCTGCTGGCGCCGCTGGCCGTGCCGCCGCTGCGATTGCCGACGTCGCAGCGCCCGGCATGGGCCGTGGCCAGCCCTGAATCGGCTGCACAGCGCTGCTCCGACACGGCAGCTGCTGCCAGGCTCTGCACCACGGCCTCTGCAGCAGCGACAGGCTGTGGCGGGCCGGCATCCTCGAGCAGGTGCGGTTGCGACTGCTCTTCTGTGGCGCTACGCGTGACGACCGGGCCGTCGTGGGCGTCAGGCGCCGAGTGCGCATTCCGATGCACGGCCGGCCAAGTGGTGTCCATGGCCTCCAGCATCTCGCCCAGCAGGAGCCCGTCCAGCTCCGTCTCGAAGAGCGTCTGCAATCTCTGTGCGGCAGCACCGGTTGCATACTTGGCTTCGTTCTGGACGGATGCACAGGGAGAAAGACTGCCGCCTGTGCTCCACCAAGCGCTCCAATGCATGCCAGCTCAGCTTAGTCCTCTTTGCGCATCACCCACATGCTGAATGGTTCACCTGGGGGCTGTCTTGGCAGCACAGCTGAAGGTACGCCCACCGCTGCGCCGGCGAGTGGCAGGCCCGCCGCCAGTCGCGCCTGAAGTCCGCATCACTGGCCGGCACCGCGATTGCTGTAGCCATATCTCTGTCGCATCCGATAAGGCATATTACATGTACCCAGCCAGAGCATAGTTCTGCACAAATGCTGTGCGCAAAGACTGGCTTTATCATTCAGGCATCGTCATCTGCAAGCGCACCCTGGCACTGGCTGCACTCCGCTGGCAATGCGCTTGCCGTCGGCCCCGTACGACCACGCCGGAACCTGCCGAAGCTCTGCACAAGCCAAGATCAACGTTGGTCCTCTGTGTTTGTGGGGCAGTCAGCAGGGCAGGCAGCGCCATCACAGCCTCATCTGACCTGTGCGCTTCAGGGGCGGCGCTTGGAGCGGTCTCAGATGAGCCACGGACACCTGCGACGGGCCGCAAGAGAAGCTCAGTGACTGATTGACTCATGCATCCGAACGCATCGCCGAAATAACCAAGCCCACGATTCGCTGGCAGGCAAAAACAATCCAGCTGTGGCCCACCATCTTCTTGAAGGTGTCGTAGTCCACGCGCTGCGACATGGCCCTTAGCTTGGTGGAGTTGATGGCCTGCGACCGTTGAAAACCTTGCAAGCCTCCGCATGTTGATGACATCGCAGCTGAAGCGCATGTGCGGGTAATTTTCGCACCTCCGCCTTGGACTCCGCCTGCAGCGCTTCCTGCACAGCTTGCACGCCCGGCATGGCTTCCAGGTACCTCCAAAGCCAACCCGCGGAACGAGCGCCTCACCGAAACAGACAATCTAGGAATGGGTGCTGCTGCAGGCCTCCCGGTGTTTTGGGGCGCGTAATCTGGATTACAAATGCTGCGCTGGACTCATCAGCGAGGATTCAAATATGCATTTTCCATGCAGTCTTGCTCTCGTACTACAACTCACGACACGCATTGCTACGTTTCGCCTGCTCTCAGTCACCCATCTGATCTGCACCTGTAATTGCCTGGGCTTGCGGCTGCTGTGCGGCAGTCAACACTGCAGCTGATTTGAACAGCTCGAAAGGTGCAGTGCGACATCGCCATCGATCTGGCGCATTGATCAGCGCGCAGTGCATCATGGCTCCCAGCAAGCGCAAGCGCAGGGCGCCGTCCTCACCCGCGGGCGCCAGGAAGAGAGGTGAGTCAGGTTCGAATCGGGAGTGACTCGAAACATGCATTATGCAGCGGCGGCGTCCCGCAGCCCCGATCGGCATCGCCAAGGCCTTTTGGATGCATAGATTCTGGTTTGCGATGCGCAGGCCGCACCGCGGAGGCCGGGGAGCCGATCGCCCCCGACACCCCGAAGGGTGCCAAGGCACAGGCGCCGGACCAGGACTGGTTCGATGCCCGCGACGCAGCGAAGGTGACCACGGCATACCATAGACTTCCTGAAGGCTTCAGCGTTCACGGCGCATGGTCCCCCGTCCCGTCTCGTCTCTCAGCTTGTCAGAGTTCAACTGATGCAATCCCCTATGTTCTAGCAGGTGCGCACGGTGAAGGCGGCGCTGCACGTGTCCAACACAGCGGCAGTTGATCTGCCGCTGTGCCGGGAGCGGGAGGTGGAACAGCTGCAGCCCGCGGTGTGGCAGGCGATGCTCAGCAGCCAGGGCGGTTTCTGCTACATAGCCGGCACGCCCGGCATAGGTGCGACCCTGATCCAGGAGCAGATCGCTTGCACCTATGGACAGCCGTTCACATGTGTCCTCGACCGACCTGCGCTCAGGCGCCTGACGCACGCACAGAACAAAACCGCCGCGGCGTCTATCGCGTCAGCCGTGTCGGCTTTCGCTCGGCATCCATGCATCTGGACCGCCACATCCATTGCTCGACTGTGTATGTCTGCAGGTAAGACCATGACGGTGCGGGCGGTGGTGCTGCGGGAGTTTGCGCGGCTGGCGAAGGATCGGCAGGCGGCGCACGTCACGCTGCCGGGTCTGATCAGCGTCAACTGCATGTCCACGGATGGCGGATCCGTCATGGGCCGCCTCGTCGCTGGCATGGAGCACGTCAACCGACGCAGCGCCGCACAGGTCAGTTGACCAACTATCGCATCGACACAGCAGCTGTCTATCCAAGGACATGATTGCAGCTGATCCGGAGCGGAACATGATGGTGCGCGTCCACTTTGATGCTTTTCGCAAGTAAATGCCGGAAACTTTTAATTCTCGCTTCTGTGAGTTTGCTTATGCCCGGAACAGAACCAATAGAATAGCACATGCGCCCGCAATTTCTGCAGGCGAAGGCGCAGCCGCTGCACCAGCCGGTGGGGGCATCGAGCTGCAAGGACGCGGAGAGGCGCCTGCGGGAGCTGCTGGCCGACACGAAAGTCAGAGCAGGTCAGCCTTATTGCCAGTCTCCTCCCCATTCGTGGATTGTCGCTGCATCCTCTGTCAACACGGGCGTTGTTGCTTTCGGACTATTTGTCCCATGCTTGCTGTACTGGCAATGCGCTGCGGCACGCACAGCAGCAGGCAGCATCAAGCAGTGCCGCCCAAACTTCAGGATGGACCTGCCCCCATTCGCTGCCCCGCAGGCACTGCGAGGCATCGAAAGGGCGCGACGCAGCCGGGACTGTGGATCGTCATCCTGGACGAGCTCGACGGCCTGCTGGAGCGGGCGGCCGACCTGCGGGTGCGTTTTCTTGGGAGCCAGCCTGCCACGTGTGCCGTTTTCGAGTGTGCACGGCCGAGGGCATTGCCGGAGCTGCGATGCTGTCTATTCTTCTTTCGACCGTTGCAGGGGCCCACACGGCATTGCTGCAGAGCCATGAGCCTGACTGTGTTCACACAACATGTTGAACGCCGGCGCAGGAGCTGGGGAGGCTGCTGGCGCTGGCGAGGCAGCCGGGCTCGCGGCTGCTGCTGTTGGGCATCTCCAACTCGCTGGACCTCATCGTGCGCCGCCTCGCCGACCTGGACATCAAGGTGTGACTTCCGGGAGCCGGACTCGCACTCTGGAGTTTGTGCCACCTCGCATTGCCAGAGGGCCTCACGATGACAGAGGATCGTCATGCCCTCCCATCAGGGAGTGTCGCCATGTGAAGAAAGTGCACGGCAGCAGCGGTGATAGGTTCTGCAGAGTCTCTGTTTTCTTCAACGCCACCATCCATTTGTGCAGGTGGGCGACCCGCACAAGGTGGATTTCAAGCCGTACAGCCGGCAGCAGCTGGGCGCGATCCTGCGGCAGCGCCTCGCGCAGCTGCCGGGCCCCGTCTTTGAGCCGCACGCCGTCACGCTGTGCGCCGCAAAGGTGCGCACAAGCCCGTAGTCTCACCCTGTTTGATGGCATGTTGCTGCAATGGGGGGACCCTCTGCTGCATGCCTGCATCTGGCATGATGCACTCATCTGCAACAGCCACTGCGCAAGCCTAAGCTACCTAATGTGACATGCCCAACCCGTGCGTCGCTTTGGTGCAGATGGCGTCGGCCAACGGCGATGTGCGGCAGGTGCTGAGCGCCTGCGAGGCCGCGCTCAATGTCCTGGTCGACGACGTCGCGTCAGCAGAGCCGACAGCAGGTGGGCCGGGGTGCCTACACAACATCGGCGGAGAGAAAGGGCTCGGCCTCGAGTGGACACAGCTGCCAAACATCAAGTGCTGCTTCCAGCGTCATCAGAACAGCTGCAGCAGTGCAACTCACACCGATTCATGACCTGACAGCGCAATGTGTGATCAGTCATGCAGTCTGGTCCCAGCCGGAAGACCTGAACACAATGCGTCTCCCGTTCCTACGCAGGCAGCGGGCAGCCTCCGGCGCGGCAGCGGCTGGTCGGACCCGACGAGGTGAGCCGCGCCGTGGCGTCGCTCATGGGCGGGTCCGGCGCCAGCGGCAGCGAGACGGCGCAGGCCATTCGTGCGCTGCCGGCAGAGCAGAAGGTCGCGCTCATTGCCGCCTACCAGTTCATCGGTGCGCATTTGGTTGTTTCCAGAAACCATGTAAGGGTCGTCGCACGATTGGACTGCTTCCTGCAAGCCATCAGGGCATGGCCAGCGCGGCAGGAGGTGGCGCTCATCGCTGCGTACCACTTTCCGTGCGCACCGCTGTGTCCACATCCGTCTATGGATGTCCTTTGTGGTGACAGTAGAAGCAAGCGGGGGGGTATACCGGCATCGGGACCTGCTTGAGGGTCGCGGCACCCGCAGGGTCAGCAGCTTGGGCCTTGGCAAGCGGCTTACAGACCAGGCATATGCGCGGTTGACGTTTGCAGAATTGGTGGTCCTCTGACGCTGACGGTTCGCGCTCAGGTGACGAGAGCGAGGCAGCCACCACCAGCGGCAGTGACAGCAACAACTCTGCGGCCACAGATTTCTTCCTGCGGGTGCGTCTGCACTCGTTCTTACCAGCACGTGCCCGGGTTTTGCGCCTTGTGTTCACAATGTCACGAGCCTGCTGAGGCCTGGACCTATTCCGTTGGTTTGGATACGCTGCTGCCTGTTGTCAGCCTCCATCATTTGACCGGAGATCGCACATGTCCTGCAGCGGGAGGACTCCAACGACTCCTTCAGCAGCCCCCCCGCGGCGCGGCGGACGAACGCCGGCGGCAGCAAGCGCGTGGGGGGCAGGCAGCCGGCGGGTGGCGGCGGCCGCGCCTGTGCCGCCGTGCGGCGGGACTGCAAGCTGGGCGCTTTGCACCGGCACTACCAGGCGCTGTGCAAGCAGGTGCGCTGTGCAGACACTGTACTATTTCGAGCTGGAACGTCGTACTTATGGTGGGGCACCTGGGTGGACTGACTGCTGCGCAAGACATTCACCGCGCTGGTTGCCGAGGCGTGCTGTTGGCCGATGCAGCCAGTCAAGCTGTCAGATCCACGGCTAAATACAGCTTGAACTTGGCAGTCTAGACCAGGTGCGCAGTGCGCTGCACAATCCTCCAGACGCTCCAGCTTTACCCGAAAATATCCGAAATACAGTTGCACATGTAGGCTGAGACTCATTCCCTGCTGCGCTGCGTTGCAGATGGTGCACCGCGACTTCCAGACGCTCAGCTGCGGCCTCTTCCCCAGATACGATTGGAACTGAAACTCGTTCACCAAATTCCCGCTGCGCTGCAGATGGTGCGCCGCGACTTTCAGACGGTCGTCTTCAGTTCCCTCCCTCTGGTGGATGTTGAAGCTGAGACTCACCCAGCTGTCCTGTGCTGCGCTGCAGATGGTGCACCGAGACTTCCAGACGCTCAGCTTTGGCGAGTTTCAGTGCACGGTGACGGACCTCATGACGCGCGTGCTGGCCTACCGCCCCGCCAAGAACAAGGCGGACAGCGTCGTGACGCTGCTGGCGTCGGGTGCTGATATCAATGCGGCACTGGGAGACAGCCACGTGTTCCGGCAGCTCCTGTCCGGCGGGCGGTGACGCAGCGGCAACGCAACAGATTTGGCGATGCCGTCTGATTGCATCGACAGTGTTGGGTGCCGACATCAGCGCGGCGCTCGGCGGCAGCCATGTTTTCCGGCAGCTGCTGGCCGGCGGACGGAGTCAGATTTGGGCATTCTTGACAGACAGAAAAACAAAGCAGCGGCAGCGCCGGGCGCCGACATCGCCATAGTGTTCTCGGCAACAGCCACGTGCATCGCCAGCTGCTGGCTGGCTGTCGGTGACAGCGCCGGGCGCGGCAGCTGCAAGGATTGTTCTTTCCGTTGTGATGTCACGGCGGTGCTAGGCAGAACAATTGTGACCGGGGGAGGCGTTCCCCTGAGGGTGGTCTGAACGACGTGGCTCGTAAGGCAGTCTCTTGACGCTCTGAACAACGGCGGGACGACGTGCAAGGGTATTGACTGGTGAATTCTTGGCCACAAGCGTTTGAAAAAGCTTGGAACAAGGGCGCTCTGCAGGACTAGGTCATGAACAGTGCTTCTAGATGAGATGCAGACAAACAATGTGGCGACAAATCTGATGTGCGAGTAAGCTGTGAAAGCCGGCTATGCGCAGACCTGGATCTTTGATTGAGGAATACCGTGGTGTCGTGGAAGTCATTTCAAATGGGTTCGCCAGAACCAGAACAGGTGTGCTATTATTTACAACTAATGTGATCCACAAGCTCGTGAGTTCAAGCGCTGCGAGCCGCGATTGCCTGCTGACATAGGCCGCCGTGCGTCAGCAGTACAGGTACGCAGCAAATGCATTGCGGGTACGACACGATGTGCCTAACATATCTGCGGGAATCGACCAGCTCTGGCCGGCGCACAAGCTGTGAAGTGCATTTCGCAACAAGCAGAAACTTGTCAAGAGGAAATGCCGCAACGCAACGCCGCTGACCATCATCGTTTCTGAAAGTTGATGTACTTCAGCGCCAGTACCGATCCGAACCTGAAGAAGATGATGTAGCACCCTGCACGAACCACAGGGCCAGCTTCAAATGGCTTCAAACATCGCTCAGGCAAGCACCGTCCTGCAGCTTTTTCGCAAGGCAGAGTATTAGTGCAAGGCAGAGCAACTTTGGTAAAGGTGGAAGATGCCATACCGGTGATGAGGACGCAGTACCATCTGAACCCATAGTCGTAGCCAAAATAGCTGCAGACACGACGAAATGTGATGGTTCTTGAGCGCGCACACAGCCGTCTGTAAACATCACAAAGCCAGCAGTTGTGTGCGTATCTTAGTTGAAACGTGACCCTCACCTCTTCAGGAACGCGCTTACTGTCGTCTGCTGCCCTGCAGAGCAATGCAACGACCCGCAGTTTGTACCCGTTCACATGTGCAGCCTGCTGAGTTATGCCATCTTGTGGCGCACGGAGCATTGAGAGGCGGCGGCGGCATTCCTGGCTTGCACGTGCATCATAAGCTACCAGCAGTACAACATGCGAGGCTGGCTCTGGGTCAGTCAGGCAGGTTTCAACTACCTGAGAAGTCGGTGATGGGAGTGTTGATGCTGCCCAATTGATCTGTTGCCAGGCCTTGCAGGATCCAGGTAGTGGGCGTGATCCTGCAGCAGCGCCCCACACACGCTGCGTCGACCAGCACGTTGGACTTCCATGCGAGGGTGGCTGACCATCTGTGCAACCTGTGATTTGTTGAGGGACTTCCACATGGCGCACGCGCTAGAGGCATTGCGCGGACGCGCCTGTTGAACCACTTCCAGTAGACTGGCAACGCCGAGTAGGCAATCACAAAGCCGTTGAACAGCTGCGATAGCAGCAACAACATTAAGATGCGTCATGTGGTTTGGGCTGAGCAGGCATGCCAGCACGTCAACAGGATGCGCGATTCAGACCTCTCCTAATAAATTCCGACTTGCCTGCCACAGCGCGGTGAGCCCTGCAATAGCAGTGATGTGATAATTCAGTATTTTTCATCTGCGGCCCAGAGGTGTGCATAGCAACTGCATCCTGATCAGCATACACTATCAGTCTCACAGGCTTCGACATGCATACACTGTACCGCACCCGATGCCATGATCTGAGCCATCTGAATGGACGGCGTGCAGAAGACGAGGAACTGCGCGTACCACACGGCCAGGATGTCAATCAGCTCTCAAGAGGAATGCAATCCGCTGATCAGTGCATCTCATCAAACGAAAAGGTCACGTTCAACCAGCTGAAATTTCCGACATTGGGTGCAGAATTGTGCACACCTGGCCGAAGACCGTGTACAGCGTCAGGGTGAGCGTGAACATGAAAAGGAAGTACTGCATGGACGACAGCACACGTCAGAAGCATTTTCTTTGCGTCTCGTGAACGATCATGAGTGCTGCAGATGATCTGTATCTGTGTCCATGATGCGCTCGGAGGAGCATGCCAGAAGGTTGCGCACGAAGAATTGGGCTGCGGTGTTGGCGAAGCCTGCATGTGCACATTCCAGGTTCAGCGGGCTTTCCGACAGCACCAAGGCATGTCATTCCGACGAGCAACACAAATTGTCAAAGCAATTCGGCGGGTTTTCACCGCATCATGATGACAATTTTTCTGGGCAACAGCCAGAGCGGACGACTGGTGCAACGCCACTCTGCAGAGGCAACCAGGCAACTTGCAGGCTCTGCTCACCGATTAGAAAATAGCAAATGCAGGTGAACAGCACCGACTGGATGAGGATGTACGGCAACTGCATGACGACCGGCAGGTTCACCGTCAGTAGTCGAACATTGGAACGGCACTCATTGGAACGGCACTCACAATCCAGTCAGTACTTCATAGGAGGCTTTGTTGGCCCCTCTCTGTGGCTCGCTTCACGTCAATCATCAATACAACAGGCGGCGCACCTCGACGATTGCCTGCGCCGAGGAGTAGGGGAAGGACGAGTACATGCTCGCCGCCTTCTCCCTACCGGCAATTGCAGGAAGAAAGTGTCAGCACCCAGTATGTGATCATATTCTTGCCCCACAGGTGCGAGTGCTGCAGCGCAACCAGACAGCAATTTTACATCAGCTTGCACCTGTAGTACACCGAGCGCTCGTAGCCGACCACCGGCATCGCCGACATCAGGTTGAACATGCCCTGCAGCAGCCGCCGCGGTAAGGGAGAGCGAAGTCCAAAAATGATGATGTCGATTGAAACTTTGAAACAGGTAGTGCGGAGATAGTCTGCTCTCAACACCAACCTGGAAGGCAGAGCACGAGAAAAGGACACCCATTATGTTCTGCACGTTTGCCGCCTGGGCATTCGTCGCCGGAATCTGCACAAGCACAAGCAAATGATTCCGATTATGCAGGACCAGCACCATCGTCAGTCGTAAGACGTTTTCAAGCACGGGCAAATGTCTAGCTTTGCGCAGATTCGGTATGGTGTCGACAGCACCAAATGCTGCAACTCTGTCAGTACCTGGCCCTTGTTGAGGTACATCGTGCCCTGCAGCACAGAAGGATCAGCAGCCAGATCAGCGCCAGATCTTATGTTAGACCTTCTCGGCTGTAATACGTTCGCACTGGTAGGGTGTGAGTTTGACTCGCATCAATCAACACATCAATCACTATACGCGCTCAAAAACCCAGCCAGACAGAAGGGGGCACTCACATACAGCAGGGAGATGAGGATCGTCATGATCAGGCGCGTGACCTGCAGAAAGGCAGTAATGACACATCAAGCTGAGAAAACCAACACATTCATCCTGTGCAGGAGGGTCGTACACAAACTGATGTCAAGTTGTCCCAGCATGGCACGCCAGGTGAAATGGGAAAAACACGCAAGTGTGAATGGCGCAACACACGTTGTAGGAGGGGCTGCGCCAGTAGACGAGCATGAAGCGGCGCATGAGCACGCGCGACTGCACCGCCATGGACGTCGCGTAGCGCGTCTTGTTGGCCAGCGGCTGATGCTTCAGCGGCAGCTCCTTCGCGAGCTGCTCCGCCTCCGCCTCCACGTCTGCCGCCACCTGGCTCTCCTGCAGGAGTAGTGGAGGGTTGGCGTTCATTATCTGTGACGCCGCTCCATCTTCGTGTGATCAATCTGCACATGGGAGAACATGACAGGGTGAGGCGCTGTCTGGAGCTGGTCTACAATTCGGTCAGAGAAGATTGATGTTGAGGAGACGGGGAGGAAAGAGAAGAAAAGGGAGCAATCACCTTGTAGTAGGTGGGGAAATCGACGTCCGACGCCTTCGCGGAGATGGCGGCCGAGCCGCCCGAGACCTCCTGCGTTCAACCAATGCACGCGGCGTCAGCGTCAGCAGCCAAAACATTATCTCTGCAGCCTTGCTCCTGCCGCAGATACGTGATGGCCAGAAGCGCAGAAAGTCTCAGACACAGGGCTGAGTGTTTCCAATCGCCAAGCAGGAGCAGCAGCCACTAGGGACCAGCCGTAGACGATGGCCACTGTCTCGCCCAACAAGCTGTGTGGCTTGGCAACGTGTTTAGGATTTGACATTGTTGACATTTTCCAGCGGCTAGGCAACTCACCAGCATCCAGGTGGCGGGGTTGACCCCGCCCTTGATGGGGTGCACGCCTGGCACTGCCTCCATGTAGGATATCAACGTGCTGCTGCCCTCGCCCAGCGCCCCGCAGTACGTCATCTGCCGCCAGCAGCAGCAGCTTCCATCACGCGGCGCAACTGACCCGAGATATTCCGAAAGAGATGCAAATGCGCGAGACCTCGGCAGTCTCAAATCCACAAGGCGTCCTGCAATGAGGACCACGGCCCTACATCACAGCAATGGATGGGACTTGAAAACACACCAGTTCAATTGTGAGAACCGGTTGTGTGAAGACTCAGAGGGACTCACCCGGCCGCCAGCCTGGAGCAGGACCATGGCGTCGAAGGCCTCGAAGATCTCTGCAGCAGGAACATCCAAACGCCTTTGTTGGCAAACATGATTTGCTTTCCATGCACACGTCCGCAATGGGTGGAGTACAATGGGCTGTGGGAGCAGTTGTGGGCAAAGGCGCAGCCCTGCCTTCGGCCAAACAAGACAGAGAAGGCAAGAGTGGCTAGAGGCCCACCGATGCTGGGCTGGTGGATGGTGACCACGATTGTGCGCCCGCCCTTGCTGATGTTCTGCAGCAGATGCACCCAGCACACAGTCGATGACAGACAACAAATGCGAAGAAGCAGACACCGCAAGCTGTCCGTGCAGACAGGCCGCACGAGCAATGGATCGCCCCAAAGTTGCTGCAGGCTCTGCACCTTGACGGCCTGCATCACGATGACTGCCGCACGCGCGTCCAGCCCTGCACTCGAGACGGAGATTGGCAAGGTCTCACCAGGCTGTAGCCTTGCATGGGCATGTAAGGCGGCGGTGAATAGCAGTGCGATGCATTGGCAGACTGGCGGCATTGTATGGCAACGCCCACGCGGTGGCAGAGCAGCTATTTTGGGAACGCATCAGACGCGTGTTGTAAACATGCAAAACCAGGCGCGACCACCCTGAGCAGTGGCGCCACTGGTGACTGGGATGGAGTTTCAGTGCGGAGCGCACCGGACGTGGGCTCGTCCATGAAGATGACCGAGGGGTTGGCAACTTGTTCCACCGCAATGGACAGCCGCTTGCGCGCCTCGACACTCAGGCCGCTCTGCCCGGGCACGCCCACCAGCGCGTCCCGCAGCACGTCCAGCTCCACGATGCGCATCACATCCTCCACATGCCTCCGGCACTGCATGGAAAAGCACAACAGATGCATAGCTGACTTGTTGCTATCAACATTTGATGGCGACACCCAGAAGATGATTTTCTTACCACTCCCCTTGCCGTCTTATGACTCCCCTTGTCACGGGAGGAAATATACGCAGCGTTTACATCCGGAGGAGTGGCAACAGCCTGCTGCTGTGCCGGCTGGCAGTCGACCTCACTTTTCATTTGTGCACATGCGGCGGCAATTGAGGGGGATGTCGGCGTACCTGCGCGTCTGTGGTGGTGCGGGCGAGGCGCAGCCTGGCACTGAAGAACAGTGCCTCCTGCACCGTTGTGGCCGAGGAGTGAATGTCTGCAGTGCAAAACGCCACGCAATAAAGGCGGGATGCTGTTTCAGGGCCCTATGCACCCTCTGCGGCATGTTGTTGAACCATGTCTGGCCGGTGGAATTTTCCGGTGACAACGGCAAGCTGAAGCACGGTGCCGCACATGACGGCTGCGCAGGAGGGATGCTTCATGGTACAGAGGGTATATAGCTACGCACCAGTCTGTTCCACGTAACCAATGTTCCTGCTCCAGGTGGCCTGCACTTTGGGGTGGCCTGCAGCACGTGACATAATCGTCCGTCAGCGCCAGCTGTTGAAGGACGTCTGGGCAACCTTGCTGCTTGACGCGCCATCAGGTGCCATGCTTGCAGAAGCAGCAGACTCCTCATACATGCAGCAGGCACCCATCTGCTGCATTCCACTGACCGTTGATGAGGATGTCGCCTTCGATGATGCCCTGCGTCTTGCGGCCCGCGATGACGTCCATCAGGGTCGTCTTGCCGGCGCCACTGTCATGTCCAAACGAATCTTCAGCACGGCGCAGATCCACGTCAAGAAGCACTTGCCGGATCGGTTTGGAATTGAGGCATGCAGACGAGATAGGTGATGGCATAGATGAACACGAAGCAACCAGTGAGTGCTCTCTGTGAAACAGGTTGTGCTAAAAAAATATTCACCTGCCACCCATCAGCGCGGTGAGGACACCCGGCCGGCACACCAGCGTCAGCCCCTGTTAACCCCAGGCACATCGTGTCAATGACTCAATGATATAGGCACGGCAAGGAACAGGACACAACCGGTTTGCATTGTTTCCCCAGCATGCATGAGATTGTACCTTCAGCAGCTCCAGCTTGCCAGGCTTTGACGACTCCTTGTGCTTGGCCTCCGAGACACCTGCAGCCAGAACTTACTGCATTCACATCACCAGGATCCGAAAGTGTTCTCCACGAACTATTGAATCCTGCAATGGTTCAGCGACGGCGGCAGTGTCCGGGTCTGCACGCACCCGGCGGTGCATCGACAAAGTAGCGGACATTGCGGCACACGAGCGTGATGGGCTCAAAGTCGAGGCTGTTGTCCGCGGGCGCCTCGCCGCCCGCCTCTGCGGCCGCCGCTGCTGCCTCCGGCTTGGCGCTGGGCTCGGCAGCGGCCTTCCTTGCTGCGTGACCCCCTGCGCGTGCCAGGGAACCTTTGGCTGGGGCTGTCAGGAAGATGAAGCTGTAAACCAGCTGCAAGGTCTGCGCGACTGTGCATAGGTTTCAGTCCAGGCAACTCACTGTAATGCAAAGGGTCTGCATGCCTGGCGTTGAGGCAGCAGCAGATATCCTATCCTGTGTTGTCGTCCAGCCCTGCTGTCGCGCCCCTTCATACCATAGCACGACAGGCCACTGCCAGCAGAGGTGGTGATGCAGGGCTCACGCTTCAGGCGGCCAATGATGATGTGGCGCCTGGAGCGCTTGTCCTGCGCGTCGGCGGCGAGCTGGCCGGGCAGCGTCGGCTTGGCGTGCGGCGGGTCCAAGAAGCGCAGCGCGAGGGCGGCCAATCCGGTGAAGAACACAAACATCGGGATGACATATCTGCTGCGGCGCGGCAGACTAGACTTCAGTTGCTGGCACGGTAGGTCGAGCTTCAGGTGTAGTCGATTTCGGCAGGAGCTTTGCTCTGTGCGCCACCGTGCAGGGACAGCTGTGCAAAAGGATGCATCAGGAGTGCAACGCACCCGACGCAGATCCAGATCCAGAACCGCTGCAGCACGTGAGAGCAAAGGCATTCAATGGAAAACACGATCAGTCACCCCTGCACTACAGAAATGATCGCCCAGCGCCGCAGCAGAGGGGAAAATGGTGATTCCAACGTGGACGGATAGGTGGGGTTTTTATGGTGCTCCTGGTGTGTTTGGTATCAATCACCTGTGTCTGGAAATCGAACGACTCCAGTGCCACCTTGCCGGCGGTAGTGCCGTCCATGGGCGCAGACCATGCAGGAGACGTCATCTCGTTAATGACCACCGCTCGCAGCAGGTAGGCGAACGGCGAGATCCTGCAGGGTCAGGACTGACACATGAGGATATGCAACGAAGACTGCTGGGACTGTCTGCTGGTGTGAGGCAAGATGGTGGTTCAAGTAGAAACGTCATGAGACAGAGGAAGACATACATGGCCAGCTGCACGAAGACCCCCAAAATAAAGCACAATGTACCAAAAGGCCCCAAAATTAAGCACACACGTACCAATAGGCCCAAATGTACCACCCTGGGATGCTGCTGCGGACGATGGCGAATCCTGCTCAAGGTGATGGCCGCAGATTGATGTTGAACGGGCCACGGGATGGAAGTCCTCCTTTGTGGGATGGGGTATGATTGTCAGGCGACGCACGTTTAGCAGGATGCAATAATCAACTTGCCTGAGGAGATGACAAGGATGAGCAGCGAGAAGGCTCCAAAGCTCTGCGCACACGAAGATGCATGTCTCTGATTTGAATTCAATTTTGCAGCTAGGCGGCACTGCTGGCTTGGCTTGCCAAGCCAAGCGGACAGCGGCAACTCGCAAATTCAGAAGGATAGCGAAGGAGCAAGATACCTGTGCAATGACCATGGATGGCGCAATGCAGGCGAGCAGCCTGAAGAAGCTGGACATGATGAGGATGCCTGCATACACACGATGGTACTCGTGATCATGCACCCCACATCATTATTATGCTGTATGCAAGCGCTTTGAACATCAAGTGGCGACTCTGAGTGCAGCAAGCGCACCCAGCAGGCAGATCATGAAGAAGATGAAGAAGTAGCCGGCGCCATGGTAGAAGTCTGCGCAAGAATACAAGACGATGAATCAAGTGTGGCAAGGTTTAGGCATCGCTCACAACACGAGCAGCATAGGACGCATCTCAATGTGTGAACGCAGCGGCGTATTGACCGTGAGCAGCAGAGCAGGTGCGTGGCTACATAGTCTCATGTTGCGGAGCTTCAATGAAAAACTCACCCACAAAAAAATACACAATCAGGGTGTAGAGCACTGTCTCGACGATGGCCCAAGGAATTTGCGTCACCGACATCGCAAATGCCCAAATTGCCGGCGGAAAGAAGTGGTTGTTTCGCATCTTGTAGAAAACACTGCAGCGCAGGACAGACTGTGTGTCAGCGCCAAGGTAGACTGATATCAAGATTGGCATGTGGGTTTAGGTCGTCAACCTCACATGCATGACTTGTTCAAGACCGCAAGACCGCAACAATGCAACAAGGCCAGACCATCCGCGTGAGCAAAGGATTGCACATCACCTCTTGCTCTGAAGCGTGATGGCCATTTGGGGCATGGACCTGCAATCATTTCGTGAGAGTCAGCTGATAATCTTGGCACCCTCATGTGTCCAGTCCTGGTACATGCGTCTGCGGCTCACCACATTGCAAAGCAGGGTCAGCAGGTGGCTGACTGCGTGCTCACCCCATGGCCAGAAACAGGACGCTCATGAAGGACACGCCGAAGAAGAGGCGGGCGTCGCTCTGGGAGTTGCCCAGCATCCAGAAGGCGCTGCCAATGATCAGCGCCATGACAACGACCTGCGCCATCGCAAACGGAAGGAGCAGATCAGATGTCAAGGCAAGCAGCGATGGGCCATCGCGATGACGTTCACCATCAGGGGCCGGGACCTCGCATGGCCAACGAAGCTGCGATGACGCAGCGTGGTGGACCACTGCAAACATGAAAATTGTGTGTCTCGCACGTGATGCATGATCTCGTCAGCTGCCAATGCAGCGGCCTGCATGATTGGTGGCCAGGCGTCGTCACCTAAATGCAGTCTGCCCTCTGCAGGCTCATTCTTTCTGGGAAACCTTGGGAACCCGCAGCGCTGTCAGGCAAACGAGCAGTAGGCAGGACAGATCCCTCGACAGAGAAAGCAACAAGGCCATGCCTGGATCCAGCGGCCGCGGGTGACAGCGGTGTCGCGCAGCGTGAGGCGCAGCTGCCGTATCGTCACCACCGCCAGCGCCTCCAGCACCGGCATCGCGTAACGCGCCTTTGGCAGCGCCTCCGGGTGGCCAGAGCCCCTGCAGCGGAGAAACCTTGAGCCTGATTTGAGCAGCTTTGTGCGGCATCAGCTGGGCATAGCAGGTGCCGGTATAGAAAAGCCAGTGCACACGTGCAGCACAAAGGGCAGGCGCTGAGAGTGCACGCCTCTGCAAAGGAGGCTACCAAGGCGCCTGCACATGGAGGCACACCAGCACCGCTCGAGCAACCGATCGCTCACTTGGCAAAGGGCTTGTCATCCAGCTGCTCCCGCATCGCCTGCCCATACTCGTTCTGCTCCCAGAATGCCGCCGCAATGTCCTTCACCGGCACCAGCAGCTGGCGCTCGCCCTGCACCCAGGGCGTGCATGGCCTTTTTGACAAGACGCAATGCATGACCGCTTGCTGATGATTTTCTTCTCATCACAACTGTGCGAAGAACTTTTCGTGCACGCTCCATCAATGCTTGCGCAAGCAGAGGCGCTGCTGAGACCATGCAGTCGCCTTTCAGATCATGTGAAGCTTTCAGCAGGGGCCGGCAGCCGGGCAGAGGGGCAGGCCCCGTCACCTGGAAGGCCGCTGCAGCCGTAAACTGGTCGCCGCCGGCCTGGTTCGCAGGCGCCAGTCCCGCTGACTTCCGCAGCTCGTCAGTTGCAAACGTCAGCTGACCTGCACACGTGCGCCAGCATCCACACCTAGGTCAGGAAGTGTGTGTCTCGTCGCAGCTGCTGAGACGTGCAGGCGAGACTGCACCTCGACGGACGCCGATGGATTGACAAGGGCAAGTGTTCAGACGGCGCCGTCTGTATTTCTACGAGTATTTTAAATATCACCCTTAGGGGTCGTGACTTCCTGAAGGAACGACGCCACATCCTTGCGCTCTGGGCACACGAAGCCGACCTGCCGGAAGAACGGCAGCGCCTGCGCCACCGGCCCGTGGAACATGACTTGCCTGCGGCAGCCGAGGCAGCACGTACGGATTTGGCCGCACATGGTCAAGTATTGTCGCGGCTATGCGACTGCAGGACAGCAGGGGCAGACAGATGGCGGCAAGGCAACAGTAGAACGCTGTAAATAGAATCGGCAGCTATCAAAGCCGGCGCGCACCCGTCGGTGAGCAGCAGCGTGTCGTCAAACAGCTCGTACACCTGGAGCGCAATTTGGAAACTTTAATTTTGCTCAAGGACCACGTGCTAGTAGCTGTGACTTAATCAGCAGCAGCAGCAGCAGCAGCAGCAGCAGCAATGTTCAGCCGCCTTGCATTCATCGACGTTTGCACAAAGGGTACCATCTCAGGGACGTCAAGGTTTGCAGATTACCTCAGGCGCCGGCTGCAGGAGGGAGATGACGACATTGAGCTGCAGTGCGTGCGTGATGTTGCGCATCCACTTGACGACGGTGAAGGTGGTGGCAGAGTCCAACCCCGTGCTGATCTCGTCCATAAGCAGGACGTGGCGCGGGCCCACCAGGATCTCTGCAGAAGAGTTCAGTAAAACAAAATGTGTTGGGAGGGAAATCTTATGAAAGTCACACCGACACTGTGTGTCTACAGCATTGAGTAGTGCGGCGTTGAATGCAGCATGGCGTAGCCGCTCAACTTGCGGCAGGCAGCGCGTGTGCGGCTGCGAGTGCCAATTGCCATGGGCACCTGCCGATGTGACGCGCTTCTTCTCTCCGCCAGACACGCCTGGGGCAAGGAAATCTGCAGTCAGTCCATGAGTTTGTTCCGGGTGCCTTACTCACAGTCCAGGAAGTTCAAGACGCACCTGAATGACTACCTGCTGTGAGCACGAACAAAGGAGTATCTGGTCTCACCTCGGAGCACTGCGTTGCCGACAACAGTGTCTGCGCATCTCTGCAAGAGCACCGTGGAGCATGCTGAGGAGAGGCGCAAGCCATTCTAGTTGAGCCATGCAGCGGAACGAGCACGGCTGTAGACCAGAAAAATCCGATCTGCAAGACAAAAGTATGTCAAGTGCAGTTTTTCACCTGCAGTCCCAGAAGCTTGATGACCAGCTCCACCCTGCAGCGCCAGGAACACGACTTCACCCCCGACAGTCCAGCAACACATGTGCTCCTGTCTCTACAAGCCTAGGGGCATGTGCTGCGACCTTCTTCCGCTGCAATGCGCTTCGTAATGTCATGCGCTCCCGCGGCTCAGTGCATCAGCAGCAGGCGAGCTTTTAGCAGGAGCTGCGCGCAGCCGCCTGCAGCTGCAGCGCATCAGCGCATGCCACTTGTCTGATTCGAACTTCACAAGATGTCATGCAAGGTGTTGTCTTGCACACGCCATTCCTGACGGCGGGGTCGCCCATCTGCTCAGCAGCTCCGGCAGCTTTTCGTTCGAATTGCATTTTTGAGATGTCCATGCAGGCTTTCTTAGCATCAGTTGACACTCGCCTGACAGCGGGGTCGCCCATCTGCCTCAGCAGCTCCTGCAGCTCCGTGGCCTCCTCGTCCGGGTTGACCGGCGGCTCGCCGCTGCCGCCGCCGTCCGACTCCGCCTGCAGCGGCTCCGTCGCCGCCGCGTCGGCGGGGTCCACCACTGCAAGAAGAGTTTCCAGGTGATCAGAAAGGCTTACTCGTCAACTGCTGCAGTTGCGCATCGGGTCAATTCTTTGACACCTACACGGCTCACAGGCAACCACAGCAGACCGCAGCAGAGAAAAAAGAGGTAAAGGTGGCGCCTGCAGGGTCAGGGGCCGCACCTTTGGGCTTGTTGGAGGTGCCGGCGGCTTTTGCTGCCGCCACCGGGCTGAAGTGCGTCGACCGGGAGCCCATCTGACATTTGCGGGCAAACTCCAGCGTCTCCCGGACGGTGAGCGACGGCAGGTCTGCGAGTGCGCCAGAGCAGCGGCTCAGTCAGGAGTGCACACTTGTCGTGAAGCGCGTTCACAACTGGCCACCTGGCACAGGCTGCTCGGGCTGAAAGCGGCAGCACAATCCCTGGCGTACCATGCAGCAGCACCAGCCGCCTCATCCCCGGGCCAGATATGCAGAAAACCCTGAAAAGCCTGCAGCCGCACCTCCTTTCACGCAGGACATTGGGAGGCTGTAATTGAGAAAAGGTGAAGAGTCACACACGGTCATCATACTGGTCCACGAGGCCAATGGCGCGCTCCACGCAGAACTCGCTGGTGTCCAGGCCGTTATAGCGGATGCTGCCTGAGGTGCGCAGCTCGCTGCTGGGCTTGAGGCGGCCACCGAGGGCCTTCAGGAACACCGACTTGCCGGAGCCCGGCGGCCCCATCAGCAGCGTCAGGCGGCCCTGTAGAGCAATATGCCAATGATGGGTACGCGAAGTATCGCAGGTGCATGGGCAGACTGGGGAAGCTGCAGCAGGGACAAGCGTCTGCAATGTGCAGGTACATGAGAAGATAGGTAACACCTGCATCTGCACAGCCCTCTGCAGAGTCGACGTGTGTTTTGGGGACGCAGCAGCCAGGCACGAATGAGGGGCACTGACCGGCTTGAGCACGCCCGAGACGTCGTCCAGGATCTTCACCGGCTGGGTGCCCACCTTGTTCTTGCCGATGATGCCCTGCAGCGTGCAGCGATGACTTACTGCCATGGGAACACAGGACCCTGTTACTTGATTTCACTCGAACGCAGAGCCACGACAGCTTCATGACTCTCCGAGAGCTGAAGTCATGAGACACAACAGCAGGTGGTTGTGGCCAGACCGCAGAGACTCGAACAGCACAGCATGGAGGCACTCGTCTGAAAGCTGTGAAGTTCTGATGCCTCACCAGCAGGCTGCTTTTAACGGTGTTGAGCAGCGTGGGCAGGCTGGCGCTGCCGACGGTGGCGTCCGCCTCGTACGAAACGCGGTTGTACTCGACGGTGACAGTCGGCACCTGGATTCCTGCTGCCTCCAGCCGCTCTGCGGGCATAGCAAGATTATCGTTGAACAGCCAGGTTGGGTATGCGATCATAGTTGCCCAGAAGCGCAGTTTGGTGCCTCCAACGCGGGCGTCCGCCCCCCTGTTCCCAACCTGGCTCCACAGCATGCAGCCCATGCGACCAGGCATGCCGGAAGTGCAGATCCTGCTTCCACACCACCTCTTGCTTGATCCTGCTGCTTCGGCTGGCCCACAGGATGCAGCCTGATGTGTGCCGGCAAGCATTTAGCAGGCAAACTGCTGCAATGTAAGTGAGGACGCACTCGCGACCTGCCCAAAAAAGGTGGACTGCTCGTCGCCGCCACCGCCCATGCTGAGCAGCGCGTCGGCCAGCGCCTCGCGCTCGTCGCGGCCCATGTGCGGCGGCCGGGCGCCCCGCTTGCCGCCGCGGCGGGCCGCAGCCGGCTCGGCGGCGCCAACCTCCGGGTGGTTAGCCAGCTGTATGGACGCCTGCACGAGCTCCTGCAGACACATGGTGCACACGGTGGCGAATGCGAAACATGTTGGAGCAGTCACAGGGGGTGCTAGAAGCGTGGCAGCGCATGGCAGCGAAGCCAGGCAGCATGTGCTGCACCGATGCAGTGAGGTCATGAGAGGCAATGCTCCAGTGATGTCAAGACTTCAATACTGCGGCGGCAATGTCCGTCAGCACCTGCAGGTCGCGGCGCGAATTGGGCTCGGTAGCGTTGGCGCCGGGCATGCCCAGCTCGGGGGGCACAGCGGCGCCGTCATCGGCCTGCCACATCTCCTTGCGCTCGCCGCCATGCGCGCGCTCCCAGCGCCGGTTGCCCATTCCGAGGGACTGCGGGCAGTGCAATCCGACAGCCACATGAGACCTCGAGCCAAAGGATTGCTCGAAGTGCCGTAACCTGTGCACCATTGACTCTGGTGCAAAATGCGCCGGATGCATGGGCGCCGCTGACAGCGTGACGCCGTAGCGGAGAGCTTCATCTGGGAACAGGGCAGCGCCATTGTGCATACTGGATCATAATTGGGATGCGATGTCGCTGTTTCTGCGCGCACCTGATCAAACACCATGATTCCGGACCGTGGTGACTGTCAAGATGGTGACGCTGCCGCAGGGGCTCCTGCTTCTCGAGCTACAGAGCACTACGACACTGTGTCACCCAATGCAACTGCGGCAACATCCTATAGAGGTCGCCGTCTCGGAGTCAATCTGAGCAGTCACGCAGCCGTGATATATGTTTTGCACCGGGACGTCTCGAAAGCTAACATGCTGCATGACCGCTGCAAGCGGCATGTTTCCGTCACGAGTACCGTCTCAATGCTGCAAGGTAGCGTTTGAGCCTTCCACAGACGGGAGCAAGGCCCGATAAGGCGGTCTGCACCTGTCAAGTTGGCTGTCGGAGGAGTGAAGAGCAAATTGGAGCAGTCCAATTGATGCTACGCGGGATTTTCGCCTCAAACACCGAGCTCCAGATGGAAAGCTTCAAAGTGAGTGATCGGATGGTCCTATGCCGGCGGCGGGGCGCGGACCAGCACTGTAACGACCGCTCACTCCGTACATCGGCGCACACACGCCGACAAAGATCGCATCACCAGCAGCTGGGGTTCACCGGGTAATCAGTGATCAGGGTGAACAAGAGACCACGGCATGCGCAGCAAGTTCTATGACTGCTGCTCAGCTTGTGAGCCCTGAGGCAGCTGAGCACATGTGTAGTCATCACAGCTGGCCATGAAGTCGCCGGGAAGCCCAAGTGCAGCGCGGGTGCTGCGAACACGAGACGAGACCACGACCAAATGCAACGCGTCGCTGCGAATACGAGGGAGAATACGCAAATGAACAAGGTGGCGATGCCGAAGTTACATGTACAGCGCCCTCCCTCTGCTGCGAAACGCCGCGGGCAGCACGCTTTCTGATTGCGGAGCAACAAAATGCACGTTATTCTACACTACATCTGGAATGAAACCTTGCTCTAGGTATGATGCGTATGTGGCGCCGCGCACGACCTTGCTGGCCGTCAGGCTGCTCCTGCTTCCCCTGTGCCGCGCCAGCAAGCAGCAACTGCGCCTGCACGCCGCGTTCAGAGGATGCTCTGCACCGACGAGGCGTTGAAGATGCGCCACACCGTCTGCAGGGCAGCGCGACAAAAATCTGTCATCACAGGCCAGGCACAAACGACGCCCGACGTCCTGCCCAGCAAGTCAGTAGAACTGGATGTACGACAGGACCGCGCACCCCTGCCCAATATTGCGACATGCCCTGACAGACACGGACATCGCCCACAAGCCAGAGCCCCTAGCAGAAACTGCAGCAAAAAACATGATGTTTTATTTTCATGTTCATACCTCGCCCAGCAGGTTGGCCACAGACAGCACGGTGAGGCAGGGGAACTGCTGGTCCACCGGCACGGGAATCGTGTTGGTGACGATGACCTCCTGAAAGACGCCGCTGGACAGGCGCTCCGCCGCGGGCGGGCTGAACACCGCATGCGTGGCGCAGGCATACACCTCCCGCGCCCCCTCGTGGTGCAGCACCTGCAATGCATGCCAGGCGCCGTGTTGACTACCTGCTGGAGGGATGCTGGCATGCACAGCAATGCGTGGTGGCCACTGCCCTGACGTGGCTGCGCACAGCCTGCCTGAGGGGCCCTCCCGCTTGCGCGATCTGGCTGGCAGTGCTGCACCATGTATCAGGCTGATGCCCGCCGCCGCCTGCTGCGACAAGTTTTCTGCAACTGGTCGCCCTGATTATACCATAGTAGAAACCCACCTTGGCGGCGTTGGTGATGGTGCCAGCGGTGTCGATCATGTCGTCCACCAGCACGGCGACCTTGCCCTTCACGTCGCCGATGAGGTTCATCACCTCGCTGACGTTGTGCGCGCTGCGCCGCTTGTCCACGATCGCCAGCGGCGCGTCGTTCAGCTTCTTTGCAAACGCCCTGCGGCGACGAGGAGCGGCGCGCTGTTTGGCCAGTGTTCTTCTTGCGTCCACAGTGTTCATCGTGCGGCTCTTTGCTGTGCTTCTCGGCAGCTCGAACAGTCCTGAGATGATCTCAACACGAAGATCGCAGCAGTCCCACTGCCAGAAGAGCTGCTGCCGACCAGGAGAGGCATGTGCCTTGGTGCCTTGCTAGCAAGCGCACCAGAAGGCATCACCCAAAGCACATGTCAACAGCCCGACGGTGCGAACATGTTGCCAACACCGGCAGCATGAAGGAGCTGCCAGCTCACCTGGCGCGCGCCACGCCGCCGACGTCAGGCGACACCACCACCAGGTCCCCGGTCGGGATGCGCTTCGACGCCAGGTAGTCCAGGATGACGGAATCCCCATACACGTGGTCCACCTGTCGTGCAGACCGGGGACGTGTCATTTGAAATGCCGTGCAACCGAGACACCACCTCCAGGGTGCCAGGTGGATTTGGGTTCAGAGGCCCCCACTCTCCTCCGACAGCCCAAGAAGCCATCTGGCCAGCACGCCTGCCCCGCTACCCAATGCACTGCTCAGACGCCTCGACCTTCAGCTTGAAACCAACGGCGCATAAGTCAGCGAAGAATATGCACAAAGTCTCACTGGGGTGTCGAGGTAACCGACGCACTGCCCGGAATGCAGGTCCACAGCCAGCAGGCGGTGCATTTATCTGTCCGTAAGGATTTCAAGCGTTTGTGTTTCAGGAGGTTTAATCTGCCTATCAAAATGCTCACCGGGATGTCAAAGTAGCCAACGCACTGCCCGGAGTGCAGGTCCATGGCCAGCAGGCGGCTGGCGCCCGCCTCCGTGATGATGTTGGCCGTCAGCTTCGCGGCGATGGACTCGCGGCCCTGCGACTTGCGGTCAGCCCTCGCGTAGCCGTAGTACGGCACCACCTGCGCAAAACCACCGCACATCCACCGTGTCGGGATGCGTCGCCGCTGCAGCTGTTGTTGTTGAAAGTTCTCCACAAGGTGGCACCGCAGTCGCATTCGCTGTTACTTGGGAGTGCCGCAGCCACGCTGCAGCGGTTGCGCACTGCCCTGTGCCATGCACCAGAGCAGTTGCGCGATGTAATTCACCGCTGTGATGGAGCGAGCAGATGCGCGCTTGCAGGCGTCGATCATGACCATGAGCTCCATCAGATGGTCGTTGACCGGCGGGGCGGTCGGCTGAATCAGGAACACATCGCAGCCGCGGATCGACTCCTGTGGCACGAGCACGCGCGCATCGGTTACTATATGCCCAACCGCCAGGTGAATGCTGAACGTGACTGACACCCAGCTTGGTGGTGGCCGGCAGAGCATGCGGAGGCCGGCCGCCGACGGCAGGGTCACATGCTCACCAGCACTTGGACGTAGATCTCGCCATCTGCGAAACGTTTGATTTTGATGCTGCCCAGCTCCAGGCCCAGGTAGCAGGCCACTTCCTGTGCCAGCGCCTGCATGCGGAACGGCGCGGACGTCAGAGCGGCAGCTTTCCAAAGCAGTCAGCATCAGCAACGCTGAGCGGCTTTCCTGTGCAACGGTTGCAAGGATACACAATCCCGCAAGCGCAGCGCACCGGATTTGCGGTGCCCGAAAATAGCCGCAGCCGAGTGTTGGGCATGTTTACTGCCGCCACCGGCGCCCGATATGGCGCGGCGCCTGACGCGCCAGACATGAACGAGCCGTCCCAGTTGATGGGAGCGTCCAGCACCGGTTTCGTGGTGGTGCTGGCGCTGCCGTTCCCGCTGAGACTACCGCCGCCAGCAGCGTTGAGCGAAGCCGCTGCCCGCAACTGCGCAGCAATGCAGCGGCATGTCAGGCATGAAACCCGGAGACAGCGCGCTGACAAGAAGGAATGCTGGTTGAGCCTGCGCAGATAGCCTGCACGACGTGCCTGCACTGCAACGGATTGCACGCTGCAGCGATGCTAGTCACGTGCTCCGGTATAGGCACCTGGTGCGGGCGGCGCCATCGCATGCGCCTGCCCACCTCTGAGCCGAACCGGCATGGTCCTGCGGCGGAAAATCCATGGTCGATAGAGACACTGATCAGGCCTCACGACACGCTTTGCCTTCCGGCTGGAAAATTCACTTGGCAAATGGCCGGAACTCGGGTCCGCAACCCACCCGCTTGCGACTGGTCTTGTCGCGGGTGCACGCTCGCGGCTGAGTGCTCCATGCACCTCGCCGCAGGCATGGTGGTGGTGGCGTTGAAGGCCAGCATCGCGCGCAACGCGGTCATGATTCGGCCGACGGCCGCCGAGCTCTATGATGCCCGCAGGTCGTCCGGCTAGGGCTGCGGCTCGACAGGCGGTGCAGAGCGAAGATCACGATCGGAGGCTGGAGCCTGGAGGCCACAGGCCCGGGAGGCGGGCTGCATTCTGCTGCCTCGACTTGAAACCATGTGCCCTGAGTAGCGGAGATTAACAGCAGCTAAAACCTAACATTTCGTAACGTCATGCATGCAAGCGTTGCCGGTTCACTCGCTCCATTGCCAGCTCCATTGCCGGTTCACTCGCCAGAGCTCACTTTGCAGCCTTGCATGTGCACGATGACAGCCAATACGGGATACGATAACTTTGCGCAGCGCCTAGCTGATACGTTTGCTGGCTTGGACGATGCCAGCACGTCAGCAAAGGCGAAGGCACCTGCCTGGCAGCCTTCCCAGCAGCAGGTGACCTGCTTTGGCTTCGGTCATTGAATTGCTGCTTTGCCTCACCATTGCTGCTGTGCCCAACGCAATCGATTCTCAACAACTGTATCACTGGTTTGTTGGATAGTCCAACAGCAGTCTGCGTGAGTGTAGCTGTAGCCGGCCACGGTCATGCCAACCTATCCTTGGCAAGCAATTAGCGCCTCACGGGCGACATCGCTTAATTTTGACCTCGCTGCAATGCCACGTTACTGCTCGGCGGCGGTACATCTTGCATAAGCTTCTGCAGCGGCGACGCGGCTGCTGCGTCATGGCGAGGCAGCGCTCCGAAGCGCCCCGCCACCATGCAGTACCTCTGCACCACACTGAGCATTGGCAAACTCTCGAGCACTGCTGAGCCCGCAGGTGTTCCGGGGCGGCGACGGAGACGGCGAGTCCAGCGAGGAGGACGAGGTCGCCGTGCAGGTACGATTGTCAAGCACACTGGGGATTCAGGAGACCACGCATCTGCCTCGAGGCGCCCCCACTCTGCATCACCTCGCTGTCTGTATTGTGGCAACGCCGCAGAGATGCCAGAGAATTCTAGTCCCAGATGTGCCCGACACAGTAGCCGCGCATATTTAGAGAATGTAATCGCCGTGCAGGAGGCGCTGGAGCTGCCGGAGGAGCTGCTGCAGCTGGACACGCCAGGGGACGAGACCTTCCAGCCGACGGGCGCCTTCTGTCGCGCGCTCGACCGGGAGGACGAGTACGACGCCGTGGACCACCTGGCGCACGGCCGCGACGACGGCGACGACAGGCCGGCGGGCTCCACAGAGGTGCATGCGCATTGGAAACCTGCTGATGCCGTGCACAGCTGTCTTTGGTGGGGGATGCGTGCCTGTGCGTGGCTTGGCATGCTAGGCGGCTGATGGGTAGCGCTAGCATGGCATGTGCAGCATGGCATCGTCAGCAGCAACGTCAGCAGATATGTCATCGGATCGCAGGTGCTGCCAGACAATGCGTACGAGCCGCGGGGGCGAGACGCGGTGGAGCCGTCTGGCGGCGGCAGCGACGCAGCAGAGTTTGAGCAGATGGGCGAGCCACCCATACGGGAAACCTCATCGCCACCACGCAGCAGCGGCGGCCGCAAGCGCGTGCGCTTTGCCACGTACATGCCGCCACAGCGGCGCAGCTCTGACGGCGGCGAACAGGGCCATGCACAGGTGCGCGTGTACAGGCATTGTCAATACCTGCGCGAACAGTCGGCGGGTGATTTCGCGTTTTTGTCTGGAGTAGCTGTCCTGCAACGTGTCTTTGATGCTTGGCGCACCAGGCTCTGGCCAATAGTGATGCCGGAATTACAACAGTAGCAGGAATCAAAGTCTGGGCCCATGAACATGTGTTGCGCGTACATATTTAGGCAGCAACTGCTGTTTCTGTTGCTGTGCAGGGCGGGCTCAAGTCCTCGCTGAAGCAGCGGGCGGGTCCCATCAGCCGGACCGGGCGGCAGAGCACCTCCAGTGTGCCAGAGCATGTCAAGCACCCGGAGAAATTCACTGTTTACGAACTGGACGAGGAGTTGGTCGTTGGCGGCGGCGACCAGAACTCAAATACACTTCCATCCCAGCAACAGGTGTGCCGCGGTTTTTCCCTTGTTGAAAAATAAGGCGTATTCGCCTTGGTGTGATGTCTGCTCACCAATCCATCAGACGCTCCCTGATGTCTGAGGCTCTCGCCAGCAGTTATCACTGTTAGGTGGCCTACAGAGTGTAACGGTGATTCTGTCGCTGCCACCGCGCCAATCCATCAGAGGAGATGGCTTTACACCCTGGCCAGTGCAGGTGACAGTTGAGGAGGTGGGCCCGATCAGCATGGAGGAGGAGCAGGAGCAGGCGGTTTTGCCGGCCTTTGGTTCAGGGATCGCCTTCCGGCCCAAGTCCCGCGGCGTGGCGGGCAGCGTGCAGCAGCAGGGACAGCAGCAGCAGCCCAGGGACGCAGGCGGCGAGGCCAAGGGCATCAGCACTGTGCCGGCAGCGCTGCCGTCGTTCCTGCAGGTCGACCCGATGGATGAGGACGCCGGTGCAGCTGTCAACACGCAGCTGGGCGGCGGCGCCGACGGCACAGCGCCCAAGGCGCCGCGGCAGAGGAATTACCGCAACCGTCCTGCTGAGTGATATTGTACATCATCTAGGTAGCTGAACGCGTGCGGGTAGGCGGGCCAGGCAGAGAGTAGACCAACACGTCTTGTTGGTCAGTTGGCTCTGTCTAGGAACAAATGCTTCTGATCATTGCCGAGATTAAATGCTTCTGATCATTGCCGAGACGTTGTACCATTTCTGAACGGTTGTGGTTTTGGGATGTTTCTGCATGGTAGTGCATCGTTGTTACGGACTAGAGTCTGGAATGCTCAGAAGGGTCTCCTGAGTCTCGCCACCCGAATTGAAACGACCAAAACAAATTGACAGAATTTTCCTGCCGTTGCCGTCCATCCTCAACGAAGACAGCGATGCTCAACAGCCGAGCATAAGGTCAGGCTGTCAGCATTGCCGCATGCCACAGCAAAGTCGTACACCAAGGACAGTGTCTGACCGGCAACATTTTGGGACGAGAATGTGCTTCGCCGGCATCATTGCCCAACAATTGGCGTCGCCATCAAGGCTGTCATTCAGATGCCACTTGTGCAGCATGCTGCAGCACCGACCCGCGACCGGCATACTGTGAGCTGGCTGCTGCCGTCGCGCCGCCACCGCCGGCCCAGCACTCAGGCAGACAGGGCAGGCGGCCCGTTGATGTCGACATCCCCCATGCCGGTGTCATCGTCGTCGTCTGAGTCTGTGTCTCCAGCCACCTGTCGCAGAACAGAGACAGCGTCAACTCAGCAAACAGCACGCTTGATGACATGACGCCGCTCAAAACCTAACAGGTGAGTTCAGAGCCCTGTGATGATCACATAGCCGCAATCACTGCCAGCTAAGACAAAATCGATAGCTGTGAACCTCTGTGGGGCCTGCCACAAAGTACAGCTGCACTGTCACCGATGCGTGCGCCGATGCGTACTTCCACTTTCTCTCATGACCCTGCGAGACCCACCTCCTTGTTGGCGGCGTCCAGCGCGGTGAGCTGCTCCATGAGCAAACTGGAAGGTGCGCCAATGTAAGCCCCCGGTTTCTCTCAAGACGCTGTGGGACCCACCTCCTTGTTGGCGGCCTCCAGCGCGGTGAGCTGCTCCATGAGCATGCGGTCGTCGCGCTCTGTCACCGCCCGCGCTGCCTCCTTCACCAACAGCCGCCCCTTGTGCTGGTCGATCTCCGCTTTGCAGGCCTCGCATGCCTTCGTCAGCACCTCGATGCCCTGCGGCAGACAAATTGGAGGCCAGTCGGAACCGAGGGTCAGCGTTGCAGGTGTGCATGTTCGCTTTCAGCTCCGAGACAGCAATCTGGCAGGCCGTTGCAGATTCTGCGTTGCGAGCACATCACGCGTGGCTCATCAGACCTGGGTACTCCACCTGCCACAGCCTCCACATGGCATTGCTCCTTCGGTCCCACGATCAGTCTCACATTGCACAGGGCAAAAGCGCCAGCTGTAATCGAGTTTGAGGGTGTGTCTTGATCTTGCGCCAGGTTTGAGTCTGCAAAGGGCGGCACCTTTGCTTTGTCCAGCGTGTAGGTGGTGAGCACGTACAGCGGCGGCGCCACCAGCTTCATCTTCACCTCGCAGTCCTCTGACGACTCCTTCTGCGCTGCCCGCATTGCGTCCTGCAACCGGGGGGCCACGATATGGTTGGCACAGCTGCGAGTGGAAGCATCAAGCCAACAATTCTGCTATTGCTGTCTCCACCGAGGTCGACGCAATCGCTGGCATTGGCGAGCAATACTCCATGGCTGCGCCCCATGACTGAGATTTCGAAGAACAAGGCGCCTGTCAATGTGACGCGGCGCTATCCAGTTCTTCTCACCTGTATGTGCAGGATGCCATCGTACGAGAAGCAGGTGAGCTCCACGTCTGCCCGGATCTTCACTGGCTGCGGCGTCATGCGCCGCCGGATGTTCTTCATGATCGCGTCCCGCACCTCGTCCGTCAGCACCTCCAGCGGCTCCCCACCATTCACCTATGTTCCCGCCAATTCAGATACTGAAGCACAGGTAACAACATGGTTGTCGTCTGGTCGCATTTGGCTGCGCTCCACTGAATGCTGCAGCCTGTGCTCGGTGGCATGTGGTCATTGCATGCGGTCCGAGGGCTGACCCAGCAGCCCCATCACAGATGTTGTTCCCTGACAAAGCTTCAAAAGAAGCTTGTTGACATTTGTGCTGACTTTGCACATCACACAAACAGGATCGAGGTTGACCGCATGTGCACTGCGTAGCGTTAAGCAAACATCTAGAACAGTTGCTAAAGGCCGCACCTCCACCAGCTTTGCAAACACTGCGTCTGGGTCCTGCACCATGACCTTGAAAGCGTCGAACGCGTGGCCGTACAACTTGTACAGTGGCCATGCGATGCTGGCGTACATCGCTTCCACCTGCGGTTGAGCGTGGACTCCAGCTCGATGCTGCATCTGTTGGCGTGTTATCTGGCATCAAGTCGCCACCTGGGATGCCTTGCGCCGCAGAAAGCTTGCGTTTGACCTGGCCTTCTGGTCATGCATGTGCGAACCCATCAGAACTTACACAGCAGTCAGAGGTCAGCCTCTATGCGAGTGCTCACCTCGCTGCCTGTTGTCTCCGCTGTGTGCCGCATGATGGAGTGCACCATCTTGGATTTGTTGAAGCGCTCCTCCGCTGCCGCGATGTCCTCCGGCGACACCCGCCGCTTGGACAGGTCGATGTACCCCTTCTCCTTGTCGACACGCAGCACCATGACCGGCTCTTGCCTGCCGACCTGTGTGCGGTCACATGAATGGCGGTAGGAAGCTGCTGGCATTCGCGGGCCACAAGCATGTTGCAAACACAATCTCTGATGCTGGATACACCGGCTTGTGTGTGACAGCTGCTGCTATTCCAACGTGCTGTCACCCAGCTAGCGAACATGCCACCCAGCTAGCGAACATGCACATTGCCTGCCCAACGCATGCCGGTACCGGCGGCGCGCCGTTCCGGCCGCCCACCTTGATGAGCTTTGTGATGGAACGGATGCGCCTGCGGGACAGCTCTGACAGCAGGATCATGCCCTCGATGCCGTTGTACTCCAGCAGCGAGACGTAGGCGCCCATCTCCGCAATACTCTTCACTTGCACCATCACCACATCGTCCACCTCCGGGTACTTTTGCTCATACATGCGGCAGTCTGAATACTGCGACATGATGCCAGATGTTTTGCTGCCAGTTACTGCTGTGATGTGTGATTCGGCGCTGCAGCGCTCTTGGAATAGAACTTCGAAATCAACTGGACTCGACTGCAGACGGCGTTTCAACGGCAGCGGTAGCGCGCGTCAGCAATGCAATAGGTGCTCTGGTGACTATGTACTAATTTCAATGGCGACCAGAGCGGCAAACGGAGACGACTGCACCGCCTACGGGTGCGCTTATTGCTCGCCGCCTTGGAAGCATAGGAAGCACAGGAAGGTAGACAAAAGGGACTGTATCATCGGTTCCTGGTCTCGAGGCGCAGGGACGCTATACTTACTGAATCCTCATCAACGTGTTCTCGCAGGCTGGATGAGGCTCGTGAAAATCTTGTCGACGCACACACGCTCGTTTGCCCCGCACCCTCGCCGCAGCCGCCCGCACGCAAATCAAAGTCAGACACCATGCAGGCTGTGTGCTCCACCTCCGCCGTGGGCGTGAAGGGCGTGTCCCTGGTCCGCCGCAGCCCGGGTGAGATTCACACGCGCTGAGCAGCCCTCGCAGCGATGTGTGGCAGCTGTGCTGGCGTGCAGCCCGGGCCGATACCTCCATCCTAGGGTGTTGGAGCTGCCGCACGCACTGCCAGTGCAGCCGCGCATGCGTCGCAGCAACAGTTCTCTTATTGACCCAACTATGTTTTGCTGGTGCAGTTGCCCGCCCTGCCTGCAGGCCGGTGGTCGCCTGCCGCGCACAGCTGACGCCTGCTAAGGCAGTCGCAGCCGCAGCGGCCCTCCCAGCCTTCCTGGCCGCTCACCCAGCGCTCGCACTGGTGAGGTTTTGGGCCCATCAGAATCACAGCACCTGACCAATTCTACACGCATGAGGCGCCGCAGCTGCAGCTTCAGACTATCAGTCTCATGCGTTTTAAAAGCAAGTAGATTTTCACTACGCCTTTTACACTCATCAGGCCGGATTTCAGCATACTCGCTGTTGGTTGCGCATCCTGGCAACCGTTGCTGCCCCTGCCTCATGCAGGTGGATGACCGCCTGGGCGGTGAGGGCACCGGCAAGATCCTGGGCATTGGCGGCGGTGAGCAGTGGATCATCCTGGGCGTCTGCGCCACCGTGTGGGCTCTGTTCTACGTCGGCAGCAAGGACCTTGGCGGCGACAAGGGCGAGGACTCTGGCCTGAGCCTGTAAATATGATTCACCCTCACTACGACTGTAATACAAAAAGGGCAAGGACTCATACCATAATATGCAGTTGGCGCAGCAAAGCGCAAGTGCTGCGATTGTTTGCCGCGCGTTGTGAGCACTGATTGAGTTGCGCCCTTTGAACTTCATTTCTGTTGAGAAGAGTCTCGGTTGGTGCCGCACCTGCTTTGCAAACTTGAACGCTGAAAACGAGAACGATGACCCAGGTAGCAGAACCTGCTGGACATTCATGTCGCATGGGCGTGCCTGCCGTCGCTGCGCCAATCACCCTTACCTGCCTCAGCACCTGCGCATTCTTCCCAGTCTGACGTCAATAGCGAGACGTGTCCCGCTTGATGCCTCGACGATGTCCTAAGTGTCGCATTGCTGATCACAGCAAGTTATCAAGATTGTTGCTGATGCCCAAAGGTATGCATTGCCTAATATAAAACTATCTTCCAAGGGGGCCGTTAGGTGCACAGCACACTGCTTGACTGTCCAACCGTGTTGACGATGAGCATGTGTGCCAGACGGCGGTGTCGTAACCCTAAACCCAACCCCTGGCACTGTGTGCAGCAGGTGGCCATACAGCGCGTCCATGTACAGCCCGAAAAGAGTGGGGCTCAGGGGGCATCCCTGTTTGACTCCAAGCCGTTGCTGCTCACCCATCTTGCCACCAATTTTGGTCGCCAAACCACTGTTTGCATACATGCCGGTTATGCACTCCAATATTTTGCCGCTCATGCCCAAGCCAGCGAGCGTGTTGCAATAGCAGATCCCTGGGAACGTTGTCATATGCACCCTTCAGGTCGACGAAGCAGCAGTAAAGGTGCCCTTTGTGGTGCTGCACTTCCTGGTCTATGAAATGCTGCAATGCCAGCAGCTGATGGCCGCATGAAATTTGCGGTCTGAAACCCGCCTGGATCGGGGATCTCAATCCCTGCCTCCCTGTGAAATTCATGACCCGTCGGTTGATGATAAGTTTGAATAAAACTTCAGTTTAAAGCTTCCCTGATCCACTGTAATCTCTTCTATCTGAGAAGTTGTTTCGATAAAACTGCTTTCGTTATTTCCTTTTTATTCTTTAGATTCCACAATCTCCTTTATTTTATTAAATAAGGCTTCAATTTCTGCGATGAAAAATGTGCAGGACTCGCGCGGGCCCGCAAGTGCAATGTTCGTCGGCAATCAGACCAGTGCAGGCCCACCAACCGCAAGGCTCGCAACATTCAGAAGCACGTCGAGACGCCTTCATGCACTTCGCTGCACCGCATCAGCGGCGGAGGAGCTTGCAGCTGCGGCCGGCCTTCAGCAGCAAGCGAAAAGCAAGCAGCATTTGGCAGCCAGAATGAAGGAAGCTCGAAGGGCTCACGATGGTCGCGCAGGCGGCCAGCAGGTCGGCGAGCAGAGCAGCGAGCAACCGGAGGTATCACGGCTGCCGCAGCAGGCGAGCGGCGTCTGCGAGGAAGCTGCGAGCAGGTGCAGGACAGATGCAAGCCGAGGTAGATGATAAGGCGGCGCTTGCGAAGGGCTGGCGCTCTGCAAAATTAAGGATGGCGAGACTGCAAATGCAAAAGTGTGCTCACTGCGCTGCCCTTCGACGCCGCAGGCCTCGCTGACGTAATCAGGTTTTAGTGGGAGCGCGACCAGCTATAAGAGCGCCGTGTGACCCATGGCCTGCCTCAAACGCCGGTTGCGATTCTCAGCCCACTCTTCTCCTGCCTTTGCAGCTCCTGCGCTGATTGGCAGCTCGCGCAGCCGTCCGTTAATCCGCCGCTGCTGCCCTCTGCTCGCACACGCCGACGCCGTCGTTTGCACAGCCGCCCGAATCGCTGCGCGCGCCAGCCGCCGCCGGCCTGCAGGCTCGGAGCAAAGGTGAGCAGGCTGTTCCTCGTCGCTTCCTGCACGTCGCGCTGCAGTTTGACCCGACTGGCCGTCTGCCGTCGGCGGCTAGCCTCCACTCCAGACTGGGTGCACTTGACGGCGCCCTGTCCGAAGCAGTGTCCGACAGCCGGCTGCTCAGCCCTGGATTGATTGTTGAGCGTCTGCTGAAGTCTTCTGAACGAACACTGGCTGATCCTGATGGTGCGAGAGCTCCAACTGTCAGCTGTGCTGGAGGCGCCTCCCACGCTCGAGTGCTGGTCAGCAGCTCGGAGCCAATCGATGGGCAGTCGACTAGCAGTGGCTTGCACGGCGTGTGCATCGAACGTAACAGATGTATCAGAACGGCAGACCGTTCTGACCACAATGGCACAGAACTTAATTTTGAATGGTTTTGCAGATTCGCATCTTTGCGCCGGCAAACTGAGACAACGTGCTTCCTCTGTCCTCTGCAGGGCTGACCGAATCAGGTAAGACTTGCAGTTTTATTCTATTTAGTAATCCATGTGCGTTATGATCGACGCGTTCACAACGCCACCTGGTTAGATATGCGCGCACCATTGACTCGGCATCCTGCCGTTGTCATCAGAGTCAGAGCGATAGTGTGGTCGCCCACCCCGTAATGCGTGTTCACCATTCGGTGCATCTTGGGAAGGTTTAAGCTGAGCAGGCCTGACTTCCTGCAGCCAGCGGACTGACCGTGCCTTGTAGTTCTGCGCGTTCTCTCGGCACAGGCATCATGCCGCTGCCGCAGCCTCCGAACGTCCAGCAGCCTCCGGGGATGGTGTATCAGGCACGCGTCAATATTCGGTCGAGCTCGCTGAAGAAGTTTGGCGCCAGGTTTGGAAAAGACGGCTGCATCGTGTCCATCGCCAAGCCGTCGCATGCGGGCTTCGACAAGGTGTGCGCACAAGATGCAGCGGGTTGTTCCAAGGGTGCCTTCACGCTGCCTGTGCCGAGTAGCAGCAGCAGGAGCAGCAGCAGCAGCTGCTCGGGCTTCAAAAGGCTCGAGCTGCTGCTGCCCGCTCTTCTTGTGCGATCCTCGAAGAACGGCGTTCCCGACATCATAAACCCTTGCGAAGGTGCTGGTGGTGCCGCCGTGGCGCAATGGACCGCACAAGGGCAACTTCCTGGTCGGGCATTATCTGGGTTCAAGGTACGAGTACTGGCTGAGCTGCAGCCTCGCCCATTCATCGGCCATGCCGCAGATGCAATTGCCATCTCACCATCAGCACGAGGGCTCATCTCAGCTGCTCAAACCTCCATTGCCGCAGCCTGATGCACATGTGTGCTGCAGACTGGGCTGTCGGCACTTTGGTCCGCTGCCGTCAGACCCGTTGTACACGAAGGAGGAGCGCGAGGCGTTGCGCACGCCGAGCGAGCAGCTATGGCGTGAGGTGCAGCAAGCGCTTTTTGCCTACTCAAAAACAGGCGCGTGCCGCATGCACGTGATGCCCAGGTAGTCTGTCCTGGTCTGAACAGTCTGCCCAGCTCTGCAACGTAGGGAAGTGTAAACCGCATCAAGACGCTGGAGGCCTGGCTGTTGCCGTGATATGGACATGCTGCATTCCTGCCGGCCAGTTTGACGCTTCTTTGATGGCGTGCCGTTGCCGTGTCGCAGGCCGCGTGCCGGACACAGCGGGCGGCGTGCTGGCTGCTGCCGCAGTGGTGCGCGTGAGCACGACGCCGAAGAAGGAGGCCAAGGCCAAGATTGGCCGCCCCATGGACCGTGAAAACAAGCGCGGCGTCAGACACTGGTGCGCATGGACGATGATAGACTCTGATTTTGCATTGAACTCGCGCATCACACTTGCTGACTGCCGTGTCAAGCGCGGCAAGCTCCGGGCCTGACGAACATGAAACTTCTTTGGCACGCGTGCCAAGCCCTAAGCCTTTGAAGGCATCATGCTGACAGCATGACGGCTGTGTTCATCGAGGTTCACTACCAACCCCGTCTCTCCGTAGGGCTGGCAGGCCAGGCCGGACCGGGGGCTTTGGCGTTGACAACATGAGTACGCCGTTGCGCAGCAGCTTTCGAGCCACGTACGGCACTGCCGGCACCCGCAAAGCGTCCTACCACCCCACACGGGCGGCAGCACAGCGCAAGTACGACGCCTACGCGTTGTGGACGAGCGCAAACCGCCGCGGGTGAGTCGTTGTCACAGTCGTCGGATGCCACCAGAGCGGAATTGCTTACGAGAAACATGCACGCACTGTTCATACGAATGCACGTCTGACTCGCTATTCTGTAGCGGGCAGAATGCTTGCTGTCCGCTCATGCCGTGTGGCCCTCAGCTCCTTTCATTCACCCACCAGTTTTCCACGCCTGCGAGAATGTGACCACGAGTAAAATGTTGCACCGCTGACTTGCAGGCAGGGGGTCGCGATCCACCTGTACGGCGTGCACACGGAGCAGGAGCAGGCCGACATGATTGCGGAGGTGCAGGCCCAGGTCGACGCCAAGTGCGCTTGTTCATCCGACTGCTGAGAACCATCGGAACGAAGGATGCAGCCAGACGTCACATGCAGCAGCGGTTTGCATCACATGTTTTGGTATGCTTCTCCTCGTTCGAGCTGTGCCACCAGCAGTGCCCGGCCGACCTGGCAGCCTTGTGGCATGTCAGCACAGCCTCTGCGGCAATCTTGCAGTCATACGCCTTTGGCACGTTGCAAGCAACGTCCCTAATCCCTGATGGCCTCACATCTAAATAGGGCGGCGAAGCCGGTGTCGATGCGCGGCGTGGTTCCGCGCACTCTGGCCGACGGGACCATATCCTACCGGGCGCAATTCGGCCGGACCAAAGCCACGTCCTTTAACAGAGTGTGCAAGACGCCTGGGCTGGCCCGACTGTTCTTTGACGCGGCCGCAGTGTACAGCACCAGTGTCAACAACCGGTGGGTCGTTGTTATGATCGAGGAACAAGTCTTGTTTCCTTCTTGCTCTTTCCTTCTTGCTTGACCAGCACCGGCCATTCTGCCTGCCAGCCCGCACTGCCTCCCTGCCCTTCTCCCCGCAAGCGTGTCCAATCTGTGTGCTCCTTGCTCGCCTGACAGCTGGGCGGGACGGAGCAGTCTGCCTCTGATTTCCCGTTTAGCGACGCCCACATCTGTTGCAGCCAATATGCAGCCTGCTGACTCGCAGGAAGTACTTCCTGCACCACACGTGGAGCGAGACGGAGAAGGCCATGATCGTGCAGCTGATGGCGGAAGCGAAGAAGAACGGCACGAGTGCGCTGCCTGTCAACAGTCCGGACTGTGTCTGTTGCTGGCACACCACCTGAAACTATGTCATTGTGCAACGTTGAAAACTTCAGTGAGATACAGCTTGACCCTTGCCATGCGTATTCTCCTTTGAGGAGCATCTGCACAGCGCTCCCAGCCCACGATTGCATGTCTCTGCATCTGCAGAGTTCCAGCTGCCAGACGTCATGCTCGCAAAGCTCGCGGAGGACGACTCACCGGACGCGGAGGCAGCGGCGGGGCTGGCGGGCGTCACCGCGGCAGCGGTTATGGCGGACGGCACGAGTCCGGCGGGGGTCAAGGCCGCCGTGGAGGCACAGCAGCTGCTGCACCCGGCTTGGGAGGCGGCCGTGCCTCGGGAGCAGATGCCCGATGACGACTGGTCAGGTGCCGGCGATGTGCTGGCGTTGGCCAACTGCTGTCGAGTGTCACCTCAACGCCACTGAGTGTCTGGGAACCCCAAGTAGGTGACCTTATGGGTGTTCCGCCTGCCAAATTGCAACTGTCCTGGTGCGTCCTCGGGCCTCTGCTTAACTCGTACTCGGCAGGGCTTCCGGACCCGCTGGAGGAGGCGGATGCGACGCTGGCAGCCGTGGAGGGCGACTGCAACTGGGATTCGGACGACGACGCGGGGCGCCATCGGCGTTTACCAGGACAGCTCCTCGGACAATGAGACGGGTGCGTCTGGTCGATCTGGTTAGCATTGCGATTGACCTGCAATACTGCTTTGTTTATGCAGGGGGCGCCATGTGGGCGCCATACTGCTTTGTGGCCTTGCACAGGCTGCTCAGCATGGTGCTGCACACGGAGACTGCTTTCTGTACATGCTCCATCTATGCTGCAGCACGGCAGGGGCGTCATCTGGGCCGTACCCATCATGATCCTGCTGTTACTGATTCCGAGCTTATGCGGAGCCACACGGCTCCGTAAACTGATGCGCAGGCGAGAGCAACGACAGCAGCCTGGAGGGCAGCGGAAATCACGACGAAGTCTGCAGCCTGTGCACCAATGGGGGCACGTTGCTCCTGTGCGAGGGCTGCCCGGTCGCCTACCACCGCGCCTGCGCAGGTGACTCTTCTGGGGTTGAGATCATCTTTGATGCGTTGCGGGTCCAGCATGCCGCATCCGCTGACGCCAAAACTGCCTAGAGCGGATCAAGCTTCAGCTCCCCCTGACAGCAGTACCCGTGGTGCATGCAGGTTTGTCCCAGGTGCCACAGGGCGACTGGTATTGCAACCCGAAACGTTGACAAGCGCGCTCGAAACGACTGCCCTTCACGCTGTGTCTGCCCGATACAGGCATGGACGCTGTGCCGACGCGCCTGGCAGACGACGTGGCGACCGACTACGAGGCCGACATGAGCGAGGCGGTCTTCGAGCTGGCGGGCGTGGTGCACACGCTGGAGGAGGACCGCGCCATGCAGGCGGCCATGCAGGCCATGCGGGGTGAGATCGAGGACAAGGATGACGATGATGAGAATGGGGATGAGAATGGGGATGAGGATGAGGATGAGAATGACGACGATGATGACAACGACGATGAGGATTGAACCTATCCTGCCTTCCCTGCAGTACATCTGACTGGTGACGAACAACAGTCGGGAACCGCTTTGGACAGATCCTACAATTTCGGGGCGGCAGACGGCGGGGCGCCGAATTCTGAGACCCTAAACCCTAATTAGTGATGTCCCATGCGATGCTCAATTGCGAACAGTGGCATGGGCGATAGCGGTGTTAACGCATTACGCAAACGTCTGGCAGCCTTGCTGGCCTGCACGCAGCGCAGAACACCGCAGCGGCGAGCGCCATGAAAAAGGCACCCTGTGGCGCAATATACGGGAAGTTATGTGCTGACGAAAACACGGTGACGTCTGCAAGCTGGCAACGAAGCCAAGAGACTCACAGCCCAAAGGCGTGAGTCATGGCCGCAGGGCGTCTACAAGGATGCATCAGCGTATAAGTGAGCCGTGTACACGGTCCGTCACGGCTGTGCCCGTTCAAGAGCGGCAATCGCCGTCTCTAGCAGGAATTACAGCGGCATGGATCCGCCGGTCTGGTGCAGCAGCTGGATTGCCTGCCTCACGAGCAGCTGGCCCCATCGTGTAATGCTTGAGATCCACCTTCATGATGAGTACTGGCTTGTGATGGGAACGCCAAGGGTTCAGAGCTCTGCGCAGCATCAGACAGGCTAGAGTGAGGACTCGGCACGAGACACCAGACCGGCGCACGCACAGCTCGTTCGCATGCGGACGGCATTAGGCAGCGTACTACACTGCTGCTGTCTGTTGCGAGGCATACAGCGCCAGCATGCTCACCGCTTAGTAGCCCCTGACTGCCTGGTCGCAACGCCTGTCGACGAGAAAAAGTTCGCCGCCGCAGTGCACATCGCACAGTGTCGAAGTCCGTGCGGAATCTGGCCTTCGGATCTCTAACGAATAGTTAATGCCCGGCAGCTTCCCCGACTAGCGGAAGTCATGCCTCCTACACCGCACATCTTGAGGCCAGGATAGGGACAAGTATCTGTGCCCACCAGGCCGACCGCCGTTCTCATGCAGTCGTGTTCACTGGGCACGCTTGGCAGTGTCTTCTTGGTCGCACGGGCGAACAAGACACCGCACAAAAAGCCGGTGGCGCTGCCGACATGCCGCAGATGGCTGATGCGCTGGTGCAACGATGCCAGATCGCGTTGAGGGTACTTTGCGTCCGCAGTCACACTGTGTCCAGTGTCAGCATCATGACACCATGTGTTTGGGCCGCTCGAGATGTCCGGGCTGCGCGCGCAGAACTCAGAAGCCGGACTGTTTGCAAGTCCGGCTTCATTGGATGCCGAGGTACAGACAACCTTTACAGCGCTGGGCATCTAAAAGTCGAGAATGAACTGATCTTCTTGCAACAGAGGGCATGCATAGCATTTAAAGCAATCGAATGTCGTCACGCTTGCTGCTCACAGCGTTTCTTGAAGCGAGATTAATCTCAATCACAGACCGAGCGCAGAAACAGGCGCCAATGACGAATGCGGGCCATGAGCGCAGATGGTTCGTTCACGAAGGTATGCAGGCCCGCTACCTTTATCTCCCCCTGCTAGGACCTGAGGTCAAAATTGCACTATCCACAGCCAGCGCTACCGGCGCCACCGGCGAGGGCCGCAGCCTCGCCACCTCCCAGTGTCATACCCAGGCGCGCTGCACTCGTACCGAGTGCAGTCGCTGCACAGTAGAGCGAGGTCTCGCTCTACTTGATGAGGCCATTGAGGCCTGGCAAGAGAAAGAGAGCATTGTCAATGAGGAACCACGGGGAAGAACCCCTGTGCGGCAGAGTCAGCGATTGTTTGCAGCATGTTCAATCGGCAACTGACAGCCGATGGCCGATGAAATGGGCGTATGGCAGCCGGTGTATTTTCTACCAGGCAGATAACATGCAGGTGATGACAATAATGGCATTTGAAATGTTCACTAAACAGATATGCACAGATATGCACAAGGAGAGCAGCCATGTCATGCACAAAATGCATTGTCAGTGGCAAGAAAAGCCACCACGTTGAACTGCGCCTCAAGCGGGTGGTCCGTCACACCATACTGCCCCTGCGGCAGCATGGGCAGACGATGCAGACATCCCATTGGCTGCATCGTGGCGGATGTGGGCAGGCAAGCGGACACATAGGAGGAGGATGCATGCAAATGGACAAGGCTGGACCGACGGGTATAGCGCCTGCTCGGACATGACCGGCAGCGGGTGGTACACTGGCGCGTCGGGGAAGATGGGCGTGTCGGCGAGCACCATTCCTCTGCGCTTGCTGGCGTCCCACGGCCCGTACTTGATGTCGTCGTAGGCAATCCAGTTCGCGACCTTCTCCCTGCGGGCAACGGTGCATGACGGTGAGGCTGTGCATGCCGGGGGGGGGGGGGGGGGGT
>JAABUW010000899.1_pt1 | contig 54459 bp, 11 predicted proteins | sample 5560081 | NCBI WGS metagenome assembly JAABUW01 (sample SAMN10711882, study PRJNA513363) | rock metagenome | isolation source: Antarctica rocks | place: Antarctica: Victoria Land, Knobhead sud | reverse complement strand
AGAGAAAGCTCATGACACTTCGAGACCACCGCTTTGTTATCACAGCATGGCCAATTCGACTGCTGCCCCAAGCCCATGCAGTCTTGGGGAGTAAATCCGGGCAACGGCCGCTCAGGAGGAACGAGATTCGCCCACAGCATTTTAGATCATATTAAATCGTTGAACTTGGGTGCTAGAGTTAGGGGGTACTTTCGCGTCGACTCGCAACTACCTCAATATTCTAAATTAGTGTCGCCCCCCCCCCCAAATTTTAAATTGGTTTTTTCTCTCGGCAACATCTGCAGTATGCATCTTTTTTGCATTAATTAATTATTACTATTATCTTTATTTGTAGTCAATATCTATCGAATTAGAGTTAATCGAAACTACTTATATCGTCTATTGTTTGCAATGTACTTTATAGATAGACTAACTATTGGGTCGGGTTTCGATTCCAACTTTAGAAATCGACTCGACTCGTCGATTTCAATATTAGAAAGCGACTCGAAATTCGATTCGATTTCTATTATTTTAAAATCGAATCGACTCAACTCGACTTAATTCTTAATTCTAATATTTAAAATCGAATCGAATTGTTAAAAAAATCGAATACAATATTATTTAGATTAATTGTATCGAGTCGAGTTATTAAGTTCGAATTAAGTACTCGATCCAAATTGAGTCAAATCGATTTCAAAAGTTAAAATCGAAAAGTTAATTTAATTTCTAATATTAAAATTGTTAAGTTAAATCGATTGCTAATATTAAAATTAAAACCCAAATTATATAAATATTAACTTCTTAAAAACGCAATATTTTGAAAAAAGTAATATATATATATAATATATATTAGTAGTTATTATAGTAAATAAATAAAATTGTTTAAAATATATTAAAACTAGTTAATTTTAATTAATTTTTAATATTTTTTAACGTTAATTCGATTTTAAAAGTTAAAATCGAAATTTAAGTTAATTTAATTTAATTCAATTTTAAAAAAATCGATATTTAAGTCGATTTATAATATTAGAATTGTTAGATCGAGTTTCGATTTCAACTTTTACAATCGACTTAATTTAACAATTAATCTAACATTATTATATTAAGATTTTCTATTTTTGAATATATATTATTATAATTTTGAATTTTTCGCTATAGTATTAAGTAGTATGCTTCGACTTAAAAGTTACTTTTGCTTATATTATTTTAAAACAATTTATTTATATTAGTTATTATTTATATTACTCTTTTGCATTATTTTTTTATTTTCAAGTTTTTTTCTTAAATTATTAAAAAAATTTGTTATATTATATTTGTATATTTGTTTATAAAATATTAAACTTTTTAAAAATTTCAAATTATTTATTGTTTTTAAACAAAAAAAATTCTAGCAAAATTATTTTTTTGCAAATTTTTATTTAGTAGTTTATATTCTAATTAATTCGCAAATTAATTTTAATTTGTAAATTAATTTAGTTAAGATTTTCTTACTTTTGTTATTAATATTAAAAAAAGAAATCTTTACAAAATCTTTAACAAAATATTTGTCAATTATTGATTGCTTGTTTTAAGAGAGAGAAACAAATATATTAAATAAAGTCTAAATATTAATACACAATTTCAAATATAATAATTATAAACAACTAATTATTAATAATAATATTTTAAATAAAACTTAATCGAAATCGAAATTTGTTAATTTATATTAAACAAATATTGGCAATTCCGGAACCCTTGTTAATAGTACTATTAGTGGCTAATAGTTAAATTAGCTAATATGTCGATGTGTTCGCTCCATATAATCAAGCGCAAAATTGGGCTGCGATTAGCAGAATGCGCAGATGCGTAATTGACACGCGCTTTGTCAAAACTAGTCTTGCATTGCTATGTACGTCGCTAAGTCTTGCGAGCACTATCTACGAGCGTTATCTACGAACGTTGTCTACGAGCGCAATCTACGAGCGCAATCCACGAGCGCAATTCACAATTATTATGCGCATTGCACAATTACGCAAAAGAGATGTTCTCGCCAACGCATAACTCGCGCGTAGAAATCTTTCAAATTGTTCGATTTTGTTATACAAATTACTATAGTGTAAACAAGTAACAAATAGAGACGTAAACAAAGCATTGCGGGAGTTCGTGTGTATCTCGAATATTAAAATTAGATTTTTGTCAAGCAATTGTCAAGACTTTTGTTGCTAAATAGATTCTAAACTAGCTAATAGTCAAATTAGCAATTTTCGCAACAGGCACTTTCTAAGCAGAGATCTCGGAATTGCCGATGAAAAAGATTAATATAGAAGTATAAATTAAACTTCAAAACAAATATATTTAAATAATTTAATTATTATAAGACTATATACAAATATATAGCAAGATATTGCTATATTAATATATATAAGATAAGATTATATAAGATATTAATTTGTAAGAATTGTAAAAAAAAATCTTAGAGAGAAAATTTTGTACAATATTAAGTTGCTACTATAAAAGCTTAATATTATTGTATTTATTAAATTATTAATTGTTAATATTACAATTGCTCTTAGTTTTCTCTTTAAAATTTTAATCTTTAAAATATATATATAATGTTACAATTGCGTTGTAATATTGTAATATTTATAATATTTATAGTTCTTTAAGTATTACAATAAAGATACTTTGATTTTTACTTTTTATAAATATTTATTTTTGCGAAATATATAACAATAATTTGCTTTAATTTATTGTCGCATAAAAGATAAAAAAGAATTTGAATTATTAAAAAAAAATTAAAATCTTTTCTTATCTTTTAATAAATATTATTTATCGCGTAATATTTATATCTTTATCTTAGTTATTAATTGTATTTATAAAAAAGAATTTTCTTTTATTATTTTTATTTAACATTAAATGCAAGAGAGATTAAGCAACAATCTTAACTTCTTTTGTATATTATTATAAGATATTGTATTTCTTTTAATATAATTTTGTTATAAATTAATTATATATTAGCAAGCGAAAAGATATTTAAATTGCAAAAGTGTTTAATCTTATTTTTATTATAATATTGTTACTTTTGTATTGTAACAATATAACAATATTTAATATTATTAATTTTAATTTTTTTTAATACTATTTACTTTTTAATAAATCGATCGAAAGTTCTTTGTTTTATTTAATTGGATTAGCGTTGTTAATACGCTAATAATATTTATTTATAATTATTAACTTTTTCTTTTTTTTGTATATTAATTTTTATAACAAAGCGATAAATAATTATAAATATCTCTTTTATTGCTTATATTATTAACAATAATAATATACGCAATAAAACAAATTTTAAATAAATATTTTTAATTGTTTTGCCTTTGTTAATAATCTAAAATAATAATATTATATTTAATATTTTACAAATTGCAATTTAATTAATATAAATATTTTTATATTTTTATATTCTAATTTTGTTGTTTAAACGCTAATAATATAATATTTTATTACAAATATATTTTTGTTAAATTTTTTCGTTTGCGTCTTTGTTATCTTTTGGAAGCTTTTTTGTTTTTTTATTTTTTTTATTTTTTTTGTCTTAAGAAAAAGCTTAATTATATTATAAACATTTAATTCTAAATTTTTACAATTGCTTACATTTGTAATATTATAAAATAAAAGATTTTTGCTATAATTATTGCGTTAAAAAGCGCAAAACTATAACTTTTATCTTTTTATTATATATTTAATTTACATTTTAGTGTATTGCAATTTTTTTACAATTTGTTAAATAAATTAATATTTTATTAGTCTTTTGTGCGCATATTTTTAATAACAAAAATATTGAAATTAAATAATTTAAATTTGCTTCGCAAATTTAATGTTATTTACAATTTATATACGTATAAATTAGATAAAATAATTTGATTTTATATTCGAATTTTTTTTTTATTAATTAGTATTAATATAAATCTACAATATTTTTACGAAGTTTAACAAAAATTATTAAATATAATATATTATTGTATTAATTTGAATATTTTTTTTTAAAAAAAGTTAGATAAGAATAAAGAGTTTAAGTTTAACTTAATTAATGCGAAAAATAACACTTCTTTTAGTAAAAAGATATTGAAAATTTTGCAATTCGAAAAATTTGTTAAAAACAATATTATTTGTTTTGTTTCTAATTTTTAAATCAAATTTTTATAAAAAAGAATAACATAAATATTTAAACAAGATTTTCTTATATATTATAAATTGTTTTTATAGTTTATACTATATAAACTTTTAAATAATGCAAATTGTATATTAATAAAATTATCAATTAAAATAAATTATTTTTAAGATAAAAAATACAATTGTTAATTTCTAAAAGTATACTAGTCTGTTATTTCGCAAATTTTATTTTCTTAACTCTTTGTTATATTATTAGTATTTATAGTTTATTAAAATATATAATTGCGTTATAAGCTTTAAAATATATAACTTTTTAAAGTTATTAAATTATTTTACTTATTTTTAGATTGCGAAATCGATTTAATTTTGCGTCTTATTAATATTATATCTTTAAATCTTTTATAAACAATAACAAATAAAAAATAAAATAAAAAGTAATAAATTATTAATAAGAAATAAAACAATCGATTAATACAATTTATTGCATTAAATAGTATATATACAAAGATTTTTATTAATAAAGTAAAAGTAAGAAAAGCAATTAAATACAAGTAAAAGTAATAATTAAATTTAAGCGTATTTTATGCAATCTTTTTATAGCTTTTAATACTTTAATAATTTTTTTAAGAGAATATTAACTTAATTTATATATATTATTAACGTTATCTTTTCGCTTTAATTGTATAACTTAATAATGTTTATTAATTTAATTTAAATTTAAGAGTTTTTTTTTGCAAATACAAAGCTTTAACTTTAACTTTAATATTTGTTTGTTAAATTTTCTTTTTGTATAACATTTTTAAGCCTTTGTTATATATATAATAAACAATATTTAATAGAATTAAACTATTTTTATACAATAAAAGTTCTTTTTATTAAATAAGATATTATAATTTATAATATCTTTATTTGTTATTAAAAATATCTTTAATTTTTTATTATTATATTTGTTAATAAATATTATGTTTTTGGAGATAATTATATTCGCATTTTAATAATATAATTTTAATAATAAAATATAAAAAATAAAATAAATCTATTACTTTTTAAAAAGACACAAACAAAATATTTTGTTTTTAATAATATTTTTAATTTTAAACAATTTTGTAAATTTATAAAATAGTTTTTTTTAAAACAAATATTGAAAAGATATTTTTTGTTAAAAGTATAATTTTATTACTTATTTAATATTTCTTCAAAATAATTGTTTTATTATAATTGCGAATTTGTATTTATTGTGCGAAGTTAACACCAATTATAAGTTAATTTTGTTTATTTTAAAGAAACTAAATTTATTCTTAAACAATAAATATATTTAAGTAGTTTTTATTATCTTAATTAAATTTAAAATTAGCAATAATCTGAAACATTTTTTTAAAAGTAATAATTCAATAACATTATATAAGATATTATTGTATATATATTAAATTAAAGTTAAAAGTAAATCTTAATTATTTTGTATATAATTATAATAGTATCGCAAATAATATCTTAATATTTAATTTTATTGTTTAATTTAATTATTCAAGTAGTTTAAGAATAAAATATTATATTTAACTTTTATTTAATATAAATACAATAATATATTGCAAACTAGTAATTATTAATAAAGAGTTACTTTTAATTAGAAATAATTCTTCTGTAAGATTACACAATCGTATAATAGAAGTGGCGCTATCAAGACGCACGCTGTGCGTGTGGAGAGCGAAATAAGAAGATAGATCTACAATTATAGAAGAAATAAATTGTAAAAATTCAGAAAGAAATTCTCGAAAAGAAAACTTTTTACTGCTAAAACAAAATCTGAACGCTGTTTTGATATATAATATAATTCGACTACAAGTTATAGCAGAGTTTGAAATATTATAGTTATAGTATTACAATTGTTTTTTTCTTCAGAATTTTGATCTTCAGAATTAGTGCTATATTTGCTGACTGCTATACGTTGCAAATACGCAATAATTGCAATTATATCTCGCGTTTGTTATCAATTTGTTTGTTAATAAAAATATATAAATAGACTTTTCTTGTATTGTTCTCTATATTTCTTATATATTACGGACAGAAAATTGCTGCAGTAGCGACAAAAATATTTTTCTTGTATATTATTGAATAACAATTTCGTAATCGAACAAAACTTCTATAAATACTTTTCGATTATAGATCGAAAATTCGAGAAAAGTTTTTTACTTATTGTATAACAGTAGTTTATTTTTAGAGATTACAATTAGATTATACTATAGTTTTAAATTAGCTAAAATTAAAATATTATACACAATACTCTCTATTAGACATTTTGTTTTCTGCGCAGTGTTAATTTGTAATTCTGCAGTAAAAATCTTTTTGTTTTGTAAATTATCTCGATTTGCGCGTTTAAGTCGAATCGAATTAGTGCAATATTAGATACAATAGTAATATTTATTTTCTAGAATATTGCACTCTTTTTATTATTATAATATATTTAAAATAGTTTTGTAACAATCTCTTTGCAATTTCTTTTCGATATATATAATACTAATAGAGTATATCTGTAGTTGTAGCAACAAAAACAGTAAGTTTTTTCAGTATTTTGTATAAATTTTAGAGATAATACAGATTTCTGATAATATTAACTAATATTTGACAGAGCACAATACTATTGGCGTAAATATATATAGCAAAACTGTTGTAGAGTTTTGCTAAGACTGATATTAATAACAATTTTCGAATAAAATCGACAATTTTTTAGTTTGTATTTTCGATATTGTTTTTTTTGTATTTTTTTGCTGTCTGCGATGCTTGCACTATCTGCAGAATAATAAAAAAACAATAGTAAACAGAATTTCTTTCGCAGTTCTTTTTTTATACTAATATATTATACAATATATAAAAAAAAAAAAATCTGCGCTGTATTTGTTGTACTGCTGCTTATTGCTCTGTAGATTTAGTCTGCACAACTGTATTAAAAACTAATATATTAGTATTTCGAGATTTTTTGTTGTTTTTGCAAAAGAGTTATTAATTTGCTAATATTTGCACAGCGAATCTTAGCTAAAAATAGCAGCTTCGAATTATCTAATTTTTTTGCTAAAATTAGACTTGTTTTGCGCTCTATTAACAAATAGAAGTATAACAACAAAAAATTGCTATTTTTAACAAATCGACTAGATAGTATAGAGACTATTCTAGTATATTTGTATAATATTCAGCAGAGAATACTAAATATAATATATTATTAGATATATTTATCGAAACTTCTTTTAAAAAAGAACAACTCTGATTTTTTTAAAAAAAATTAATTTATATTAGCTAATATCGACATCTAGATAGCGTATCAGATATAATTTAAAAAAAATTCTGTTAAAAACAGTACTATCTGTTTTGTTTCTGATTAAAAATTATATTGATTAAATTTTTCTGAAAAAAAGCAATATAAATATCTAGACAAAAACTTCTTTTGTATATTAATATTGTTGTCGACAATATATACAATTTTGTTTTTTCGAGAATTAAGCTGAATATTCTAATTAAATTTTTGAAAATATATTTGTCTGCAAAATAAAAACTGTTGCTAATTGTACAAATATACTTTTTATTGCAATTATAAAAACTTCAAAGTATATTTGCGACTGCTGCATTATTGCGCACGAACAACAACAATAAAAAATAAGTTAAAAATTAATGTGCGTAGCAATTAGAAAAAAGAATTGAAGAAAAATCTTGTTATTAAATATAATTAGATTGATTCAGATAATAAACGCAATTAAAACTTATTGTATATTTACTAAAAGATTATTTGGACTAGAAAATCTATCTAGAAAAGATATAGAATTAGATAGCGAAAATATATTATTTTTTATATTATTGTAATCAAATTTAAGAAGTTGCGATTTTTACTTAACTTCTTATATAATTTAATAATAGTAGAGATTCTGTCTTGCCCGCGCAATATTGTCGGTTAGATTGTATCAGTTCTGCTTTGCTAGATTGTTTCGATTTATTCGAAGATATAACTTTTTTGTTTTAAGAGAAAAAACAACAATTTGCTGTTGCTTGTAGAACTGCTTCAGTATTGTATTTGCGTAAATCAAGAACTGCTTTAATATTTAATTGTTTTTGCAGAAAAAAAATTCTTTCTATTAAATAAAATAGTAGAGTTTTTTTTATCTCTTTTTTTTGTTTAGAATTTTCTCTATCTTTTACTTTTTGTTCTTGTCTATTAGTATTATTTGCGTCGACTCGACAATATTGAAATTCTAATAATAGAATTTAAGAAACAAAATATAAAAAATTAAATAGATTTGTTAATTGTCTAGAAGTTGCAATTAATATATTTGCGTTTCGACAATATTTATAATAGAAAACAACTTCGTATATTTGTAGAAAAACTTTTTTTTAAATCGAATATTTTTAAAATTTTTAATAGAGAGTATAATTTTGTTTTCTATTTTGTAATACTGAAATTTAATTTTTTTATTGTAATATTCTGTCTGCGTTCTTTGTATATCTCTTAGTTGTTTTTTTATATAATTGTATTTATTTTACAAGATTTATATATATTTTCGAGCAACAAAAATGTCAGAGTATTTCTTGTTATTTTAACTAAAATCGAAATTCAAATAATACTCGAACGCAGTTTCGAGAAACAATATATTCGAAAATAAATAAATAATACTATTATATATATACTAAATTATTAATAAGAGAGATTTCCAGTTGTCTTGTCGATAGTTGCAATAGTAGCAAAAATAGTATTTTAATATTTAATTTTGTTTTTTTGTTTGTCTATTTGTCTGCAAATAAAAAACAATACTTAGTTTTCTTTTTATACAAATACTATAATATATTGCAAATTAGTAGCTACTAATAAACAATACGTCTTTGTTGGATACAATTTTTTTTACATTTTTTAAATTTTTTTTTTTTTTTAAACAGAATATCGATCAAATTTTCTGCTGTTCAAATTAATTTAACTAAAATATATAGTACTATTTTAAAGAATTGATCTACAATAACAAAAATTGTATTATAGATACTGTTGCTATTGCAGCTAGAAAGAAGTTTTGTAATAAAATTTATAGAGATTTTTTTTTAAGATCGAGTAGATATAGATAGTGCAGAAAATTTATTGTATAAACAATATTAAAATATTTTAAACTGCTAATATATATTATATTCTCGAATATACAATTCTATTTCAGCAGATATACAAAATTAATAGAACTTTTAATTAATTAGTATACAAGTTTTTTTGATTTCGAAGTAATTTTTGTTTAGAAAATTATTGTAATACAAATATAACAGTTTCGATTTTAGTAAAACTTTATTCGATATATAGATTGTGCAAAAATAGTAGAATAAACTGCTGTTAAATTTTTATTTATATTTAGTATATTTGTTGCGCTAAAAAAGAGCAGTTAACTGCTGTTTTACTTTAAATATCAGAATATTCTTTTTTTGAAATATTTTTATTGCTATTAACAGAATCGAGAAAAAGAATTTTATTAAGTTTTTGTATTTGTATATTGCGTTAATATTGCTGCGTTGCAATTGTTAAATTACAATACTTTTTTTTATATTCGAATCGATATTATTAGAGATTTTAAGAATATTTTTAACAAATAATTTATTAAATATTTTAGTATTAAAAATATTTCAGATACGCAAGACAGTTTTAATACAAATCGAAATTAATATTATTTTAGCTGTGTCTCTGATCAGAACAAAAGTTATTCTGATAATTGCAATTGTAATATTTTTGAATTTGTTCTGAAAAATAGACAAACAAATTTTGTTGTCTGTTTTGTTTTTGTAGTCTGATTGTCTCGACAATCTATCTGCAGAATTAATTTTTTTTGTTCGATATTTAATTTTAAAGTTATATTTGACAAGCAAAAAAATCTATCGAGATTAACAACAATTAAAAAATATTATTGTTATAAAATACTTTAGATTGTTATAATTTGTTAGAATAGTAACTGACAAATAACTGTTTTTAAAATAGTATTGCTATTGCTAAAATTTCGCAACAATAGCTAACAGTTCTTAATTATATATTTTATAGCAAATTTCAACAGAAATTATTTTTTTAAAATAGAATATAATAGAATATTATATTGTCTGACTGTTGCTCTACATACAAAGTACAAACTGAAAAAAAATAGTTGCAATAGTAAATTTCGATATATCGATTTTAACTATAATTTGATTCTTGAAATCGAAATATATTAATATAAAAACAGTAATAAAAATATCGATAAAAGTTCGAAATACAATTAGAACAAAAATATTAAACAGAAACAATCTATTCTGTTTTTCTTGTTTACTATTTTTAAGCAGCTCGATTAAAAGTCTAATTATTTTTGCAAAATATTAAACAAAGTATCGATAGAAGTTTGCAAATCTTAGAAATATTTACAACTTTTGCAATATAGTAGATCGAGATTATATACAAATTAATTTTATTTGTAATATATCTATAGCAATACTTTTGCTACTAACAATATAGTTCAGAAACTCGACACTCTGTATTAGAAAAATATATTTAGAAAATTTTGTATATAGTTTAAACTGTTTTAGTCAATTAAATATTTGCTAAATATAATTTCAATATTTCTCGCGAATTTTAAAATAGATTAGAATATTATTTAGATAGACAATACAAATATAGTTTATCAAATTCTGCAATACTTTGTTAATTAGAGTTTGAAAGATAGCAGAAATATTAGATAAGTCGAAAAATATAACTATATATTTAAAAAGACTATAGCGCGTGCAGAATACAATTTTTTTTTGTTTTTGTTTTGTATATAGATACAATAGTATATATTTTTAAAATTAAACTTAATAAAATAGTATATATTTACTAGTCGATTCAGCGTTTTCTCGATAAAAAATAGTAGATATCTGTTTTTAATAGTTATCGAGTTCAGTTCTCGATAATTTATACAAAGTCGAAAAATACTATCTTTTTTAAAAACAAACAGTATCGAAATATTTGCGCAATTTGTAGATTTGCAAATATATTTTAATATTTAATTTTCGAGCAAATAATCTCGAAATATAGCAAGTTTTTTTTCAAACAATATATACAGAAACTTAAACAACAGTTCTGTATCGAATTGTAAATTTATAATATAATTATTTTTGTTATATTCTGAAAATAGAAAAATATTAATCTCGAAAAAACAGTTTTTGTACAATAAAATCTCTATCGAAATTTGAGAAATTGAGAAAAAGATTGCTTTCGCAATAGTGCTAACACTACTTGTTACAAATATATAGACTGAAGCGTTCTTTGTATATAATAGAAAATTCTCGAAAAAATCTATTATAATCTTGTTTTCTGTTATTTAATATCTTTATATAAGAGTTTGTCAATTAATATACAAATTAAATTTTATTATCTATAGTAGTTCGACAATTATATTCTAAACAATTTTCGAAAAAAAATAGAAAATTTAACGCAATATATATTTTCTGTTGTTGCTATTGCAAATTCTAATATTTATATTGTAGAACTCTAGAAATTGTATCTCGATTTTATAAAAAATCTCGATTTTAACAAACAAAAAATTTGTATTCTCTAGATATTATATTTTTGTCTACTGTTCGAGAATACAATTAATATATATTTTTTTATTCAGAAATATTACTTTTTTATAATATTTATCTAATATATATATAAACAACTCTGTTAAAATCGCATTAACTTTTGTTTTGCAATTTGCAACAACAACAATAATTGTTGCAGATTTTTCTAGTTTTTCGAATTGTCGAAAATCTTGCTAATATATCGAAACAATAATATTTTTTGTGTAACATACAATACACTCGGTTTTGCAGCAACTGTTGTATTGATTTGCGATTTTTTTTTTTTAAAAAAAAACAGTTAAGAGAAATATGTTTCTGCTGATTATAATTGTAATACGTGCAGATTTTGTTTGTACAATTATTGTTATTTGTATTGTTTTACAGAAAAAATATAGTAATATCTCTATATCGATTTTGCTAAGAAAAATTGCGAAAATCTAATTTAGAGACTGTTTTGTTCGATTTTTGTTCAGAACAACTATCTCTCGAAATAGAGCAAAATCTATAATTTAATTTTTAAAATCGATTTCTATAATTATTTTGCAAAATAGTAGTATTTTCTACGCGCGCAATCAGCGCAGCAAACGCGTCTCTTGTTACAAAAAAATCGAAAACAACAATAACTTTTTTATAAGTTTTGTTTTTTAGTTTATTCAAAAATATATTTTGTTTCTGAAGTTTAGTAAATTTTTTTAAATTTGTTTCTAAAATTTTTAAATAAACAACAAAATTGTTTATATTCTATATAAGATTCTGCTTAATATAGCTGTATTTGATTGCGATAATTAGTCGACAATTCTCGAATAATTTTATAAGATTTATTAGATACTGTAAGAATTGTTCGAATATTTAAATATTCAAAATAATAGAGTTTGTTTTTTTGTAGTTGTCTTATTATATTGTCGGACTGTTGCGCAGAAAAAATTGATATTAACAAATTTTATAATTTTCGATAGAAAAGAACTTTAAGCTAGATTCGAATATAATTTTTGCATTTCTAATTCAGTTTTTTTATTTTTTGAATTTTTTTTTGTAGTAGTTATCTAGATAGAACAGTTTTAGATCGAGTATCGATTTTTGTTTTTTTAAAAATAATTTGTTATTTTTCAGAGTATTGTTTTCCGAAAACACTGTACAATATTGTTGCGTAAACAGTGTATTTATTTTATTATTTTGTAACAAAATTTGAAATTTCTGATTTTTTCTTAGAAAAAGTTGATATTTATATTTGACAACAAATTATTTTGATTTTGATTTTTTTTTCTAGAAGAGTTTTGTAGTTAATCTCGAAATTGTCGAAAATAGAATTTATATTTGTTTCGAGTTTGTCTCTGATCGAAAATTTGTTATCGAAATTGCTATATTTTTTGTTTGATAATTTTCGAGAATCGATAACTACAAAAAATTCTCTAGTTGCAGTTGTATTGCTTTTTGCAATAGTTGTTTTTGTTGCAGATTTGTTTTTGTTAAAACAAATTGTTTTTTTAAATTCTTAATTCGATATTCTAACAGACAATTGTTCTTAGAAAATTAGACAATTTATTACTGTAAAATTATACAATTATATAATAGAAGTAGCGCTATTAAAGCGCATGTTGTGCGTATAGAGAGCGGAATAAGAAAATAGATCTACAATTATAGAAAAAATAAATTGTAAGAATTTAGAGAGAAATTCTCGAAAAAAAAACTTTTTATTGTTAAGACGGAGTCTGGACGCTGTTTTGACGCATAATATAATTCGGCTACAAGTTACGGCAGAGTTTGGAATGTTATGGTTATAGTATTATATCTTCGAATTTTAAGATATATAATTTTTTTTTAAACAATATATTTGCTAAGTCTTTCGCAGTTTATATTAATTTAATAAGTATATATAACAATATTTTTAAAAGCAATTAATAACTATTAAGATTGCATTATAGATATTGTTATCGTAACAATTAGCAAGCAATTTAACTATAAAATTTATAAACATTTTTGCTTAAAATCGAATAAAAATTAATAATAATGCTATTTTATTGTATAGATAATAATATAATGTTTTGTTTCGTTAACAAATATTGTATTCTTTAATATAAATATAAATATTTAATATTATTGTAGTCGGATAATCAGATAATATTAGACTATAAACTTAAAAATGTCTGTTATTAGTACTAGCAATCTATCTAAAATATATATGCGATCTCTTCTATTTAGATTTTAGAATCTTAGCTACTTAATATACTATTAGACTATATAGTATAGTTTATATATATATTGCGATAAGTTTCTATTGTTATATTTGTCTACTAATCGAAATTCTATTTTTATCTTAATATATTAAAATTTAACGCAAGAATTTAGTTATAATAACAAATATTAAAACAATAAATTATCAATATATCTCTAAAAACAATTTTAGAAATTTAGAAATTTAAAAATTCAAAAACTTAGAAATATAAGAAAAAGAGTATAGAAAACAGATTAACTCTAACAAATTATTAAAATTAAATTTTTTAGAAATTAGAAATACAAGATTAATAATTTAGAAATTAAGATATTATTAGATTAAAAAACAAAAAAAGAAGAAACAAAATTAAAGTAATAAAAATAGCAATAAGAGTTTTAAATTCGAAAATTAAGATATTTTATTAAAATTGCAACTACTATTTATTATCAAAACAATAGATTGTTTGCTAATTATAATAATATTATTAAAAGAAATTTCTTAGTAATATAATTAATCTATTTGTTGAGAAACAAAAATACTATTTAAATTCTTTTCTTAATAGAGACTAAAGCAAATCTTTAATGCAAAGATATTTGTTAAAAATAGATTAACAACTACTTAAGAGAAACAATAGATTAAAAATATCTATTTATAAACAATTAAAAAAACAAAAAAACAATAAACAAGAAAACAACGAAAAAAACTCTTTTCAATATTTTTGCAAAGAAAAGAAAAAGATTTGTGAATCAAAAATATTATTATTTAAATTAACTATTATTATTAGTCTTTTTAATCTAGTAATTGTTACTTTTACTATTTGTTGTTAAACTATTTTCTTAGAAACAATATCTTAAAACAATAAAAAGATTGTAGAACTCTTTTTTAATATATCTATATTAATAGCAAGTCTATTTAATAACTTTATAAAAATTGTAGAATTTTATTACTATATAATTTTTATATCTTTTTTAGAAATATTAGAAGTATTGCACTTTAATAAACTTAATATTATTAATTTTCTAAATTAATTCTCGAATCTTTGTAATAAATATAAAGTTATCTTTTAATATAAGATTATTAAATTGTCTTAATATTGCAACAAACTTATAGAAAACTTTATTAAATTTATTGTAATCTAAATAGATAAAAAATAGTTTAAAATAATAAATAAGTTAAAAAAAAATATAGAAATAGAAATTCAAATTAGAAAACTAATTCTTGTATTTTTCTAAAAAATTTGAAAAACATATTAAAAGCAAAGTGGAATAATATTTATAAATATAGTCGATAATTTAAAGCTATTTTCTTAAAGTTTATTAAACTTAATTAAGTCGATAAATATATTAGATTTTTATAATATTTAAAGAGTTTTTCTCGCAGTATTTGCACTAAAATAATGCAAAAATATAAAATTAATTTAAATAATATAATTATTATAATATTTGAATTATTATATAAGACAATTATAAAACTAATCGAAAATAAAACAATTAGACAAAAAATAAATATTAATAGCAATTAGATTATTTAGCAAATTGCAGATATTAATATAAATAAATTAATAAATATAGTAAACAAAAAATAAGATCTAGTAAAAAAGAAAATTATATTAAAGATAGTTTTTGCTTTTTTAGTATTGTTAGCAATTGCAATTAAAAATACAAAAATTAACAAAATACTAAATATTTTAATACAAGTTTTTAAAGATTTTAAGATTAATAGTACTTGCAAAATAACAAAAAACAAAATTTATTAAATAATTTAACAAGTAATAACAATACAATTATAAGAAGTTTTGCATATTGTATTTTCTTAAATTTAGATAACAATTTAGAGTTTATCTTAAAAAATAATTTATATTTATTAAGAATTTAATTTTATTTTTAAGTACAATTAATTTTAATTTTAATTAAATAAATATTTGTTTTATTACAATTTATGTAGATAATAAGTTTGTTTAGAATTAATAGTCTTAATAGTAAATTAAGAAATTTATATAAACAAAAACAATAGAATTTGCTATAAGTGTTGCGCAATACGACGACGATATATCTAAAGTCTATAAATCGAGATAGTAGCAAATAGATAGCTCGAAGAGCTGCTTATCTAATTTTAATTAATTTGCTTAGCAAGTTGATTCAAATTTGAATCAATTTAATTCAAATAAACTAAACTCAATTGAAACTAGCTCAAAAAATACAATATATTTTGCAATCTTTATTCTTTGTATATAATTATTCTCTAAAGTACTAATAATTTACTACGTTGTTTGTTACATTTTTTAATAAATTATAAACTCGAATTTGCGAAAACTTTTAATTCGACAATTTTTGATACTATTATTGCGACAACTTTGATTGCGTTTTACGAAGAACAAAAGATACTACTATTAACAAACAAAAATCGATACATATTTTCGAATTGCACGAAAGATTTTTGCGCAAACAAATTAGTTTCGTTCGATTACAAATTTTACAAAGAACGAACAACAATAAAAAAGAGTAACTTATATGTTTAAAAGAGAGCTAGTTAATGTTTTAAAGAAAGCAAACTATATTGCTTAAAAGAGAGTTAATTAATACTTTAAAGAAAGTAGACTAAATTGCTTTAAAAAAAGCAAACACAATATTAAAAAATATTATTAAAACAACAATATAATTACGATCTTTGCACTAAATTAATAAAAAATTAGTGCATTAAATCTCTTTATTGCTATTTAACAAACATTATTTAATTTATCTTTTTATTCTTTTGTTAATTTTATTTTATTTACTTTTATATATTATAAGAAACAATATATACAAAACAATTGACATATTTAGTCGAATTACGAACAAGCAATAATTTTGTCAAATAAAAAATTATCTTATAGTAGAAGATCTTTGAAATATAATTTAATTTTTAGACTCTATTGTACTTTTTATTTCTACAAGCAAAATTAGTTCAATATTATTAATAATTTCTTAATTTAAAGACGTGAAAACAAATGTTAAAACTACTTTTTATATTTAACTTTGCTTAAACGAGAACAAAAAAAAAACGTAATTGCTATAATTATTGCATATAAAATATAAAGATTCTTGATATATAAATACAAAGAGAAGCTTCAAACTATTAAAAGATAATATTTGACAAACTATATAAACTACAAGAAGTTTGTCAATTAAAGTATTAATAAAGTATAGATATATCTTAAGAAGATAGAACAAAAAATTGTTAAAATTTAATTTAATATAAAGAAACTATATTGCAACAATAGATTAATTTAGATATTGCTAATTTTTTTGCTCTTAAAATATATTGCAATTCGAGATACTTTTAATACTTAAAATTCTTTTAATATCGACGTAATTCTTCAAAAATTGCAAAAAAAAAAAAAATTACTTAAAATTAATAAGATTGTTATATAAATTAAATGCGAAACTAGTTGTTTAAGATCTTAATATTACTATCGAAATTTCTCTTTAAAATTAAACTTTAATTTTTATTAAAAATTTAGTTTCTTTGATCGAAAAATTAGTAGAGACGTACGTTGTTGCTATTTTTGTCAAAGTTTTAAGTATTTTGTTAAAGAGTGTCTCTTTTGTATTGATGTTCGCAAATATATTCAAAAAAAAAAAAATTATTAAAAATAATAAGCGAAAATTTTACAAAAAATATCACGTTTATAATATTAAAAACAATAATTTATTAAAGAAATCTTTACTTAAATAATAGCGACTTCGATATTAAGAAAAATATTAATAAAGAATTTGCAACATTGTTCTAAAAAAAAGTTAATAAAATTCTTGACAACAAATAAATTATTAACATTGACGCTTTTTTATATATAATTAATTAGTTTCGATACTTTAGAGATCTTTTTATTTCTATTTTTAGACGCATTGTTAAGATTAAAGAGAAAAAATTGTTTTTAAATTAATATAAAACAATAACAATGCGTGCAAAGAACAAAAACAAAACATATTTAACAAATATTCTTTTTGTTTTAGATCTTAAAATTAATTTTTTATTTAACAAACATATATATTAAAAAGATCTATATAGAGACTTTAACAAACACAATATATAAATACGAAATAAACAAAAAAGACGTATTTTTATTACAAATTAATAGAAAGATATATATATAATAAGCAAAATAATATTAAATTTAAATAAGTTTGTTTTTATTACTATTATGCAACAAAAGTCTCTTGTAATATTTTTAGCAATTAATAGCGCATTTAATTAGAAAAATTAAATATAAATTAATATTAACAAAGCAATTACTAGTAACTTTAAAACAAAATTGTATAGTTTTTAATATTGTCGATTTGCTTATTTAGACGCAATTAAGTTGCGAAAGTTGCATAAAATTATTATATTTTCAAAGTTCGTTTTTATTATTAAAGATTTAAGAAATTCTTGTAAAATGTGCGCATTAATTAAGCTTTACAATAAGAGAAATTATTATATTAATAAGCGTAAAATAGTTATTTTAACTTTTATTTCAATTGATGTTTGCAAATTATTGTTAGTTTTAAAATTTAAACACAAGTATTTTCTTAAAATTGTTAATAATTACTTTCGTAAAATATAAGTATTAACAATAACTAAACAAAAATAAATTGTAGATATTCTTTGTCAATAGCGAATGCAAATAGAGCTTCAAAATAAAGTTAAAATATTTGCAATTTGCAACAATAACAACACAAAGCTTAAGTTAGCACTTAATAAATAATATTTATTCTTTAGCGTTATACTTAACTACATTTTGTTGTACATTTTTTTTTAAAATAGTATTGTTAAACGAGATATACAAACTATTGAAAAGTTTATAAAAATTATAATTAAAAAGACGAAACTTTCTATTAAGTTTTGACTAAAAGTCGCATAGACAAATATATATTTGCGAAATTATATAACAATTAAATTGTTTATTAACAATAAACTTATTATATCTATAGAGATATTTATTGGCGTCAAACTATTTATTAATTATTTGTGCGTATAAGATTACAAATACTATTTTTATATAAACTTTAAATCTCTTTTTGTCGAAAACAAAAAAAATAAACTTATAGATAGAGAACAAATAAAAGTGTTTCTCGAATACGTTAACGAAACAAGTATATTTGTCAAAATATAAACATTGAATTTAAGTAAAATTATTAGATATAATATTGTTAAATATGTCGAAAACAAAAAGAGAGAATATATTGATCTTAAGATGCGTATCAAAACTATTAATGTCTTGTTAAAAAAAAAATTAGTAGATAGATTTCGCAAAGATGCAATCAAAAATAAATCTAACTTAAATCTCGCTTATATTAATTTAGATTTTATCTATATTAATTTAGATTTTGTCTAAAATAGTTTAGATTTCGCTTAAATTATTTTAGATTTTTTTTAAATAATTTTGTTCTATCTAAACGTTATATATAGATATTTTTGCACATTGTTATTTTAAAGAGAAAACAAGTTAATAATAATGCAAAGAACTTGAAAGAACATCGAAGCAAAATTGTTTGCGCTATAATAGTTTTTATAGTTCAAAACGTAATTAATAAGACTATAAACTCGAAGTGCCACTTTGTAGCTATTAATAAAAAAGATAATAATGTTAACAAGTTTGTTATATTTATATTAAAAATATAAAACAAGATTGTAAACAATTTTGTCTAAAAAAAGCTATAGAAAGATGCTATATAAAAAAAATTATTTGCTTTTGTTGCTAATAATATATAGAAGATTGTTACTTTTTTTCGAAATGTTAATATTGTAACAAGCAAGTAAGTGTTTAAAGCAAAAATATATATAGATAAAATATTAAAGAAGTTTAAAGCAAGATCGATTGCAAAAAACTTTATACAAGTCTTCGAAATTAACCACAAAAACACTTTTGTTTCAATTGTTAAATTTGATATTTTACGAGTGTTTCTTGTTATTGTTATGTTAAAAAATTTGAAATGCTATTAGATAGATATTAACAACATTTTGTTACGCTAATAATTTCTACGAAGATATTAAAGTAAATTGTGCTATTAAAGAGATTTGTAGATATCTTCAAACAATGCAAGCAATTATTTGATAACAAAAATTTGCAACTATAAACAATTTTTATGTTCAATAAATCTTAAGAAAGATTCGATAAATCAAAATAACAATAAATAAAAATCTATAATAAGTTGAACACAATTTATAAGAGAGTTGTGTTCTAGTTTCTATATACTAAGAAAATACTAATTGCTTGTTTTGCTCTTTTATTAAACATAGCAAATATAGTTGTTCGCAATATTTGTTTGTCAAATATATCGAATATTATACTTAGATTGTTCGCTTCTTGAGCATAAAAAATATAATAACAAATTTGTTCAAAAATATAGAATCTAAACTACTAATATAGCTTTGATAAACTTGTAACACGATTTTTTTTTAAAAATTTTTGTTTCGAAATTTAATATATTTTTACTATATCTTCAAGAAAAATTAATATTAGAAATTTTTTCTTTCGAAAGAATTTTTTTTAACGCTCTAAATTAGATATTTTTAGCAATGCGTTCTTGTTGTAATTGTACAATATTTAATAAGATCTATTGTGTAAATAATAGTTTTAAAAAGTATATAAAAAATATATAATCTAATTGTAATTGCGATTTAGCAATCTTTTCGACTTCGATTAAACAAATCTACAAAGAACAAATACAATTAAAGAAAGAAATACACAATGCGTATACGAAGCTAAGTCGACTAAAAAAACAACTAGATTTTCTAAAAAAAAAAAAAAAAAAAAATTGTAACAAAATAAATAAATATTAACAATTTAAAAATAAATAAAATATATTTTGTTAAGTTTGTTACAAAGATTTTCAAATTGCTATTTAATATATTGTTCGAACAATTTTAACTTTTAACTAATTAAAATTAAAATACTATTTTTATATCTTGTTTTAATAAAACTTCTTTAGAAAATTCTAACAACAATTAAGATTCTTCTCTAGTTTTTAAATATTTTTCGAAGTAAAGTATTTTTTTCATTTAATAAAATATTTTTTATTTTTTTGTTATAGAATTTTCTCGATCTCGAACTAATTCTTTTTTTACAAATAAAACTAAAATATATTTTATAAAGATATAATTAAATCTACTAGCTTCAACAATAAAATATAGAATAATAAAAATATTTTAACGTTCTTAAATAAATCGAGTTCGTAATTAATTAATTTCTTAGTTATTTTAACAAAAAACAATTCAATTTTAATATAATTCAATTTCTTGCTTAACTTTCTTATTTTGAGATTTTTTGTAAAAAGATATATTTTGTCTCTCTCTTTTAGTTTGTATCTTTTTTAATATCGCTACTTTTTCAATAGCTAATTGCGCAAACAAATGTATACGCTCTTTCTTAAAAAGATTTGATTTCTTGTTATAATTAACAAAAAATAAAGTTATCTTAGTAATATCTAAGATTTTTGCATTAAATACTAATTGTATTATAGATAAAAGTAATACTCAATTGCTATAAGTATTGTTAATATAGTATCTTAGATATTGCTCAAAACTCTAGTTTGTTCTTTTTGTTTAACTATTTGTAATTAAATAATAGATAATAGATATTCGAAATTTTATATCTAATATTGAGAGAAGCGTCTTTCAATAATTAGATATAAAAAATTTGTCTTTGTTACTAATTAGTTTCTTCAATATATTATAGTATTGTATAAGTCGATTTAATATAATATATTTTAGTTGTTTTGCAATAAACTTCTCTTTGCATGCAATAATATATAAGTACTTAATAAGTTTATTAATTATTATTAGTATTAAATTATATTTGTCTTCAATTGCTAGATTTGTCGACTTGAACAACTTAATAATAAAATTTATTGTAACTTTATTTTATAGCAATTCAAATAATTTCTAATATTGAATTTCGTTATAATTCGCATATATATTATATTTGTTTTGCTAATAACTAGAATATTGTTTAATATATATCTCGACAACTTGTTTTATTTGTAAAAACTACTAATATTAATATAAAAACTAAAGAGTTTTTGTTACTTTCGAATACTTTTGCAATAGTTTATTATAGTGCTCTTTTATATATTTGTCGATTTTGTCGATAAATATCTAAAGTTTTTCTTTCTTTATTAAAAAACTTTTTCGTATTATTTTGAAGTATTTGTAATATTGTATTTATTTTATGCTTGTTTGTTAATAGTAATTTGTCTTTGTTAATCTTAAATATACTATAATTGAACAATTTCTTTGTTTTTATATAATTATTTCTTTTGTTAAATATATTTACTCTATTATTATTTTTGTTAAAAATATATTGTATTTTGAACTTGTATTGTTTAAGTCTTTCTAATTATTGCATTTGTCTTCTATTTAGCTATTTAATAATAATAAAGTGCACAAAATTTTTGTAATCTATAAGAATTGTAAGTTCTAACAATTCTTTAATATATACTCTTTATAATTTTAAGAAAACTACTATAGCAAGTAGTTTTTTATTGTAAATATTATAGTTTTGTTCGACTAATAAGAGTTTTTTCGAAATATATATTACTAAATACTATATATTGTTATGCTTTTAATTATAATATATATCGATAGCTAGATTTAATATATCGATTTCAATTTTGTTTAACAATTGCGAATTATATATTTTTAATATCAATTTTTTTAAGTATTTTAATTTAAGATTCTAAAATAATTTCTTTTTTGCAAGTTTCTATATTTATAACGTGTTTTTCTTTGTAAAATTTGTCAATAATATTATATTTATTAAATAGTTTTTAATAAATTTCTTATTGTAGTTTATAAAATCTAAAAAAAATTGTACTTTTTTAATATTTGTTGATAGTTTTTATTCTCTAATTGTTTGTAGTTTTTCGAAATTTATATATATTTTATATTGTTTAAAAACAAATTTGAAAAATTTAATTTTCTTTTAATAAAATTTGTATTTCTCTAATTTAAAATATAAGTTTTTTATATTTAGATATTTTAATACTTTAAAAATATAGCTAATATACTTTTTTAAGATTTTTAAATAAATTATAATATTGTTTAAATACGTTATAACAAATCGATTCAAATATTGTTATAATATATTATTGATTATTTTTTGATACGTTGTTAAAATATTTGTAAGCTTAAACAATATTATTATATATTTTTATAATCTATATTATATGCGAAAAGTTATCTTTTACTTTTTTTATATTTTTATTCTAATTTAATTGTACGCTTTTTGTAAGTTTAGTTTAATAAAATACTTTGTTTCAAATAATCGATTTTAAAGTTTACTAATATTAAATAGTAAATATTAATTCTTAATTATAATATTATTTAATTTTTAATAATTAATATATAGATAAAGAATTTTATTTTTCTTTAATACAAAGAGAATTGAATATTTTGTCTATAATTGAAATTTTTTAATAAATTTTTTTTTTGTTTTCTATTAAATATTCGCGAAGTACTTCGAGTTTTTTTTTAAATAAAATATATATAGATTTAAATATAGATTGTTTGTCTAATTTAAGTCTTATTTTGTAATTTTACAATTAATATTTAAGAAGAATCTCTATTGTTTTCTTTTTTTAAAATAAATGCTTTCAATTGTTGTATATTTATAATACGTACTTTAGCGATTTTTTTGCTATATTAAATAGTTCAAATTTTTTTCAAAAAATTTGTAATTTTCTTTATTTATTTTAATTTTATAATTCGATTAGTTTTTGTCAATATTTGTTGAATTGAACTCTATTAGATTGTTTTTTTGCAAAAATACAAATTCGCTATTTGCGATTGTTTTTCGATTCAATCTTTTATCTATTATCGATTGCTATTAATATATAGATTAAATATAAATTACGTAATTATATTGCGCAAATATAAGTATTTATATATTTTAATTAACTTTTAAATTGTGTTGCTTCAATTAAAATATTTCTAAAACAATATTGTAAATAACTAGTTTTACTATATTAAAAATTAGTTTTTTGTAATATTGTTAAATAGCTATTAATAACAATTTGTTTTTTTATTTACTTGTTTATTTTTGTCGAATAATAGATATTTATCTACAACTACTAGATTGTATATATAAGACTTCTTCTAAGTAGAATACTTTTCTCTTTTAGTAAGAACTCTGATTATAAAATTATTTATTATATTAAAATCGATTATTGCAATAAGTTATTATCTATTAACTTTAACTAAAATATAATAAAATATTGTATATATATTGTTAAGTTTAATTGCTATTGTTAAACTAATATATTGCATTTCTCTAATATATTTTTTATTAAAAAATTTGAATTTTTTATATATTTAATATTGTAATTTTTGCTTCAAACGTTTGTTTGCGCTAAGTTTTCTTTCTATACTAAATTAATAATTTTGATTTTCTAGAAAATTAGTTAATTTCTTCTTTGTTTTTTAGATAAGTTTAATATAAGTTGTTATAGAATTTGTTTAACTAAGTGTTATATATTTCTTTGCTTTTTTTATCTTTTTTTGAAATAGATTTACATTGCTTAGTTGTTGTTCGATTTTATTAAGAATTTCTCTTTCTATAGTGACGTCGCTTTTTAGCGCTTTCTCGTATTTATTTACAATTTAATTTATTTCTTTTTCTCTTAATAGACTAGCTAAAGCGTCAAGATATTTCGTAATATTGTCTAGATATTTGTAATTTTTTTTTTAGTTATATTTGTTGTTTGAGTTTGTTGCTAAATAAAAGTATAGCATTTTTAATTTTATAGTTTTATTAAGTATTTGATTAATTTTTTGTGTAGATACAAATATCTTGTTTGATAATATTTTATCTAGAACTTTTTATAATTAATTTAAATTTTCTATTAGATAGTAGTTGTTGTTCGATTTAGTTTTAAAAATATTTGTTTCTATATTAATTTGTTCTTTAATATTGTTTTGACTATTAAATATCTCTCTTAATATAGTATTAATTTGTTAGCAATTTATTAAGTTTTGTAATTAATAATCTTTTGCAAAGTAATTTAATTTGTTATATAAATAATATGTTTTCTATAATTTGTTATCTTGTTTTTCTTTAAAATTCTTTTCTTTATATTGTTAAATAAAATTCAATTTTATAGATACAAATTTACAATAATCAAAATTACTATACTTTTAATTAGAACGAATTTTTTTTTGCTAATATTCGATTGCTAATTTAAAAAAGATTTTTGCTTTTTCTTAAAATTAATTGTATCTTTTTTTTATAATTTTTTTATATAGTTTGTTGTTAAAATCGATAATTACTTTAATAAAATTAAATATATTGTTAAAAGATTTTCTATTATATATAATTTTGTTTTTTTAGATTGTTTTTAAGATTTTGTCAAAACATTGTTATAAGTACAATATTGTTTATTTTAATTAAATTAATATATTTTTGAAATTTAGCAATATAGTCTATTGCAAAGATTTGTTAAATTAAATACTAAATTACTTTTTTTGCAATTTGTTTTTTGTTAAATATTTTAAAAAAATTTCGAAACTCTTTTTTAAAGTTATTAAAGTTTATAAATATTATACAAGAGTTTTTGCTATTATTTTTTAAATACTTTTGTAAGTTTAATTTAAATTAATATTAAACTCTTTTTTTAAAAAATATTGATACAAAAATTGTCTTCTAATTTGCTAAAACAAAATAAAAGATAAAATAAATATCTATTTATATAAGTTAATTTTTTAGATCGATACAATCTCTATAATAGATATCGAATTTATTAATTCTAATTTTGTTGTCTTTTATAATCGATAATTAACGTAATACTAATAAACTAGTACTTGAAATAGAGACGCATTAATTTGATACAAATATTTTTAAAATATTTAAAATGTTGCACTAATACTTTTTACAAAAATATTAGAGTAAATTGTATTATTAAAGAGATTTGTAGATATCTTTAGACAATATAAGCAATTACTTAATAATAAAAGTTTGCAACTATAAATAGTTTCTATATTTAATAAATCTTAAAAAAGATTCAATAAATTAAAGTAACAATAAGTAAAAATCTATAATAAGTTGAACACAATTTATAAAAGAGTTGTATTCTAGTTTCTATATATTAAAAAAACATTAATTGCTTGTTTTGTTTGCTTATCGAATATAACAAATATAATTGTTTGCAATATTTGTTTGTTAAATATATTAAATATTATACTTAGATTGCTTGCTTCTTAAGCATAGAGAATATAATAGCAAATTCGCTCAAAAACGTAGAATCTAAATTACTAGTATAGCTTTAATAAACTTGTAACATATTTTTATTAAGTCTTTTTTTAAAAAGAAGATTTATATAATATTTGTATTTGAAATAAATATATCTCTAGAGCAATATTTGCGCATTTTTCGAAGTCTTTATAGTTTAAAACAAGTTGTTTGCGATTAACATAAACACTATATTAAAGAGTTTGCTAGACTAGACTTCAAACAATGCAATACTAATTTTTGTTTTTTGTTGCATTTCGAACAACATATTATATTTTTACTTTATGTCGACAATATTATTATTGCTATACAATTAATAGATAACGTTAATTAATTTAAATGCAAGTTTTAAAAGATATTTAAAATAAAGAATTTAAGAGAAATAAAAAGAATCTTTGATATTAGAATTATTTGCGATTAAAAAGTCAAAACTCTACGCATAAATCAATTCTATTATGTTAACAAGATGTTTAATAAATTGCAAATATTTGCTAGCAAAAGCAACTTAACTAAATTGTCTATAAATAAATACAATTCTTTTCGATTTGTCAAACTAAAAGACAAACAAATTGATCAAAAAGATTATTAATACGCAATTGAAAGTATTATATATACAATTATTTACACTCGTCTAAACATTGCTTTTGCAATAGAATATCTAACTTAATATTTTATCAATTTGACAAAATATTATAATTAGATTTTAAAAATATTGCTTCGATATCTTTGCTCTATTGTTAACAGAAAACTAACGTATAGCAACAATAATAGTCTATATTTAGTAGCATACTTTAACTCAAACTACGCATCTAATAAATTAAATCGAAAATTAATTCTTAAATATATATTATAATAGATAAAGAATTGATTGCATAAATGTTACGCAAACAAAAGTTAATAACAATATCTATAATTAAGATTAAATATATAACTTTATCTATATATGTTAAAGAGAATCTATAAATTATATAGATTCTAAGAAATATTAATTATGCGAAATATTTTGAAGATTTATTAAATCGCATAGATATTGTCGAAAATAAAATATACAAATTTGTATTTTCTATGCAATTAATAGACAACAATTAAGCAACTCTAGTACTTACTAAAGACGCTTATATTAATAATAGATCAAAGTATATCGATATAATACTTTATTACGTTAGAGATCTTTGCAAAAGTAATTGTATTTGCATTAGTTTCCTTCGAAGCGCAAATATAATAGCAAATGGACTAACAAAGCTATTATTTAAAAATAAGTTCAAAATCTTTATTAAATAATTTGAATTAATAGATTAGAAGACTAGTAAAAGCTAATAGATATATTATTGTTAAATAAAAGTGTTGCGCAATACAACAACGACATATCTAAAGTTTGCAAATTAAGATAGTAACAAATAGATAATTCGAAAAGCTATTTGTTTAATTTTGATTAATTTGCTTAGCAAGCTAATCTAGATTTAAATTAACTTAATTCAAATAAGCTAGACTCAATTAAGATTAGCTTAGAGAGTACAATATATTTTGCAATCTTTGTTCTTTGTATATAATTATTCTCTAGAGTACTAATAATCCACTACGTTGTTTGTTACATCTTTCAATAATAAGTTTAATAATTTTAAAAACAAAAACATAAAGTTGTTTTCTAACAATACAAAAATAAAAAAAAAGACTATAAGAATTTGTTTTTAGATTGATCGCGTCGGGTTAAGTTATCGAGTTTAAGTCAAGTATTCGACTCAAATTGAATCGAATCGATTTCAAAAGTTGGAATCGAATTGCAAACTTAAAATCGAAAATCGACTCAAAAAATCGATTTAAATTGTCAAGATTTAATATTAGTATAAAGAAATTCTAAAATAAATAGTAGAAACTAGAAAGTTATATTTTGTTCTATAATCTTTTAATAGTAAATTATCTAATAATATATTAAGATAATATATATAAACTATTTAGAATTAAAATTTAAAAAGTTAATTTAGTTGTACTTTAAAAGAGATTCGAATTCTTAACACAATATAAATATTAAATAAATTAATATTACTTATAACTAGCTTAATATTAATATTGCAATACATTTTTAAATTTGACAACAATTATTAACAATTATATTTGCTCTAATTATTAAGCTATTAAGACTTGCTATTTAAGCTTATTTTATTTATTTATATATAAAAAAATAATACTTAAACAATAGTAAAATTATCAAAGTATTAATTATATATTTTTAGTATATTATTAAAAATTAAAGTCTTTAAATTGAATAAAATTAAATAAAATTAAATATAAGTTGCAATTTTAATATTTATTTTAATTACAATTTTATAATACAAAAGAATAACAAGATAAAGTATACAATATAATAATATATTAAAATAATATATTATAATTGTTCTTATAATAGTAGACTCTTTAGACTATATATATAAAGCTATTAATTTAAGATTTTAATAATTTTGTTTGCTTTATTATTATTTTAAATAATTTAATCAAAGTTATTCTTTATCTTGTTATTATTTTTGTTATTATTATTTTTATTAATTCTATTGCTATTGTCTTTATTGTTTTTGCTTTTTTTTTGTTATTTTTATTATTTGTTGCTAAATAGTAGTTATAATTTAGCTTCTTTATATTATTTTAAATTTTATATTAAGTTTTTTGTCTATAATTATTCTTTTTAATTATATTATCGAAATTCTTTATTCTAGAAATAATAAAATTTAATTTTTTTTTTCTTTGCATTGTTTAAGATTGCAAATTCTTTAACAAAAATATTAAACAATTTTATAAAATTGTTATTATTAGTTTTTTTTAAATTATTTAAACTATTATAATAAATAATTTGTTGTTAAATAATTTTTACAATCGATTTTATATAAATCGAAAAACTTTTATTAATATTAAATTTGTTGTTAATACTTAACTATAATATTATTTAGCTTAGATATAAAGTATAAATAATATATTTAAATAATATATATCTTTTTAAAAGATAATTTTATTGTTATATTTGTATTTCTAAGTAGTTTTTGTGTTTTTTTAATAATTTTAAGTCGATTTGCTTTTTTGATTGCAAATTTTTTTTTTGCTTTTTGTTTAAATTTATTCTTAAAGTATTTTATTATAAAGTTGTTAATATTGTATATTTTATTATATTATTTAAATATATTATTATAAAGATCTTAATTAATTCGATATTTATTAATTTTATTTTTAATATTTTTCTTTATATATTTACAATTTGATATAAAGATTTGTTTTTAAACAATTGTTTTATACAATTTTTTAAATCGAATTAATATAATTTTGCAATTATTGTATTGTTTTCGATATAATTTTTTTTATTATTATTTTATTTTTATGTGCGATTGCGACTTGCGATGCTTTTTGAGTTAATTAATAGCGCTTTTATTATTTGTATATATACTTAGCTTATTTTACAAGTAATATATAGAGATAATACAATTATATAGCAACTTAGAAATTTCTTACAATATCTAGTAAAGTGCAACAAAATTTAAAGAGTAGAAAATTTAAAAAGATTAATAAAATTGTAAATAATATATTGACAAGTAGTTTTATTGAAACAAAATAAAAAATATATATATTAGAATTAAAGTTAATATTTATTTACTAATATTTACTTTAAACTTTTGTTAATACAAGATTATTATTTCTTTATATTAATATATATTTGATTTTGTTAATATATTACGCAAGTTTATTTTTGTTAACTACTTTATTGTTTATATTATATATTCTTATTATTAATTATTAATTTAAGTCTCTCTTTTTACGCAATTTTTTAACGCGTCTATACTAGTTAAAATTATCAAAACTATAGTTTATTTTATTATAACTTCTTTAAATTTTGTCTTAAATTCAATTTTTTTTTTATATTTATGTGAATTTCTTTTTAATATTGTTAAATTCATTATTTTCTTTAATAACTTGCGTAAAGTAGATAAATAATATATATAAATAATACAAAATATCTTGTTTAGAATTAATATATTTAATTTGCTAATTTGTCGATCGACTTTAAAGCTTTCTTGCGATAAATTGATTTTTCAATTTGAACATAATAAGATAAGCAAAAACAAAGAAAAGTCTCGAAGAGAAAAAAGTATTAAAGAAAAGAATATTTGAAATATTAATATAATTAAAATAATGCGAACAAGTAATGTATTTTCGATTAATATATTGATGTTTTGCAATAGTATATACAAAAATAAAAGCTTAATATTGTTGTTTTTTGTAAAATTCGAAAATACTAGAAATTAATTAATTTTCTTATTTTTCGATTTGCATTTTAGCGTTTAATTTGTAAATTTCTTTATATTAAGATTAATAATTACAAGCGTAATTAAATCGACTATTGTATTTAAAGCTTTGCTTTAGTAGTACTTCAAAAAACAACAAAGATATTTATAATTATCTTTTTTTCTAGTAAGTATATTATCTCTTTGTATTATTATTATAATAATAAAATTATAATTAATATTTCGCATACAATAGATTCGAATTTTGCGATTATTTACGCAAAGTGTATAATATTCTAGCTAAAAGATTTGTTTTTTGTTAAGAGTTTTATAAAGTAATTCGATTTTTTAAGTTAAAAATTTTACAACAATATTATATTCTTCTTTTTAAGCAAATATAATATATTGTTTTTTTTAAACAATTATAATTGTTCTTTGTATTAATTAAGATTCAAATTTTCGAAATTTTATTATTGATAAATCTTTTCTAGCAATTTAATTTATTAAATATATTATTTTTTTGTATTATTACTAATAGTATCTAATAATTTTTGTAATTATTAAAAATATCTTTTTTTTAAAAGTTAATTTATTTATAAATAAATTTGATCTAAAACAATCTTAAAATCTAGCGTAAAAAAATTTTCTTTTTTATTCATTACTTAATTGTTATTTTTTTCTCTATAATATATATTTTAAAACTCGAGAACAATCTTTTTTGCGTTTAGATTTATAATACGATTAAAGTATTTAATTATTATAATTTATTCGATTGTTTACAAACTTATTTAAGATCGATTTTATTAATATATTTTTCGAATAAAACTAAAAATTTGTTTAATATTTATCGATAATATTAAATATAAAAATATATTTCGAGTTATTTGCGTTAGCTTTAAAAAGTTCAATATATTGTTTCTTTAATATTTCTAGATCGAATATTTATTTTCTATAATATTAATACAAAGATATCGATTGTCTTTATTTTAAATCGAACAAGATTGTTAAGACTATCGAAATAAGAATTTTGTAATAGTTACAATAAACTATATTAATGTTAGTAAAAAATTATATATATTACTATATTGTATTATCTCTCTAACGATAGTTGCTTTTTGCGCTTTTGCTTTTAAACTAGTAGTCAAATTGTAATAACGTTAATAATAATTTTTAAATTTTATTTTATATTTGTTTTTGTAGTTAATAGTATTATTGTTTTTTCTTTTCTTTTATAATTTATAGAGACTAACTTTTTGCGTAAAATCTAGAATATTAACAAGATTGTATAATATATTGTCTAATTCTTTTTTTTTCAAATAGTATTTCGCAAGCTTTGTCGAAGCTTTATTGCAAGTTTTGAGTACAATATTTTTTAAAAAATAAATATTGATTCTTATTATTTTCTTTAAATATTTAAAATAATTAAATATTATATCAAATACTCGAAATTCTAAATCAATATCTATATTAATTGTTTGCGAAATTATAAGAGTGCATTTGTAGAAAGAATTTAATATATTATTAATAAGCAAAATTAAATTTTATTTGTTTTTGTTAAACTTAACTTGTTAAATCTTTAAATCTTAAAAATATTTTTTTACTTAAAAATTAATATAATTGCGCAACTAATATGTTCGACAAAAAATAAAATAAATAGAATTTTAAGAAATACAAATATCTTATATTAGTTTTTGTAATTTTTTATTAATTTTCTTTTAAAAGACTTTAAATCGAAACAAATATTAAGCTAAATTATTAATAACAATTGTAAGAGCGCAAATCTAATAAAATTAATATATATATTATCTCTTTGTATTATTACAAATTTAAATATCTTTTTAATTATACTAGATAAGCTTGTGTTTTTTACAATATTTTGAAGTTGTTTATTTTTTAATTATATAATCATATTATTATTTGTTGTTTTTAATTTTATAATTAAAATAAAATTTTAAGTTACAAAATTAATTATATAAGTTAAACAAAATACAAAGTTTTGTTATTTATTTTATTAAAACTCTTATTAATTTAAGATCTTTTTAAATTTGTTCTTAAATATATTGTTATTACTTGTATTATTAATAATAATCTTAAGAAATTCGTCTTTAAGTTCGAAAAACTTTAAAAACTTTATAAATTTCAATATTAATTAACAATCTATATATTTAATATTAAGAAAAATAAATTTAATAAAATATTTGCGAAATTAAAATATAACATTTATTTAATATATTAATACTTCTAGATAGACAACTTTTTAAAAATTAGATTATATATCTAAAGCAATAAAGATACGTTAAATATTTCTAAAATCTATTTTTATTTTTTTATAAATTTAATTATATTTCGAAAGAATTATCTTAAATAGTTTGATACAATGTAAAAGCATTAAATTTGAACAAAGCATTTTTAACAATTTTCGAAAATTAGAATTGTTAATAGTTCGAAAAGACAAATTCAAATTTACAAAAATCTTGTATAGTTGATTTTCTTAATTATTTTAAGTAAAGAATAACAACAAATTGATATAATTCTTCTTCTAATAAATTGTTAATTATGCATTATTTATATATATTATTAATTGTAACTTACGCAATTAAAGACTAGATTAATTGTAATTTGCAATCGAAATTGTTTTTGTTTTAAATAAAAGAAAAATAAAAAATATTTCTTTATATTCGATATATTTAAATAATTGTAAACAATAGAATAATTTAAAATTTTCTAACAACTTTTGTATACAATTTTTAAAATATTATTTACAATCGAAATTATTTAAATATATTTGTTTTAAAACTTAGATTATACTTCTATATTAATATTTTTTGCTTAATATAAATTGACAAGTTTTGATTAAGTTTTGTTTAAAATATTGTTATTAACAATTGTTTGTAATTATTATATTTAAAATTAAGTATTAATATTTGCATTTTATTTAACGTATTCGTTTCTTTCTCTTAAAACAAGCAATAAATAATTGATAGATATTTTGTTAAATATTTTGCAAAAATTTCTTTTTTTAATATTAATAGCAAAAGTAAGAAAATCTTAATTAAATTGACTTGCAAATTGATTAGAATATAAATTACTAAATAGCAAATTGCAAAAAATAGATTTGCTAGAATTTTCTTTATTTAAAGACAACAATTAATTTAAAGTTTTTAAAGAATTCGATATTTTGTAAACAAAAATACAAATATAATATAACAATATTTTTTAACAATTTAAGAAAGAAACTCGAAAATAAAAAAATAATGCAAAAGAATAATGCAAACAACAACTAATATAAATAAATTGTTTTAAGATAATATAAGCAAGAGTAACTTTTAGATCGAAGTATATTACTTGATATTATAGCAAAAAATTCAAAATTATAATAACGTATATTCAAAAATAGAAAATCTTAATATAATAACGTTATATTTGATTTCTTAACAATTTAATTCGATTTCAAATATTAAAATCAAGAATCGAGTTAAGTCGAATCGATTTAATTTTAAAATAATAGAAATCGAATCGAGTTTCGAGTCGATTTCTAATGTTGAAATTGTCGAGTTGAGTCGATTCTAAAAGTTGGAATCGAAACTCGATCCAACAATTAGTCTATTTGTTTTTAATAGAAAGTGCAAAATTATATTCGAAATTTTATAATTATAGTAGCAATAATAAAATTAAATACTAATTTTTTGTTAAAAGATAAAAAGAATAGTAAATTAAATTAAACAATAATAGAGATTTAAAAAACTCGATTAAAATAGAATTTTTTAAACAATAGATATTCTAAAAGTTTCTAATAAAACAATTAATTAAAACAATTAGAAAAAAAATTAGAAAGAAAAAGAAATTTTCGAAAATTAAAAATATTAGATCTAAAAATTATTTAGAGATAGCGAAAGTCTTGAATAGAGGAATATTGTATTCTTAAAGAATTTTTTAAATTTCTAGATAATTGTTTAATTAATATAATTGTTCGATTTCGCAAATCTAATTATAGAGAATTTTCGAAAATTAAAATTAAAACTATTAGAATAACAATATTACAAAATAGAATTAAAAAAAAGAATAAAAAAAATTCTAATTAATTAGAGTAGATAGATAGTACTAGTTATTGTTTGTCTATTAATATAGTTAATTAGAATTAAGCAAATATTTAAATTAATATTATATTTCGAATATTTTTAAAATTATTAATAATTCGAACTTTTTAATTATATATTATTAAAGAGACTTTTACTATCTAATTATTTAGAAAGTTCAATATTCTTTGTTAATCTTTTATTGTATTATATTTTTTTATTCAAATAAATATAATATATAAACAAAAGATTTAGAAAACAAATTTAATTTATATAAACAATTTAAATAATTCTATTTTAGACAAATATTTAAATTAAAAAACAATACTAGTGCTGTTAATTGCTAATTTTTTTTAAAAGAAGTTTAATAAAAAATATATTTAGAAACTAATTGTAGAATTCGAACTTATTTTGCAAAAATAAAAACTTTTAATTACAATACTTTTTAATTATAAAATTATTGTAATATAGAATTTTACTAAAATAGATAAAATTATATTAAAAATTATATTTAATCAAAAAATTTATACTATAAAATACAAAATATAACAAACTCTAAAAATTTTAATTTTTTAAGTATTAAATTCTATTGTAATTAAAATATTAGAAAAATATCTTTAGACAAATTTGCTAAAATACTATTATAATTTCTATCGAAATTCTTAATTTCTAATAAAAAAAAATTTATATAATTAATACAATTATAAAAATAAACAAAATAACTATTTAAAATACTAACATATTCTCTAATATTAAAGAGTTTGCAAAAAAGTTTATTAAAATAATAATTATATTATTAATTAATTTCTTTTTAGAATATAATTAAATAAATTTTCTATTAAAAAATTGCAATCTTATTATTTTTATAATTTTTTTTAAAATTACTTAAAATAATTTATCTATTGCAAAATATTACTAATTTAATTGCTTAATTTATAAGAATTATAATATATATTTTTAAAAATTTTCTTAACAAATATTGTTTATTTATAAATAATATAAATAATATAAAAAAAATTAAATTAAATTGGACTGACCGTTCGGTTCCAACAGTTGGAACCGAATTGCATAAATTATGAAAATACTAACTATATTAGGTTAAAACTTGACCTAATTAGATATAACTTTCGGGTCGGGTTATAGATTTTGGGGAAAAACCGACCCGAACGATCAGCCTAAATTAAATTATAATAATAAAAAATTAATTTTAAAAATTAAATTATTTGTTCTAAAATATATTTAGTAATTAAATATAATATTAATAAATATAAAATTGTTCAAATATATTATATTTAACAAAAAAAATTAATTTTATAAATTAAAAATTAAAATTGTCGATTTTATATACAATTTTAATAAATATTTCTAAAATTAGAATTTTTATAGAAATATATATTTATTATTAAATTTAAATACTAGAGTTTATAATTATTGCAAAATTAATTTATTATTTATTTAAAATTAAATATATTTTTATTTAAAAATTTAAACAACAAAATATTATAAATAAACTAAAAATTGTTTTAATAACTATATTAGGAATAGGATTGAAAATCGAAAATCAATACTATATAATCTTACTATACGAGAGAAGATCGAAAGAATAATTCTATTGGCAAGTAAGTCCACAATTTATCTAGATCAACAAGATCAAATAGACGTAATTAACGCAATATCGACAAGTAATTAAGACGTCGTCAAGATGTCTTAACGTAAATTAATATCAATTGCAAAGAACATAAAAGTAGAGATATCTATTATAAAGAAACTTTATAAATCTAAGAAGTAAAACGCGTTCAAAACTATTTTGTTAAAAGCGCTAACAAAATAATTCTTTTTAATAAAGAAGTTGACACAACAACTAGATAACACTCTTGCAAAGAAAATATATATCAATATAGTTTCGATCTTAAAGAAATTAAAAAGAACAATTGATAAACTAAAAAAAAAAAAAAAAAAAGCAAAAAAAAGCATACAAGAAAAAACTATATAAATTACAATAGCAAAAAGTTTATTTTTAACAAAACAAACAAAGAATTGCATAGACGTCATTTAGATATCTTCAATAAAATATTCTACAAAAAAGATAAAAATAATTGTATAAATAAAAGAGAAACAAGAGATAAAAAAATACACAAAAAAAATACAACAAAAGTAGTAATATTAATATGCGATTTTAATATTGTCGAAACACTAGTAACGCGAAAGAATATATAAAATATTCGACATTTTAAAAAAATAATTGTCTTTCGAATAAACAATAAAAGCAACAAAAAAATTCTAAAATTAAACAATTTTTAAATAAAGAAAATATTTAATACAATAATTTTGTATTACAAACGTGCAAACGTAATAATTTATAATATTAGAGTCAAGAGTATATTAAAAAATATAAAGAAAAAAAAGATAAAAATAATAGAAAAATTATACAAAACAATATATTAAGATATAAAGATAAAAAAGATAGTTTAACTTACTAGAGAGAGCAACAAGAAAAAGTATATTTTGTTAGTAATATAAATAAACAACGCGAAAACAACAAATACTCTTATATAATTAAGAGTAATTTACGAATAAAATATAAAAATCGTAAAATATTATAATATAAGATGCAAAATAAAACAATATATAAAGTATTAGAAATACGAACATCTTATATATAGATACAAGAGTTAACAACAATGCGTATACTATACGCAAAGCTATTGCTTCGAACAATGTTCTTATTAAAAAAATAAATTTTAATAAAAATACAAGATTTGCAAGAAATTTTACAAGATATTCGATTTTAAATATTTAAAAAAAAAAAAAAAAAAACAAGAATTAAAAAAACAACAAAAACGAAACTACTATATTATGCTATTAAGACAACAAAAATAGACAAATTCTTTTGTTCAATTTTAATAGCGCTAGAAAACGCGATTGCATTTATACAAATTTCGAAAAAGATATTAAAGCAAAAAATATCAATAATAGAATATTTAATATAGACAATTGTTATAAAAAGTATTTCTATCAATATGAAAAAGAACGCAATTTAATAGTTAATTATGAAAAAGTGTTTTAACAAATCGATAAAAAGTTAATCTATTCTAATAGAACAAAATAACAACGAAATCGCGACGTCTAATTTATTAAATATGTCTAATTTATTAAATATGTCAAATTTATTAAATATATTAGATTTATTAAATATGCTCTCTACTTAAAAGATAGAGAATTTGACACAAATAAATACAAATATTGAAGAGAAGTTTTAATAAAGATACAAAACAAGTTTTGTATATTGTAGTACAATGTACACAAGTTAAGAAGCAAGATAATAATTGCATTATTGCAAAAAAAAAGATAAAAAACTATAATATACTAGTAATACAAGAATTATACATCGGCGATTCTCTTTTAGGGTCGGATTTTAGGTCTGGTTCCGATCTACTTCGATCTTACTAGATTTTGAACAATTCAAATCGAATTGTCTAAAATCTCTAAACTCTTGTAATAATATTCAAGTTTTAATAAGTCAATTAGAATAACTTAAATCTTTCGAATTTTCAATTAACAATATTAATCTATAATATTGTTAATAAAGACATTAATAGCTAGTATATATTTTTGTTCGTCAATCGATTTTAAGCGACATTAGTCGACAAACAATCGATTTAAATTAATTACAAAGTTGCTATTATTGTAACAATATACAATAATTATAATTGCTATTAAATATAATAATATAAATATGTTTTTATATCTTTCAAATTTCGATTTTTTAATATTTTATCTATATATATTTATTATATTTGTGTTAAAATTATAAATCTTAATTGTATTATTATTTATTGTTAACTTAAAAACTTATATAGTATTTGTATTTTATCTTGCGTATACAATTTTAACTTTTTAATTCAATATTTTTAAAAAATTATTTGTGTATTCTTTATTTTAAGTTTCGATTTAACAAAAATTTCTTCTTAATTATCGATCAATTAAGAACTAGTTACGCAATAGTTATCTTCTATTGTAATACGTTTAACAAGTATATCTTGTCTTTATTAAATTAAATATATAAGTTAACAAAATCGATCTAAAAGTTAAAACAACAACATAGATATTTCTATTATTGTACTACAATAATCAACAAAGTATAAAACAAACGTTTTCGATTAAGTAAAATACTTTATTTTGCAAATTAAGTTAACATTAATGTTGCAAAATAATCAATTTATTTAATTGTAAAATTTGTTAGTCTTTTTGTTTTATCTCTTAAACAATAATGTTTTGTTTCTTGATTTTCGCAATTGTTGCTATATACTTTTTTTGCTAAACTTTGTAATTGCAAGCTTTTCTTTTTGCTTTTAACAAATTTTTTTTTCTTTTTTCTTGTCTCTATATATCGAACAATTTAAAGCTTGTTAACTTTTTTTTTTACTTATTTTGCGTAAGTCTAATTGTCGAAAATATTATTAAAAGAAGTAAAACTTTGTCTATCTTTTCGCTTTTAATTATTGTCTTCTTTTCTTAATTTACGTTCTTAATATATTGTGTTAACAAAACGTCTAAATATTTGTTTAAAAAACACTTCTACAAATTAAGCGCAAAATATCGAAAAAAAAACACTTTTGAAAATATTATTGTTGTCTACGCATGTAATTTAGATTTAATAAACAATTTTTTTTTAAAACTAAGAGAATCTTTGAAGATATATGTTGCAAATATAAAAATTGTTATTATTTGTTTGTTTAACAATATTGCAAATCGATATATATTAATAAATTAAAGAAAAAGATCTTAATTTTATATTTGCTTTGATTTATTTTAATTAAATACTATTAAACAAATAAATTTTTAAATATTTATTGTAGATTATATAATGCGTTTTTGTTGCTTAACAATTAACAATACTATATTAAGTTTCGCATTATTTTTTAATAAATATTAGTATTGTTGTCTATCTTTAGCAATAAATACTTATTAATTAATTGCTCTTTATATATATTTTTGTTTTTATTATGTTTGATTTTTAATTTTCAATATATTGCAATCTAGTATAAGTTATAGAAATTAATTAAGAAACTTATTTAATAATTAATTAATAAAAATATTTTATTTGACAATCGACTAATTAGCTAATTATCGAGTTAATTGTTTGCACTCTAATATAGTATATATTATTATAAGCAATACTACATTTCTATTATGTTAATCTTGAATAATTATAAATTGAAACAACAAATAAATTGTTGTTTTGATCAATATATTATAGTAATTTATTTATAGTTTTAATTTATAACTACTTGATATCTTTTATTTATAAAGTTTTTGTTATAATAGAAGTTGTACTAGTTCTCGTTTAATTAATTATTAAAATAGTATTTCTTTTTGTTAATTACATTCGTTTAGACTACGTGTGCACTTCGATAAATGCTATTTATTTTATAAATACTTTGCTTACTAAGAAAGCGCAATCGATTTAAATTGCTAGAGAACCAAAATTGTAACTCGATTATATTATAAATATCGTGTAATATAGCGTTGTTAATCTATTTAAAAATATCTAGAAATGCTTTACTATATTGTTGAAGTTTTCTTTATTTGTCTCTTTTATTTGAATCTCTAATTGTTAATACTAATAATAGTTTCTTAATTAATTAATTGTTAAACAAAATTACTTGTAAAAAATTTTAACAATTTTTCTCGTTCGAAAACTTCTAAAATTATATATAATTATTGCGTTATTTGTCAAGTTTTTTTTGCTATTTATTTGAACAACATACAATGTTTTTATTATTACAATTAAACTAAATATCTTGTTTATAATAGATAACAAATGCGTAAATCGATACAATAAAATTTTGTATTTAATTGTTATTTAACTCTTTTCTCTATATATTTAAAGCAAAAAAAGACAACTCAATTATTAAATTGTTGTTATTCAAACATCTATATAATTAATTTCTCAAGTTATATTAAATAGCTTTTATACAATTCAATTTCGCTTGTTATTAATAAACAAATATCGCAATTATTGTTACAAGTTTGTCGAAACTCTATTTATTAATTATATTATTAAGTTTTCGATAAAACTTATTATTTAAATATCTAGAGTTTAGTTTTAGACTTGTATATAACAAAAGTTTTTAACTTTATTTCTAAAGATTTGTAGCTTTTGCAAAATAAACAATTGTAATTTTCTTCTTAAACAATAAGTTTTTTGTATCTAAAATTTTCTCGCGTTTTAGTATAGTATTTATTGCGTAAAAATTTACGTCTTATTTATTATAAGTATAGATTTGTTTTATATAATTTATTCTTTTGTTAATTTGTAAATAAAAGATTTTAATACAATAAATATATATTTTTTTAAAATACTCTGTGTTTTAATTGTCGATAAATTCGAATTTTTTAATAAAGTTTTTGTAATAACTAAAAACGTAAAACTTAAGTTTGTTAAATATTTTTTGTTCGATTTTAATCTCTATTGTGTTGTAGATTGTAAATATTGTTTTAAATATATTAATTTAATTTCGTACAAAATTCAAATACTTTAATATATTTTTGTCGTAAAAGTTATATGTAGTTAGCATAATAAAATTTAATATTGCAATTATAACTTGTAATATCTTTGAGATCAACTTAAGTAACAAAGATGTTATAACAATTATTAGCTACTATATAATAATACTTTGTTTGTTGCTTATTTATTGTTTAATATTACTAAAATAAATAAAAATACGCAATTTATAAACAAGAAAAATTGCTCAAAATCTTTGATTAAGCTAAAAAACAATATTTGTTTTGCTAATAATTTTTTCGATTTATATATGCTCAATTGTTGTTCGATTCTTTCGAACAATTTTTTTGAGAATCTTCTTTAATTATTGAATAAAATCTATAAGAATATTTTTTTTCAATTAATAAAGAGAATTTATTATTATAACAATATATATATTAATATAAGAAAGATTTTAAGCAAAATTCTTAATATTGTGTATATAGTTCTTGTTAATTTAATCAACTATATATCGATTTTGTTTATTTATTTGCATTTTTGTGTCTTAATATATTCGAGTCTTTTATATTTTTATAATATTTTTTTAATAGTTTAACAATATTGTATAGATTAAGCAATAAATATTTTGCTTAACATTTATAACAAAAGCTTGTTTCAAATAGTTAATTATTATTTTAACAAAAATTAGATAATAGTATTTAAGCTAATTATTAATACAACAAATATTAAACAAATTATAAATAAACAATTGTTTAAATACTAAAATACTTCTAGAAGATTAGTTGACGTTTACAAGAATATATTCAAAATATATTTATATTTTGTTATAAGAGTTATTGTATAATAATAAATCTTTATATTTAATAGTTTAATATTATTTTCTTTTACATAAACAATAAGAATATAACTTAACAAAATTATATTCGAATTCTCTTAATATCGACAAATTATGCAATTAAGATTGTTAATAATTATATAAATAAATTAAACGCTTTAATTGTTTTATTGTCTAGAAAGCACAATTTTGTCTATAGCAATAAATATAAGAATAATTGTAGCTTTTAACAAGTAAATTGCTTGCTTCTTCTATTAATTGTCTACAATTTAATACTAATTTTATAGTTTTTTTCTCTTGTTAATATATTATTGTATTAATATATATCTAAAATTCTAAGCGTGCAATTTGTAATTTATAAAGAAACAAATAATCTTCTTAATTAATTGCTACTATATATAGTATTTTCGATTTAATTGTTTTGCGTTTTCGATATTGAACTTTAATTTAATTTTTTTGTATTTTTATATATTGTTTTTAATATTTTATTTGATTTGTTTAAGTTTTATAAGTTATTGTTAATTGTTTTTAAAAAATATAAAACAATATAGCAATTTTAGTTGTTTGTTGTTGAAGAAGCAATCTATATTGTCTTTTGTATACTATAAAGTATAAAATTAATACGCAAATATATAGTCTATTTTGTTATAAAAAGAGTTATAATATTTGTTCAAAAAATAAATATATATTTTATTTTTATTTTTTAGTTTTAATTGATTTAATTGTTGTTATATTTTTTTGTTATACTTTTTGCTTTTTAAAATTTTTTATATATTTTTTACTAAACTTTGTTTAAATCTTTAGTTAATTTCTCGATTTTTTTGTTTATAATTTTTTTGTATCTTTTTTTTTGCAACGTTGTTAATATAAATAGAAGATTATCTCTTAATTAATTTGCGTATCTAATACTAATAATTGTATTTGTATTTGTATCTATATTTAGATCTTCTTCTTTATTAATATTGTACAATTTTGTTTGAACTTGTTAATGCAACGCTTTTTTTGTTAATTTTAGTAAAATAAACTTTATATTTAATACAATTATTAATATATTAAAGTTTATTAAAATATTATTATTTGTTATTTTTGTATTTGTGTTGCTATCTATAGCAAAGTTTGTCTTAATATCGAAATCTAATAAAGATTTAAATAAAAAAGTATTCTTAAACTTAAAAATATAATTTAATAATTAGAAATTTTAATAGTTATAAGTTTTTGACGTATATTTTTGTTCTATTTATTTTTAATTGCGAAATCTTTACTAAATATTTATAATTCTAGTTTGATTAATTTTTTGCAATAATTTTTGTATATTTTTATTCTTTTGCTCTCTTTAAGTATTTTTGCGCAACAAAGATATAATATTCGATTTATTAAAACTTATATATTTTAAAGATTTGAACAATATTTGGTACAATACAATTGTAATGCGATATTCGAGCTTAATGCAATAATTTTACTTTTATCTTGTTTTAATTATATTATACTAGCGATAAATAGATACGTTTAAAGTTAGATTTTTTGTTCTAATAGCAAACGTAATAGTTAAGAGTCTCTAGTTGATTATATAGTAATTGCGATAAATCTTAATTAAAGTAGTTAATAAGTAATACAATAGAATTTTTCGCAAATCTTATAACTTGTGCAACGAATCTTTTATTTGCAATTCTAATATTTAGTTTTCTTTTTGTTGCTTTTCTAATAATAAAGAAAAAGAAAAGTTAAAAAATAAAGAAGAAAATTGTATTAAACAATTGTTAATCGATTGTTTGTCAACAATATTAATATTAGTTAACAATTTAACAATTGTAAGATTTTTGCAAATATATTATTTTTGATTGCTTTTTCTTTTATTCTTTTCTATAATTAAAACTCTTAAGAGATTATTTTGTATATATATATATATATATATATTTATTTAAAAGAAGCGCACTTTAATTAAGACAAAAAAATCTATTATTATTAACAACAAAAATAACAATAATACAATTAATATTAATATATTTATTATTTTGTTAATTTTTTTTTAAGAAAGATCGAATTTGCAAAGTCTTAATTATTAATACTATTAATATTAATAAATTTGTTAACAAGTTTTAAAAGAGTAAAAGAAAACTAAAACAATTAAGTTTGCAAACAACTTTATTAAAGTTATATTATTTTAGAATTTTTTATTTACAATTAAAATTAACAAATTATATTAATATACTTTTGTTACAAAGAACAAAATTGTAATTTGTGTTTTTTTTGCTTTTATAATTAAATACAATAAAGCAAATTGTATATCTTTGTATAAAAAAGATGTTAAAAAAAAGTTTTAAATTAAAATTTGTATTATTGAAGAGCTATAGTTAATTAAGATATTGTATTAAGTTATTTTTATAAATTTGTTAAATGCACAAAATTTAATACGTTAATAATAAAGATTAGACAAATAACAAAGATTTTAGAAGTAAAATACTATAGTGTATTTCGATTATTAAGTAGAATTTTGTCAAATTGTTATATTTTAAAGAAAATAAAATATACTAAAGACAAAAATAAAATAAAATAAAATAAAGAATTTAACTTAGATATTTAACATTAGCTTAAACAACTTCGCAATTGTAAAAAGAGTAACAACAATTATAATAGTTGCTCTAAAGAAAAAAAGAAAAAAAGTTTTGCAAAAATAAAGAAGCAACTTCTAATAAAAGTTGTCTTTTTTTAAAATTTATATCTCTTCTTTTTTGATTGCAATTTTAAAAAAAATGTTTTAAGTTTTGCTTAACAACAATTTGCGTATATAAAAAAGAAAATAAACTCTTTCGATATATTTGATAATCGACTCTTTTTTAAGATCGATACAAATACAAATTGCTTCTTTTAAAAGAGCAAACTTATAATTAGATTTTTACAATTGACAAGAATTATATATTGATTTTTGCAAAAATTAAATATAATTTTAATTGTTTGAGTATTATTTAGTTTATTAAGACAAAGCAAGTATTGTTTCTAATTTTTTTCTTTCGTAGATTATTAATTTAACACTTTTAAATTGCGTATATTTAAGTTGTTCTAATTATCTAGTACTATATTTGACAAATTAGATAAAAAGTTGTTTGAAAATATTTTTAAAGCAACAATTTTAAATAATATTAATAATTAAAAGCTATATAAAAACTTGTTTTCGATTTTGAGCAATTTAATTAGTTAAAATTAAACAATATTGTTTTAAAGTATTGCAATTATATTGTTTGTTTTTTTAAAATTATTTTGTTGTAAACAAAAGCTATTGTATCTAGTATCGATTAACAATATTCTTTCTTTTTTGAGTTGCATTTCTATATTCGAATGCACAACTAAAAAAAGAAAAAGATCTAACTATAAGCAACTCTTATTAACTATATAGTTGTTGTTAATATACAACGCAAAGCTTAGTAATTTGCAATAATTTTTAATAAAGAAGATTTTTAATAACACAATATTATTAAAATAAGTAGATATTATTTGTATAATATTGTCGATGTAACAATGCGATAATCTTTTCTATTTTAGTAGAGAGACACAAATACGCGCAATAGACGTAAATATTTTTGTAATTTTGTCGAAAAAGATATTCTTTAATAGTTGAATATAGAATTCTTCTTTTCTTCTACGTTAGTATGCGATTGTCAATATTGTAAACTAAAGAAAATTAATATAATAAGAGCGTCTCTTGTTACTTCGAAAAGTATGCAAGAGTTTTTTAATAGTATCTATAATAATATGCAATTCAAACGCGTTGTTTTGTTAATTAATAATAAGCAAGCTATCTTAATATTTTAAATGTAATTTACTCTCGCAACTTTTAAAAACCTTTTTTTTTCAATTTAAAATTACAAATATTATTAATTTCTTAATATTAATATATCTAAATTACTAAAAAGTTGATTTAACTACTATTAATATTGTGTTTGTCGAATATTTTCAATTTTGAGCACTATAGATACGATGTTGTTTAGCTATTGTTGTGCGAAGACTTTTTGATAAAACTTAATAAAAGCTTAATAAGAGTCTAATAAAGTTTAATAGAAATACTCAAAATGTGTCGAAACAAAAATTTAAAATCGCAATTATATATATAACTTTGTCTTAATTAAATGTATTGTATATAAAACTTTGTGTAAACGTTTGTAGATATAATGTTCAATTTTAAGATCAATTGTATATAAAAAAGTAGCGTAAACGTTAAGAAATTAATGTATTTGCAATTCTAGATTAGAAAAAAAAATTAATTTTCAAAAGTTATCGAAAATAAATTATATTTAAAATATTAAAATAATATCGATTGACGTTAACTAACGTCGACTAATTTTACAATTACAAAACTCTATTTTCGCAACTTTATATTATAATAAAGAAATTCGTTTAACTTTCGCTTAATCTTTATTCTTATTTTAATCAATCTTTGTATTCCTTCTTTTGCATTATATTATCTTTTTTACTTAATATTTTACTAGTAGCATTATCGCAACAAACAATATTAAATATAATTAAATAAAAGTTGTAAAACGCGTTTACAATTAAAAGTATCTTAGAAATTAATAACAAGTTATATGTTAAAATCGAAAATATCGCTCAATCTTCGCTCAAAAATATTGAAAAAATCGACAATAAATTTAAAACAAAAATCGATTAAATTGAATTGCATTAAATTAGCAAAATACTATGCGAAAGTTTTAATTATTGTATAGATATTATATTCGATCGAGATAAGAAGTTGTTTATTTTTAACAATTTTGTTTTGCTATAAAATCGACAAACAAAACAATGTTACTTTTTAATCTCTAAGTTAGAAAGCAATGCAACGCTAATAAACAAAGAGAACGCAAAAATATTAATCAAAAATAAGAAAATCTATATTAATTAATTAAAGAGTATTAAGCTAGAGACTATAAAAGATTGCAAACTATCTTTAGTGCTCGACTTCGCAAATACTTAAATCTAGAATTTCGATTATTGTTTTAAAGATAACGTTTTGCAACTTGAAGATATCTAGACTTCTATACAATTAATTAGCAACTTTATTAATAAATTTATATTAAACAATACAATAAAGTCGAGACATATAGATTATAAAATATATTTAAACTTTTGTATAAAGTAGTCAATTATTTAAAGCAACAAAAATATTGTACAATTTAAGTTAATTTGTTACTCTTAGTTCCTCAAAAAAATTGCATATTATCTTGATAAAATTTGTTATAATTAAATTTATAATATTTAAGTTTAAAGTTGTCTTAATTAATTTTAAGAGCAATAAGTTTATATCTAAGAATAGTATAATAACACTATTGATTAAAAATATTAATACAAGCTTCGATTCAATTAAGATCTTGCATATTATTACAATTAAGTTTCTATTATATTTGTTGCAAATCTTATAGTCTTCTTCTAATATTAATAAGTCTTTGTTATTAATCGAATTTAATATCAAAAATATATTACTTATTAATATTGTCTCTATTATCGACTAATATCAATTGCGAACTTCAAATGCATTAATATCTAAATTTTATTACTTAATAAGAATTTACTCTCTCGATTACAATTCTTGCTTGTCTTATATCTTAAAACTCTTGTCTCGAAATGAAAGCTCAAAATTATTGTTTTATTTAATTTAATTATATTGTTTACAATCGCATTAATTATACTATTTACAATTGTATCAAATACATTGTCTACAATTGTATCAATTGTATTGTATACAAATATATTAATTGCGTCAAACATAACAACATTAATAGCAACGTCTATATTATGTTAGCAACAAAATCTATTGTTAAATTAATAGCTACAACGAATAGCAATCTAGTCGAATTTGCTAGTAAACAAAAAACAAACGCATGCGAAGTTTACGTTAAAAACAACTCAAAAAAAATAAGTAAAATAGATAACAACAACAACTTAAACAATAAATAGTTTCTTAAAGTTAAGTTAAAAAAGTTAAAAACAAAAAGTATTAAAAGATGCAAAAATCGACAAACAATACAAAAACAACAAACAATATATCGAATAACAAAAAAATAATAAATATTGTATTCGATAACAAAGATAAAAAAGTCGATAAAAAATATACAATAAAGAACAATAATATAATTATTAATTAATTGAATTTCGACAAAATAAAGAAAAATAAATAGCAAAAAAAAAATCTCTTAAAGATAAACAAAGATGTAAAGAAAAAAATACTTAAAGTCTAGATTCTAAATATTAAAAGAACAAAAATCTACAAATATATTACGTCAAAAAATTAAAACAAATTTTGTGTCTTTTAGCAAAAAAATACAATAACAATGAGTAAAAATTTGAAAATTAAATTGTTAAAACAAAAAAAGAAGTTGTACTTTTTTTAGATATTAAAACTTGTTATTATATTTTAGATATAACAAAGTAAAACTAAAGATAAATTTAATAACAATAAAATAAATATCGACAAAATATAATATTTGATTTTTAAAACTACAATAATAATTTTTAATTAACAATTGTATCGAAAAGACTTTACAATAAATAGCTCTCTTTATTTTGAATTGCTAATTAATACTAGTTTGTTGCAAAATTTAAAAGTCTTAAAAAGAGAATTTCTTAAATATATATAAGTATCTCGCAAATAATATTAAAGATAGTAAATATTTGTTTAAAAATATTAATTTTTAGTTCTTTCTATATTGTTGCGTTTTTAACAAGATTATTTGAGATCTTTTATTACTAAATATTAATTAAAAACTAACAAGTATTTAGCTAGATTTGCTAAATTTCTTTCTAAAAGAATAAAAGATATTGTACAACAAAAATTATAAATTGCTAAAAATAATATTTAGAATTGTATACAATAATATCTCTCAAAAATCTAGAAAACAATTAATCGAATTTAATACTTTATTGTATTAATAATTACTAGTACTTCTATATTCTAAATTTGTTTAAAAAAGATTTTGATCGATATATTCTTACTATTAACTCTCTATTATATAATAGTTAGATAACTAAGATATTGCTCTTTACAAAACTATATTAAAATAAAAAATTAAAATAGCGTTAATACAATATACTATCTTTTTTAAAAACTATTAAAGATAAATTTTACTACAAAAAGCAAATACAAAATATAACTATTAGAAATTTTAAAAAATTTGTCGAATATTTTTATTATAAATTTATATTTTTTAGTAATATTTTTTAGTAATATTTTTTGCGAAATATTCGAAAACTTAATTGAATATATTAAGATACTAAAATTCGATATAGATTAAACAAAAAATAAAAAGTTTTATTATAGAATCGAAGTAATTAATATAAAGCTATAGAAAACTTTTAATATTTTATTAAAGAATCTTAAGAAATCTATGCAAAATATACAAATTATAAGAATCAAATTTCGAAAAATTGTCGAATTGCTTTTAATTAAACAAATAAATAAAATAGATTTCTTTAATTTTAAAATTAGAAATTTTTTAAAATTATACAAATATACTATTTATATTAAGTAGCTATATTAATAAAAAAAGAATATAAACTTGTTTAGAGCAAAATTCTTCGAAAATATTAAAAAACTATTAACAAAATATTATATTACGTAAGTTAACAATAATAGTAAAGACAATAAATTTATTGCAATTTTAAACAACAAGTTTAACAATAGTATTTATAGCTTGCAAATAATAGTATTTTTATTTTATGCTAGATATTTAAACTATATTAGAAAGATAAATTGAAAAAAAGTAAAAACAAAAGTATTAAAAGAAAAGATTTTGTTATTAAATATTAAATATTATACAAAATACAACAATAATCTAGCAAATAACTCAAAAATAATATTATTATATTGTTAAATTGCAAGATTGTTAAAGAAACAAAAAATACTTGTTAAGTTTATATTGTTGTTAATAATTATAATCTTTTGCAATATATATATTATTGCTCTTTATTTTTGTTTTAATATCTATTATATATTGTTAAGTTTGCAACAATTCGACGCATTAAAGTTTAAGCTATTAATTGATTGCAAATCTAATTTATTAAAGTCTTTTATCTTAAAGAGTTAATATTGTTTTATATCGATTTAAGCTAATTCGAACGCACAAAAATTGTAGAAAAGTTTTAAGAAAAACATAATTTTGACAAATTTGTAAAATTCGACAAAAATATATTGTTTAAACAAGATTTTCGATCTTACTTTATAGTTAAAACAATTAATATTCTAGAAGTTAATTTAATTTTGATTAAAATTACAAATACTTTAATTATCGAATTAATTTTTATAAAAAGCACAAATATATAGATTTAAAAACAAAATTATCAAATTAAATAAAAGAAAATTTGCTATATATAAAAATTTGTGTATAATTTAATTGTTAAAAAATATATTACTATTAAAAGTTATCTTAAATACAAGATTCTAATATTAGAAAATTACAATATAGATTTTTGTATACAAGCACAAAAACAATCGATAATCTCGCAAGTAGACACATTGGCAATTCCGGAATCTTTGTTAATAGTACTATTAGTGACTAATAGTCAAATTAGCTAATATGTCGATATGCTCGCTTTACATAATCAAGCGCAAAATTGGACTACAATTAGTAGAATACGCAGATACATAATTGACACGCGCTTTGTCAAGACTAGTCTCGCATTGTTATATACGTCGCCAAGTCTCGCGAACGCTATCCACGGGCGCTATCCACGGGCGCAATTCACGAACGCAATCCACAATTATTATGCGCACAACACAATTACGCAATAGAGACGTTCTCGCCGACGCATAACTCGCGCGTAGAAATCTCCCAAATTGTTCGATTTTGTTATACAAATTACTATAATATAGACAAGTAACAAATAAAGACGTAAACAAAATATTGCGAGAGTTTGTGCGCATTTTAAATATTAAAATTGAATTCTTATTAAGCAAGTATTAAGACTTTTGTTGCTAAATAGATTCTAGACTAGCTAATAGCCAAATTAGCAATTTTCGCAACAAACACTTTTTGAGCAGAGATTCCGGAATTGCCGATGCAACAATTTATTTAAAATACTATAATTGCTAACAATATAATAATAATTTATTATTGTACTTAGGGTTAGGGTTAGAAATAAAAGTTATCGTACAATTATAATTACAAGTTGCTAAAAATAACTTTTAAAGTTGTATATAACAATATATCAAAAAAATCAAGATTTTTGTTAAATTATCGCAATAAATATATTGTTTTGTTAAAGATAAATAATAACTATATATACTTCTATATTTTTAATTTGTTTAAAGAAAACTTCGATTGCTATATTATTGTTACTAGCTCTTTATTATACGAAAGTCAAGTAATTAAGATATTGATTTTTTTGTTGCTATATTTAAATATAAAAGATAGATAAGAAATATTTAGCACGTTAATCTTCTTCGAAGTTACTAGAAATAAATTTTATTATAAAAAGCAATTATAAAATATTATAATCAAGAAATTTACTCAATTTGTTGCAAATTTTAATTTTAATTTTAATTTTTCAACAATATTTTTTGCAAAATTCTTGACAACTTGATTAGATAAATTGAAATACTAAAAAACAATATAAATTAAACAAATAACAAAAATCTTTGTAATATAATTGAAGCAACAATTACAAAATTGCAAAAAGCTTTTAATATCTTACTAAGAAATTCTAAGAAATTAATACAAAATATTCAAATTATAGAAGTTAAGTTTTGCAAAATTGTCGAACTACTTTTAATAAAACAAACAAATAAGACAAACTTTTTTAATTTTAAAATAGTAAAATTTTTGAAACTTTACAAACAAATTATTTATATTGCAACATTATATTAATAAAAGAAGAAAATTTAATTAATTAGAGCAAATTTTTTGAAAACTACTAAAAAGCTACTAGCAAAATACTATAAAATATAAATTAAAAATAACAAAAAAGACAATAAATTAATTGCAATTCTAGATAAAAAGTTTAATAACAAAACTTATAATTTACAAATAATAATATCTTTTTCTTTTGTCGATTATTTAAAATATAATAATTATTAAATTAATTTTTATAAAAAATACAAAGATATAGATCGAAAAACGTATATATTGTATCGATTAAAAAAAAAATTGCTATATTTAAAAATTAATATATAATTTAACTATCAAAAAGTAAGTTATTATTAAGCAACAACTTAAACAAAAAATCTTTATAATAATTTTATACAAAAAAAAGTTTCAAATGTCGAAAAAAAAATATTAAAAACTATTTAATAAGACTTGAGATAATAGTGTTTTATTTTGTGTTGTTAAAAATTTTTGTATTTACGATTAAATATCTTTATAAATAAGATATCTTGCGCTATTAATAAATATATTGTATAAAATACTTGTTTAACAACTTCTTCAATTAACTCTTTAAGTTTAAAAATTCTTCTATTTATTTAAAATATATTTAATATATATTTACAATTTACAACTACGTATAATATTTAATTATTAACTTTGAAAATTGTAGAATTAATTATTAATTACAAGCACACTATTGAAAGTTGTATACTAAACAAAAATTTATTTGTATTATAATAATTTCAAAGAAAACAAAATTACTATAAGATTATAATCGACAAATCAAACAAGATTAGATTTATAATTAATCGATTTCAAAATAATTATTTAATAATTAGTTAATAATCAAATAATAATTGATTAATATATTGAAAATATAGTAAATTGATATATTATAATTTATATAATTTTTTATTGTAGACTTTTCTTTGTAAATCTTTTTTGTTAATTCTTGCGTTCTAATTGTTAATTATTTTATCAAATATTTTAAAGAACTTTTAATTGATATTGTTAAATAAATAATATATTTTATAGCTATACTATATTGTTTGATTTATTTTATTGTTTCTTTGCTACAATTTAAGATAAGTATTAACAAAAGTGCGAAAAGAGAATGCGCAAAATTAATGCAATTTCTTTTTAAGATAGCAAACGTTTGTTTTGTATTTAATTGTAAAAAATAAAAACTTATTTGTTCGATTGTTAATAAAATTAAATATTTTTAGACTTTTTTAGATTGCTTTCTAGTTAATCTCGCGAGAAGAATATTATTAATAGTAATAATAAAAATAACGAAAAACTAGTAATAACTTTAAAATATAAACAAATTGATAAATTTGTAACAAAAACAACTATTAATTATTGTTTTGTATACAACAACAAATTTAGTTGCATTAAAAATTATATAAATTTGCTCAAATTTAAATCGAAAATATATTGATTAAAAATAATAATAAAATTCGATAAAAATTAACAAATTGTTGTTTAATTTGATAAACAATTAAAACAACAAAAGTTTTGTTGTTTTGTTGTTGTTAGCACGCGTATAGTATAGCAATACTTTAAATACAAAATTCTTGTTTAATAACAACAAAAATAAATCTAATTAAATCTCTAAATTGCAACAAAAAAGAATTATATAATTGTAAAACACGTATTGTTAATATATTTATATAGACAAAAATAATAAAAGTTTTGTATATAGTAAAATCAAAAAATAATTTCAAGTTGTAATATTTTTGAGTTATAACAACAACACAAATGTTATTTATTTTTTTAAATATAATTGATATTTGTTTTTAATACTAGTAAAATATCTATAAGTAAAACAACAAAAATCTACAAAGACGCAAATTAATTTAGAGTTATATATTTTTAAATAAAAAATAATAGATTGACGCTAATATTTAAGCTTATTAGAATTTGATTAACACAAAAATAGTTATATAACAAAATAAGCTACTTTTGCAATTATATTATAAAGAAGATTTGTAATTTAGTTGTTTAAATATATAATATTAACAAAAACAATACAATAAATTATATTGCAAAACTACTAAAATATAATATATTTACTTGCTTAATATATTAAAATTTAAAAATTTAAAAAGAACAACAATAATAATTAAAATTATATAGAGTCTTTGCAAACAATTTTTGTATTTAATTTTTTCAAAAATAATATATTACTTTTTCTACAAATTTTTTGTTAACAAACAATAAAATTTTAAATATTAAAAAAATATAAATTAGCTATTTAATTTATTTTATTTTAAATTAGTATTTTTTATTGTTGCTAATATATATATAGTTATACAAGAATAAAAAAACAATATTAAAGAAAAAGTATTTTTTGTAAAAAATATTGCAAAAGATAGATTTTTAATATTAGATAAAAAAATTATTAATTAATACAAACAAAAAGAATAATTAAAAATAAAAAATTTAATATAAATAGTTTTTTAAAAAATAACAAGATATATTGTTCTATATAAAACTAACAATACAAAAAAAAGTTAAAAAATATATAAAATTTATATATAATAATTTATTTAACAAATTCAATTTTAATATAAAAATCTATTACAAAAGAATTAAGAATTTAAAATTAAATAAAAATAGTTGTTAATACAATATCTTAATAAGTATAATTTTTAAATAATAAATTCTTTGACTAATAATAATATAAATACAAAATCTAAAAAATACTTTTAATATTAAAAACAATTATTATATAAATAATATATAATATTTGTTAAAATTAAAAGAGATTAAATTAG
>JAABUW010000898.1_pt1 | contig 54476 bp, 56 predicted proteins | sample 5560081 | NCBI WGS metagenome assembly JAABUW01 (sample SAMN10711882, study PRJNA513363) | rock metagenome | isolation source: Antarctica rocks | place: Antarctica: Victoria Land, Knobhead sud | reverse complement strand
TGTTAGGGGCCTGCCTAGAGCGAGTCAGATAGGGGTGTCATTTAACTAGAAGATAAATGCTAAGGAAGAAAGGTAGCTACAGGAAAGAAGCTGGCTACATATGTGTGTTCCTCAGCCGACGCTAGGCTCAATAGGGACTAGTCAAGGTGACGGAGCGAGGATAGGCCTGGCAAGGCTAGAAGGCTGAGCCTGGCAAGGCTAGAATCGTGACAGAGAGCACGAATTACAGGTGGCGAAACACTACAGGCACCTACCTCACTGCCACAGTCAAAAGCACAAACGCGATGCATCGTACCAATTGAGCGGCGTGCCAGAATTGAAGAGTGAGCATAAATGAAGAAGATGAAGAGAATGTCGACAATGAATATCGTTATTGGTTAGGAATGATTACGCAGCTACACGCTTGTCTTGTAGAACGGCTTGACGTGAGGTCGCCCTTGTCACCTCTTCTTTTCACACCCACTCTTCTCACAAAGGGCACGATCAGAAGAGTATGTCATCCCTTACGCTCGTTCCGTAATTTCAGAGCTGCCCGCTATTCACTTCCCCTATACTTGTTAAAATTATTCCCCATGCGCATAAACATCAGAGAATTTTCAGGCCGAGTCACACGTTGAGTCTTTAGAGGACGATCTGCCCCATCTGACTCGCTACATCGAGGTCAGCTAGTTGCAGCGTATGGCGAAGGAGGTAGCAGCAGAGGATTTCGCCAAATGTCATTATGCCCAAGGGAAAGACAATTTCATAACAATTTGATGGCGGAAAGACAGCTTAGCCAACTTGTCAATTTCGTCAAACACCATTTTTCCAAAGGGAAAGACTTGCAAGAGATACGCATGTTGCTGCAGATGAAATGACTTTATCTAACTGACTCTTTCGAATTTAGCTGATTGAAGCATTTAACAGAGAATTAAGTCGTTGTCGACAGTGATACAGTATCAAACCAGTGTTGACGCTGTGAACTTGAGATGAAAGTTTCGAGCGTCACTAAGTGCTGTAAGCACTTCAACCAAAGAAGCGAGAGATGAGATTAGATCACACAACGTGAAGAGATCATAGAAGTACCCTATATGAAATATTATATATGAGTCGTCAAGGTTTGAACAATATCACTTTCGTAAACAGAAGATTCAAAACTATCACTGTCAATCATGAGTTTTCAATGACAAATTCTTTGTTGCTCAAATTTCTCAGTAGCTTTCGCAAAGATAAAACCTTATTCTATCACAACTGCTTTTGTACTTCAGAAGAGCTAATTCAGATGAGTTGATTGCGAAGAAGAAATCGCTTAGAACATTGAGCGTAGACGACGAACTATCGTGGGTTCACATCTTTTGAAAAGGCGTTTCAACACATTGAAAGAGATGAAAGCACAGATGGTCGACGTAGATCTTACGCTCTTTGTTTCTTCATGCTTCATGACATCTGACTATTGAATAGAAGCAGTCTTAAAAGAAAACTCAAGGTTGAATACTGAAGCCTCAGCGCAGTCTTGCTTACTTCCGGGGAAAGTGAGGTGAATGAAAGGGGATAGAAACATGGCGGCAGTCCCGAGTTTCAGCTTGCGAAGAGTTGGAAAAGTTGAGTCGGGGTCGGAAATAAAAGCTTCGAGCCTATGCAAAGCTCGAACTATTAGATTCTGTACCATGATAATGTTTTCGTTTTCCAGATATTCAAAAAGATTCACATCTGATCATTGAAGGTCTCGATTGTGCATATGGCAGCATCAACTAGGCATCAAAGAACATCTAACAGATTGACTAAATGATTTGAATGTGAGAGTCGCAGTTTGCATATGCCTCGCATATACTAAAAAGAAACTCAGCTCGCTCAAGATTCGTGCAATGCAAATGTTGAAAATGATGATGTAAATCACAAGCAAAACGATGAGAATGAAGAAGAAAATGCACGAGATAGATTTGACGAAGATAACGTGAGCGATAGCTTGTGAATGAACATGTCACAAGTTGAATTCATGATTTTGCATATTTTGTGCATATGCTAAGCATATGTAGAAGAATCTTCGCTCGTCTTGCTGCAACGTATGCGTGATCTGTGATTGTGCTGTTTTCTCAATGTTTCGCTCAAGCTGTGCATATGCACAGCTTCAATACTTTGCTCTTGCTGTTTGTCTTCTAGCTACTTTAGCTAGATAATATTAATTCTTCAGCTCATGATTAGCATATGCAGAAAGCTGAGTCGAAGCAATTTTTGTACTGTAATCAGAGATATTCAGGCAAAAAAGCATTCACAGCTTCATTGCTCTCTTCAGATAGAGATCTCAGAAATACAGATCAGGTAAGCACACAGTAAGTGAATCGTTGTTCATTTGCATGATATCTGTCTGCGTTCTAGCACTATCTTCATTTTACCTTTATTGGTCAGAGTGCATAGATTCATGGGACAGAAATTCGAGAATTAGAAAAAAACACTTCTGTATCTGATTCAGTCATCGAAGTTCTCTATTGAATAAAGCATCTACCACAATAATCGTCGCGTCGTACCCAAGACCCTCAATGATAAGGAAGGTTGTGCCGAGGGTGAACAACATCGTCCTCGGAAACATCACAATATAAGATACTTGCCCACAACTTTTTTCCACTGCAAACTGAGATAGCACATGGAAAGCAAGGGTAGAAAACCATGTGAGCAGAAGAAATTCAGAGAATTGCGTGAATGTTCTGCTTTGACAGTCACAGAAACGCGAACGAGTGATCATGTAAATGTTGAGTTCAGTACAATTTGTCTGCATTGAAACTGACGTCTAGAAAGACGACGGACGAAGTACTGTCAAAACAACAACATTGAACGTGCCTGCCGCCCGTCAAGAAATCGTGCAGAGGCCTGCAATTTCCCCAGCCTTCCTCAGTATCAGGCAAAAAGACGAATTGGTTCCTTCATCAGTCTTTTGCACATCGCACAGCTCCCGCTCATAGCTCTTCACTCCTGCTGACACTCCCTGCAGAAATCGTGACCACAGAGTTTCACGACTTGCCTCACGACTTCAATGTCGTCTTCGAGGCATAGAAAACGACGGTCCTCGACAGCGGGCAAGTCGAAAACGGCAGAGTCCGTTCCAGCCGTTCTCGTCCTGCGCCTTGTGACTGCTTTCCTCCGCCCCTCAGCTCGTTGTTTTCTCTTCTCTTCCGGACCCGCTTGCCTGACTCTTTTCTTGCATCGTTGCGCTTTTGCTGTACGGGAGAGCTGCCGAGGGTTGAGGGGGTGTGCGAGCCTGTGATTTGATATGTTCGTGAAGGAGATATGGTCGTTCTCTTCGCGCTTGTCGAGAGAGGCTCTGGGTTTGGGCCGGAAGGTTGCCACGTTTCCGATAGGATTTCCGAGATCAATGCGTACTTCGGGGCCGGCCGTATACTCTGAATAGCTAATCAAATCGCCCTCACCATTGACATCGTCGACGATGATAATCGTAAACACAGGAGCGGCATTGTTCACTTCGAGATTCACTTCCACCGAAGAACCCTGAGGGATAGCAAAAGCGCGGACGAGATGGCCCGGACATCGCAGGAATGGCGGTGTTCACCGGTGAAGCTTGAAATGCTTAGCAGTAATTGCGAGTGTTCGTGTGGTCTTGGGAAGGTTCTGCTTTGACGGGGCGAAAGGTCAACAAAGGCGGCTCAGTTGGATCCTTCTGCCCAACCTCCTTGGAGGCATAATTCATTACCACGCCGACGCTAAAGAAGCGGACACCAATCAACATTTCCGGACTAGAAGATGTTCGGTGCGCGTTCTGTTCCTAATTTCCCCAACCACCACCAACGGACGAATACGAGGGCATGCCCTGTCTGATCATCGCGATCAGAGGTTGTGACCAATCGAGTGAACGGCGAAGATGGGGATGCAGGATACATGCGCTGGCTCGTCCCTCGGCGCCAAAGGCTGGATTTCCATCCCAGACCATTAGTGCTCAGATAGCACGCTCGAGGTGTGGATGCCTTGCTACACAGCTCGCCAGATATTTTCCCGACTCAGATATCGTCGCAAACGATCAGCTTCGAGGCATCTCAGCGTGCAATCGGTACGAAGAGAAGCGCAACGTCTGACGCTCGTAACAGATATAATCTGGAGGGTGAAGAGGACAGACATCCTAGTGTCATTCGCGACGCTGGAAGGCGAGGCTTCACTGAGCCTTGATCCCGGACATGCTGATGGCGCAGTGCATGAATCAATCACCCTCTTGTAAATGAATTGGGCAAGACTCCTCCGGGATGACAGGCCGTGATGCTCGATCTGTAATTCAAACCGCGATCGCCGGATGGAACGGTGATGCGGGTTGAAAAGGGTGCCAAGAGCGGTCTGATCCCCGGGTTCGAGATAAGGCAGCGTATTCAGTGTGACACTGATCGAGGTTAACAAAATGGCAGGAAACCGGCGAGGGGATGGGAGGAGTCTATATGTGAAAGATGGGAAAGTAACGAGGTCCTTTACGGCGCCTTCCCCGTTCGGGGGGTCACTAGGCCAGGCGGGGCCGACCTGTATGCTAGGGGTATTTATCCTTCCTCCCGCTTCTTCCTTCATCCGTATAGGTACTACATAGATTCAGTCAATACATTTACATGCCTCTCTACCCTCATGTCCTCGTATAACAAGAGTTTTCAACAGTAGGTAGGCTGGTAGATAGCTGAAAAGGTAGTTGAGCATGTAGGGTGACGAGTAGGTAGGAAGCCATGTAGGACGCATTGTTTGAAGCACTGTTTGACGTGGTAGAGCGTTTGGTAGGAAGTTCGGTAGGGAATTTGGTAGAGATCTGGGCAAGAATTCGACCAAGAAATTGTTACATTAACCACAGCTATTGAACATTAATGTAACAAAGCGATAGTCTTTTCTGTCTACTTGTAACTCATTATGTTTGTTACAAATAATTGTGCCAAAGTTAACCAAATATTTTGAGATGCTGCGCAAAGTACTAACTAACCGGTCGCTGATTGCGCCAATTGCGCCAAATTTTGAGGCTTCTGCTAAATGCAAGCCGCACATTTGCCGATATTCTAGAATAGTTCGTTACTGTAGATTCACATAGAAGAATTTACTTCAAAGATTTGAACAATAGAAAGCATTGAATGCATCAATGAAGGGGGCAAGAATATATCATCAATGTTAGACTGAAGTGCATATTTTGATTTCTCATTTCAATAACGATCTTGATGATGACTGTCGAAAAGCCACTTTTAGCGTATTCGTTAGTTCATCAATAGAAAATCACAGAATATCACTCTGAACTGATTAGCAACGCAGTTGCTTCTACCGACTGATTTTGACGTCACATCACTAGCGTTCGGAAACCTTATTTTAATTCTCTGTAAAATGGTTGACTCTTTTTGCCAAGATCACGAAAGCAAAACTGAAGCTAAACCTATTACAGTTAGAGATCACGAAAGCTAAACCTATTACAGTTAATCATTCAATTTTCAATGATCGGTTTTTCTATTCAACTTCGTGTTTATCAAACACCCTTTATGACTTCCTTCATGATTTTCTTCATGGCTTCCTACCATACCAAACTTTCTACCAAACTTCCTATAGAATTCCCTACCAAACTCGATATCAAACTCTCTACCGAGCTTTCTATCGAACATTCTTCATGACTTTCTTCATGATTCTCTACCAAACATTCTACATGGCTTCCTTCATGACTTTCTTCATGGCTTTCTTCATGACTCTCTTCATGGCTTCCTTCATGACTTCCTTCATGGCTTCCTTCATGGTTCCCTACCGAACACCCTCCATGGCTCCCTTCATGATTTCCTACCAAACACCCTTCATGACTTCCTACCCTAGCAAATTCCCTAGCAAATTCCCTAGCAAATTCCCTACCAAACGCGATACCGAATTCCCTACCAAACTTCCTACCAAACTCCCTACCAAACTTCCTACCAAACTCTCTACCGAATTTCCTACCGAATTCCCTACCAAACGCCCTACCAAACGCCCTACCAAATTCCCTACCAAACGCCCTACCAAATTCCCTATCAAACGCTCTACCAAACGCCTTACCAAACTCCCTATCGAATTCCCTACCAAACGCGCTATCGAATTTCCTATCAAACGCTTTATCGAATTCTCTACCAAATGCTCTACCAAATTCCCTACCAAACGTTCTACCGAATTCCCTACCAAATGCTCTATCGAACTCCCTATCAAACGCTCTATCAAATGCGTCGATCGAACGCATAAAACACGTCAAAAAGTGCTTCAAACAATGCTTTTCACATGACTTTCCATCCTACATACTCACCTATCTACTCGCTCACCTACTCGCTCACCTACTCGCTCACCTACTCACCTACCTACTCGCCTACCTACTCGCTCACCTACTCGCTCACCTACTCGCTCATCCGAATTCCCTACCAAATTTCCTATCAAACGCTCTATTGAATTCTCTATCAAACGCTTTATCAAATGCGTCGATCCGACGTATAAAACACGTCAAACAGCGCTTCAAACAATGCTTTCTACTGTGCTATCTACTGAGCTTTCCATCGAGCTTTTCATCGAGCTTTCCATCGAGCTTTTCATCGAGCTTTCGACTGAGCTTTCTACTGAGCTTTCTACTGATCTTTCTACTGAGCTATCGACTGAGTAGACTGACCGTCGGGTCGAGTTTCGGGTTGACATTTTCAACCCGAACCGAGATCGGGTCGGGTTGCTCACTTTCTCAACCCGACCCGAGCGTGCCGAGTCGGGTTGCCCATATTTTCAACCCGACCCGACTCGGCAAGGACCCGAGCTTGGCGCCAAGAGGGCTAAATATAGAAAATTTTCCGCTTTTGCTGTTTGCATTACCCTTTTGCATTACCTTTTTGCATTTGGTAGGAAGGTATATATGATGGGTAATATGGTGGGTAATATGGTGGGTAATATGGTGGGTAAAATGGTGGGTAATATGATGAGTAATATGATGAATATATGGTAGGGAATATGGTGAATATATGGTAGGAAATATGGTAGGAACTATGGCGGGGAACATGGCGGGGAATATGATAGGGAATATGGTAGGGAACATGGCGGGGAACATGAAGGGGAACATATAGGGGAACATATAGGGAAACATGAAGGGGAACATATAGGGGAACATGGAGGGGAACGTATAGGGGAACATATAGGGGAACATATAGGGGAACATATAGGGAAAACATGAAGGCCGTTTGACTTTGGTAGGGAGTCATGACGGGGAAACATGGTAGGAAGCCATGAAGGGAACCATGAAGAATGTTCGACCAAGCTTTTTACACCTACATAATATCTTGTCGGGTCGGGTCGAGTTTTCGGGTCGGATTGTCGAGTCAAGCTTTCCAACCCGAACCGAGTTCTCGGGTTGAACTTCTCGACCCGACCCGACCCGACTCCAAAAAAATTCCAACCCGACCCGACCCGACGCGGTCAGTCTACGACTGAGCTTCCCATCGAGCTTTCCATCGAGCTTCCGACTGACCTTTCTACTGACCTTTCTACTGATCTTTCTACTGACCATTCTACTCACCATTCTACTCATCATTCTACTCATCATTCTACTCATCATTCTACTCATCATTCTATTCATCACTCTACTCATCATTCAACAATCAAATTTGTTCCCTATCGAGCATCAAATATGACTCTATCGAACAGTTCTCATGACTTTCTACATGACTTTCTATCCCATTAGTTTATTCTCTTAAACTGAGTCGAGGTGAAAAGGTAGCCGTTTCCGAGAGACCTGAACGCTGTTTTTACGCTCCCTCTGCATCGGCCCCCCGACCGTGCCCATGCCACCCTATATTTCTCATGCGCTCGAGGTTCGATGCCTGCGGTTTTTTAATCCCCGCAACGCCACGCCGTCCCTGCAGTTAATTTCACTTGTGTCTTCAACCCACCTGTTCAACATCCGAAGCTCGACCTTTCATGTCTTGTGTGAGCTCGAATCGTTCACGAACGCTGCGACGTGAAGCGCGAAGAATGAAAAGAAAGAGAAGTGCAAGAGAGAAGAGAGAAGAAGAGAAGACGAAGTCACGCTAAGCGTCGCATTCGTTTCTGAAGCACTTTCACGCCTATAAAGATCGGCCTTCTCTTTTCTTTCTCTTCAACTGACTTCGCTCTTTGCATTGATGTACTTGAGAATCTTCTTCTGTTCAGTCTCTACTTTGACTGCTCTCAGAATCATCTGAAATGATTCGTCGAAAAGCATCGCTTCAAGCTCAGAATCGGCACTCAAACTCGTCTTACGACGCATTCACTGAAATCAAGCTCTTCGCTCGAGAATATTACAACCAACGATTTGAGAAGATCGATAGAAACCATTGATTGATCATTCTCTACGCTGATATGATCAATCTTCACATTGATCATCTTGAGAAATTGTGAAGAGAGTCAGTCACTTTCAATGTTCATTCTCTGATGATTTTGCTCACGTCATGAATCTTCTAGATATTGCAAGATCGTCGATATTGATTTCTACTACACACTCAAGAGATTTACAGAGAGTCGTATCAAGAACTTTTTTCATTGATTGTGTAACAATTACTCTGTCAAGAAAATCAGTTCGATTGAGATCTTCTGACATCAACTGAGTCAGCTATATATCAAATGAAAGAATCAACAAATCAACTTGTTGATCTTGAAACAAATCTTCGATGTAAGTGATAGAAAACGTCAATGCTTCAACATGATTGACAAAGAAATAGTTCATCAATGATTCACTAGTCGAAGAACACGATCTGAACAACAGCGAAATTGACAAGTCTCTCTTGAATGCAAAAGATTTTCTGAAGATTTTGCGCTGTCATTGAGTGATGAACACAAACATCTTTTCTCATGAATGACAATGAGTTCAACTTGCGATGATCTTGCTGATCATTGCGTTCACTGAATCTCGACTTGAAGCTTTTCTTGAAATCATTTATTGAGACTTGAATCTGTTCATTCAGCGCAATAAGATCATCGAGAAAGTGATGCTTATGTTGCAGCTGAAACTCATCAGAATCAAGTCTTGTAAGAAACACAAGAGATCATGAGTGAAAGTCTGAAAATTGAGTTCATCAATCTGACTAGTCTGCAGTAAAATCTACATGTTTTTCATCGATACAAATTCTGTTTTCTGTGCAATATTTTACATCATCAGTCTTGTCTGCAATGATGATGTCTTTCTTACTTTCAACATGATTCTCAAGAAAGTTTTGATGCTGAACGTTTGAAAAAGACTGAACTGTCAAGTCATCTCTTGAAAAGAAGACATGTTAGATGTGTCAATGTTTCATGAATTGAAGCAAATCATACAAGAATTTTGAATCTCGTTTGATAAGACACTCATCTATGATAAGTATCATGACTGAGTGAAACGTTTAGAAGAAGAGACAGACTTTGTTCAGATCATGATGATTTATTGTCTTCGACAAGTGATTGAAAATGTCATCAATGATGAGTCTTAAGAATTCTGATTCAAGAGAGCAATGATGACATGATTATTCTTTAGATGACTTTAATTTCAATGAGACTGTTTGCAATCTGATCATGAATCAAATCAGCTTAATCATATTTCATTGCAACTATCTGTCTTGCATGATTCAATACAACACTTAAGTTGCATATCAACGCATGAAGTCTTGTACGAAGTTGATTCAAGCTGTCAATTGAATGAGTTAATTGATTGACTTGCAACAATTCAAGAAGCTGATTGATGAGCAGAGAGTGAATCTGCATCAGAAAGCAGAAATCAAGAAGCTGTATCATCATTGAGATCAACTTTATCATTGCATTCAAACATCGAAGTTCAAGTTTTTGTATCAAGCAAAAGAAAAGTTGATTTACAACGAGTATCAGAAAGTCAAATGTGTCGTGAATCGACTCATCAAAGCATGAGAGCGAACGCTCAAGAAGCAGATTCAAGCAGAATATGATGTTATCACTTTGATGAATGATATTCAAGCGTAACTTGAAGAAAATGCAAAGTCAATTGATCAAACTGTTCTCATCTTCAAATCAATTTGATATGCTTTTGTGAAAAGAGCTTGCATCGCTCAGATCTTCTTCGATTCATCGTCAATGTTCAATGTCGAGAGCGACGTAAGTTGATGAGTCTCGATCGTGAATGATCTGATGTCGCTGTGTTCTCTGCAAGAGAGTCGATTTCGCAAAGTCAGTTGAAGATGAAAAATTCAAGTTATCGAATGCAATCTGAAGAATGTTGATGTGAAATATATCTTGAATGCTGTAACATTCAAGTCAACTGAGTCAGAGTCTCAGGTTTTTCATCTCTTTTCACTGAAATGCAAACAGTATCAATGTCTTCATTGTCTTGAAAATCGCAGTCTATCTTTGAACAAGCGACTTCATAATCTTGGTAGTAAATTTTCGTTGCGACGACATTTCGACCGCTGTCATATCTTTCAGTCAGACGAGTTCTGTTCGTTTTCTCGTCTTGAATGTGCTGTCGTTACGCTCAACAGCATGATGCATTTCAAGAATCATGTGATCAAGGTTCACGAAATTTACATGTCGAAGAAGATGTAATCTGTCTCGACGTGAGAATTTTGATAAGTTGATGCTTCATCTCGCTCAGTTGACTGCATGAGTTGATTGTAATATCTTTATATTACGTGATCATCTTCGTATTATTATGCATCTGCGCTTTGTAGAATTGAAGTAGAATTTTCTTAGCTGTGATGTGTCGTTTTTCTGTTCTTTCTGATGTGTTCATGAACCTACTTTTTCTGATCATTTGATCTCTGAATTTCGTTCCTGAACTCGAATTAAAACCTTAGTCTCTTATTTGTTGATCTGTATGAATTAATTGAAAGATTCCTTACAAATTAAAAGCTGTTCAAGTCAATGATATGCTACAATGTTTCAGTAAATTAAAAGAATTAGGTCGCAATCGCTAATGAAGTAGGGAAATGAATGCCTCAAGGAATTAGATGGCGTAGGGGATTAGATGGCGTAGGGAATTAGATGGAGTAAGGGAATGAAAGCCTCAAGGGATTAGATGGCGTAGGGGATTAGATGGCGTAGGGAATTAGATGGAGTAAGGGAATGAAAGCTCCAAGGGATTAGATGGTGTAGGGGATTAGATGGCGTAGGGAATTAGATGGAATAAGGGAATGAAAGCCCCAAGGGATTAGATGGTGTAGGGGAGTGAATACCTCAGGGTCTGACTCGCCCCAGGGCCTTTTCTAACCTAGGGTCTATTTCCCCCCAGGGTTTTCTAGCCTCAGGGCCCTTTTTGCCCTAGGGACTTTCTCGCCCTAGGCTTCTCATTTTTCCCTGAGAGGGCGTGGCTCCTAGGAAATCACTCCCAGGAGAAAATTCCTAGGAGCCAGTCGATCCTAGTAGAGAAGGATTCCGAGGAATTTTCTTCCCAGGAATCATTCTCTCCTGGGAATTTTCTCCCAGGAATCATTTTCTCCAGGAATCATTCTTTCCCAGGAGAACCGGAGTAAAACAAATCCGGTGAACCTAAGCAGAAGGCTTAACTATATCAACAGTGCTAACTATTTAACATTCTGCTTCTTAATCGCAATCCTTTTCTGAGACTGAAGGGTATATTATTTCCTCAAAGGCTGATAACTCAGTACCAACTACTAACACTTTGCAGCTTTCAAACATCACGGACCGTGGTTATCTCGGGCCTGAGATTACTCTCGCTACTTTTGGCCGATTGCTCAAACGCAAACCGAAAACCCGAATGCCACTATCGTGGCGCTATTTCTTAACGCAGTTCACGAAGTGTATTCTCCCCTCGACTATCGAGGCTCAATACGTTCCGATATAGAACGTATGCACTCATACATACCAATGACCCGAGATATGATGCAGGACAGGAGCAGGCCTGATTTCATAAGATTCATGAGTGCGCATCTCCTGTTTCGGGATTTTGATGAGTTATTCAACCGTTTCAAACGCGAATGTCGCTTCAATGAGATCAGCAAGGCCGCCGGGCTAAAGGTGAACTCCAAGAATACGATCGTCCACCCGTGACCCATGCGAATTAGGAAGAACGCAACGCAACGCAACGCGAGTTCGACGTTCTGCATGCATCTGGTCACATACGAGCTTAATATGCTTGCGCGACATCTGCATTTAGAAACACATTCAATAATTTCTGCTCATTTTCTGATATGGCTTTGCCATACAGAAATGTCTTACCATCTCTGAGTTCATATTCAACAGTCTTAGCAACATTTCACTTAACCATTTTCGTATTGAAACAGCCATAAGGATCTCTATATACGTATTACATATAGGGCAGGGCAGAAGGGCGCAAGATAAGGAAAATCGAGGGCTATTTCTGGCAACACTGAAATAGGGACCAATCACGTCTTTACCATACCCGCCATAGCCTTGTTTCATGTCAGCTTGGTAAATTTCTTGCATTGAGGCAATCATAAGAGATTTGCAATATTTCTGGTGGTTGATATATGAAGTCATTCTACTATAACCTTGCTATGAATTTTGGAGAATAAGAAGAAGCAGAGGGAGAATGGCGATCTAGCATCAGATTGACTTCCGTTCCCACAGGGAACAAGCGTGATTCCTTTTCAACCTGCCCCTTCCACGTGTTCTTCGTCCGAAATTTTGGTATACTCCGTTACCTGGTGTTCTTTCATATATGCCTCGGCATCTTCGAGCGTCTTAAATGCTTTTTGTAGGCTGCCGCTGAAGCCGGTCACCAGTGGCTTTACAGTTTCCCTAAATACAACACAGTGTCTCGTTAATATTCATTGTCCTTAATCCTTTCTTTAGGGCAGTGTCTGTACCAAGATGGAAAGATTCCCCGAGCAGGAGCACCACCGCGAACGACAGCGTAGAACTTCTTCGTCGGCATCACAGTATCGGAGTGCTTGGAATATGAATGTCTTGTGATATTTTCGTGTTTGTTTGTGAGACCATAGCAGGAAATACGGGGAACTGTTGCTCATATAGATGAGCATAGATCTGGTCATGAGTACGCACGACTGATAACGTTATTGGTTTTCGTAAGTTCAAGCCACTATGCAAAGTTATCTGTCCCCTTGTTTACGGACGTCTAGCTTGTCCTGCAAGAATCAGTGGTGTGAGTCTTTGACTTCCTGTCGTGGCATCATTCCTACCAATAATCGCTCGCAGCCTCGCTATAAACCGTGGTCGACGTACGAGCACATGAAGTCACGATTCAAATTCCCGGCTCTTGCACCTCCCCGCTTCTCATCCTTCCCCTTATCCTTGCTAACAACATCCGTCTCCGCCTTTCTCAACCTCTTGTCCCCCTCCTCAACCCTCTTCTCCTCCTTCATTAGCCATTATCGTGCAATATCGCGATAGGCTCTCTGTAATGCAGTGGTGTCTAGAATAAGCGCTTTCATTTAGATAAAGAGCTTGATGTCGAAGAAATTCAGGTTCATCAGTAGTGCACTTGAAGATTGGTTCTCGCCAGATGAACGCTTCAAGCAATTAAGGCACGAATATTCACGGTGTCTCTAGCTAGAAGCACCTCGCGGGCTGGGCTCGCGGCGTCAGGCGGCGACTCTATTAACTATCTCAGGTGAAAAAAGTATTCGTGTTCTTGCGGGAAGACGTTCCCATATTAAGAAGAGGCTGCATTGAAGGTGGGGTTGAGAGTCCAATTGTGTTCACCAACATGGCGCATTGTTGGATACGGTGCCCTTGAATGCTCGGCATTAAGCCTACGCAAATTTCACAGACAGTCAACAGTCTTTGATCTTCTGGCCATGCTAGAGACGTCATATAGGGATAATCCTGCAGGTGAATACTGCGTGGCTCGCTTCTACTGGTGAGTCGGAGGTGAGCCTGCAGTATTGTCGCTGCAGTGGAACTGATCTGTCGCAGGGTAGAAGACTGGTAAAGTCGTACCTCTATGAACGTGTGTTCCAAGAAGAAAGTGCATTGCTTCTTCACCAACCCTCATGATTGCCTCGACGTCTAAGAGATCGCCTAATTCATTACTTAATCCGTTTACCCACAGAGGTGCCAACGATTATCTAGATTACAGTTGATTTGCTTGGACGGAATCGAACAGTGTCTAACGTGCTTCAAGGTACATTACACTAAGTCTGGTATGTTCTTGATGACTTCCATTTACATGAGTTGCCTTACTTGAACATCGAGGGTTAGCATCTGTGGTGCAGGAGGAATTTGACAGGATTCCAGGCTGCACGTGATGCGTTGTTTATGGGCCAATGGGAGAAGCGTTGAACCTATCGCAATCATCTATTAATACTTAGAGCCCTGTAGACGAGATGTGGCTTCCTTCAAGGCTAGCACTTCTCTTTCGACTCCCTCGAAATCCTGTCTTTACAACCCAGAATCTCTTCCCATCAAAGCATTTGAGAACATCATAATAGCTGCGATCAGACCTTGACGACATTCTCCCCGTTGCCTCAAGCCAATCTGAATGGGAGTTACGTGCGATACCAAGTACGCTCCTACTCCCAACGACACAGTACGAACAATAAGAATCCATGAATAAAAGCAGTCAGGGGAAATATCATTGCTTAAGATCGATCGCCCACGACAACAGCTGCTCGCACTTCCGCGGCGCCTCCTCCTTGTCCACACTCTCCATAACGGTGGTACCAATTCCACCCTTTTTATCCAGATTTTCAGTCCTCAACCTTTTCCGTCCCTCGATCCCTTCACCGGCCTAATCATCTTGGGGGGCGCTCCCCTCGAGTCTAAAAGTATTTGGAGCTGATCCAATAGCTTTGCATCAATGAGACGATAGATTTGAGGGTTGCGGCGTAAGCGCCTCGGATTTTCGGGCCCGCCCAAATGGTTGCCCCCTCCGCTATAAGCGCTACGCTCAAGGCTTTATCGGCCTGATCTGGATTGAGGACGTTGTAGTAGTAGTTCTGATTCCTAGATGAAGGTTTACGGGTGTCGAAGAGTGGAAATGGGCGGCCATGTCGTTTGCGTGGAAGCCTGGGCAGAGGTAGCGAAGGTCGCCGTAGGCTGAAGCGGTGGAGCGCCAGTATTTGCCTGGTGGGTGACCGGCGGTGGAGGAGGGTAGAGGGATTGGATTGTGGAAAGCTGGGATGGGTTAAGAGTTCGGATTGGACCGGTGTCATTCATCCAGAGTCTTGCAGTGATCGATGTAGCTTTCAGAGCACGTTGTCTCTTTGTAGCTACAAAGCTGACCTCATGGACGCAGGACATGTCGATGAGGCGATAAATATTAGCAATGACTCTGGTATATTATAATGAAAAAATCATATAAAAAAGGCTGGCACCTTTTCTCCCTGGAACAACCATGTCCTCCATCGTCCACGCTCGCCTTCGGCTCATGCTCGCTGCGCTCCCACCCACTTCGTGGGCCCCGTTGCTTACGCAATACTATAATCTTACTATGATTCGCATAATGGGTTTCATTATTATATGCCAAAATCATTCATTTACATGTCCTGCGCCCATAAAACTGTTCGCTTCCGCCACCGCTGCCAGCCAGTCATCATTACGCTCACTTTCATCTTCCTTCGCCGGTACATACAACTTGCCCCAGCAATGCTCGCCCGGCCCCTCGCGAATCTCTACCACATACGAAACCTTTCGAATATAATCCGCCACCGCTTTATCCTTCCGAGGATCATTGTCGAAGTTACATGTCCAAATACAAGGTAATCCCCACTCGACCGTACGAGTTTCCTGTTGAAAATCGCGGCAATTAAACCGTTCCTGTCCACCGAGGACATCATGCCAATGCGACTGCCCCGCATACCCAAACGCCAACGGCTTCACGTTACTCACAACGAGATGCGTCGCTCCAGGGAATATGCTCTTCATACACCAGGCAGAATTCATCACAATCGGATTCCCCTCCGATTCTGCCCATGCCGACTTACCCACCATTGGGTCCCCGACGATCACGAGGCTCATAGGTCGTCCCTTCCACTCCTTCTTGATGACATACGTGTCCATCCACCACTTCATAAGCTTCGGTACACGGAACTTCCCTGTTGGTCGCTGCCGCTCCACGGTCGCCAACTTCGCCCGTTTCGTCCTAGACATGGCCTTCTCCAAGGCCGGATAGTTGATCATATATGGTCGAGGTTCGACATCACGAACCGCAATGTCCTGCCACTTCCTCTTCTTCTGCTCCGCTACGGCCCCTTCCAGGCACAGCCTCTCACCGAAGGTATCCCCATCCCTCGCAGAGTACGTCATGGTGTTCTCCAAGAATCCACTAAACCTCTGTCCAGGTTTCGGTTTTTCGAACCGTATCGCATTCGTATCTCCTTCAATTGTAAACTTCTTGACCGCATCGGGCCAGTTCACCTTATGCAGAAACGACATCACCACATGATAATGCGGCGTACCGTCTTTATGTAGTTCGCGACCGCCGAACAACTGCACTCCAGCTGGAAGTATAGCAAGAAGTTTCTGATGAAACACTTCTTTCTCGTCGATCTTCGACTTCGACCAGGTTGCATATATGTGCTTCCCATTAAACCGCCACTTACCCGGTTCCTTCTCCTCCAAGACACCATCCTCGGAGGGAGTATCCTCGCGTTCCTCGTCAACAACTGCATCGCCTGCGGCTGGAATATCTTCGAAATCAGACATGGTAACAAGAATGATTCCGGGGGAAACGGAGACGGGGGCTTCCTTCATATACATGTTAGTGCTGAACACGCGAACACGCGAACACACTTTTTGCAGATTTCGCGTAAAAGTGCTGTGCCAGCAGTTGGCCTACACTCTCAAAATCTGCATATTTTGTGTTCGTGTGTTCGGTCTGACTAGCGGCGTGCCAGACCGGTGGAACGTAGCCACACCTTCGTTCCACTGAAAGCCAATAGGATTCGATAAAGGCTGGCTTCTTATCTCTTATCACTGCAAATGTGGTCCTGCGTTCCACGTTCCAGCGTTCCAGAAGAATCATATTAAAAAGGCTGGCACCTTTTTCCCTGGAACGCCTGTGTTCACTCGTCCCTCGCTCATGGACTTTGTCCACCCACACTTCGTGCGGGCCCCATTGCTCACGCAACATAACTCTGCTATGGTTTGGGTAATGACTTTCATTATTATATACCAAACTCATTGCTAGTGTCTATCGCTTCGTCCATAAATCCTTCGTTCATGAAGCTGCTCGCATGCGCCATCGCTGCTAGTCACTCGCTATCACACTCGTTTTCATCTTTCTTTGTCGATACATACAACTTGTCTCAGCATCATTCGTTGAATCTATCTCTAATTTCTACCACGACACTTACGCGTTTCCCTTGACTATTTCTAGTTGATCATCTTTAGATGTTGCGTGAGATAATAGAGACTTTCTCTGTCTACTTGAAAATCATCAGAATCATCAGAATCAACAGAATCAACAAAATTGCAAGAATCATGCAAGACTTCTGAAATAAATGAATCGTGAGAACTACATGATTCATTGAATTCACATGGTTTGCAAGAAGTGCAAAAGATGTAGAGTGTGCAGAATGTGCAGAGCGTGCAAAGCATGTAGAGCGTGCAAAAATCATAAAGAGCTCAGAGTTTGCAAGAATAATGAGAATTTCTCTTTATCTGCTTTCTTTACTGATAAAGTCACGCTATACATTTTTCTTTGCTGACATCAGACTCACGACATGTGTAAACTTACTACATCTGTTTGCACAGCAAAGAATCATATGAGTAGATAAGCTTGTGATACGCTCAGTCATCTCAAGTCAGACGCTGAAATGCTACAATTAATCTTAATGAGCTTGCAATCAAGAACACGATCGCGCACAGCTCAATTCATAGTTCTCAATGAGCATGAAATGCTAAGCATGACGCATTTTCTTCAAGTACTCTTCATTGACAACGTCTTTGTCAAAAACTTGAAAGAATCAGAATATGAGAAAACTCTCAAATTCTACATGCAATTGAAAGAATGATTTTAGAACTCAATCACAAGAAGAGTAAATTGTGTGAGATTTTCTAGATCAGATTAATAAAAACAGATAATTTTTGACTTAATGTTTAGAATGAATCTTAGTCTTAAAGTGATTTTTATGAGTTTCAAGATAGTCTCACTAACTACATACAAGAAGTCTGATCATTAGTTTCTTTAATACAAGAAGATGTATCTCTTATCTTCTGTTTATATAATCTTTCATCAACAATATTGTTTTCTTCTCAACAGCTTTGCTTGCTCTTCTAACATTCAACTTCACAAGCTCAGACAATAATTGCAATTTCTGTGACATTCACAGCTGTCAGACCTACTTTCAGCGATCTCAAAACTTCAAGCATCTTCATTGACATCAATGTAGCAAAAATGTTTTCAGCAAATGTGAAGTCTTTGTAAGCAAAGAATTGAAAGATTGCGATCAAAGTATCTGTTGCATAAGAATCAGTCTTACGCTCAAGAAAAACAAGTATGAAAATAATGATATGCTGATCTCGTCAGTCAAGAAAGTCATATTTGCATCAGTGTCAATAAAGTTGAAGCTCAATGCAAACAACAGCAAAAGTACAATCGTAAAGATGATTCATCATGTCATGATAAGTGTTAACACATTTGCAGATCTCGTCAGTCAACGTTCATTTTACTCAATTCACTTCAATAGTTACTCACAAGACTGCTTGAATTACTTCAAGACATTGCTGTCTTGATCAGAGATTCAGAATCAAATTTGCAGAAACAATGAGTAATCATGAATGAACTTATCAATATCAGCATTAATGCTGTTGATTTCAATGAAATTAAAGTCTTCATAAAAGAGATGTATCATGCAAGTCTGTGTCAACAAAGTTTTTTTACAAGATGTTGTTACAAGATGTTTTTATGAAGTAGATTGAGATATCATGAATCACTTTTTAATAATCATGTCAAGACTTTTACTTGAATTGCACAAGAAAATCATGAGTATGAGTGCTTTCACTGTCAAAAGAAATCTCTCAGTTCTTTCTACAAGTCAGATCTCAACGACTTTGAAGCAGACGTTGAAATCAACGTCAATTTCAGACAGTTTAAACGAGCATTGTAATACTTGCAATCATCATCATCATGATGATAAAGAAGATGATCATCTTTCAATTGTTGAGAGACTGCTATTCTCTTTCAAAGAGATACAAGAGTTGAAACGAGCTGACTTGAAAGATGAATATGTGACAAAACGCATCATCAAGTTGTTCTTTCTGCGTCAACTCGAGTAAGTCGAGCAAATGCTCAAGACAGCTTGTATGATAATCTCATATGATAGATAACTTTGAACATATGACTGAGCAGTTCTACTACTACAGTATTCTCGCTTCTACTTTCTTCAGATCTCTTGTTGATCATGATAAATGACTGCTCATGATTCATTCTTCACTCATAACTTATCATTTGAAATTTCTTGATTTTCTTGTTAATGAATACATTTTGAAGATAAAGATGAGATGTGCATTATTGAAAGACGTTGAAAAGCAAACATTTGTTCAATTCAGTCAATATGCATATATCAAAGACTACTCTGCTGCAGATTCAGACATTTATCTCAACATTTTATGATCAGAATCTTTTGAGTCTTTAAGTGCTTTCTCATCAACTTTTTCACTGACGAAAGTTTACATACTTGAAACATGACTCAGTATGATTGTTTAATTGATCACTTAGCTAAAAATGTTTACACTTAATCTATGAAGTAGATGCAAGAGCAGATTTTGTAGAAGCTAAATTATTGTTTATACTAAATAACAGCAGTCTTTGCATAACAATGATCATTGAGAAGTACAAGTTGTAGTAGCAGCATTATGTGACACTTCAAGAGATGAAGAATTGAAAGAACTTCTAGAAAGTTATATTTCAATCAATATTCTTTCATCTTCAAATAAATTCATCAATTCATGAATTTATTTTCAAACAAAAAACAGTTCAAAGTCTTTCATATGCTCTCAGTACAAGAGCACTTCTTCATCATCAAAGTCTTTCTTGAACTTATCGACAGTCTCTATAATATTTGAATTCAGAGACTCATGTATCAACTTCTTCATGTCTTCATCAGACGTCAATTTGATTTCTTCTAAATTATACATGTTTTCATCATGTTGAGACAGAGTCAATCTCGCATGATGCAAATCTGCTGAAGTATATGTTAAGCTATAAAGACAACAAGATGATATCTCAAATTATCATGACATGTGTCTCTCAAGAATGATTCTTTCATGTCATTCATGAATATTGAAGTTCTCAATCTCGTAGTTGAGTCAGAATGAGCTTTAATTCTCTGATATTCTGACACAATCTTGTTCAACACAAAAAGTTGAATTCTTCTGATCATCATGTTTAAGATATTTTCTTGTTCTTTGATCAACGTTGACAAGTTCTTCTGAACATAAAGAGACTGTCATTGAATATATAAGTTGTTACTACAGCTCGATGTTTGAATTTGCAAAGAGTGAGTTCGAAAGTATTAATAACACAAGAAACACATCAATTTACTAACGTTGATATATTGAATCTCATTTTAAAATTGAAGTTTTTGACGATGAAACAAATCTAAAAGAATGATCTTGACGTGAATTCTCAGCTTAAACTTGAGATTTTGATACTCATCTTGAATGCATTTTTCTAGTAGAAGATGAAACTTTTCATTCTGAAATTGAAGCTCTTTTTGATAGTATTGACAGATCTGAGAATCTGTCATCATTCAATTGATGATATCATTAATCGAAGACTTTTTTCTATAAGACAACAATGTGAAACTCAGATGTTGTGTTGTGATTTCAATTGAATAACTCACAAATAGTTGAGAGTAATGTCTTTCAACTTTCATCAAAACTTGTGCAACTTTCAGATGTAACTTTATATGATCAATGAAGTGTTGAATACATGCAAATCAAGCTTCATACAAAATGTTATCTTTATGTATGCTACTGTTTTTGACTTTCTGTTCAACTGCTTTCAAAAATTTCAAGTCTCTAGCTTTATAGCATAATCAACAAAAGTTAAGAGAATTCAATTTTGAGTTCAAGAGTGAAACGAGTCACTTCTTCAAAGTATTTGCTTCTGTGATTGATGTTAGTGTTTGATCAATGAATCAGTGATGCATAAAGAAGTTCTCAAGTATGTGAAGTTAATATGATCTTCTTCGTTTTGTCTCTTCAATATTAAAAGACAGATATTGATTATACATTTCAACATAAATTTATAACGTTGCAATTTTTGAGCAGAGAAGATCATTGCGTGGTCAGAAATTTGATATTCTAGCGTAGAAACTTGCTTTTCACTTGCATTATACATTTGATTGAGTAATTGTAAGATGTTGAAGAGAAATGACTTGATTTTAAACTCTTTACTAGTATTTGCAATCATTTAATAAATCAAATGAGATTCATTCTGTATTGCAATTGTTATCACAGTATCTTCATTGAGCGAGTAATTGCATATATATGCAAGCTCATTCAGAAATCTTTTGCTCAGTGTTTTATTACTGTCATTTAAATACTCTTCAAATGATGTCTCGTTGAACTTGACATGCATTCTTTGTAATTTTTCATAAGTCAATAAGAGTATCAAAGACTCATAGAATTAATTTCAAAGCTTTTTGTTGATCTGCAAAGAACAAGTATTCATTTGAGAGATAGCTTGAGATTGAATAGCTGAAATGCTTATTTGAGATGAAAAAGTAGTGTCGTGTTTCTTTAACTGTGATATGAATATATCTTGCATCGTAGTAGATTTAAACGAGAATGACAAGAAGAATATGAAAGACTGTTGTTGTTTTGATTTTCTCTTTCTCTTTCTCATATTGATACGACGCGAATCTTCTGATATTACATGTCATCATCATCAATCTCATCTCTATCATCTCAATACTTGCTGTCATCACGTTTAATACATCTCTTCTTTGTTTCTCAGACTTCAAAATCTCGTCTTGTACAATCTTTGACTTTAATAGTGACTTAATTTAGAAGCTACTCTACTTCATGCTTTAATGCTATGACAGTGAACTGTGAAGAATGCGTAATTTGAACACTCTATGAATATAACATTGTGTAGAGTAGTGTCTTTATTTTCTCTTTTATATGTAAGATTGCTTGCATTGATACTTGAACATTAACATCAGTGTGACAGAGATTGATTCATGAAATCTTCTTGATGTCATACTGTAGATTAGACATCAAACAAGCGTATGAGTGATACTGAAGCTTATCTTCTCAAATGAGAATTACGAAAGAGTTTCTCTCTTCTTTTCTTCAGCATCTCTTTCAGATTTTTCTACACATCGTTTCAACTTCAATGTCAATCTCACGTTTTATTTCAACGCTGACTACTCAGTCATCTGCTTTAATCACTCATTTATTCTCAGCTTGAGCTTTCATACTTCAAGCATCAGTTCTACTTCAAGTATCATCTTCTTCATCTTCATCATTTCTAATCTTCTTATGATCTACTACAGCTGCATCATCAGCTCTCTCACTTTCATCAATGTCATTGCTTCTTCGTTTCTTTCTTCTGCGTCTCTCTTTTCTCTTTTCTCTAATCATCTTTAACTCATCTCTGTCAAGTCTTTCTTAATAGTCAAATTTCGTCAGCGTCTCATCATGCTCACTAAGCTAATTAAGAGTCTTTTCACTCATGCACTTCTTCACGCTCACTTCGTAATTGCAAATGACATCATTGCTGACACAATGCTCACTCTACATCTCAAAGTCACTTGAATTAAAGTGCTGTAATTCAGACAGATTCAAGTGATAATAACGACAAGTGAGAGAGTGAGAAAAGAGAGTGAGAGAAGAGAAGAGAGCATGCGTCAACAGTGTGAAAGATTGATGAGAATGACTCTTTGATGAGAGAGAGACTTGATGTTGTAGAAGAAGAGAGAGAGAGAAAGAAAGAGAAAGAATAAGACAAGAAAATTGATATGAAAGAAAAACATGTCGTAGTCTTTGTCTTGAAGCAACAGAAGATCACTCTCAAGCTATCTTTTTCTTCATCAAGATTGATATCACTGTGATTTCTACGATCTAAAATGTCATCATCTTTTCTTTTCTTAAACTCTTTTCTAGATCAACTTTATCAAGCTCTCAAATTTCTGATGATTTGAAATAAGTAAAGATGTTGATCATCTTTATTGAAGAATGATAAGCTTAGTATGATTATTTCAGATTCTTCTTTACTCAAATACTCATCATCTCACATACATGTCTTTAGCACGTCGTGATGTTGCATCTTTCATGAAATTCTCATCAGAACGAAAATTGTTCTGTTCTGTCACATCTAACGTTCAATGTATTGTTTTGTTACAATCACATCTGTTTAATTCTTCAACAACATCAAGAATATTGCTTGCAGCTTTGATCATTTGTAGATCATAAATGATGATAACAGAAGTCTCTCTTCATTCATTTTCGCTAAAGATGAAAATTCTTTAATGAGTTTTTCAAGAGATTTGAATCACTGCACATGATAGTTTGCTCTTTGACTGATTAATAATTATCAACTGAACGTTTAGTGCACACTTACATTTCATTGTAATAACAAAGTTCTATCTCATTTGCAGATTTATCATCTTTAAGATTGATGCAGTTCTGACACTTTTGATATTTACTTAAGTCAGCTTGAATTAAACAGAGACTTCGTGAAAGCATCTTACTTTACATAATCATCTTCTTGCTTTCTTTTTTTTTCATGCTCATTCTCATCAATCTCTGCACATTCTCTCTCGTCTTTGTCATTTTTCCTCAAGTCATTCATATTAAATTGTAACTTGAGATTGTGTTTGATCATTGCAGCATTTTCACTGAATCGATCAAGAGTTGCAAGCATGAAGAGAAGAAATGTTGAGAGATCATATCAAAGAAGTACGATGTATGCAAAGAATGATTGTCTGCAAAAGTTTGCTTCATATACAAACACGTCAATATTTCAATGCAAGAAGAGAACTTTCAATGCTCTTGATTGAGAATAATTGAACACATTCAACCTTCTTGCTTTCATTTCTAAGCAGCTACTTGAATCATGCATTATCTGAAATTTGATTATTCTCACATCTTCAAAGATCAACAAGATATGCAAGAAGAATGCAAAGCTTCTTAAATGATCTCAGTTCTTTAATGCTGCATTAAAGAATAACATCTGAGAGATTGAATTGATAAAGAAACGTTCAACAACTTATCATCATGCTTGTAAATTGTATCTCATAGTATCGAGATTGCAATGTCATTCAGAACGTCAACGATAAGTTGATCAATATGAGAAAAATTTCTGCGCGCAAGATATGAAAAAAGACTCATCATTCTATCTTGCAGTGTGATTGCTAAGCATCAACGATATGATCAGCAGTTCAAACTGAATCTTTCTTAACTTTTATTATCATTCTTCTCATCTGTCTCTGTCTTTTCTTTCAGATTCTGCGTTTTTACTGAAACAACTTGTAACAATACTTTCATTCTGCAATGTCTTTGATTCAGAAATTGCATTGCATGAAGAGTTTTCAAACAGTTGAACAGATTCAGCTTCTAGATCTGATCAACTTTTTTCATGCAAAAGACTTGAGTGAGTTCACAGCTCTGTCTCAGCTGATTATCTGTGAAGATCAATCAAGTGATAAGAACTCTCTGCTTCAAGCAATCTTCAAAGTCTCATTCTTGAGAAAAGATAATTTTTGCACATGATTCACGACAGAAATCATCTTGCGTAAAGCTTCAGACTCTGAAATCAGAGTCTCTTTGATATGTTTTTAATTGCATCAAAACACATATGTTCAATCTTTGCTGTGTAGATGTCGAGCAAGAATAAATCATTAAAAGACAAAGATTGACTTTGACTGTTTTGACATGAAGTGTCTTTCTTCAATGACTTCGTGACACTTTTTGAGCAGACTAAAAATGTCATGAGTTTTTTATCTGTTGATGAGAATGCTTTCTTCAAAAATATTCTATGAGTTGAAATCTCAGAATCGAAACAATCACAGCTAATCATAGTTGATCTTTCTGACTTGATACATTTACACAACAAGCATCAAATTGAGCATGATGTACAACTAGTTACAAATCTGATTGCTAAATATATGACAAATTTGAGAAGTATCATCTTAGCAGTCATCTTTGTTAAAAATGACTTCTCAAATCAAATTGTACGTTTTCTGACTTATATCAGATTACGCAATTTTATTCTAGTTCATAGCTAACATACTCTGCTGTTTAGATTCTCAAATGAGTCAGAAAGATTGATTCTCAAGATCTATGAACTCTAAATGTCATTATCAAGTCAGATCAGCTTGAAAGTGACATTGATGATGAGAAGATCTTCTTGAGTCTTGCTAGAAATGAGCAAGTCGAATTTCATCTGAGTTGACATATGATCAGAAATTTGAACTTCAAATTGAGCGACAAAGTTCAAGATTGAGATGCAATCAAGAAGCAGTTCTTTGCTGAGAGCAATTTTCGATTTCTCTCGATCATGATTCTTGATATTGAACATCTTCATCAGCAACTGAGCATGATGCTCTTTAGTCAAATCAAGATCAAGCTTTCACAGTTAATTGAAAATATCAAATCTGACATATTGAGTTGTTGTTGAAAGTTGAAAAAGCTAGAATCTGCTCATATAATTCTTAATGATCAGAAGAATTTTCTTGTTGATCTGAATGATGATTTTCAGAAATTCTGCAAGATTGCAATCAAAGATGATTACAAGCATGACTTTTTTGCAGATTGATCTCTGTTTGATAAACGTCTTTCAACTATGATCATCAATATGAGAATGAATTTCAAAGAAGAAATTCAAACTGAAGAAGCACAGTGAAAGATCATGAAAAATGCAAGTTGCAAGAAACGTTGTTGAACTCAAGTACAGACAATTAAAGAAGTGCACAAATTATTGAGAATGAGTCGCGAATGTGAAGTATGAACTTCTTTTCACTTTTGAATATGATACGTGCACTAATTATGTGCTTGATTAGTTGTTGAACTTCTCAAATTCACTGTTGATTGATGAAGTCTTTTGCAAGTACAGTAGATCTTGAGAAGATTTGACACATCAATATATCAAGAGCATCTGAAATATGATTAAAAGCTTCATGAAGCAAGCATTGCAGTATTTAACAAACAACATGATCAACGATGCTTTACTGCAATATCTTCTTGATTCTATCATGAACAACAAGCTAAAGTTAGCTCATGTCAAACTTGAGAAGTTGATGACAGTACACAAAGAACATTCTGAGATCAGAAATCACTACTTCACAGATATTTACAACGCTTTGCAACAAAAGTAATCTGAGATTGAGATCATCAACGTGCTTCAAAAAGCATTTGAAAATCGAAGTCACATGATAGATGATGATATTTCGTCTCTTGTGACTATTCTGTGAAAGAAGCATGAAGCTGATATGAATCTCGTTGCTGTTGAATTCACATACTATGCAATGAAGACATTCTACAAGATATATCATCAGAATTCATCTTTTGTATTTGAGACTATTGAAAACAATTTTTGAATTTTTCAGTTCTTTCACTTGCAGAGATTCGTTCTCAAGAGTTTTCTATTGATGCTTTTCTAATCATTTTAAACTTTAAATTTCAATGAAATTGTTCATTGATAACGTATCAAATCTGATCATTCAAACGATTATCGCTTTTCAATTGACATTCATGTTTTGTTTCAAGTCAGTCTTTGAAATAAATTTTGACATGATGACGAAGATTGCATCAGAGTCAGAGAATAAGAAACTTCGTTGTCAAGAAATAAATGAAAAGCTCAAAGTCTTGAAAGTTGACAACACTCTCTGCAAACAATATGCTCTTCGTGTGACTTCTGATTAGTCGTTGTCAGACTCTATTGTTTTATGAATCTTTCAGTTAACAGATATAGTTCGATTATCATAAGATCTTAGAAAAATCGACTTCTTCACGCTGAGTCGAAGAAACATCTTTCAATCTCTTTGCTCATGTGCAAGCAGAAAAAAATTCAGAGCTGAGTTACGCAAATCAGTTACATCAGAGAGACTTCTTTTCATCTTTCAATTCTTACGACCACGTGCAAATGAAGAATCTTTTCGTACTATTCAATCTCATCGATCATGCAGAAACTTATTTCAATTCTTTGAACATTCTGTTAATGAAGAATGTCTTATTCTTTAACTTTTATTTTCACGTGAAAGTGACGAATTCTTTCATATATCTTAACTCTATCACTCACTCGCAAATGCTTGATCATATCACATTCTCGACATTTTATGATCTTGTACAAGCAAACAATCATATCATATTATTCAATTCTTTGAATCTGATAGCACTCGCTCAGACTTGAAATAAAGATTCACAGCTTGTTGAAACCTTTTTTCAATTCATGTGCGCTTAGAAGTCTTTCTTGCGCAGAGACATGATAAATAAACAATTCAACTTCGACTGAAACTTTACATCATTCACATACATTCTGTAATCAGACTTCAGCAGATTTTCTGATTCAATCTGTGATGTTTTTGATACAATGTATATTGATATTAAATAAACAGATTCTGTCACGTTATTGATATTTATTGAAGTCGAAAATCTTCACATCATGTAGTCTCAGTTCTGAACACAAATCATTAAAAATATTCTTGAAAGAGTAAATCAAACTTGTCTTAAGCTCAAGTTCTAGAATTTGTAGTAAAGATAAAACATGTGCGTCAAGATTCTTGTATTTGAGATTATTATTTTCATTCTTCTCAATATTAGCGTTCAATAATGATTTCTTCAGCTCAGTTTGCAATTTTTTCTTCAATTCAGCTCGTTACGCTTCAGCTTCTGAAATGAGCTTGTTTGTGACAATCATGTCGATTTAATATAGCTGATACTTTTTTCACACAATCTTGAGCATTTACAATAGCATCAAATCAGTCTTGAACAAGAAATATTTGAAGATGTAGATTGCAAATGATGAAAAGCTGCATGATGAGCAGTGTAAGACAGAATAAAGAATTTTAAGCTTTTGATGTTAATGCATGTCATTAAAATGAATGCTTTGTTATTATAATCTTCATGAATAGTCTTGCTGACAGAATATTGCTTAAATAATGACTTTGAGATTCGTTGTGCTGTTACAGACTTGTCATAGCAGCTGTTTCTTCTGTATCTACTATACTTACTTTGCATAATCACTAGTTCAACGCGAAAGTGAGTCGCTTTTAAGATCAACTGTAGATTTAGAAGAATAATAGATCAAACTCATTTGAGAAACATCTTCACGTCTTTTGATTCTTCAAGACATCTACAAAGAGATTCTTTCTTCAGTATGATACATCAAAGACAGATGACAAATACTTTTGCATCTTTCAATTCTTTGAAACATCTTGAACAAAGCTATAATACAACACAGAACAAAGATTGCAATTAACTGTCTCAATTTGAGATTAGCATTCAGTTTTTGAAGCACAATGTTGTCTGAAGTTGAACATTCTTCATCTGAAGTCTACAAGCATGTTTGCATATAAGATCTTTGTTCAATTCGCGAACTGATCAAGCTTCAGAAATATTCAAATACTATGCAATCTTTGTTTTCACAAAAGTCTTAATAGTTTAAAGCACTTATTGTTTCTTACTCATGTCTCGACAAGATAAAAGTTTCAATGCTGTTCATAAGAATATTTTCAAGCTGACTTGATTCAGATTTCATTGCTTGTTCTAAATGTTGTTAACAAGAAAGTCAAGTGTGATCATGTTTTAATTCAAAGTCGATTCTGCAAAGTCTGCAGTATGAGAAAAGAACTATGTCAACTTTCTACATTTTCGCTCAAGCAGAAAATTGTCAATGATCAACAAGTTTTTAAAAAAGAATGCATTCTTAAGTTCAACATCTAAACGACAATGAAGATGCAGACTCTCAGAGTCACGAAATCACGTAATCATCAATCACATTAATTAAGAACAATGTCAAGCAGAGTCTTAAAGTCACAACAACTCACTATCACAATAAATCATCAGTCACACTTTCTGTCTTCATAAATGATGCTTTAGCATCATTGCTTGAGTTTTATGTTAGATCAAATTTGTATCTATTCTCTTCAAGCGCAGCAGCATTTAACATCATACTGCAACAACAAGATAATTTCTTTTGTTGAAATGAATTATCAATTTCTCAGATGCATATGTCTGATGTCATCAAATTTCTATGATTCTGCAGAGTGCTTTATCAATGATTCTCTTGAAGTCATTTTAATTGTCGATTCAACATCTTCAGCTTTTTCTTTCTAGAATCATATCTATCATGCTAGTCAGACTACATTATGTTTAACGTAAACTTATGATCATCGTACTTCATGTTTATCTCTTGACAAGATTTTGCACATTTGCACACGTCTATTGAATTCATTGAGATCTTGAAGATTTCATTCAAACTCTAATGTTGAAATCATGACTGTAATGAACATCAATTCTCAACGCTTCTCAGTTTACAAAGACATCAACAAGAAAAGTCAAACGTGACGATGAAATTTTCTTGCTCACACTGCGAAGCAGACTTCACACGAACTACAATGTGCAATTCTCACATAATGCTATACTGTTGAGAAATAATTCAATGATCGAAGATTCTCATTAAATAGAGCGACAAGACGATAGAATGTTCTCATTCAAGATTTCAAGCTTAATATTGTAGATGAAGATATTTGTCAGCAGTTTTCTGAGACAAATACTTTAAAGCATTTCAATATGTATGTTCAATGACGTTAAATGTAGCTGAAGAAAGATAATTTGTCAGCAATTTCTCAAGAGTTGAATTTCTTGTTGTTTGAAATGTTTGATACTGAAACATTAATATCTGACTCATTTTATGACAGTGATTGAACTGTAAAGATGTTTTCTCGTCTTTCAAGCTCAACTTCTGAACTGTGCTTTATAACATCTTTGCTGAAGACAATCTAAGTTATCAAAGTCTTAAAAGCATTGAAGTTTTTCGCGATTAAATGTCAAATAAGAAATAATTTTAAGTGATTAGTCACGTCTGCAAGTGCTTTAAATGAGCTCAACTCGCGTTCATGTTAATGTCAAAAAAGTTTTCAGCATCGAGTTTCAATCTTTTTCTAGAAGTAGAAAAAGAATTAAGATCTATGACTTCAAGCTTCTTTAAAAACTCGACTTCTAGAAGATTCAAGAATATTTACGAATGATTATGATCTTTCACTTCAAGAGATGAAAGAAATTGTTATGAATGTTCTTAATCAGAAGTGAATGTCGAGAGTTTGAAGTGAATGCAAATGCAAAGAATGAAATACGACTTCAGAAGTGAATGCTGAAAGTCAGAAGTGCATTGTTGTAATACTCTTGTGATCATCTGTTTTCATTCTTGAAATTCTTACTGCTAATTCTTATCGACGTATCAACTTTCAGCATTCAGCATAGCGAAATTCATCAGCACATCATGTTCTCATTCATTACGCTCAGACATCTGTTATCATTCACATGATATGCTCAACGAGCTATCGCTTGCACAGAATAACAAGACACAGTAGAGACGTCGATGTAGAAATTGAAGACGTTTGAAAGCATGCACATGTGAGCATTAACATCACATTGATAGATCAGAAAACTGAACTCTAAAAATGAAGAAATCAGTAAAACAGACGTGATGTGTTCAACTAATTCTGTCAGACTGTAAACGATCAAGATATCAATAAAATGCATTTAACAAATCAACAGTTTCAATCTTCAATCTTCAATGTTGCAACAAAGTTTAACTTCAATGCTCAAGAAGATAGCATTCAGATTTCTAACTCTAGCTCGTTTTGTTGTCTTCTCAACGATGATGAAACATAGTTGTGACTTCTCTCAGTTCTAAATGACTCAGCAATGAAGAAAAACTTCTGATGTATGCATTCATGATTGATGAACAAGACTCAGATAAGTGATTGAAAGCTTTGAATTGTTTCATCTCAGATGATCGATAGTCTTGTGAGCAAGCTGCAATCGAGTAAAAGCAATGATTCACAGATGTTTCATTGTATAAAGCAAAATACTTGTTCAACTATGTCTTGAATTATTCTTCAAGTTAACTGAAGTGCTTTTGTTGCAGATTTCAATCAAACATTCAAGAGCACTTTCTTATTCTACTAAATTACACTTGATTACATCTTTTTCATATCATGATCACTTGTGTAGCTCGATCTTTTACTGTCTCAGATCTCAACGAGACTCTCAATTTTATCGACTTGAATGACAGTCACATGATGTAAGTCATTCAATCTCTCTTATAGATGCTTCTGTATAGTAACAAGTTCATAGATACAATGAACTTCTTGATGACTTTCAACAGTCAGAAGTATCTGAGACACATATTCAAAGTTTTGTTGAACTCTTTGTTTATCATAACGCTCACATTAAGCTTAAGATTCATCTTATTCATGATCACTTCAAGACTTCTTTCAACACAGTCATGCTGAGAATCAGTATTGAAAATTCTTGCGATCATTGAATCAAAGCTACGACAATCGACGCTGTCAATCTCAGCAAAATTCATGAACACATTCACTCTTCACTTTGCAGATGAGTTCGTCGCATATGAGTATCAAGATGACTCAATGCTTGATCTTTTTGTCATCAAGAAAGTCTTCTTCATCGAATTTATCTTGTACTTGATCAGAAACAATTTGTCATCTCTTCTTGAACTTCAAATTCATCTTAAAAGTGTGTCTGAAAGCATGTTTGAACTCATTCTCAATCAAGAAACTATAATGTTGAATGAGACAGCTGTTCATGACTGCTCTGCTTCTCAACAAACTGAGTGAACATTCAAGCTTAAGAATGAGAAGTCGCAAGTATGTGCTGCTAACGAAATGCATGCAAAGAAAACTTCTGAAAATCATCAAGTGTTTAATGTTGACAAAACTCAGTTAAAGCTGATCAGTGTCACTGATTTCAAGAAGACTTTTGTGACAGTCAAGATTATCTCTTGATGATTTAGATTAATGTGATTTTCAAGAGCGAGAAACATTGTGAATAATCGCGCAGCAGTATTTGAAAGTCAGATGTTATCGTGATCATTCATTTAAATCTCTTGAAAATGAGTAAGTGATGATTTGAAAGACAGTGAAATTATTATCACTTTTAAATAGCTTAATTGTTCTTGATGACTCATTTAAAACGTAATAATCATATGCACTTTAAAACATGATATGATGAAAAGTATCATGAAATCAAATTATCAAACACATATTCTTGAGCTTTGAGCTTTGAGCTTTGTTCAGAGAAATTTTGATATCAATCTTGCAATGAACTCATATTTTAAAAAAAAATTCGAAGATTAATTTTACCTACGACAAGCGCATTTTCTCTCGTCTGCGTCAGCATTACAATCTACACATTCACTCATAAATAATGTCTGTTTATGTTCAGTACTTTCTTGACATTTTCATTGTCGAGTTCTTCACAAGAATGTCTGTCACATGTGAAGCTTATGATGAGAAAGTTGCATTCTTAATTGAAAACAACATAATATCAGTTTCAATTCAAGAAAGTTGCAGTTACATCATTTATGATGAAACTTGTTTTGAGTTCGTTGTTCAGTTTTGACTACAGTCACTATCATTGAATCTTAAGATTACGACTCTTGCAAGAAAGATTCATGACAATCTAGCTTTTATCATTGCATATTATGAACAGCTTGAAGATACAAGTCAAGAGACAGCATTAGTGTATTTTCTAGACAGAATTTCAAACATCAGTTATCTTGAGTTTTGTTTTGCAAATAACTATGTTGAAAACTCTGAAGAAAACTTAGTCTTGCAAGCAAATCTCATGATGAATCTTGCACAGTAAGTTGTTCTTTCTACTTGATGCTTGAACATTGTTAATAATGCTATGACAGATTCTTTGTTGCATCATGAAAAACATCACAAAGAATTGACTCAAGTTTCACAGAGAAATTACATCAAAAGTACATCAAAGATTTTTGACTTCTGCTTTATCATCTTTCATCGAGATTTCATTCAATCATACAAAAATTTCTTGACTCAATGTCATCAATTTTCTTTCATCTTTCATTCATTCTGTTGCACGTCGACTTTAACTTCTATAACATAATGATTCAGCAAGTCTCTGATTGATTGATCAATGTTATCAACTGAGTTGAAGCAACAATCTGTTCATTTGAACAGAATTTATACATGCTGCAAGATTTTTCAAATACATTGCATTGAAATAATGACTGAAAACAATACAAAGATCATGAGACTTTACAGAAAACATTCTGATAAATCTTTCAGCAAGAGATAAAAGATCTGTCAGCAGAAATGATGAAAGTCATCAGATCAGCAAGAATTCTGAGTTATCTACTAACTCATGAATTCATCAGAAGACTGACAAATGAGTAATTTGTTGTTCTCATTCAAGAAGATGATGAGATTGACAGATATAACATGCTTTTTTTGAATGTTTATCTTATGAATGTGAAGATGAGATTTAAAGATCTGAATTGAGATGAAAGCAGAAGCAAAAGAAGAAGTTCATCTTGAAGATGAAGAAGATCATGAGTATCAAAGATCTTTGCAACAATCTTTCTAAGAAATTCATGATTTATTTTCATCATGTCAATTTTCTTGACGTTGACAACAAATCGAAATATTCATATCTACGCAAGATTTTTCATGATCTCTTCATATGCAAAGACTTTGAATATGATCAGATGTTTGATTGAACAGTTCTCAGATATTTGATGACTATGCAAGATGTTGATGCTCTTGTTTGAAAAAGCTGCATAAGATCATTTTTCAGAAAGTATAGCAAGATTAAACAAAAGACTATTGTAATTGCTTTAACTACATCACATTGTGAAGCTTGTATTGAGACAGCAAGCAATCAAAAGCTATTATCAGTCACTAAAAGCTTCTCGATCTTGTCGTTTGCAATCATGATGTGTACGTGAATTTAAATAAGTGTCAATGTATATTTTAAACGACTTTTCTGAAAACTCAGATTGAGATGAATTTGCTTTTGTTGTCTGTGATCGATTTTCATTATTCTCTTTTAAATCTTGATACTCAGCATTGATGATCAGTCAATTGTTTCACAGATACATATAGAGTTCAAAGTTCAATTGAGCATGAGCTAGTTTATCATTGAGTCTGTGATAACAAGCGACGTGCTTCATTCATCTAGCTCAGTCGAAAATATCTGATGAGAAGCTGAATCACGCATTGCAGAAGCAACAATAGTTAGAATCTGATGACTTAACATTACTGAAGTGTATCAAGCTGTGTTCGACTTAGTCTTTCATGTTAAAGAAGATCTTGAAACAAAAAAGAAGATTGAACAGACATTTGAGATTGTCTTGAGCTGATGCACAATTGTCGACAAGAACATCGTTCTCTTTCTTGATGAGCAGCAATCTTGAATTTAAAATTCTCAGCTGTCTTACACTCAACGACGAAGACTCAGATTTCATAGTTGCAACGCTCGATGCTTTTGTAAGAGTTGAGAGATCATGACAGAAGATTTGCTCACTGCTCAACTCTGATGATCAAGAGTTAGACATTGTTCTGATAGTGTATATCAATTTCAAAGAAGACAACTGCTTCTGAATCGAACTTCAACAAGACAACAATGCATATGCAGCTGAAAAGACGAAGATCATGAAAATAGGTTGCACTCAACATATTGGAAAATCTGTACCCTTTAAATGAGCGAAAAGCAAGAGAAATCAGAATAACGATAAACTACTAGCAATTGTCTCGATTACAGATCATGTCAGAATGTCTTCTGATGACACATGCTTTTGCACTAAAGCGCTTCAGAGCATGAAGTCTGCAGATACAAGGCTTACCAATGAGACGCTCAAGAGAATGGCCTCTAGATTGGCCATTTTGTCGTGAGCGAGTCGTCGCGTACTGCAGGTAAGGCAAATGAATCTGCACGGGCAAGGAAGTGAAGCAAGGCAACAGAGTTGTCATGTTTGAAGATTGTGCAGCCTTGTAGCAGCTGAATTTATATAGCATACTGTTCACTTCTCGGGGTTTTCCCTGACGAAGTGTGATGAGACTGTGTGCATCACACTGTTAGCAGGAAGCAGTCAAAGGCGGCTTTGATTTGCATCAATAGTGTGTGAGCGGATGTTGCTTTAGTGTAACTAGACCTATCACCTACCTGATACTTATTGTTGAAGGCCACAAGTAGAATGTGATGTAAGAGTCTCTTTTCTTTTAAGAAGGCTCACCAAAGATAGCCTTCTTTCATTTGTATTGACTTCCCTTCTGGTCATAGCATAAATCCCGTCTTCGACCTTAATTCAAGTTTGATAAGGGAAATTGGTACCTGTTCAAAAGCTTGGCCCTGAGAACCTAATATTATGATATGCAGGCTCTGGAAGCCCTGGGCTGACTCTAAGCCTTCAAAGCCTGCTGACTCAGCTCAGCTTATATTTTCCCTACACACCAAGCACCCTATATGACTTCTTATTAAAGGTTCTGCATGACTCTTTCAAGCGCTGTACATGGCGCTTTGAAGCATTAAATTTGCTTTACAAATACTTTTCCCTATCTTTTTGATAGTTCCCTCGTTCAAACCCCAACCCACCGCTGCACCCACCCGTTAAAATCCATCACGTTGCGCAGTGTACTGCCAACTCAGTCTTCTTCTGTGCTTTTAATGCGAGAGTTTGTAGCGCGTAGAAGTGTTCTCCTTCTCCTCCTTTTGACCCCAGCTGAATTGATGGCATGACGACAGCGATATGAAGGAGTGAAGAAGAGAAGAACGAAGTTCAAAATTGACATACGGAATTAGGGTTTCAGATGGCTGTAAAACAGACAAAATGAGCAGAGGACGAAGATGCGCAGTACAGTAGTCATATTAGTAGAAAGAAAACTATTAATTATGAGATGCCTATCCCAAAGATGTCGAAGAGAGTCTATCTATGCACTGTGCTAAGTGACCTGGAATCGGATATTGCTCTCTACAAGAAAAGCAGACAGGACAAGAGTGGTGCTGTCAATGCAAGACCACCAACGGTGAGTGTGACCGACAATACTGTCAACATTTGTGAGGGTTGCAGCAACTTCCAAGGAGGCATGAATAGCCACTCACCGGATGCTATAAGCGGTGTTTAGGTAGCTGGTCATAGTTTGCCTCAGTTCTCAGACGTGCCAACGTCGCTAAGCCCCTTCGGGTTAGCGCCCTGCTGACTTCGCAGCATACGGGCGGGAGGCAAGTCATAGTAGGCTCATCATCTGATGTCTCTAGGATACTGCTTTCATCAGCTACTCTCTGTCTTCGGGGGTAGACCGGTTTTTACACAATCTCCGGTTCACCTCAACGAAGTCATTGAACAGCTTGTATGGATGGCCTCGCTTTTTGGGGTCCAAACACTAGATCTTCAATAGCATGATGTGCAGAGAGACTATTGCCACTACATGTGAATCCCTCACATAATGTATTATTCTCTACTTTCAGTCAAATTCACCATGTAGAAGCAAGTTCGGTCATTCTACTTCTCGATGTACAACAAACTACGCAGAAAATTTTTACTACATCGGTCGCGATCCTAATCCAGAAAGATGTGCCCATATTGGACTCTGGCTCTGAAGCACTAATCGAGGAATTTTGACTCCACAGGGTCTAGAGAAATCGACAAAAAAGAAAGATAAGAAACATACCAGCAGGAGACTAAAATTCGGGCAGCAAGGTACGTATGGCTGATAAGCATCGAAAGGGATTGGAGCCAAATCTAGGAGCAATGTTCTCATCGTAATGGAAAACGCATGGAATGGAATCAGCTCACATCGCAGTAATGGTAGGATGGCAAGTAAATTTAAGGGTTAGAACGTGACAGCACATGAATCTTTCCATACTTTTCACCGTTTTCCAAGCTATTTGATTCTTTCCTCCACCATAGAACAGAAGTCATTCAATAGCTCTCTGTTCTCTTCTACCAACACATTCATCTCGTAGCCGATATATTGCTTCAGCATACTTCTCATTGACTCGACTTCATCAACTGGCTCAGACGTTTGATTATATACGAATCGAGCCAAAGCGACAATATTCTCTACACATTCTGGTCACAGAGTGAAAATTGCAAGCGTTTGATGCAGACTCTTCAAGGCAAGCCTCTTCAGCGACTGAATATCAAACTTTTCGACGAAGACTTCGAAGTCAAACTCACTAGTTCATTAGAGTTGTGCTTGCTGAATTGAGATGATTACTCACTTCATGACATCGTCAATCATTGTGATTCTGCTGCAATTGCCGGTACTTTAGTTGAGAAATGAGAGGAATGATTGCTGAAAAAGATATTACGTATGTGTTCGTCAGATCAATACAGCTTGCTTCTTTCTTACGATCAGAAACACATGATCTGAGAGCTTGACACTCGTACGTACGAGATAAGAACGTAATTCACACCGATCACACTTTCAAAAGAAGACAGCGAGCCTCATAGCAGACTTAGAAATTGAAATGTTCGAATATCACAATGATAAACGCAGTGTCAAGAGCTGAACGTCAAGAGAAGAAGTTGAAATGCTATTGAAGACTTTGTCTTTCAAGCCTAGTCAATCATTCTTCTTTAACGCTCTTCAAACCGTCTTTCTTTCAGGTCAAACATCAAAAGCTGTGTTCACTGAAACGCCTTGTGCTACTCTCATCTGTATACACAGTCAACCTTTCTTTCGTCTTTCTCTTTCTTCTTCACACGATCGATGCAGTGCATGCGAACTTCTTGACGTGATCATTTGTTATTTAAGCTCGCTCTTTACTTAACACTGTTTTCGGCGAGTCGTGCATACAATATTGTGACGAAACGCATGGCAACAAAAGAAGCATTCGTAACATTCGACGTAGCAATCTAATGACCCATCAACGATTCATCAATGAGCAACCTTGTTCTTCTAGACGCAACGGAGCGATACACAGCTTCTTCGAGAAGTCGCAGTCGTGATCGAGAAGAGATTGATTGAAAATCTATTGACTTGAATATGCTTCAGATTTTCTCGCATTCTTCTCTGCTCACACTGACGAGGATGAACTTTCATGAGTAGGCATATCTACGTCCCAAAGCCTTCAAAGAAGCGAGACGATTCTATTTTCAAAAGCAAGATCATTGCTCGTGCCGTCTTCAGTCATCTACATACAAGCAAGAATTCAATTTCTGCGACGTTCAGTCGATCTTTCAGCGTATGTCTCTCTTTCATTCCAATCTCACCTTGAATCATTACGTCATCGTCGTTCTTTCTCACTTTTCCGCTTTCATGTGCAAGAACCTGTGCTGAGAATCAAGTCATCTAATCTTTCGAGACTGACTTCTCTAAAGATGAGACTCAGAGACTCGATCGAAAGGAACGAGAACGCTCACTCAAATGAAAGAGGCAAATCAAAGGCGAAAACCACGAGAAGTTTGTTCAGCACTAGTCTTCGAGACCTGACGTAAGAGAATATAGACGTGAGCATAGACGTCGTGCGTCATGTATTCAAGATTCTGTGCTTTATGCAGACTTACCAGAAAGAGATCGATAATGTCGAGAGAGTATATGGTAGACCAGTTGTGCAAGGCTAGTGGTATTTTCGAATACTCGCTCTTATCTTTCGAGAGCGCTGTTTCCGCCTGCTTAAGGGCATACGCTATCCAGAACTTCATATCATCGAAGACGGTCTCTATCATACAGCGACGATATTTCGCTGAACCTACGACAGCAGTGGAGCACCCGGCTGGACTACAAACCATGGATTTCATCCTCAACGCGATCTCAGAAATCCAGCCCGCAAATCCGAGTCAAGAATTATCCTGGCAGTTGACTACGATTGATAAACTCGATCGTCTTGATCCACATGGTCATTCCGGAACATCCAACATATCTACTAAACCTGATGAGCTCGACATTGTGCAGGCTATTCTGGGCAAACTTCGATACTTTCAGAACCCGAGCGAGCATCGATTACGTGCCAAGCTGACAGCTATTGCTAATCTGGCCATCATGATCTGGAGTGCCCTTCGGAGGGACAGTTGTCGAGTCCACTTGGACTACGAACCCTCGACTGATGACCGGCAGAGATGGGATTTTTTTCATTACCAGCCCGCGAACAGCCCGGATGCCGTTAACTCGCCCAGCGAAACCTTCACGGCTAAACTGCCCTCGAAATCATTTGTGCTATTCCCTCGAATCACAGGCTTCTTTGACTCTATTGCTGCCAGACATCAGATCCTGCACACGGGTCTGGCTCTTTCCCATGATTCTCCAGCCTTCCAAGAAGGTCTTCAAGAAATTGAGCATATAAACCATATGACCAAGGAATTTGAACGTGGTCTGCGCAAAAGAGCCGGCACTCAATCTTTACCAACAATGGATAATCGTCAGGGACAGTGGCCTGCTCCGCATAGTGGCTTTAATTGAGGAAGTGATTCTTGGTCTCGGTAAGTTTTCGTGTTATGGGAAAGGGACAAACGGGACTGCAGTACATTTTTTGGTTGCGCGTTCCCTCCATTATATATTTTACTTAATATAGTTTATTCCGAGCTCTTTCTACATCTCGTCTCCAAAAGATATGGCGCTTGTAAGCACGGTGATGACGTCTTTTGCACAAGCCGTCAGACAACACCATACCTATCTAAGACATGTAGGCAGTGAGGGGTCTCGTATGCATTGGATGGCAGCGTCGAAGAAGGCCGGCAAATGCTTGGTATAATGTATCTTGTTCTTATTAAAGCGCGATGGCGCAACCTCTTATGTTCTCATACTATTTATGCCATGGCTGCTGAGACCTTAGTGTGATAATATTTCAACGAATTCATGACGGGAAGGAAGTTCTTGGCTGTCAGTCACATGAACATCAGGGTTTTAAATAGCAACAGTTTGCTTTTATGAACAACCTGACGTGTCAAAGACCCGATCTTTATCACCTGACTAAGCTAAGGAAGTCCTCTGCGCGCAGAAAATATCCATCACGTAACCTGGCATCTTTTACCTGAGAGGTCCAGGTCAACGTCCCCTTGACTACAACAGAATAGGTCAGATACCGAAAGATCCATGGCTGGTACGTGATGCAGTCTGAATTATTTTCAAGCCAACTCGTATGTAGGCATTCAGTGAGATCGTGAAAATTCTCTCCCGATGTTCGAAATCTAAGCCAGGAGAGAACTATATCACGCTCCTCAGCGGCCCAGAAATCAGGATAAATGACTTATTGTCACCACCGCGTTTTAGTAAGGATGTCATTAGGTTCAGAGAATAAAAGTGTAAGATTATATCGAAGTTTCTAGAGTGTAAGGTCTCTATAACTTGGTTAAGTACGAGCTAGCTAAGAATCTTCTTGCCATCCTCTAAATCCTTGTTCTCTTTTTTAAGCTGCATACGCCTTCGCTTCAGGGTCAAGTCCTCTCCAGCCACTTCTTCCAGCTGTCTGGGTGTCATCCCAGCCACGAAAGCTGGGGAAAACAATTTCAACGGCGTACTCGGTCCAGTAGTCAAGTAGTAATCAGCCGCTTGCATGCGAAGGGAGTCGACGAATCGTTTGCGGGCAACTTTGTAATATGAGTGTAAGATATCGTGGAGATCTTGTATGGCGTGATCAGCGTTGCTCATTGAATGGTTTTGTACGATGTCATCGAGCCTGACCACTTCTCCATACTGACCATCGGAAAAACTTTTGCTTTCCATCCTGGCGTGCATCCGTCGTTGACGACTATCATTCCCCGTAAGCTGGTTATCCTTCCTGACGTAATGGTGCTTTCCTTACCACTTTTCTAGATTGTCGTTGAAGTAGTGATTGAGCGTCGCCGGAGTTCCCTCGAGCTCTATCTCCAAAAGAAAATTGACGTGGGATATGGCCGACTTGTACTTTTCCACCAAGTGATCCGTGAGCAGAGACATTACTCCAATTCGAACTCGTTCGACGGGACAGACCGCACGCAGGAGATCAATGACGAAAACGTGAGCCATCGTCACGATGTCAGCAATGTATCCTAATGCCAGGCTCTTCCACTTCATCGACTGGCGCTTCATGGTCACCGCCAGGAGCGAGGAGTTGAGAGTTCCCAGTTCAAAGCCCCGCGCGCCGCGATAAACCTCTTTCAGCCAAACATGAATGCTTCCGCCCTGTGGTTCGGATAACGTTTTGGGCACATGCACCAGACCTTCAAGCTCTGAATGATCTTGAACCTGCCGGACCTCAATTGTTCCTTCAGGTTCATGATTGTCAGGATTTATGGCGCTGATGTTCATGGCTTCAAGACTTTCATCGAGGAAGTCTCGATGTTGTTCATGAGAACCGTTCTCTCTATCGCTGGACTCGAAATGAAATGTATGCCCCTTTGTTGCTATGACTTCTGACATGAGATCGCTGCGATTGACTACAGCGGTTGCGAGTCGAAGCTTTGGGTTATTGTCAAACACGTCGGTGCGTCCGTAGTTGGACAATAACGCTTCTGTGGATAGCTTCTGAAATTCCATAGCAATCTCCGTTAAATATCGACTCTGTTCCGCAGATGTTTGACGCTCCACCCCGAGAGCCTGCAAATTCTGCTGGCATAAATTTAATTTCTTGGTGATCTCGGATTTCACCTGTACAGTGTATATGATTATCCGATTTCATCAAATTGATCGACGACCTTACCTTTGGGAACTCGCGGCGAATATGATCGGCGAGAATCTCTTGCAGGCGGTCCCTGAACGAGTCAATGCCCACTCTTTCTTTATCCAAGCTGTTCCATGGCGATTCCTCTGCGAAGAAGCTTCTTTCTGTGGCATGAGGGTCAGCGACGGGGTTGTCAAGCTCTGCTTGACCGGGGTTGCGGAGGATATGCCAGCCGAGTTTGAGCTGGTGCTTTCTCCCTTCAACTAAATCCATTACGTTCTTTTCCGCGCCTTTATCCACTAAGTCCGGCTTTGTCAAGACTCCCAACGTTCTCATCCCATCCGGATCAACTTCTTCCGCCTTCTCAAGTATCTCTTGGGTTGCGATATCGACGTTCGCCGGCACAACGGTTAGCATCACAGAACGGGGGTTCTTCATGTAGTTGTGAACCATGCGCTCAACCATTTCCATGTCTGATTTGGTCGTCACCCCAGAAGTGGTTCTCTTAAAGATACCAGGGACATCGATCACGCTCAAATGGTCTTCCTTAGGGCCAGAGATCTCGAGACGTAGGACATCGTTGGAAAATGTGCGTTTCGACCCGGACTCGTCCGGCACAAGGCCCATCACGGTATTGACCTGATCCTGTTACTATCGCAACGAAATCGTGAAAAATAAACGTACTTGGGTCATTATGCTGGCAAATGAGCCAGCATCTAATGATCGAAGACCGCTCACGGTCCAAGCGCGACAGACTGTTTTGTGTTCCTCACTCGCATCTTGCGCCGGGATCACGGACACCGTCACATGTGTCTCCTGGGCCCGGCGGAATGTGATCTGTGTCGCGAACCTTGTGCAAAGACCGCTCTCTCGAGGGAATGGAAGTTTTGTTAAAGCCTCCAGAACAGAGCTTTTGCCACTTGACTGGTCGCCAACGACAACTAGCTGCGGAAGGTCGACATGCTCTCCAACGTTGCATGCAAAAAGCCTGTCAATCTTTTCGAGAAGATCTGGACTCGCGAGCCCAAAATGCGAGCCATCGCCTTCCATGATTGCGGGACTGGCTTCTGATACTAAGTGGATCGCTGGATAGATCTCATGTATAGATTGAGGATGGTTTCGGGATCGACACAATATATGTATGTCCACAGCTCAGAGGTGGGGACAGATAATAATGAGTCAAGCGTACATGACTGGAGATCTCGAACGAATCTTTAGGTATTCTGAATTGTGGGTTTCTATATACGAGACGCATTGCGGGCACCTTGCCTTGTCATTGGATAGGCACTTTGTGCCCGATCATTTGTCGATCATAAACGCTTTTGTTAGACTCGGTGAGGACAGCGGACATCTTTTCGACGATATGCATAATCAAACGCGACGCTTTACTGGACTCGTTCGGCTGTTTATTCATGACTGCGTTGTGATGCTTCGAGATGAAAAGAGACAACGCAAGAATCCGACGCCTCGAATCGTATCGATCGATCCCCGTTTCTCGCCTGATCTTTAATTTTGAGAAGAGAGATTCTGTCATCGCACCCTCATTCTGTCAACGTAGTGACAAATTTGAGAGCTGTACTGTTCAACAAAACACGTCGAAGAAGGCAAGCCACGCAACAAGGGTGCCCAAGTGCTCATGTAGACCACCATGAATAGAGATCAGCGCTGATCCACAACGTCGCTTTCTTCGTGATAGGTCCACTCTGTGATATGATAGTGCGATCCTGGGCTACACGGCATCGGCGCAAATGCTCATTTTTCGAACCGCTTGCTCAACCATGTCCGATCTTTCATAGCATTGAGAGCCCTGCCTCATCACTTCAAGCCTGCAAGGTCAAAGATACAGCCAAGATTAAATTTATTATTAAGAGATCCTACCTTGTTTTTCCCTTATTTCTGGCTTCGTTATCTGAGACGTAGATTGAATCATCTGCCTTCCTACCTCACTGCGAGCATTGACGTTAATCCAATGTTGCCCACCAGATAACAACATGTCTTCATCACTAGGGATTGTCAGATCCTCACCTATATTCGACCCAAATGTATTGCAAGACCTTATTTCAGGTCAGGATGAATATGATCCTGAATCTGATCCATTCCTTGGGCATCACTTGGCTCTTTTGAGATCGTCAGAGAATATCAGCCACGACACTTTCGACCTTGAAGAGATCCGCACAACGCCGCTTTTCTCAATGTCTGTAAAACACCAGATCACAAAACGAGTACTCGGCCAGGTCGATCCCTTCCCACAATATGGTTTGCTCGCCGGGCGAATAGACTTTTCCTCCGAACAGACCTCTGGCTTGGCAAAACGCAATGGAGAGTCTGTCTGTCGAGCCGTGCAAGATCCTCGCATATTCCTGAATGTTGGGGTGCCATGGTCAGTGTTTATCTGTGGGTCCCAAGGAAGTGGCAAAAGTCATTCTTTGTCGTGCATGTTGGAGAATTGTTTAATTCCAAATGTGTGTGCGACGCAACTTCCAAATCCACTCACAGGACTTGTGTTTCACTATGATTCGTTCACGTCGGCTGTCGGCGGTCATGCTTGTGAATCAGCCCACCTTTGCTCGTCCGGAATAGAAGTGACTGAAGTACTGCAGCTGCATGAGCGGAAGGGGGGAAGCTCTGGCTGCGTTACTGCTGTCTGAAAAGGCGGTCTAATGCAGGTCACTTGAATCCGCGCCCCATCTGACCGCATGAGTCACAATGCCGGGGGCACCACATTTCAGATTTGTAGAACGGTCTCTTACTGGCCAGCTGAAAAGGATTATCAGTACAAAAACGGTGTGACCAAGTTATGTTGTCTTTGCTCCGATAAGGAGTTGCTGCCTATTGCGTTGCATAAAAAAGGCCTCTTCTCACCCGCAAGATAAAGAAAACTCACACCTCTTTATCACATTTAATGTCTACAACATCTGCAAACTTACAGAACCCCTTTCAATAAAGCCGAGCAAAAATTCCACGTTGCTGACTGCCAGCCTCGACGTGAGCATCCCCATACTGTTTGCTATCCCTACTGCTTGCTGACATGTGAAAAGGGATGTGTAAGGAAACGGAAAGCCTCGTGATCTATTCATGTGGACACTCCAAGATGCAGAAAACCAATGAGGGTTGTGAGCAACCCGGGTCAGCCGAGTGTAAAGCTCAAAAAGCCCGCAACCCTATCTCTATGGGCTCCAATAGAGTAAAGCAGAAGTGTTCGCCAAGTTGCAAGTGAAGCTTGGGTGAAGGTAGAAGCTTCCAGTTCCTCATGCTGTGAGCTTAGCTAAGTGCTATTAGCGTTCAGACATGGACTTCTGTACCGGTGCTTGATATACGTTGATGGGGATCTTCTTTGAGATTCGTGCTTCTACCCTGGTACTTGTCGTGTACTTAAGAGAGGACTCATGGTTCGTCTATGGGACCTTCTCATAAAGAGCTGAGCCTACTTTGCGACACTTGTTGGGAGATAGAAGTACATAGAAATAATGACTTCCTATGTCTCTTCATTCAGCTGGATAATCTCACTTGAGGCCTCACTGCATTTATCTTCACAAACAGTCAGAGCATCTACTCAATTCTTTGTCCGTCTAAAGCTCAAGTTGACGGTCGAGTTCCACCAGACGTCTATGAGCTTCCTCGGCAGATCTTATCTTCTGGTCCCAGCAGTCCTTAATTATATCGCCACCAATGATTTCAGATGTATCTGGAAATTTACCCTCGAGTGCGAGAAGCTTAAAGGTGTGGGCATAATCCAACCGTTCCTTAGCCGTCTTGAGGATCGAAGGTCCATGAGGAAGGTGCCCGACCAGAATGGTGTACATGCTTGAGCCTAGCCCGAATATCTCTGTGTCTGAGGTGACGTCGAGAGAGTCAATGCGAGGATCGAAGAAGCCAAAGTCAGGAAGGCCTTCTCCATCATAGTCGTCATTCTTCGAGCCACCAAAGTCACACAAGGAGAGATCCAACTCGGCGTTGAGGAGCATGTTATCGGGCCGTAGGTCGCAATGAAAGACCCGCCGCGCATGACAGTAGGCGAGAGCTGCCGAAGCCTCTACGCACCACTTGAGTCGTAGCCGAAGGTTTATGGATTCTCCCTGGGCATCCAAGTACCGCTGCATATCACCGTTGACTGCCTCGGTAAAAAGAAGGTCTTTGGCTGGCTCTGATGGATCCAGCGGTCCAAGGTATCTAGCCCACTGGTGAGCAGTGAGGTACTAAAAGTACAACAAGTGGCAATGCTTACTGCACGATCCTTGGATGTTCATCCAGAGCTTTGAGAATGCCCACTTCCGTACGAAACTTGTGCATATGTGACTGGTCTTGTGGCTCTCCCCTTGGGGACTTCATCACGACGCCAGTACGCGTTGGATGTCGCCAAATATTCGCAGTAGATCCATTTTGAAGAAGCTCTTTTGCACCCGAGGGTACGTATTGGGTTATCGTATTAATCATCGAACAGCGTACAGGGTAAGCAGATGGATTGTGACCCGTAGTGAGCTGCCAGCTTTTATGTGGTAGGGGTCAAGCCGCCCCGAGCCGTGAGCCGGTCGAAAATTACTCTTTCGCGATCGACAAGGCTATTTACTGTGCCGTCACTAGCGCCTTGGCATTGCTGGCTGGAAGACCGTCGTATCTACGATCCTAGGACGTTTCAGTCATACATGGTTGCTCAGTCTCCCAAGCTAGGTTCGAAGCTAGGCTCTTTCAAGCGCAGGATTTCTTCGATCCCACGCTATCCTAGCCAAGTCAGGGTCAGTTTGGGATTCCTGACTCCTAAAGAAAGGGAACCACTACCCGTACACCCCCCTAGCCTACATGTACACCCCCCCCCCCCCCTCGAGAACCTGATATTTCCATTGCGCACCACTCAGTTACACACCAAATTTAGTAGGCAATTCAAGGGCCCACATATGATCCTTAGCAACCTCTTCATCATGAATTGTAACGTGCAAACAGTCAATTTTACATCGTTTTAAAGAGCTCAATTACACTGTTTCAGCATCTTCCTCGCTACATATGAAACGCTGCAAACAGGCCTGCATTCGTTTGAATAGCGGGGGGGGGGGGGTGACAGCACGTTCACCTCGCTGTCCGCCCCGACCTCGACCTCGACCCCGTCTACTGTTATGGCTAGCCTTCGCAAAACTGGATGAGCTGAAGAGAGTGTAGGAGTATGATTGTGACCCCCGTTTCGTATGACTTCCAAGATACCAGCCACCCTCCTTGTTTCGTTTGCCGACGGCGCTGAAAGGACACTCCATGAGCCGTGTGCCACTGTGGAGACGTCTTCCAAAACCCGCTGAGTTTAGGCTTGCTTTTCCCCCACGGTCGCACCGTAGATACACGAGCCGATCAACATCTTTCTTGGACTTCTTGGAGCGTGCAGTGACGACAGCATAGCCCTCTGGCCCAGCGTGTTTATTGATCCCTTGAATCAGGAGTTTCGCATCGCCATAGATCTCCCCCGAAATGGGAGGTGGAGCCAAAGACATGGGGCCGGCGGGGCGGCACTGACGGGGGGCCCGCCGGTGAGGTTGACCATGGCGCGGGTGGTCATGGATGGCGTTGATGGGTGTCAGAAGAAAGGTTTACAACGAGTCTGATGTGTGGATTTACTAGGATAAATTAACCGAGTTTAGGACCGTGGAGAAGGTGGTGAAGTGGTTGCTAAGGATCATATGTGGGCCCTTGAATTGCCTACTAAATTTGGTGTGTAACTGAGTGATGCGCAATGGAAATATCAGGTTCTCGAGGGGGGGGTGTACATGTAGGCTAGGGGGGTATACAGGGGGACTGATTGGTCAGCACAGCAAAATTAATCCCTGACTGTGACTTCAGCGTTAACAATTATTACCCCGGATATACAGTAAGTGGCGCTCATTTCTGTCCAACTTCTGCTACTCATAGTAACACCAGCTGAAATGGCGAGTAGTCATTTGATCTCCTTGAATTGTCCGGTCCCTCATTGTACAAGACAGTTCAAGACCGAACGAGCTAAGGACTGCCTACGTGTCCACTTACAGTACTCAAAGGATGAAGATCACAAGGACATCTAGGTCGCGAGGTACCTGATCACCAAAGGACGAGTGCCACCGTTCATACTTGTCCCATCTGCCGTAAAGCTTTTGAGAAGAAGTCAAGGTTGAAAAGGCATTACGAGAGCATTCGTTAGTATTCACTCGAATTGAGACTGCGAGTTGTTAATGTTTGAAACGTTAAGATCGCTATTCGAAGTCCTGAACAACTAGGCAAATATTCAAGTGGGACTTCCATCACGTGACCTTTTAGGACATTACCTCGGCTTTACTGGTCTAAGAGTAGTCGAAGGTGCACGTGACAAAATCCCGGCGCTAATACTAAGCGTGCAAAAGGAGCTTTGATTGGCATAGGGAGCCCTTATCCATGCAAGCGCTTTGCTTCGGTCTCAAAACGTCACTGGACAGACTTTGCGGAGGGTCCCCGGAGCGCACATTCACACCGCACATTTGCGGGGTACTTAATTTACATAGCGGACCCCACCAAAAGCGGGGTATATGATGATTGACCTTCGCTGTTCATATTTGCCTGCCGAAACATAGTAGCAAATTAATTCCATACCCAAACCTCTTCCTACCTTTCACCCTCAACAACCTTCATACCTATCAACCTAACTACCCATCTATCTACCTACCTCACTGCCGTCATGCCTCCATGGCTACCTCATCCTCGCCTGGACAAGACCCTTGTTCCCGTCATCCAGAAGGTTATAGATCAAACTCCACCAGAACATCTGATGACTTCGGAATCAGGCGAGCAATTTGACGAAGTTTCAAACGGATGTTACTATGACCCATGATCGCATTTAGGAGCGAGCTTCAGGCTTACCAGTGGAACTATCAAAGCCTTCACCCACTAAAAAGGAAGCCTGGCAACAGCTTCAGCAGAAGAAAGAACGTGACAAGGCTAACAAGCGAGCTTTGACTGCTGCAGAAGTGGCTGAACTGGAGGCGCAAAAAAGGGAGCAATTTACTGATATCGTTGAGTTCAATGCGTCATTCCTCTCAACAGCTCCAGCGACCTTTCAAACTTCTTCTTTATCTTCTTCTTCTACAAGTTCAACCTTCATCGCTTCGACTTCGGCTTCAGGATCATTCAAAAAGACAAGAGGAAGATCAAGAGAAAGCAAGAACAGTGTTCCTGACCCTGTTTCATCTGACCTCGCTTCGTCGTCGTCTTCAGCTCCGGTGACAACAAGGTCAGGACGAGCCATAAAAGAAAAGACTAAATGGGAGCCGACCTCAGCAATACGTCGACCTCGTGGCCCCACATTGGACGCTGCTCCGCAGCCTACTAGAAAGAGATCTAAAAATAACCTGATTAGTGCTGAAGAGGTGGAGGAAAGGGAGTCACAACAGCGAAGGGTTATAAATACAGCTTTTATAGTCGATTAAATTGATGGCAGCGAGGTTCAATCATCATATACCCCGCTTTTGGTAGGGTTCGGTATGTAAATTAAGTACCCCGCAGTAAGTGTGCGCTGGCCAAATGTGCGGTGTGAATGTGCGCTCCGGGGACCTCCCGCAGACTTTGTGATGAAAACATTGCAGATGCCAACGAGCAATATGCAAGCTTGTTAACCACCAACAAGAGTGTGAAGATCGTTACCAAGGGGAGATGCAACAAATTGTCAATCGTTGATGGGCAGCCATGGTTACCTTGATGCAGCAGCCCGGTAGATGAGGGAGGAAATATGACTCATCCTCGTACATTAAGGCGTTGGGGCCAAAAGCACACCTGCACAAGCAGCCTAACAGCTGCCAAAAGTCGTATTACAAGCAACTCAGAAGCCTTCCTGAATAATGAACCTTGCAAGGATAGAACCTCCACCCTTGAAAGCTAATGCTTGACTCTGATTTCCCATCCATATTTTCCCCCTACCCAGCAGTTCTGATATACTTTAACAATCCCCCTCCATCATTTTGATCATATCATCATTGCCGTTGTTCGTCTCGTACTCGTTATCTGTATCATAATAGCTATACAACTCTGGCACCCAATGCGCGCCCGGACGCTGTTGTCTGTGCTCTGCCATCTCTTCCCTGTGCCGCTTACTAGCTTTGATATCTAATGTGCTCTCGCGACTGATGAAGGTGGTTTCCGGGATGAGATGTAAGCATAGGTATTCCGAGGGCTCAGTCCTGAAAAGAGCTCGTGCTGGTTGTTGTCGTTGTAGTGTAGAAGGATGAAAGACATAGATATCCCTCAACATTGTCCCATCGATCTCCCACACGTCATATGGTTGCTTGTTGTTGTCTTCCCAGCGTAGTGCCCAATTCTCCGCGTGTCTTCTATCATTGAATAGGGAACTGTAAGGACTGCGTACACCAGAGTTCCACTTGAGTTGATCTCTGATAGATTGCCAGAAACGGTCGACTTGAGTAGCTAATTGAAAGGTGGTGTTTGTACCCGCAGCCTTGAAGCCCGTGCTGGGTACATATTCAGACCATGTGCCATTGAAATTGACGCGATAGAATTTTCGTGGGAGGGCTTCCGGTTCAACTCGAAAGTTGTCCATCATACCAGCGGTCACCACAAATAAGTAGGTGACTCGCTCGTCCTTTTACCTCTGACATGGACAGGAAAGGAGGGGAAGGTGCGTGTGGTGGTCTGAGCAATCACCTGATCCAGCTACTAGAAGCGGGGTAAAATATAGAATAGGTTGTTTTGGGCCCCAAATCACACGAATCGAACTCTAGTAACCAAGACTTCATCCCACGACACCACCACCACGGATAACCTCTCGAACTTTGAGAGATAACTGAAATTTTGCTACGCGATGTTTGGCGAGTAAGGTACCCACTTATACTGACGGTGTCTCTGACCCTCGGGTATGGAATCCTTTTCGCTGTCGCTCCAAATTGACTTGCGCATGCCGGAGCATTGTAACTGTATGTAATTAAACCAGTTGTTATATGGTAGGGAAGGGTTTGAAACTGACTGTTCGAGAGAAGGTACAAGTAACTTCCATACGTTTACACCTTTGACATGCAGGCTTTTCGATTTTCTCGCATTTCGCTCGTGCAGTTGCACATCCATCACATGCTCCAAGGTGGAAAGCGTTAAGGTCCAAGTTTAGATTCCCATGTCTTTTCTGCTGGTCACTAGTCTTTTCATGTTGAGAAGTAGAGTTTATACAGGTAGGCTTTTTGTTTCCGTCATTCTCTTCATTCCCAGGCGACGTGCTGGCCAGCGCTGGTTGAGCGATGAAGGTCTTTGAGGCGGTGGCGGAAAAGTCTTGCAAAATTTCTTTTGAAAACTGGCAATGCTGATTTCTTCCGCCGCGGGGAAAAGAGAGAGCGGAGTCATGCGGCATCTCAGCAGCAAAGCCCCAGCGTTGAGAATCTTCTCTGTCTGGAGGCTGCTGCAATGCCGAAGCTCCATCGATAGTGGTGTACCTGAGCTCTGTATTTCCAGAACCCATTGGTTCCCTTGGGTGGCACTTGGGTATTTGCCCAGCCAGTCCGTTAGGTAGTGGCAACCATGGTTCGGGTTGTGCCTCCTGAGCAAATCCGGAATACAACTCATCTAAATCTGTGAAACTCAAGTTTTGGTTCCACGAAGGGCTTAAGGTAGTCTGCGAGGTGAATTGTACGGTCCTTTCTTCTTCCACTTCGCGCATAGCGTCAACGCCTATGTCTTCAATTCCGCCAGGAAATAGAAGAACATTTGTCCATAAAGGCCCTATGTGCGACATGTCGAAACTTGAGTAGCTATTGGATATGAAGGCAGTCTGAATATTTCATGAGCGAATGAAGATCAAAGTCGTAGTCATGTGGAGGATGGTTGGAGATTTATTTACTGAACCCCTTTATCCTCTGTTATGGGCAGAAGAATTATCCTTTCCTTTATGGCATACTCTCACTATAGATAGAGTATTTTACGTGAGAAACGTCTTGTCTTGACAAAAAGGCTTCCAACGGCCTAGAACTACTATCCTACAGAGAAGACCGATTGCTTGAAGCGAACACATATTATTTATGATGGGACTATGCTACCTGCTAAAACAACTTCCAACTAGTTGGGTTGTCAGAACTTGCTCTGTTCCACTTCTCGTTACTTTCCCTCCCCCTTGCATTGAATTGATAAGACTAAAGACAATAATGGCTCAAGGAGAATACGTTATGTGCGATGAACGAGGGATTCACATGTAGTGGACTTCAATAGTCTCTCTGCGCGTCATGCTATTGAAGATCTAGTGTTTGGACCCCAAAAAGCGAGGCCATACAAACTGTCCAATGACTTCAATTGAGGTGAACCGGGGATTGTGTAAATTAACCGGTCTACCACCGGAGACGGAGAGTAGCTGATGAAAGCAGTATCCTAGAAACATCAGATAATGAGCCTACTATGACCAGCTAATCGAGCCTAAACACCGCTTATAGTAGGCTCTACATCATCCGGTGAGTGGCTTCTCATGCCTCCTTGGAAGTTGCTGCAACCCTCACAACGGCTATGTTGACAGTATTGTCGGTCACACTCATCGTTGGTGAATTATGTCGTGGTCTTACATTGACAGCACCATTCTTTCTTGACATAGTGGCTTCTGGCCTTGGCCGCTTGCTCCTGTCTGCTTTTCTTGTAGAGAGCAATATCCGATTCCAGATCGCCCGAAGTTGTAGGAGTTTGTATTGGGGGCTTGTCCGAGATTGCAGACGTAGCGAGAAAAGGCCAGCGTAGAATAATAGAAATACCTTCGATCTTTCTCAGTATCGTCTTTTGCCTTGAGCATCAATCGCCGACCATAAGAGATAAAGGAGATCGAACCCATGAATATCTCCATTCCAGGGGCGACGCGAGAGAACAGGAAACGCATTGATGAGATGATGGAAATTCGGTTTGGGGAGAGCAAGCGAGCGAACCCTATAATTACATATGTATTATACAATTAGTGAATCTATAGACCACCAAAACAAGATGTGAGAGCCGTCAAGATCCAAGACCCACAATTTGTCCAACTCGGTGGATCACGTTGTTCCTCAATATCCTCGGCAGGAGTACGAGGGCTTAAAGGCATGACGCAACGCCCTAGCGGAGGTACTCTTTGTGTGTGTCGCAAAAGCAAATATTTCTGCCATCGCCTTGTTCCGATTCATCTGGTGCTTCAAGAAATGAGGGATCAGAAACGGAAGTCCTCCACGTAGTGCAAACTCTTCCAAGTAAGCTGCATAACCATTTTCAGGGTCGCTGAGCTGGAAGAGGAATGATGATTCGATGTAATTGGCCGCTCGAAGACCTGAAACCAGAGCAAGCGAAGAATAGAAGTTCGACAGAGTGTATAGATGCTACCATGGTTCAGCGACTTAAAGGGAGAAGGTTAGATCAAGCTCACCTGCGCAAGTTCTCTAATACGAAGACCTAGGTTTCTATCAGCAATGATGCACTCTTTGACCCTTTCGCACAGATGGTTCCATCGTCGGTGCAAAAGTTGTAAGGTATAACCATTCTTCACGGTATCCTTCGGGGAGAGCTGGAGAAACTCGATGTAATCGTTGTCGTTGAGCAAATCGGCCAATTCGATGAGACTCATACTGGTGATAAGGTCGAAAAACTCCGTGTCCGTTTGAAAATCCTGCCTCCAATCGATCTCTCCTGGACGTTGATAAGCATGTTGATGGCGCACCGCTAGTATGTTCAGTAGTCGCAATGCTTCCCTGGTATTGCGCTCCTTGAACAGTTTCTGGACTGGCTTGATCAAGAAATCAAGAATTTTATAAAATTCGGAGAATGGAGTTGGAAGGCCAGGCTGGAGAGCGTAAGACAATGCTCGATGCGCGAATGGACTTTGCGTTTCTAGCTCCTGCCATCAAATTCAGCAAATTACATTTGTATAGATGTATTCGAGAAGACGACTGACCTTCTCGACTTGGATATACTTTGATCTCACGTGCGGGTATTCTCGCAAGTATCGGGATATTTGAATGCTTAGACGGACGTGCTGGGCGATGAATTCCAGCAACGATTTGACGTCATCACCGAGTGCTTGCTTGACCAAATCCTTAAAAGGAATCTTTGCAAATTGCGAGCAACTGTCCTTGTCAATGTTGAATGCAATTGTGCTTGCTATCTCATTCAAAGCTTCGTGCGGCGTCCATGACCATTCCCATCGAGATTCTGGAGGAGAGAAGGGTATTTCAAGTGACTTGAATATATATTGGATCTTTTGATCAACGCTCAATGCATCCACAAACTTCCGGCTGTACGTTCCACCTCCTATGTAGATGACGAAGGCGTTCAGAAAGGGTACCCATCGATTTCGCAACAATGAATAAAGAATATCTGTATCTTCGAATGGAAAGAAACCACAGAGAAGCTGGATATCATGATTGTCATAGCCGTGGAGGATGTGTTTTGCTACAGATTCCCATTTGGTTAAGTCAGCCCCTGGAGTTGATGGTGAATTGATCAAGGTCGTATCGGAGCCACAAGCAAGAGAGCGGTGCAATGACATAGCCATGTCAAAAGTCTAGGCCTAGCTGAGGTGTCCAGTCCTCTCCGGCGATTGAGTTCAAAACGAGGCAGGCGCAAGGCAACTCTGCATGAGAAGGCTCTGACTATATAGCTGGGTGAGAGGTTTGGGTGCCACCGCTCCCCTGGTCGACCAAGAACAGATCGACTCCATACTCTATGAGCCGACGCCTCCTTGATATCGTGTTGAGATTGATGGCCGGGAGGGCGGAAGACTTCCTTGATCGACTCGCTTCACTCGTTTGAAGGCTTGCAGAAGATATATATAACATGCACGAACAGGACATAGTAGCAGTTATCTCTCCTCCCTTATTCAGGAGTCCAAAGGGGTTTCGGCGTCAATACAGTTAGTGATCAACGCCCATGATCTTCGTGCTAGAGCGGCATATTCATGGTTTTCATCCGAGTTCCCAATGATTGTTTCCATAGATTTGTCCGCTGTGCAGTCGAAACGATCCCGCCTTACCGAGTGATCAGGGAATAACCAGGAGCCAATGAAAGTTATAAATCCGCGGATTTATAAAGACACTGCTCATTGGCTCCCGGAAGGTACCGGGGTTTGCCTG
>JAABUW010000897.1_pt1 | contig 54514 bp, 48 predicted proteins | sample 5560081 | NCBI WGS metagenome assembly JAABUW01 (sample SAMN10711882, study PRJNA513363) | rock metagenome | isolation source: Antarctica rocks | place: Antarctica: Victoria Land, Knobhead sud | reverse complement strand
GAAAACACCGGCTCCGCCATGACCCGCTTGCCCATCATCACTGCCCCCATCGCACCATGGAGATCAATGAATCACAGCCGCTCACCCCGTCCTAACGGTGGCTACAGCGCCTTTTTCAACAGCATCATAGCTATCGTGGGCCGGTGGTTCTCCGAGTTTTGGGGCAATCCCTGCGCCATCAGCATCGTCGATGATCTCGCCGCGCCTGACATGCTCTTACAATATTCGATGCGCGCACCGCGCCGCGGCCGCAAGAACGTGAAGGCGTTCATGACCGAATTTCGCGAGGCATTCCCCGATCTCGCGCTCAGGAGCACTGGGGACCTCATAGCAGACCGTGACTTCGTGATCATCCGTTGGGAGGGCGGCGGCACACACACGGGTCCTGCGTTCAATGATTTCCATATTGGGCCTCTTCCAGCGGCCTCTGGCCAGACGATATCCCTTGCCGGACACACCGCGATCCGCGTCGAGAACGGCAAAATCGCCGAAGAAGCGATCTGGACAACGAAGCGTAAGGCCCACATGCGTGTGCTTTCCGAAGCGAGCGGGGGTGACGGACTTTCGTTAGCCCCAATACCGTTCAGTTAGGCCGTTTTCCGGAGTGTCGGACACCCCTGATCAAGCCGTTTCCCCACCATCGCCGGACGCCTAACGGCGCTAACTGAACGGTATTGTCGTTAGCCCGGTCTATAAGGCAGCAGTGGGTTTCAGCGCTGATCAGCCCCGTAAGACGTTGAACCAGAAGGTCTGTCTGGGTCCCGCACCCGAGCTGTTCCACAACCCCGGCCGAGATAGCGACCTCGACCGTGACGGCACCGACCCTGGACCGCGAGAATGTGCCGGTGACCAAGGCTACAACTTTGGCCTCTGCGGAAGTGGTAGAGGCCACCGTCCCCAAAGGAGAACCGCAGTTCAGTCTGGACCTGGTTCAGGTGAGCGCGACCCGCAGGACGCACCAAACCAAGCTCATCCTGGAACGGGAGCGCGGTGTTGACCGGATTAGACTGCGCCGGTGCTGACCGGTCTTCAGGAATTAGTATAGTTGCGCGGCGGCGGAGATCAGGCCAACACCCCGATTGAGGTGACGCTCGGCGGCGAATACAATTCGGCACGGCGGTCGCTGCTCATCATCGAGCCGACGATATTACAAATGGTCGGGCTCCTGCAGCCGCACGAGTTTGAGCAGATTGCGGTCTGGGCGGTGGTCAGCGCCGAGCTGATCCAGGATTACTGGGACAGCTCGATCCTTTCTGCGCCCGAGGTTGCCGGACGGGTCAAACTGGTGACACCCTCGCCCTGGTAAGCCTTGCCAACAGTTCCCTGCTCGAGCAAGACGAAAGTTACCCAGTAAAGAAGCACGCACGGACACGAGCCAGGGCGAAACTCCGAACGTGGCTTGGCGCTGCCAAGTGATGTCATGAGGAACGGTGCTTTGTAGCACTCGGTTCAGCTTCATTCCATGTATGTCCAGCCCAATGGTTCGTAAGGCTAGGGTCTGCTATCTCCCGCCGATGATTGTTCGTCCCCGCCCCAGCGCATTCGGCCTGCTGTTCATCCTGCGTGGCTCCATCGTGCCCACGATCGCGCCTCGGGTGCTGGTCGTTCTCGTGTTGTCCGCCGTCGTGGCGGGGCTGCACCACGCCGCTCCGCAACACTTCCGTGAACTCACCCCGGCGCCGTTCACACTCCTCGGCCTCGCGCTGTCGATCTTTCTCGGGTTCCGTAACAACACCTGCTACGAGCGTTGGTGGGAGGGTCGCAGGCAATGGGGCCAACTCGTCGCCGAGACCCGCAGCCTCCTGCGCGAGTGCGTCACCGTGCTGCCGGACGACCCGGCTCTGCGGCGGCGGCTTGGTCACCGAGCCGCCGCATTCGCACACGCCCTGCGCAGCCAACTCCGCGGCGCTGATGAGTGCACGGCACGCGACTGGCTGCCCGACGGAGAGTGGGATCGGATCGCTCGGCACCGTAGCCGCCCCGATGCCATTCTGCTGGCGCAATCAAACGAGTTGGGGGTGCTGCTCCGGCACGGTGAGCTGTCGGACATGCTTTATCGGGTATTCTCCGACCACCTCGCGGCGATGACGGGCATTCAGACCGCGTGCGAGCGGTTGCGCTCCACGCCGATGCCGTTCACCTACACGCTGCTGCTGCACCGCACCGCTTGGTTGTTCTGCTTGCTTCTGCCGCTTGGGCTCGTGAGCACTCTGGGCATGGCCACGCCGGTGGCAACGACGATCCTGGCTTACGCTTTCTTCGGTCTGGATGCGCTTGGCGAGGAGCTGGAGGAGCCATTCGGCCTATCGCAGAACGCCCTCCCGCTTGACGCTCTCGTCCGGGCTATCGAGATCGTCACCCTTGAGGCTCTGGGTGAGGCGGAATTGCCGATCGCACTGGAGCCGCGAGGGTTCGTGCTGCATTAGGCCGAATATCCCTCTTCGAAACACGCAATCTCATGAGCCGCCACGATGATCGAGAGCATTCATAGTCGTGGGGGAGTGGTAATCAGGCTGCTGCTGGCATCGTTCGCGGCGCGGAAGCCCGGATAGCGATCGCGAAATGCATCCTCGAGCATGTCGTTCAGCACGGCGGTGCGCACGTCGAGAAAGGGCCGTACGGTGCCCTGTTCCAGCGCATCTGCTGCTTCTTGTTCATACGCTTGGCGATGATTTCGTTGACTGCGCTTTCCACGAACGCGGTCGAAATCGGCTCACCACGCCCACGCCGGGCAGCGTAGTGCACCAGCGCGTCCTCGTTGCGTCGGAGGTAGCCCAGCAGCCCGCTCGCGTGTTGCAAGGCGGCCGATGCCGGGCACCTCACGCACGGGCTTGCGCTCCGTCCAGCGGTACAGGGCCGCGAGCTTGGGTCGGCACCCTGTCCAGCGCCCATGCCACAAGCGCCACTTTGCACGTTGGAGGCTCGGCATGGTCACGCTTGCCGCCTTGCTCACCGAGGCCGGAGGCCCGCTCGCCCGCAAGGACTACGCGGCCCTCCGGACCCTCGCGGGCGTGGCGCCGGTGACGAAGCGCAGCGGCAAAAGCCTGCATCGTCGTCATGCGCCACGCCGTCCAGGCCCAGCTGCGCCAGACCGTGTTCCATGAGACGCGGATCGCCGTGCAGCATGACCCCGAAAGCCGCGGCCGCGACGGGGCGCTCAGGGCACGTGGCCACTCCTACGGTCGCGCCTTGCGCGGCGTCGCCGACCGGGTGCTCGGGGTCGCCGGCGTCCTGCTGCAGCGTCATACCCTGTTCGACCCCGCCCACGGCACGCCGGCTGGGCCGTAACAACGAGCATCCCTTGGTGACTGCCGCCGGCATCCCTTCGGCCCGACCTGCCCTTGGCAGAGCGCCGCGCGAGCACGGCGCTACGCTCGACGGGTTGGGACAGCGTGCTCCACCTCACGGCATTCTGGGGCTTTTCAACGGCTCATCGAGCGCTTGACCGCGGGTAGGAAGTCCACGCTAACAGGTGGACGAAAGATAGGTCGAGCACGGCGTTGATACGTCGGAGCAGGTGGTGGACCGGCATGTAGTCTGTCACGCGGACCTCGTATCAGAGCTGCTCCTGGTCCTCCATCTTGCCCATCGTCGCCGTGCCCCGCGTAGTTAGGACAGCTACGGAGTTATGTATGAACTCGCCACCAAACTGGGTTTGTAAACAACCTCGTACGTTTTCGCAGCTAAGGGCCTTCTGACCCGGGCTGGGTGCGGCGCCGCTTTTCGAGCCACGGTGGTGCAAGAAATCTGTTGCGGAGCTTTTGGTATAATGCATAAAATGCACAACTGCCGGTAAACTTGCAGGGTAATCGGGCATCGCGACGCACGCGGTCAGGATAGGGGAAGCGGCATGCACGTCATCACGGCGCTGCTCGCCACATTTGGACGGCTATCCACGACCGGGTGGTCCGGAAGCGGCGCAGGCTGTTGCCTGGCGTCCGCCGTTGGAATGTACCGGGGCAGGCAGGGACGGGGCGGCCCATGACCACGTTTTCTGGCTTGAACCTTGGCAGGATCAAGGCAGACCTCGGGCTGCGGCGGCTTGCCTGCGACGCGATCAAGCAGGCCATCACCGAGATGGACATTTACGGCCATGCCGGCGAGCTGTGGCTCGACGAGCGCCAGCTTTCCGAGACCCTGGGCGTCAGCCGCACCCCGATCCGCGAGGCCATGGGCTTCCTGGAGCAGGAAGGGTTCATACGCTCCGTGCCCCGCCGTGGCGCCTATGTCGTGCGCAAGAGCAAGCGCGAGATCGTCGAGATGATTACCGTCTGGGCAGCGGTGGAGAGCATGGCGGCGCGGCTGGCCGCCGAGCGCGCGAGCGACGAGGACCTGCGATCCCTGCGCGGGTTGGTCGCGGCCTTCAAGGGAGACCCCTCGACCCACCTCAGCGAATACTCGCAGGCCAACATGACGTTCCACCGCGCCATCATCCGGATGGGCGGCTGCGCCCTGATGACCGAGATGACGGATTCAATGTTCATCCACATGCGCGCGGTTCGGGCCGTGACGATGGGGCAGGACAACCGGGCCAGGCGGTCCGTGGCGGACCACACGTCGATCGTCGCGGCGCTCGAGCGCCGGGACGCGGACCTGGCCGAGCGCCTGGTGCGCGAGCACACGCTCGGCCTGGCCGCGCATGTGGAGAGGAACGGCGACGCCCTCGACGCCCTGGCCCCGCAGCCGGCACCCGGGAGGGCGTCCCCCACCCGTCCGCGCAGAATCGGTCCGGCCCGGGACCTGGCGGTGCACGGGGCGACTAATGGGGCGGAGGACGGGGCCGCCATGCCTGGTCCTGCGCAGGGCGTGCAGCCCGGCCCGGGCGTGTCTTAGCCGCAACCAGGTTCAGGGAAGGACGATCACCATGACGGCAGCAGCAGACCCTGACCGGCTTTCCGATGGGGGCGCATCCGCCCTTGTGGACCGATGCGGGCGGCAGGGTGGCGCAGCCCTGCGCGAGTACCTAATCCTGACGACGCCGGCGAATGTTGGGGCATGGCCATGCTTCTTAGCTCCTCTCGTGCCGTTGGCCGGCGGCCTCACGGGCGCAAAGATATCCGCACCATGGACGCCGGCTACGGCCACGCTGCGGTTTCGGCAGCCTGGTCGCGGCCACTGACACGCAACTACGAAACTTACCGGAGGGGATCAGAATGTCAGCATTAGCGCAAAGCATCGTTGCAGATACGACCGAAAGTGAGGCGACGCAGGCGCTGACCGACGGCTTCCACTTGGTGCTCGACGCGCTGAAGCTGAACGGCATTACCACGATCTACGGCGTGCCTGGCATTCCGATCACCGACCTCGGCCGCATGGCGCAGGCAGAGGGCATGCGCGTCATCTCATTCCGGCACGAGCAGAACGCCGGCAACGCCGCCGCTATCGCCGGCTACCTGACCAAGTCGCCGGGCATCTGCCTCACGGTGTCGGCGCCGGGCTTCCTGAATGGCTTGACCGCGCTGGCCAATGCCACGACCAACTGCTTCCCGATGATCCTCATCAGCGGCTCGTCCGAGCGGGAGATCGTGGACCTGCAGCAGGGCGACTATGAGGAGATGGACCAGCTCGCCATCGCCAAGCCGCTGTGCAAGGCGGCGTTCCGCGTGCTGCACGCCGTGGATATCGGCATCGGCGTGGCGCGCGCTATCCGCGCCGCCCTCTCCGGGCGTCCTGGCGGCGTTTACCTCGACTTGCCGGCTAAGCTATTCTCCCAGGTCATGGACGCCGAAGCCGGCGCCGCGTCGCTGGTGAAGGTGATCGACCCGGCGCCCGCCCAGCTTCCCGCCCCGTCTGCCATTCAGCGCGCGCTGGAGGTGCTCCAGGGCGCCAAGCGTCCCCTCATCATCCTTGGCAAGGGCGCCGCCTATGCGCAGGCCGACGACCAGGTACGCTCCTTGATCGAGACGAGCGGCATCCCTTACGTGCCGATGAGCATGGCCAAGGGGCTTTTGCCCGACACGCACCCGCTGTCAGCGGGCGCTGCACGCTCGACGGCACTGAAGGAGGCGGACGTTGTAATGCTGGTCGGCGCTCGCCTCAACTGGCTGCTGTCGCACGGGAAGGGCAAGACCTGGGGCGAGGCCGGGTCGCAGAGGTTCATCCAAATCGACATCGAGCCGCGGGAGATGGACAGCAACGTCGAGATCGCCGCCCCGCTGGTCGGCGACATCGGCTCCTGCGTATCCGCCCTGCTGCAGGGGATGGGCGCCGGCTGGAAGGCTCCCCCGGCGGAGTGGATCGAGAGGCTCAAAGCGCGCAAGGAAGCCAACATCGCGAAGATGGCGCCTAAGCTGATGAGCAATGCGACGCCGATGAACTTCCACACGGCGCTCGGCGCGCTGCGGACCGTCATCAAGGAGCGGCCGGACGCCATTCTTGTCAACGAAGGCGCCAACACGCTCGATCTCACGCGCGGCATCATCGACATGTATCAGCCGCGCAAGCGCCTGGATGTCGGCACCTGGGGCATCATGGGTATCGGCATGGGTTTCGCCATCGCGGCTGCGGTGGAAACCGGCAAGCCCGTGCTGGCAGTTGAAGGCGACAGCGCTTTCGGCTTCTCCGGCATGGAGGTCGAGACAATCTGCCGTTACAACCTGCCGGTCTGCATCGTCGTGTTCAACAACAACGGCATCTACCGCGGCACCGACGTGAACCCGACCGGCGGTGGGGACGTCGCAACGACCGTCTTCGTCGCCGGGTCCCGTTACGACAAGATGATGGAGGCCTTCGGCGGCGTCGGCGTTAACGCAGTGACGCCGGACGAGTTGAAGCGCGCCGTGGACGCGGCGATGGATTCCGGCAGGCCGACCCTCATCAACGCGGTGATCGACCCGGCGGCCGGCAGCGAAAGCGGCAACATCGGCAGCCTGAACCCGCAAAGCGTGCTGAAGAAGAAATAATTCGGCTCCATCGAGCCTGATCCGGAACAAGGGAAGACACACAATGAAAGCTCTTGAGGGCGTCAAGATACTCGACTTCACCCACGTGCAATCCGGCCCGACCTGCACGCAGTTGCTGGCTTGGTTCGGTGCGGACGTGATCAAGGTGGAGCGCCCTGGCGAGGGCGACATCACCCGCGGCCAGCTTCGCGACATCCCGGATGTGGACAGCCTGTATTTCACCATGCTGAACCACAACAAGCGGTCGATCACCGTGGACAGCAAGCACTCGCAGGGCAAGGAGGTCATTGAGGGGCTGATCCGAACCTGCGACGTGCTGGTGGAGAACTTTGCACCCGGCGCGCTGGACCGCATGGGTTTTACCTGGGAGCGCATCCAAGAGCTGAACCCGCGCATGGTGATGGCTTCGGTCAAGGGCTTCGGTCCCGGCCCGTACGAGGATTGTAAGGTGTACGAGAATGTGGCGCAATGCGCTGGCGGTTCCGCGTCCACCACGGGGTTCGACGACGGCCCGCCGCTGGTGACGGGTGCGCAGATCGGCGACAGCGGGACCGGGCTGCACTTGGCGCTGGGCATCGTCGCCGCCTTGTATCAGCGCAACACGACCGGGCGGGGCCAAAAGGTGCTGGCGGCGATGCAGGACGGCGTGCTGAACCTGTGCCGGGTCAAGCTACGCGATCAGCAGCGCCTGGCGCACGGGCCGCTGAGGGAGTTCCCGCAATTTCCGGACGGCGAGTTCGGCGATGCCGTGCCGCGGGCCGGCAACGCTTCCGGCGGCGGCCAGCCCGGCTGGATCCTGAAGTGCAAAGGCTGGGAAACCGATCCCAACGCCTACATCTACTTCATCACCCAGGCCCCGGTGTGGAAATCCATCTGCGAGGTGATCGGCGAACCCGGCTGGATTACCCACCCCGACTACGCCAAGCCCGCGGCCCGGCTGCCGCGCCTCAAGTCCATTTTCGCCCGCATCGAGGAATGGACGATGACGAAGACGAAGTTCGAGGCGATGGAGGAGCTGAACAAGCGCGACGTCCCCTGCGGCCCCATCCTTTCAATGAAGGAGATCGCCGAGGACCAGTCGCTGCGCGCGACCGGCACGGTGGTCGAGGTGGACCATCCGACGCGGGGCAAGTACCTGACCGTTGGCAACCCGATCAAGATGTCCGACAGCAAGACCGAGGTGACGCGGTCCCCGTTGCTGGGCGAGCACACCGACGAGATCCTTCGGGACGTGCTGCACTTCGATGCCGACCGCATCGCCGCCATGCACAAGTCAGGCGCCCTGAGCGTCCGGCCCCGCATCGCGGCCGAGTAACCGACGGGGCCGGCCAGGCGCCGGCCCATCCAGATGCACCAAAAAAAGACCTCCGGAGGACACGATGCTAGACACGACCCAGACCGCCAAGGACACCGTCCGCAAGATCCTGGACACCATCAAGGCCGACGGCCGCGACAGCCTAACTGCGCCGGAAGGCAAGCTGGTCTGCGATGCCTACGGGATTACGGTCCCCCAGGAAGGGGTGGCTTCGTCGGCCGACGAGGCCGTCCAGATGGCGTCGAGCATGGGCACGGTCGTTCTGAAGATCGTTTCGCCGGACATCCTGCACAAGACCGAAGCTGGCGGCGTCCTCGTCGGCCTGAAGACCGCCGAGGAGGTGCGCCGCGGCTATGACACCATCCTCAGCAATGTTCGGGCCTATAAAGCCGATGCGAAAATCATAGGCCTCCAGGTGCAGCAGATGCTGCAGGGCGGCCAGGAGGTCATTATCGGCGCCGTGACCGACGACAGCTTTGGCAAGCTGGTCGCATTCGGCCTGGGCGGCGTGCTGGTCGAAGTGCTCAAGGACATCACCTTCCGCCTAGCCCCAGCCACCCACGAGGACGCGCTGTCCATGCTGGACGGCGTGCAGGCGGCCGAGATGCTAAAAGGCGTCCGCGGCAGCGAGCCGGTCAACCGCGAGGCGCTGTCCAACCTGATCGTCCGCGTGTCCGAGCTGGTCAGCGACTTCCCGGAGATTTCCGAGATGGATCTGAACCCGGTGTTCGCGACGGCGAAGGGGGCCATCGCCGCCGACGTCCGCATTGTGGTCGATTTCAGTCCCAAAGCCCCGCGCCACCGCCCGGCGCACGACGACATCGTCACGGCGATGAACCGCATTATGCGCCCGGACTCCGTGGCAGTGATCGGCGCCTCCGCCGAGGCCGGCAAAATCGGCAACTCTGTGATGAAGAACCTTATCACCGGCGGCTATCAGGGCAAGATCTACCCGATCCACCCCAAGGCCGACGAGATCATGGGCCACAAGGCCTATAAGTCGGTGAAGGACGTGCCCGGTGATATCGACACCGCCGTGTTCACCATCCCGGCCAAGTTCGTCGCCGCCGCGCTGATCGAATGCGGTGAGAAGAAGATTTCCGGCGCCGTCCTGATCCCCTCGGGCTTCGCCGAGACTGGGAACGAGGAAGGGCAGCTCGAATTGCAGGAGATCGGGCGCAAGTATAACATCCGCCTGATGGGGCCGAATATCTACGGCTTCTACTACACCCCGAAAAACCTTTGCGCGACGTTCTGCACCGCCTATGACGTGCGCGGCCACGCCGCCTTGTCGTCGCAGTCCGGCGGCATCGGTATGGCGATCATCGGCTTCAGCCGCTCCGCCAAGATGGGCGTTTCGGCCATCGTCGGCCTGGGCAACAAGTCGGACATTGACGAGGACGACCTGCTGACCTTCTTCGAGCAGGACGATGAGACCCATATCATCGCCCAGCACTGCGAGGACCTGAAGGACGGCCGCGCCTTCGCCGAGGTGGCGCGCCGGGTATCCAAAAAGAAGCCGATTGTGATGCTCAAGGCGGGCCGCACGTCGGCTGGGGCGAAGGCAGCCAGCAGCCATACCGGCGCGCTGGCCGGCAACGACAAAATCTACGAGGACGTGCTGGCGCAGGTGGGCGTCATCCGCGCCCGGTCCCTGCGCGATATGCTGGAGTTCACACGCGGTATCCCCGTGATGCCGACGCCGAAGGGCGAGAACATCGTCATCATCACCGGCGCCGGCGGGTCCGGCGTGCTGCTGTCGGACGCCTGTGTGGACAACGGCCTGCAGCTGATGGCGATCCCCGAGGACCTGGACGCTGCGTTCCGCAAGTTCATCCCGCCGTTCGGCGCGGCGGGCAACCCCGTGGACATCACCGGCGGCGAGCCGCCGATGACGTACGCCAACACGGTGCGCCTTGGATTGCAGGATGACCGCATCCACGCGCTGATCCTGGGCTACTGGCATACGATCGTCACGCCGCCGATGGTGTTCGCCAGGTTGATGGTCGAGACGATCAACGACATGAAGGCGAAGGGCATCAGCAAGCCCGTCGTGGTGTCGCTTGCAGGCGATGTGGAGGTTGAGGAGGCGGCGGAGTACCTGTACGCGCACGGCATTCCCGCATATGCCTATTCCACCGAAATTCCTGTGGCAGTGCTCGGCGCGAAGTATCGCTGGGCTCGTGGCGCAGGGCTAGTTTAATGAACATCCACGAATACCAGGCCAAAGAACTGTTGCGCGGATATGGCGTGGCCGTGCTGCAGGGGTTCGTTGCATCGACACCGGAGGAGGCCGAGCAAGCCGCCGCTAAGCTGCCCGGCCCCATCTACGTCGTGAAGGCACAAATCCACGCGGGCGGCCGCGGCGCCGGGCGTTTTGAGCATGATCCCGGAGGCAAGGGCGGCGTGCGCCTTGCCAAGTCTACCGCCGACGCGCAGGAGGCCGCGGCAGCGATGATCGGCAACGTCCTGGTTACCAAGCAGACCGGCCCCGCCGGACGCCGGGTCAGCCGCGTTTATGTCGAGGCCGGCTGCGACATCAAGCGCGAGCTGTATCTTTCGCTGCTGGTCGATCGGGAAACGTCGTGCGTCACCATCATCGCCTCGACCGAGGGCGGCATGGAGATCGAGCACGTGGCAGAAACCCAGCCCGAGCGGATCATGCGCGTCGCCGTGGACCCAGCCTGCGGCATATTTCCCTTCCACGCCCGCAAACTGGCCTTCGCCCTAGGGCTGGAGGGCAAGCAGGTCGCGTCGTTCACCAAGTTCGTGCTGGCGATGTACCGCGCCTTCACCGAGCTCGACTGCGCCATCGTCGAGATTAACCCGCTGGTGGTCACCGGGACCGGGGACGTCGTCGCCTTGGACGCCAAGGTCAGCTTCGACGACAACGCGCTGTATCGCCAGCCGGACCTGGAGAAGCTGCGGGACGAGGCGGAGGAGGACCCGAAGGAGCTGGAGGCTGCCAAGTACAGCCTGAACTACGTGACGCTGGACGGCACGATCGGCTGCATGGTGAACGGCGCCGGCCTGGCGATGGCGACGATGGACATCATCAAGCTGTATGGCGGCAGCCCGGCCAACTTCCTGGACGTGGGCGGCGGCGCCACCAAGGAGCGGGTAACGGCGGCGTTCAAGATCATCCTGTCCGACCCGAACGTGGAGGGCATTCTGGTCAACATCTTCGGCGGCATCATGCGCTGCGACGTCATTGCGGAGGGCGTGGTCGCGGCGGCGCGGGAGGTGAGCCTGGGCGTGCCCTTAGTCGTCCGCCTGGAGGGCACGAACGTCGATCTCGGCAAGGAGATCCTCGCCAAGTCGGGCCTGCCGATCGTCAGCGCCGACAACCTGGCCGACGCCGCCGAAAAAGTCGTCCGTGCCGTGAGGGAGGCTGCATAATGGCCATTCTCGTCGACGCGAACACCCGCGTCATCACCCAGGGCTTCACCGGCGCCCAGGGCACGTTCCATTCCGAACAGGCCATCGCGTACGGCACCAAGGTCATGGGCGGCGTGACCCCCGGCAAAGGCGGCAGCCGGCACCTGGGCCTGCCGGTGTTCGATACGGTGGCGCAGGCGCGGGAGGCGACCGGCGCTACGGCGTCGGCGATCTACGTGCCGCCGCCGTTCGCCGCGGACGCCATCCTGGAGGCGATCGAGTCCGAGATTCCGCTGATCGTCTGCATCACCGAGGGCATCCCGGTGCTGGACATGGTTCGCGTGAAGCGGGCGCTGTCCGGTTCGAGGTCACGGCTGATCGGGCCCAACTGCCCCGGCGTGATCACGCCCGAGGCCTGCAAGATTGGCATCATGCCGGGCCATATCCATCGCCGCGGGACGGTGGGCATCGTGAGCCGCAGCGGCACGCTGACCTATGAGGCCGTCAGCCAGACCACCGCGGCCGGGCTCGGCCAGAGCACGTGCGTCGGCATTGGCGGCGATCCGGTGAAGGGCACCGACTTCATCGAGGTGCTGGAGATGTTCCTGGCCGATCCCGAGACCCACAGCATCATCATGATCGGCGAGATCGGCGGCAACAGCGAGACCGAGGCGGCTGCGTTCATCGCCCGCAGCGGCGCCAAGAAGCCCGTCGTAGGCTTTATCGCCGGCGCCACTGCACCGCCGGGTCGCCGCATGGGCCACGCGGGCGCGGTGATCAGCGGCGGCAAGGATACGGCGGAGGCGAAGTTCGAAGCCATGCGCACCGCCGGCATCCATGTTGCCGAAAGCCCGGCGTCACTGGGCAGCACGATGATCCGTGCCCTGAGCAGGTAAAAGGCTGCCGAACCGAAGACGCGCCTAAGCGCGCTCGAAACCAGGAGGGAAATGTCCATGAACACGTCACTTGTGAGTACGCCACCGCATACGCGTTGGTTGCAGCTCGTCTTCGGGCTCGTCTGCATGATGCTGATCGCCAACCTGCAGTACGGCTGGACGCTCTTTGTTCAGCCGATCCGCGCGGCGCATGGCTGGACCGTCGCAGAAATCCAGATCGCGTTTAGCATCTTCATCGCGTTGGAAACCTGGCTGACGCCGGCCGGCGGTTGGATGGTTGATGCGCTCGGGGGCCGCCGTGGACCGAAGGTTACGGTCGCTCTGGGCGGCGTGATGGTCGGCATCGCATGGGCAATCAACGCTTATGCCGACTCGCTTTCCTTGCTGTACTTGGGGGCTGCGATCTCCGGAATCGGGGCCGGCTTTATCTATGCGACTTGCGTCGGCAACGCCGTCAAGTGGTTTCCGGATCGCCGCGGTCTGGCTGTCGGCCTCACCGCGGCAGGCTTCGGCGCCGGCGCGGCGGTAACGGTGATCCCGATCAAGCACATGATTGAAGCCAGCGGCTATGCCCACACGTTCCTGGTTTTCGGCATCACCCAGGGCATTATCCTGTTTGCCCTCGCCTGGCTGCTGCGGGCGCCAGAGCCTGGCGAGGCGCCCACAAGTGGGTCGAAGAAGATCCAGCAATCCTCCCGGAGCTTTACGCCGCGTGAGATGCTGGGAACGCCGGTGTTCTGGGTTCTGTATGTGATGTTTATTATGGTCTCGGCGAGCGGCCTAATGGCGACAGCCCAGCTTGCGCTGATTGCCGAAGACTTTGGCATCAGCAAGACCGTCCTGTTCCTTGGCGCATCGACCCTGGCGGTTGCGCTGGTGGCGGACAATATCGCCAACGGTGCGGCGCGGCCGTTCTTCGGTTGGGTTTCCGACCAGATTGGGCGCGAGAACACGATGGTAATCGCCTTTGGGCTGGGCGGCGTGTCCTACCTGCTCTTGGGATCGATCGGCAACAGTCCGTGGCTATTCGTGCTGTTCGCCGCGCTGATCTTCTTCACTTGGGGGGAGATTTTCAGCCTGTTCCCTAGCACCTGCACGGACGCATTCGGATCGAAATATGCAACCGTGAACACTAGCCTGCTTTACACAGCAAAGGGAACGTCCGCGTTGCTGGTCCCGTTCGCCAATATCATCAAGACTTCGACCGGTAGCTGGTATGCGGTGTTCCTGACGGCAGCCATCATGAATTTCGTGGTTGTGTTACTTGCCGTATTCGTTGTGAAGCCGCTGCGCCGAGCACAAGACACGGCGTCGGACCGGCGCCTCGCGCAGGGAGGCGCGTTCTCGTAGCGGTACTCAAACGGCCTCGGGCATGACCTTGCCGTGCACGGAGTCAAAGGCTTTGCGAGCCAACTTCGGCACTGGGGCATTCAGGTCCTGTTGCATGCCTTGCGTCCCGGGAAGCTGGCCGCGGCGGCAGGGGAGGTGGGCGGCGCTGTCACCAAGGTAACTTCACTGCATCAACGGTCACCAACGGGAGCATAGCATGGCGAAGGAAGAGAATCAGGGTACGGCAACGCCGTCTGTGGTGCCGGGCTATGGGGAGGCGGATGGCGAGGCCGCGTCGATGGACAAGGCGGCGCATAACAGCAAAACCCACAGCCAGGTTGGGGCGGCTGATAGCAATCAATCGGCGCCGGAGGCTGCAGCGGAGGTCGTCCCCGACGGTGCTGGTCCTGTGGGCTACGGCACATCCGAGACGGATGTGAAGAAGCGGATTGCCGAAGCCGCGTCACGTGAGGCTGCAAAGCCGGCTGCTGCCGGGTAATCCAGGCCCGCAAAGGGCCAGTTGCGACTAAGTGCGGGCCGGTCGTCGTCTGCTGCCGTCTCACAACGACACCGTCGATCATGCGATCTGCCTCGGGTGGTTGCCGGGAAACCGGCAATACCAGGCGATCCGCGGTTTAGGGGACCCTGCCGGCTTTGGCGAGCGCCTGTTTCGCTGTTCAACGGATCGCGAGGATGCACATGCCCGCTGAACGAGCGTGAAAGTCGCCCATGCAAACAAAGGGTCAAAGGCATGAACATTCCGGAAACCATGACTGTGGCAGCAATGCGCGGAGCTGGCGGGCCAGAGGTCCTCGTGATCGAAGCCCGTCCCGTGCCGAGCCCGTCGGCAAATCAGGTGCTTATCCAGGTTCAAGCGGCGGGCGTGAATGGCCCGGACATCATGCAGCGGAAAGGTCTCTACCCGGCGCCGCCGGGTGCGTCCGACCTGCTGGGGCTTGAGGTTGCGGGCAAGGTCGTCGCCCGGGGCGCTAACGTTACGGCATGGGCGCTGGGGGACCATGTGGCAGCCCTGACCGACGGCGGGGGCTACGCGCAGTTTTGCGTTGCCGATGCGCGGCACTGCCTGCCTATCCCGGACGGCGTCTCCGTCCGGGACGCCGCTGGGTTGCCGGAATGCTTCATCACCGTATGGAGTAATCTCTTTCTCGAAGGCAGCCTGAAAGCTGGCGAGACCTTGCTTGTCCACGGGGGTGCCGGCGGCATCGGCACGGCCGCCATCCAGCTTGCCAAGGCGTTCGGCATCACCGTTTTTGCGACCGACAGCCCGGCGAAACGGTGCGAGATCTGCACCAAGCTCGGGGCAGACCGCGTCATCGACTACGCAAAGGAGGACTTCGTGTCCGTGGTGCGCGAGGAAGGCGGCACGAACATGATCTTGGACATCGTCGGTGGCGACTATATCGAGCGGAACATCAAAGCGGCCTCACCGGGGGCACGCATCGTACAGCTTGCCTTCGCACTTGGGTCCAAGGTCGAGATCAACCTGATGCCGGTCATGCTGAAGCGGATCACCTACACGGGATCGACGCTGCGGACACGCCCATCGGAGTTCAAGGCCCGGACAGTTGCCGAGCTTCGGGACAAGGTGTGGCCCAAGATCGAGGAAGGCCGCATCAGGGTTGTGACATCCGAGGTGCTTCCGTTGGTGGAGGCTGCGAGAGCGCACGAGCTTATGCAAAATGCTGCTCATACCGGGAAAATCCTACTCGACCCTAACATTTGAACGGCGGGGTGGATTGCACACCAGAGCAGGCACGGACGGCACCGGCCGGACCGATTCCCACCCGGCGCCGGCCAGGCCAGATATTCCAGAACAGACTTTGGGACGGTTAGCATTATATCCCGGCCGGCAATGCACATGTTAGGCCCAAGCCGTCATTTCTGGTATAATGTATAGGGGGAGAACGTCGATGCAGGATGCACCATCAAACGTCAGGCGTTTTGAACATCCCGGACGAGGAGGTCGGGCAAGGTCCACGCCAAAGGGCCGCGAGGTTCAGCCGCAGGCCAAATACGAGATTGCCAGCCTTCTTGGCAACGCGTCCCGGCAACGGGACATGCTGATCGAGCACTTGCACCTGATCCAGGACACCTATCGTCAAATCTCGGCTTCGCACTTGTCCGCGCTCGCAGACGAGATGCGGCTGGCCTATGCCGAGGTGTATGAGACCGCCACGTTCTACGCCCACTTTGATGTCGTGAAGGAGGGCGAGCCCGACCTGGCCCCTACGGTAGTTCGCGTGTGCGACACTGTGACCTGCGCCATGTTCGGGGCAGAGGCCCTTTACAACGACCTGAAAGCCCGTGAGGCCAGCGGCACCCTGCCCGGCGCCCGCGTCGTGCGCGCGCCCTGCGTCGGCTTGTGCCACCACGCGCCGGTGGCTGAGGTCGGCCACAATTTCCTGCTTGACACCAGCGCAGACACCGTGGCGGCGGCTGTCGCCGCAGGCGACACGCACGCGCACGTCCAAGCGGATTACGTGGACTATGATGCTTATGTGGCCGGCGGCGGCTATAAGTTGCTGCAGCGCATCCGCTCTGGCGAGGTGGGGGTCGAGGAGGTGATGACCAAGCTGGACGAGGCCGGACTGCGCGGACTGGGCGGCGCCGGGTTCCCGGCTGGGCGCAAGTGGCGCGCTGTCCGCAACGAGCCGGGTCCGCGCATGATGGCGGTCAACGGCGACGAGGGCGAGCCGGGGACGTTCAAGGACGGCCACTACCTCAGCATGGACCCGCACCGCTTTATGGAAGGCATGCTAATCGGCGCGCATGTGGTCGAGGCCGCGGACATCTACATCTACCTGCGCGACGAGTATCCCGTGCAGCGCGCGATCCTGGCACGCGAGATCGCCAAGCTGCCCCCGGGCGGACCGGTGATCCACCTGCGGCGCGGCGCCGGGGCCTATATCTGCGGCGAGGAAAGCTCGATGCTGGAGAGCATCGAGGGTAAGCGGGGGCTGCCGCGGCACAAGCCCCCGTTTCCTTACCAGGTCGGCCTGTTCGGGCGCCCGACGCTGATCAACAACATCGAGACGCTGTTCTGGGTGCGCGAGCTGATCGAGCGCGGCGGCGCCTGGTGGACCAGCCACGGCCGCAATGGGCGAACCGGCCTGCGCAGCTACTCCGTGTCCGGCCGCGTCAAGCAGCCCGGCGTGAAGCTGGCCCCCGCGGGCCTCACCGTGCAGGAGTTGATCGACGAGTACTGCGGTGGCATGGCGGACGGGCACAGCTTGGCTGGCTACCTGCCCGGCGGCGCGTCGGGCGGCATCTTGCCGGGGCACATGAACGACATCCCGCTCGATTTCGGCACCCTTGAAAAGTACGGCTGCTTTATCGGCTCCGCCGCCGTCGTCATCTTCTCCGAGGCCGACGACATCCCAGGCGTGGTGCTCAACCTGATGCGATTCTTCGAAGACGAGAGCTGCGGTCAGTGCACGCCGTGCCGGACCGGGACGCAGAAGGCGCGCATGCTGATGGAGCAGGACGCCTGGAACACCGACCTGCTGTGGGAACTCAGCCAGGTCATGCTCGATGCCTCCATCTGCGGCCTTGGGCAGGCTGCGTCCAACCCGCTGACGTGCCTTATCAAATATTTCCCGCATTTGCTCACCTCCAGGAGGGCCGCCGAATGAGCAGTTCCACCATGACCGAGGGGCCACAGAACCTCGACCACCTCACGACCGAGACCAGCGGCCTGGCGTTTGAGCTGGACGGGGAGCGCGTGTTCGCCCTGGCCGGCGAAAGCATCTGGGACGTGGCCCGGCGGATGGGCACCGAGATCCCGCATCTGTGCCACCGTCCCGAGCCGGGCTACCGCCCCGATGGCAACTGCCGGGTGTGTATGGTGGAGGTTGAGGGGGAGCGCGTATTGGCCCCGTCGTGCAAGCGGATGCCGGCCGTTGGCATGAAGGTCCGCAGCCAGACGGAGCGCGCCAAGAAGGCGCGATCCATGGTGATGGAATTGCTGGTGACGGACCAGCCCGCCCGTGAAACCTCGCACGACCCGACCTCCTCGTTCTGGACGTGGGCCGACAAGGCCGAGGTGACGGAAAGCCGCTTCCCCGCTACACAGCGCTGGCCGCATGACCCCAGCCATCCGGCCATGCGGGTGAACCTGGATGCCTGCATCCAGTGCAACCTCTGCGTGCGGGCCTGCCGCGAGGTGCAGGTCAACGACGTGATTGGCATGGCTTACCGTAATGCCAGCAGCAAGGTGGTGTTCGACTTCGACGACCCGATGGGGCAGTCGACCTGCGTTGCTTGCGGCGAGTGCGTGCAGGCCTGCCCGACCGGCGCGCTGATGCCGGCAGCCTACATGAACGAGGCCGAGCAGCGGGTGAGTTGGCCGGACCGCAAGGTCGATAGCCTGTGCCCCTACTGCGGCGTTGGCTGCCAGGTGACGTATGAGGTGCTGGACAAGAAGGTGGTCTATGCGCAGGGGCGCAACGGGCCGGCCAACCACAACCGGCTATGCGTAAAGGGACGATTCGGGTTCGACTACATCCACCACCCGCACCGCCTCACCAAGCCGCTCATCCGCCTCGACAACATGCCGAAGCATGCCAATGACCAGGTGGACCCGGCCAACCCCTGGACGCACTTCCGCGAGGCAACGTGGGAGGAGGCGCTGGACCGTGCGGCCGGCGGCCTGTCGCGCATCCGTGGAGAGCACGGTCCCCGCGCCCTGGCCGGTTTCGGCTCGGCCAAAGGATCGAACGAGGAGGCCTACCTGTTCCAGAAGCTGGTCCGCACGGGTTTCGGGTCCAACAACGTGGACCACTGCACGCGACTTTGCCACGCCAGTTCGGTTGCAGCACTGATGGAGGGCCTGAACTCCGGCGCAGTCTCGGCCCCGTTCATGGCGGCGCTGGATGCCGAGGTCATCATCGTGATCGGCGCGAACCCGGCGGTGAATCACCCGGTCGCAGCGACCTTCATCAAGAACGCCGTCAAGAAGAACGGCGCCAAGCTGATCGTCATGGACCCACGGCACCAGCAATTGTCACGCCACGCCTACCGTCACCTGGCGTTCAAGCCTGGCGCCGACGTGGCCCTGCTCAATGCCATGCTCCATACCATCATCACCGAGGGTCTGACGGACGCCCAATACATTACTGGCTACACCGAAGGTTATGAGGAGCTACGTGGGCGCATCCAGGACTTCCCGCCCGAAAGGATGGAGGCCGTCTGCGGCATCCCCGCGGCGACCATCCGCGAGATTGCACGGCTGTATGCCACGGCGCGCACCAGCCTGATCTTCTGGGGCATGGGCATCAGCCAGCACGTCCACGGCACGGACAACTCGCGCTGCCTAATCGCGTTGGCGCTCGTCACGGGCCAGATCGGGCGGCCTGGCACCGGGCTGCACCCGTTGCGTGGCCAGAATAACGTGCAGGGTGCAAGTGACGCCGGGCTGATCCCCATGGTGCTGCCCGATTACCAATCCGTCGAAAATCCGGCGATCCGCGAGCACTTCGAGACCTACTGGAACAGCCCGATTGATCCCGTCCGCGGACTGACGGTCGTCGAGATCATGACTGCGATTCACGAAGGGAAAATACGGGGGATGTATGTCGAGGGGGAGAACCCCGCAATGTCCGACCCCGACCTGAACCATGCGCGCGGTGCGTTGGCGAAGCTGGACCACCTTGTGGTGCAGGATCTGTTCCTGACGGAAACCGCGTTTCATGCGGACGTGGTGCTGCCGGCCTCGGCGTTCGCGGAGAAGTCCGGGACGTTCACCAACACCGACCGCCGGGTGCAGATTGCGAACCCGGTGCTGGAGCCACCCGGCGAGGCCCGGCAGGATTTGATGATCATCCAGTCCATTGCTCAGCGCATGGGCCTGCCCTGGAACTACGCCGGGCCGGCAGAGGTGTTTACGGAGATGGCCCAGGTCATGCCGTCTTTCGCCAACATCACCTGGGACCGCGTGGTCCGGGAGGGCGCCGTCACCTACCCGGTTGATGCTCCGGACGTGCCCGGCAACGAGATCATCTTCTACGCCGGCTTCCCGACCGCAAGCGGCCGCGCCAAGATCGTGCCCGCCAACGTCGTGGCGCCTGACGAGGTGCCGGATGAGGAGTTCCCCATGGTTCTCTCCACCGGCCGTGTGCTCGAACACTGGCACACAGGCTCCATGACCCGACGTGCTGCCGTGCTGGATGCCATCGAGCCGGAAGCGGTGGCGTTTATGTCCCCCAAGGACCTGTGGCGCCTGCAACTGGCGCCCGGCGACCGTATCCGGCTGGAGACGCGGCGCGGCGCTGTGGAAGTGAAGATACGCAGCGACCGGGACGTGCCGGAGAACATGGTGTTCATGCCGTTCTGCTATGCGGAGGCGGCCGTCAACCTGCTCACCAATCCGGCGCTGGACCCCTTCGGCAAGATACCGGAGTTCAAGTTCTGCGCGGCCCGGGTCACACCGGCCGCGTTGGCGTCCGCAGCGGCGGAGTAGCCGGCACTCTGACCATCTTCAGCTACGTTGGGCACCTCGAACGGGTTCCTGAGACGCCGAGGCGTCCAACGTAGTGGAAATTCCTCACCCATCTCTTCTTGCCCCAGTCATGCGACACTTTCGAAGTCGATCTCTATTCTACTCTTAAAGTAAACTATGCTTAAATCAATGCTACAAACATAAGGGGGTGAACGGTGAAAGTCTGTGTTTACGGCGCCGGCGCGATCGGTGGCTATGTCGGCGCACAATTGGCTCTTGCCGGAGCGGATGTGAGCCTAGTGGCGCGGGGGCCGCATCTAAAGGCGATGCGCGAAAACGGCCTCAGACTTCGCATTGGTGGCGAGGAACGGGTCGCAAAAGTGACCTGCACGGACGATCCGGCAGAGCTTGGGCCGCAGGATTTCGTGTTCGTATCCTTAAAGGCGCACTCGATCCCCGGCGTGGTGGACGCCATGCAGCCACTGCTTCGCAACGACACAAGCATCGTCACTGCAGTGAACGGAATTCCATACTGGTACTTCTATCGCCATGGGGGCGATCTTGAGGGCACCACGCTGAATACCATCGATCCCGGCGCTCGGCAGTGGAACGCTTTTCGGCCGGAGCGCGCCATCGGCTGCATCGTCTATCCCGCGACGGAAATGGTGGAGCCAGGTGTGATCCAGCACGTCTATGGCGACAAGTTCCCGATCGGCGAACCCAGTGGCGAGAAGACGGAGCGCGTGCAGCATTTGAGCGCGATGATGGAGTCAGCTGGGCTTCGGGCGCCCGTAATGGACAACATCCGCGACGAAATGTGGCTGAAGCTATGGGGGAACCTGTGCTTCAATCCGATCAGCGCCCTGACCCATGCCACCCTGGACGTCATCACAGCCACACCGGGCACACGTGCCGTTGCAAAAGCCATGATGCTGGAGGGTCAGGCAATCGCTGAACGGCTTGGCGTGCGATTCCGGGTTGACGTGGAACGCCGCATCAATGGCGCAGGCGCAGTAGGCGCTCACAAGACCTCGATGCTGCAAGATCTGGAGCGGGGCCGGGCCATGGAGATCGACCCATTAGTGACGGTGGTGCAGGAGCTGGGAAGGCTGACCGGAATTCCGACACCGACGATAGATACAGTGCTCGCATTGGTGCAGCAGCGTGCTTCCGTTGCGGGCCTGCGTTGAATGGCACACTGGCTTCGCTTTGAGCGCAACGGGACGACTGCATTCGGGATCTTGAGCGGCGAGGTCATTGCAGTTCATCAGGGCAGCATGTTCGAAGCTCCTATGCCCTCAGGCGAACACGTGATGCTGAACTCGGTTCGGCTACTTGCGCCGACGCAACCCTCCAAGATGATAGCAGTATGGAATAATTTCCGGGCCCTGGGCGTCAGGCTCGGCCTTTCGGAGCCGAAGGAGCCGCTGTTCTTCATCAAAGCAGCGTCGTCTTACGCTGACCCGGACGCAACGATATACAAGCCTGCGGACTACACAGGCACAGTTGTTTTTGAGGGCGAACTCGCAATCGTCATTGGTGCAACCTGCCACAACGCTTCGGTGGATGAAGCCAAAGCTGCAATCTTTGGCTATACGTGTGTGAACGACATTACAGCTGCGGATATTCTGCATAAAGATCCCAGTTTCGCGCAATGGACTCGGGCGAAAAGCTTCGACGGTTTCGGTCCGTTCGGCCCTGTTATTGCAACTGGCCTCCGACCAGAGGAGCTAGTGGTTCGAACGGTGCTAAACGGCACGGAGCGGCAAAACTACCCAGTCTCCGACATGATCTTTTCAACGGCTGCTTTGGTAAGTCTACTATCGTGTAGTATGACTCTGACACCCGGTGACATCATCTGTTGTGGCACGTCGCTGGGCGTCGGCGCCATGCGGGAACCAAGTAACACGGTCGAGGTGATAGTTGATGGAATAGGCACATTGCGTAATCACTATAGAACGAGTGACCGAGGCGGAAACTGAAGGAAAATCGTTGAATTAGGGATGAATAGCGTTACATTTCGGTCATCCGAGTAGTGCCTCGCGTGAATGACTGCAAATTATCGTTTGATAGACTTGACGATGCGGTGACCTCATTTATGATCATTCTTTCACACGCGTCTACCGTATTATCCACCGATGGCTGGTAAGATCGAAATCAGGGCGGAATTGAGGGTTTACGCATGCAAAATATAATCGTGGCTGAAAGTAAAAATGACATCGACAGCGAAACTGGCGTTACAAGTAATGCGTGGCCACGGGGCATAGATCCAAAGCGCACGCTCCTGGTCGACAGAGTAGCCCGTGCACTAGTTGAACGATGGAAAGATTATGCCCCTACTGAGGCTGCATTCCGGGGCGATGAATGCTTACGGAACGGCGACATAGCTGGGCAACATCTCTGGCTATATATCATTATCGCGTCCGAGAATATCTTGAACTTACGATCTATCGAGTAATCATGTTTTTGCCTTGCTGGTCGCTCGAGCAACCTTGTTTAGAAACTGTTCTTAAACTCTCGTGTCAGTTGCCATACGAGCCCCATGGCGTTGGCAGGGATGTCGGTGCAGAGGTGCGGAGTGGTAGCATGACGTCGGCTACGAAGTTACTTTCCTTCCCTGCCGTTCAAGCGCAATGCCGTGCGACGTAATCGCATTCCGCGCGCCCGCTACCGCGTCACGAACGGGCCGGCGTATGACGCAGGGCTGTCACGGCGCGGTGACCTCACGTCGTGGCTGGACGAGGCGGCGCTGACTGGCAGGGCAGCATTGAAGCGGAGCAGTCTCGGTGGGCAGCCGCTGTATTCCGACCTAGCGGTCGAGCTCGTGCTGACGCTGCGCGTTGTTCCACCCGGCCCTGCTCCAGCCTGAGGAGCCGCAGCCTACTGCGCCCGGTTGGGCTGGTGCTGTCCGTGCCGCGCCATTCGACGCTGAGCCGGCGCGGTTGGGCGTTCGCAGGGCGGCAGCCGCGTGTTCTGGCCAGCGCTGGCCCGGTCCTTCTTTTGTTTGACAGCACGCAAGGGTCAGCTCAGCCCCTCACCGGTCTCCGCGTCAATGCCCCTAGCGTGCTGACCTGCCAAGCACCTTGTCCCTCAGGTTCAGCCCAGCGCGGCTGCCAGCGCTGCGGCGCTGCGGCCGTTCGCAATGGTAGCGGCGCGGGCTTGCCAATGCGTGCCGCCGACGCGAGCGAAGGCGTGGTCGGCAGCCGGATACACATAAGCGTGGGCGTGTGGGTGGCCTTGCAACGCCGCGACGACCTTTGCCCGGGCACTTGCCGGGAAATACTTGTCTTGGTCGGCGATGTGGACCAGCAGCGGCGCCCGGATATTCTCGATCCCGTCCAGCAGGCCATCCAGACCAAAGCCGTAGTAAGACACGTTTACATCCGCATCCGACCGCGTCGCCATCATCATCGCCAGCTTGCCGCCGAGGCAGTAGCCCATGGTTCCCGCCTTGCCGTTACTGCCCGGCATGGTGCGCGCTCCGGCCAGCGTGGCCTTCAGATCCTCGACGCCCTTATCCTGGTCGAAGCCGTTCATCAGCGTGAAGGCCTCCTTCCACTCCCCCTCGGACTTGTCGGTCAGGTCCACGCCGGAGCGAATGCGCCAGAATAGGTCGGGGGCCAGGACTATGTAGCCTTGCTCGGCCACTTGCCGCGCGGTTTCCCGCAAGGACTCGTTGACGCCGAAAATCTCCTGGATCAGCACTACGGCCCCATGCGGGCCATCGCCGGGGGGCATGGCAACGTAGGCGCCAAACGTGCCGACGCCGTCAGTGGCGGCAATCTCTTTAGTGAACATGAACTCTCCTGCCAGGCCCCGTCGTGGGCCGTTTCGTTCAGATGCATCATCAGGGGTTGGATGGCATAAGCGCGTAAATGTGCTCGGTAGCGTCTTGCAATTGATATTCAGGGGTGAGGCGAAGGCGACTGCAAGTGATGGAGAAGTTAGCCGCCAGTGGAGAACTCGGCGCCGGTCCTGGTACTACATGCTATGCAGTCCCCCCGCGTTACCCGCCCCCGGCTTGCTGCACGCAAGCCTCCTCGGGTGCGTCCAGCAATTCTAATTGGTCGTTTGGCTGCATTAGCTCGACTTTGGCCATTCAGGCGGCGTAGCAGGCTGCGCCGATCAGGGCGTTGATGGCGGTTCGAGGTAATTTGACGAGGTCTGGCGCGGCCGCGGATGTGCCGAAATCATGGTGCGTCCACAGTTCACGGCGAACCCGGGCAAGCGCGTCGCTAAATGTGGGCAGAGGTTTCGAGTACCAGCTTGCCGTGCGGGGCACTGGCGTCTGCGTGGCATCCAGGTCGTGCGCCCACAGGGTGACAAGCGAGAACAGCCCGAGCAACGCAGGTGTGGTTCGCGCGATGGCCGGGTCTGACCATTGGCGCTGGGTTTCAACGCCGAGATGGCGGCGCACCTCGGCAAAGGTGACCTCGATCGACCAGCGGCGGACGAACCAGCGCAGGATGTCGACCGGGTCCGCGTCGAGGTCGGTGCATAGGAACGCTTGTGGGCGGAGTTCGCCTTCGACGTCGCGGACCAGCACATAGCGGATCGGCACCAAGCGGCCAGGGTGATGCCAAAGGGTGTTGCCGGAGACGATCTCGACCAAGCGTTCGCCACGTCCATACCAACCGGTCACCTGCAAGCGGCGCCAGCGTGTTTTGGGGTTGACCAGGCGCTTGGCCAAGGTTGCCTGCCGTTTGCCGATCACGGGCGGCCGCCCGATCGTTCCAGGCCTGCGGCGCGCAGGCGGGTTGAACAGCCGTGCGTCAAGACGCAGGCGGGTGATCATGCATATGCGCCGCCGCACGGCTCGCAGCAGGTCGATGGCAGCAAAGCTGCTGCCGGCGACCGCGATGATCCTGCGATCCGGCAGCCAGCGTGCCACCTGCAGCAGAGCCTGCCTGCCCCAGTCGGTCAGCTTTTTGTGCCGCTTCTGGCGCTGGCTGGCATAGCGCTCGGAAGGTGCAAGTGCGGTCAGGAACGGCAATCCCCAGACCCGCCTTCCCTCCGATGGCTTTCCACCCGCTCCGCGGTCGGAACCTTGGCCATCTTCGCCCATGGAATGTTGGGAAGCAGCATGACTGAAAGCCAGCGTAGGCTGCTCGCTTTGACGAAGTGGCCCTGTGGCGAGCGGACCGGATCGCGATAGATGCCCCGTGCCGCGATCTTTGCTCCCCACCGGCGTTCCAGCGTGTCGTCGAGACCGATCACCACGGGACCGTCGGGCACAAACGTGCTGACCAGCAAACGACACACGCAGCGCGCAAGCCGCAAGTTCGACCAGCGGTTGCGGTTGAGAACCCGGTGGTAGTTCGTGAAGCATGGAGCCTGGTCGAGGCCAGTGACGCGTAGAGCAGCAGCGACGGTGCGTCGTCCGGGGCTCAGGATGGCGCCGACGATCAACACGAGCACGTGCTGCCAGGTTGGCGCGGTAAAGGCTGCGCTGAACGGCGCCATCCAGGCGGCCAGTTTCGTCTGTGCTGTGTCGCCCGTCCGTTCTACCAGCATCTGCTCGCTCCCAACTTGACCTCGGAGAGATTTATTGACGCTGAGTCAGCCGAAAATCCCGGGCTCGATCACAAGCGATCCAACCCCGACGGCAGTCCGAAAATGGCCAAAGTCAAGCTAAGTCCAACAAGCTAACGGTGCCATGCCTGCAGTTGAGCTAGCGACGTCCAGCGTTGGCCAATTTGACGATGCCATGCGAGCGGTTTGGGAGGCCCTGACTGGTAGGGCCTCCCGGAACGTCAAACGCTGTTTGAGTTCAGAACAATGCCCTGCGTCCCAATATGCATGGCTTGCCGCTCTGCGCTCTGACTAAACCCAAGGACGATATCCGCCTTTGTCGCTCCATTGTTCAATGCAGCAATGCTGTTCGACAAACCAGTCGCATCCGGTGCCCGCCCAAGAAAGTTTTGGTAAAGCGCGGTGACGAACTGCGGTGCGGTCAAACCGCCGTAGCTCCTGGTGAACTCTGCGCTGTCCACCATGCCCTGCGCGGCATCACGCAGACTCAGCCCGTTGGACACTGCATTCACGTAGGCACTCAGGCCGGGGGAGTCAGCCGCCCGGTTCAACGCGGCGTAGTAGAGGTTCTCCACCCCCGTCGCTCTGGCGTTCTGCAGCCATACACCCGACTTGATCTGCGACATGGTGTCGGCCTGGGCTTCCGCGCTGTTGGCAATGCCTGCGGCCACCTGCGCCCGGGACGCGCCGCCGTCGAGAGCCTGCGTGAAGAAGCTTGTGCCGCTTGAGTCCGGATCCCGGTGGAAAACATTTTGAAAGACCTGGTTGACGAAGCCAGAACTGCTCTGCCCTTTGCCTGCAAAGCGGGCCTGGCCTTCCGGGCTGTCGAGCAGCACTTGCGCCACGGTCGTGGCCGAGCCGCTTCCCTGGATCAAGTTGGCGTAGACCGCCAGCCCGCCAGAGTCCGGGTTGCGCCCGAACACCGCGTTGTAAAGGCGGATCACCTGAGCGGCCGGCGAGTTCGGGCCGACATCCAATGTTCCGTCGATGAACGCGACCTGATTGGCGTTGCTTGCGTTGACCGTGCGGTTGTTGATCAAGACCGTCACGTTTTCGCCGTTGGTCGTGACGGCCGCGTCCTGGGACATATTCGGCAACTGCACGGCGCCGTTCGTTACCGCGGCCGTGGAGCTGCCTCCACTACCAATGTTGCTGGCCGGAGCGAACACATCGACTCTGTTCGCGTTGTTCTCGTAGACGTAAACTTCGTGCGTCGTCGGATCCACCGCCAGAGTGTGCATGCCCTTTTCAGCCGGCAGATCTCCAACCAGTTGATTGGTGTCCAGATTAATAATGTCCACCACGCCGGCTTTGTCGCCAACGTAGGCTAGGCGTGCCCCGACATCGATCGCCGTCTCGTCGACGCTGCCCGAGATGGGGATGCTGGCGAGCACCTTACCGGTGTCGCCATCCAGCACCAGCATCTGATTATTTGTGGTGCCTGCCAGGAAGTGGTTGGTGACCGGGTCGTACACGAGCGGCTTGACGTCGCCGCTCGCCAGGATCGGCCAGGTCGCGACAATCGTGTTGGTGTGCGGATCGATGACGTCCACCTGCCCTTGGTCCGGCTGGTAGAGTTTGTCCTTCGATGCCACGTAGGTCGAGACATCTGGACCATCTGCCGAAGGCTGTGGCAGGAGCTGAATGGTTGTTGCCGGCGCGAACGGCGCCGCAGTGCCAATGGCATCTTCAGTGTTGTTATCATCCGAGGCGACGTAAACTTGGTTCGTGCTGGGAACGTAGGTCGTGCTGTCCGGCGTCGTGCCGGTCGGCTTCGCCGTGCCCACCTTCTGGAAGGTTCGCTTGTCGATAACATCGACCGTGTTGTTGCCGACGTCGGCCACGAAGGCATATTGTGGCGTGAGCGCCAGTCCATTGCTGTTCAGGACACCGGGAATGACGGCCTTGATGGCATTCGTGTCCGTGTCGATCACGACCGTATTGTTATCCGGCGACTGCGCCAGCCATACTGAGTGGGTATCCTGATCATAGGCGAGCCAGTCTCCATGCCCGCCTTTTGTGCCCGGCAGGTTGATGCTTTTCAGCAATGCGTAGCCATTTGTTGAACTGCTGGTAGACGCCATGGCCGTTCCTTTCCTTCCCGGTGCCTCGCCCGTCTCGGCATCGTGAGCGTTAGACCGGGAGATTGTAGGCAGATACGTTCCGGCCCGGCAACTCTTGGTAACGGTAAAGGTACCGTGCCGTGTCTCATGCCTCCCCTCATTCCGTTTCAGTACGGCTGGGCGTTTGCGGAAGAACTTAGGCCGGCTTGCCCAACGTTCGACGTGTGATGAGCGGCTGAAGGGCCTTGCAAGCCGCGCTAGGATGCGATCCTAGGCTGCCGTGATCTACTGCACGGGGCTGGACCATGCCGGCTAAGAAGCCGCTCTCGTTCGAGGACGTCCACCGCTTCCTGAAAACCCTGTTCGCAGAAGACCTGCATGCCAAACGCGTGCTATCGCTGGCGGCTGCCACAGTTGGGGTGATCGAGGGGAGTGTCAGAAACCTGGGGCTGCCTGCTTGCCTGTCCCGGGGGCGTTGGACTTCCTACCCGCTGTCAAGTCCTTGGCGGGGTGGCTGACGAGGTTTTCGAAAGCTGAGGGTGCGGCCACCAACCCACCGCGGAAAGGATAATGACGCGGCGGCAGGCCCGACCTGATCAAGCGTCGCGCCGTGCTCGCAGCCGTCCAGACCGCTTCGCGCCGCCTCCGGCGGTGGCCTTTGGCCAGTCTGGACCGCCGCTCCGCGCGACGCGGCGAGATTATGCAGGCCGGGGCGGAGAAACGGCATTCCAACCGAACAGAGAAACTTCCAATCTTATGGGCATCAAGAAGCGCGAGCGGCAAGAGCATGCAGGTCGGCACGATCAAGAAGCGAACGGATCGGCCCAGTCGAACCAAGGCGTGGATGTATCTATGCGGTGGCGATCGTCATGCCATGCTGGGGGTCGAACAACTCTCGCCGTTCCAGCAGGACGCAGGCAACGCCGAGCATCCTGTCAGCGACGCCGCGTAGGGCACGGCCGTAGGAATGGCCGCGTACGCGCAGCGCTTCGTATCGACTTTTGCTTTTCGGATCGTTTTGCACCGCGACGCGGGCCCAATGGAATACGGCCTCGCGCAACCGTGCATGGGCGGCATGGCGCATGACAACGACGCAGCTCTTGCCGCTGCGCTTGGTGACCGGCGCCACTCCAGACAAGGTCCTGAGCGCTTTGTAGTCCCTTCCGGTGAGCGGACCGGGCGCTTCGGTTAGCAGGGTGGCGAGGATGGTTTTGCCGACGCCCGGCAGAGAAGCGAGAATGGCAGCATCGCTTGGCGCCGTCTCGCTTGGCGTGACGTTGTTGCACGGATTGGCTTGGTGGCGCTCAAGCCCTGGCCGGGGTAGCAGGTTCGTCCCTGTCTGACCCTGGATGCCATCTTGCCCTTCAAGCTGAACGCCGACCGCCGCCATCACATCCCCAAGCAGAAATTCAAGGTCACGAACTGGCACGACTATGACGCGAGCCTGCGCCAGCGCGGCAGCTTGACGGTGTGGGTGACCGAGGAGGCGATCGCGGCGTGGACGGCTGAACCACGGACAACCCGAGGTGGGCAGCCTATCTACTCACCCTTGGCGATCCTGACCGCCCTGACCACAGCACGCTGAGCCGCCGGGCGGAGACGCTGGAGGTGCCGCGCCCACGGTCCAGCCCCGGCGCCGAGCCCTTGCACCTGCTGGTGGACAGCACGGGCCTCCGGCTGTGTGGCGCCGGCGAGTGGCTGCATGAGAAGCACGGCACCAAGCTGCGGCGGTCGTGGCGGAAGCTGCATCTCGGCATGGACGCTGGCACCGGCCGGATTGTCGCCTCTCTGCTGACCGCCCACGACGCCGATGATGGCGCCCAAATCGGACCCTTGCTGGACGAGGTCAACGGCCCGCTCGCCTCCTTCACCGGCGACGGCGCCTACGATCAGGACGGCGTCACCGCCAGCATCGGTGCCCGCCATCCAGAAGCGGCCATCATTGTGCCGCCGCGCTCAAATGCGGTGCCGAGCGATACGGCCGAGACCGCACCGACACAGCGGGACCGCCATCTCCAGCAGATCGCCAAGCACGGCCGCATGGCGTGGCAGACATCGTCCGGCTACACCAAGCGCGCCCGTGCTGAGGCGGGTATGGCGCGCTTCAAGCAGGTGATCGGCGACGGCCTGCGCTCGCATACGGACGAGCGCCGAGCGACCGAGGTCGACGTCGCTGTTCACGTCCTCAACCGCATGGTGGAGTTGGGACGCCCGAACTCCGTCCGCATCGTTTGAACCCCGATCGGAGCTGGGGTCAACGCGTCCACCTCGCCGACCCATGCAACAACGCCGCGGACGGCCCTCGGCGACCCGCTCGTGCCCGTCCTGGAGCACGAGGAAACCAACGCCGGGCATGGCCGGGTGGAAACGCGTGCGGCGCGCGTCTCCACCGACGTTGCCGTGCTGGCCCACCACTGCTGGCCCGGCCTTGCGGCCGTCGGCCGCGTCGACCGCACCCGCATCTGCAAGCGGACCGGTGCGACAACGACGGAAAGCCAGCTCTACCTGCTTGCACACGGCTGTACACCCGAGCGCCTGCTTGCCCTCGCGCGCGGTCATTGGACCGTTGAGAACAACCTGCACTGGGTTCTCGATGTGACCATGAGCGAGGATGCGTCACTCGTGCGGCGCGACCACGGCCCGCGCAATCGCGCTACGCTCAAGCGCGTGGCGCTCAACGCCGTCCGCATCGTCACGGGCAAGAACTCCGTTCGCCACACCATGCGGGATGCAGTGCTGGACGTGCGCGTTCTCGCCGACATCCTCAACCATATGCCCGTCGCTTGATGCGAAATCCCTGGGGGCAGCCTGCTGGCGCAGGTCAGCGGCATAGTCGTGCATGATCACTGGAAGCCCTACTACACGATGGCCGGTGTGCTGCATGCGCTGTGCAATGCGCACCACCTGCGCGAACTGAAGGCGCCGGTCGAGATCGAGAACGAGGACTGGGCTTGCCGGATGCAGCGCCTTTTGCGCCGCGTCTGCCACGCGACGAACCTTGCGCATGAACAGGGCGCGCCACTGTCGAGTGCACCAACGCCCCACAGGTCGCGTGCCGCTGGCCAAGGTCCTGCACCGCCGGTGATACAGACACCGCCACTGCCCGCCGCTGGCTTCAGGCAACCTGGCCGACAAACACGTTCTTCTTGATGATGGCATGTACGCCCCAGTTCCCGTCGACGACCTGCGTGATCCCGAAATCGACGGCTACGGAGATCAGCGAGACCGCCTCGTCCTCTGTCAGCTTCTTCGTGCTCATCAGGAACCTGCGCATCTTGCGGAACGCATCACGCATCGCGAGGTCATTCGAGGACTTCCCGAAGATGTCGGTCTGCGCGTTGGCGCCGAGGTCTGCCAGGTAGTTCGGATAGCTGAAGCCTGACATCACCCAGTCGTCCTGGGTCTCGATCATGGGGAAGTCCAACGCCTCCAGTGCCGTGCCACCGAGGTCGGCCCTCTTATGAAGGATCAACTGGAACGTGCCGGTCAGCGAACACTCGATCGCAGTGCCGCAAAGCTCGCTGTCCCCCTGGCTGGCGTGGGAGTCGCCGACCGAGAGCAGCGCGCCGTCCACCGCGACCGGATAATACATCGTCGCACCCTTCCCGATGCGCCAGTTGTCGATGTTGCCCCCGGTGTAGCTCGGCGGGATGGAGTTGACGTAGTCCGCCTCTTTCGGCGCCAGGCCCATGGTTCCGAAATGCGGGCGGATTTGGACGCGGATGTCCTTCAGCACATTCCAGTTGCGCTGGGTCTGCGTATGGTCCACCGGAAGCCCGGGATAGTCGATCGTTGAATGCACCTTCCCCGTCGGGTCAGTGACCGGGGCCCATCTGAAATTGTAGACCGCCTTGGCCCAGTTGCGCTGGCCAGTTGCGTCTATCTCGTAAATCGTCACGACCTCACGCGGCTTATCGCCGGTGATCAGGTCCTTGTAGTGGTAACCCCAGTTCGCGGCCGCGTTGCTGCCGAATGCCAGACCCTTGAACTCTGGGTTGGCGCAGGGCCGCGGCGTTACGTCGAGGATGCGGACCTCCAACACGTCGCCTGGTTCCGCTCCGCGCACCGCCACCGGTCCGGTGCAGACATGAACGCCCAGGCCTCCGCCGTCCCCGGAACCAGTGCCACGGCGCATGACGCCCTTCTTTTCCTTGGTCCATAGAAAGACGCTCTCCGCGCCGGGATCGCCTTTAACCATCCGCTCAGCGTCATCATTGGCGTGGTGCGTCAGCGTTTCAATAGTGACGAAATTGCCGGACTCCACCTCGACCTGCGGCTTGAGCAGCTTGCTGAAGTATCCCCAGTGAACGGTGTCGGCGTTGACGGGCAGGTGGTGGTATCTGGGCTGCCCGGGCCGGCGTGCGGCTGAGCTTTGCGCGAGGGCAGGAGTCACCAGCGAAATGCCCGTGGTGGCCAGCGCAGCCGCACCGGCAGTCGCGGCAAAGCTGGATTTCAGGAAAGCGCGACGTTCGTGCGCCATGCTTACGCTGAAAGCGAGCTGATGCTTTTCAAACTCTGCGCAGGTTGGATCATCACCCTTGCACATCGCGATCTCCCCCCAGTTTGTCCGCCCCTGTATGCAAGGGTCAAACTAAGAGAAAATGATACATTCGAAAGTAGAGCACCGTCAACTTGACTGGGTGCCGTAGTACAACCGACGCCGCGCCCTCAGTGGCGGCTCGTGACAGAGGTGTTGTTGGTGTGGACATCGGGTAATCGCGGCGAGGGCGTAGGTCCTCCATGATGCCGCGATCCGGGCGCTGTTGCCCGGCGGTTCGGTGGGGTGCTGGGCGCCCAAAGACACTCCGATTGCTGTGGCGCAGACCAGCGGGCGGCAACGGCCGAACGTTCACGGCGCCATTGACCTGGAGACCGGCAAGACCCGCATGCTGGACGTCCTGACGGTGGATGCCGCCAGCACGATCATGCTGCTGATGGCCATTCAGGCGATGTATCCGGGCAAGCGGGTCATTCACCTGTTCCTGGACAATGCGCGATACCATCACGCGAAGCGGGTGCAGGCCTGGCTCGCGCGGCCGGGATGCCGGATCAAGCTGCACTTCATTCCAGCTTACTGTCCGCATCTGGACCCGATCGAGCGACTATGGGGCTTGATGCACAAGCACACGACCCACAACCGGTGCCTCGCAACGTTTGCTGATTTCAGCGGCGCGATCCTGACATTCCTACGCGAGGAGGTGCCCAGGAAGTGGCCCCTCTATTGCGATGCCGTGTCAGACAACTTCCGCGTCATCTCCGCCCAAGGATTTTCGGATCCTCGCGTGAACGGGGTATACCTGGAAATGGCATTTTTTGAACCACGCCCGGCGGAGCCCCCGAGACGGAGGCACCGCCAGCCGGGGTTGCCCGCTTGGCGGTGAATGCTGCCGTGGCTCTGGGAGTGTTCCTGTGGGAGACGCACGAGTCGTCTGCCGGCCGGCTGTCGTAGCCCATAGGTTTCCTACGTCCGCTGTCCACCATCTGAAACATTGCCCACGGGTGCCCTGACCCAGCGTCAAGTGGCCCGGCGGCGCCTGGGTTGATACACCAGCGCCAGCGCGAGCACGGAGGCCGCGACGGCCGGCACGCCGATGGTCCAGCGCTCGCGCGCTCTCGCCACCGCGCGCAGGTGGTCCTGCACGAAGCGCTCGCCGCGGCCCATCTCGTTGAAGGTCTGCTGGAACGAGGCGACGCGCCGCAACTCCTCCTCGCCAAGGCCGTCGCCTTTCCAGCGCGCCACGCGCTCCGCGGCGCGCAGGCGTTCGACCTCGCGGCGGTTGCGGGCCTCGGTCTCGGCCGCCTCCGCGAAGATGCGCCGCTCGCCCGCCGTCAGCGACCGCTCGGGGCCGAAGCCGCTCACGCGCTCGAAGGCAGCCAGCAGGGGTTGGTCACTCGCGGGCGAGGCGATCAGCCACGCGCCCTGCACAAGGACGGCGAGGGCCGCAGCCCCCGCCGTGGCCGTGGCCACGCTCCGCGGCCGCGCGCGCATCGCGCGCAAGAGGACCGCGCCGAGCAGCACGGCCGCGAAGGCAGCGACCATGGCGGCCCCGGTCGGCAGGTCGAGCGCGACGGAGGCGGCGAAGCCGAGCAGGCTCGCGACCGCGCCAGCCGCCCAGCCGATCCCGAGCGCCGCGCCGGCGCGCGGGGAGAACAAGGTGCCGATCACCGCCGGGATGATGAGGAACGCGAACACGAGCAGGACGCCCGCCAGCGCGACCGAACTGGTCACGACAAGGCCGAAACTGCCGTAGAAAACCAGGTCCCAGAGCAGGCTGGGCGTCCCGTCCGCGGCGGCAAGCAGCTTCCGGCGGCAAGCGAAATGCAGCAGGCCGACGGCGCCGTAGAGCAGCGCGAGCGTCTGCACGTCGCCGGCGCCTATGGTCAGGATATCGCCGACCAGCATGCGCTTGACGTGCTCAGCGCCCTGCGGCGAGCGGTCCACCACCAGCACGGTCAGCGCGGTCGCCACGACGTAGACGATGCCGATGACCGCTTCCTGGCTCACCTGCGCCGAGACGCGCCGGCTGAAGGTCAGCAGCACGGCGCCGGCGCCAGCGAACAGCAGGGCGTAGCCGAACCCGGCCGGGCCGCCTGGCGCGTGCCCGGCGGCAACCGCGACCGTGGCCCCGAGCGCCGAGAGCTGGGCGAGCGCGAGGTCCGCGAACACCACGCCGCGCCGCAGCACCTGCAGCCCGAGCCAGGTGTGCATGCCTACGAAGATCACCGCTGCCAGGAACGGGAGCAGCAGCAGGGAGGCGAGGTCGCCCATCGGTTCAGCGCGCCTCATCCAGCGCCGCCGCCAGCAGCTCGACGTCGTGGTCGAACAAAGCGAGGTAGCCCTCCGCGCCCGGCGTGCCTCCAACCGAGGAGGCGAGCGGCACGACCCGCGCCCCGGTCCGCGCCGCGAGCGCCCTCGCGGCGTCGGCCGGCGCGAACGGCTCGATCAGGATCGCGCGCACGTCCTGCGCCCGCATGGAAGCGGCGAGGGCGGCCAGGCGCGCAGGACCCGGCGGCACACCCTCCTTCGGCTCCATCACCTCGACGATGTTCAACCGGAAGCGGCGGGCGAAGTAGGGCCAGCTATTGTGGTAGGCCACGAGGGCGGCGCCCCGGTGCGGCGCAAGCCGGGCCGTCCAGGCCGCGAGCCGGTTGCGGAGGTCGGCGGCGAAGCGGGCATGAGCCGCCTCGATCTCGGCGCGACGCTCCGGCACGAGGCGCACGAGCGCCTCGGCGATGGCGGCGCTCATCGGCCCGGCGTTGGCCGGGTCGAGCCAGTAATGCGGGTTGGCGGCGCCGTGCGCGTGGCCGGACCGGGCCTCGACGCTGCTCCCTTGCACCTCCAGCAGCGCCACTCCCGTCGAGAGGTCGAGCTGCCCCTCGCCGCCGCGACGCAGCGAGGGCCGGCCCGCCTGGTCGAGCAGCCGGTCGAGCCATTCGTCGTAGCCTAGCCCGATCCGCAGCACGAGCGAGGCGCCCCGGACGAGCGCGAGATGGGCGGGCCGGGGCTGGAACGCCTCGGCATCGCTACCCGGCGGCACGAGGCTTTCGACCCGCACCGCACCGTCCGAGACCGCGTTGGCAAGGCTCGCGAGGTCTGGCGTCGTTGCGACCACGCTCGGCTGGGCATGGGCCGAACCTCCGGCGAGCAGCACCAGGGCGGCGAGGACGCCCCGGCGGCGCAGCCCGCCTACCGCGCGGTCCACAGGCTCTTCGGCACGGTGCAGTGGACCTCCTTGTCCCCGCTCCGGTGCGGCGCGATGCGGCAATCCATCGCCACGCTGGCGAGCGCATAGGCGTCAAGCCGGGTCAGGCCCTTCTTCTGCACCAGGCCGTTGATCATCGCCATCGAAGCGGCGTCCATCGCCTTGCCCAGGCTCGGGTCGCTCGCGTAGGTCGCGAACGCCTCGGCGGTGTCCTCCCGCGGCAGCGCGGCCGGGCGCGGGGCGCCGGCCTGCTTGGGGATCATGCAGTAGGTGCCCTTGACGATGTTCACGACCTCGGAGACCGGGCAGTTCCAGCCGTCGAGCATCGCCTGCTCGGCCTGCGCCGCGGGCACGCCGCGCTGCTCGACCAGGAACTTCGTCGTCTCCGACTTGAGCAGGTCGAGCGCCTTGTCGAGGTCCTCGTCGTAGCCGACCGTGATCCAGTCGGTCGGCGTCTCGACGCGCGGCCATTCGAGCCGCTGGCCCTTGATGACGTCCACCGTGATGTTCAGCTCCTTGAAGGCCGTCTCCATCGCGGTCAGGTTGACCTCGCCGTTGCCCTGGCTGGCATGGGAGTCGCCCGACCAGAGCAGCGCGCCCTTGACGAACACCGGCACGTAGAGCGTGGAGCCCGCGCGCATCTCGCGGATGTCAAGGTTGCCGGCGAAGCGGCCGGGCGGCACCGAGCTGTAGCGGCCGAGCTCGGCCCGCGCCACGCCGAGCGTGCCTGGGAACGGGCCGATCGGCAGCGCAATGCCGGGCGCAAACTCGATCTGCCCCTTGTCGATGTCTATGTAGAAGAACTTGATTTGGCCGTCCGGGAACTCCTTCGGGAACTCGCCGAACAGGCCAGGTACGTTGAAGTTGGTCGCGTAGGCGCGCGGCACGATCTTGTTGAGGCGGACCCGCAGCACGTCGCCGGGCTCGGCGCCCTCGACGTAGATCGGACCGGTGAGGGTGTGCGGCCCGCGGCCGGGATAGTCGGTACGCGACTTCTTGACCTGCTCGATGGTGATGCCCGGCACGATCTGGTTGTGCGAGTGCATCATCGTCTCCATGACGACCGTGTCGCCGGAGCGGATGTGCAAGACCGGGGCCTCGGCATTGTCGAACCAGCCCCACTGCGTGGTCGCGGGCGTGGCCGGCAGGAGGTGGGTCTGGCCCCGCCCCGCCGTCGCGGTGGGAGCCTCCATGCCCTCCTCGCGCAGCGGCCCGTAGACGAAGGGCTGGTATGTCTTGGGGTTGCTGAGGTCAGGCTGCGGCGGCGGCGGCGGCCGCGCGGGCACAAGCGTCTGGCCCTCCGTCGCGCCGCGCCCCGCCCCGGCCGGGGCGTTCTGCTGCTGCCTGGTCTCCCCGGCATCCCGGCGTGTCTCAGGTGTCGAGAGGCCGGACGGCGCTTGCTGCGCAGCGGCGGCCCAGGCGAAGCTGAGGCAGATACCGGCCGCAGCCGTGGTCATCTTATGGGCAACCCTCATGGGCGTGTGCTCCTCTTCTCGGCTCGGGCGGCGAGTGTACCACCCAAGCTGCGAGGAGACGAGCAGGAACCATGCCGCGGCAGGCCTCTATTTCTCCACGAATGCCTTCTCGATCACGTAATGGCCGGGCTGGCTGTGGCTGCCCTCCTCGAAGCCGCGCGATTGGAGCAGCGTGGTCACGTCCGCGAGCAGCGCCGGGCTGCCGCAGAGCATCAGCCGGTCCCGCTCCCGGTCGAGCGGCGGCAGGCCGAGCCGCTCCGCCATCTGCCCGCTCGCCAGCAGCGGCGTGATCCGCCCCTGGTTGCGGAACGGCTCGCGCGTCACGGTCGGGTAGTATAGCAGCTTCTCGCGCACGAGCTTGCCGATGAACTCGTTCTCCGGCAGCGACTGCACGATCGCCTCGCCGTAGCCCAATTCGGCGACGGTGCGGCAGCCGTGCACCAGCACGATGTGCTCGAAGCGGTCGTATGCGTCGGGGGTCCTTGTACCACTTCATCAAATGACGGACAGACCAAACGATACGGGCTGTTCAGCCCGACGCACCGCTGGGGGAGTCCGACTGCGCCTCTGGTTGCGCGCGGCGGAACGCATCGTGCGCCTGGCACCTTTCATCCACGGCGCGCAGCCGCGGGTAGGGGGCAAGGTCGCAGCCGAAGCGTCGAGCATTAGCCATTTGCGGCGTGAGGTGGAGATCGGCCCAGCCTGGCGTGTCGCCGAAGCAGAACGGCCAATCGCGCTCGCGGGTGGCGAGCGCGGTTTCCAACGCCTCGAAGGCCAAGTGAACCCAATGCGTGTACCACGCTTGCACCTCAGCCTCGTTGGCGCCGAGACGGTCCGAGAGGTAACGACGGACCCGATTGTTGTTGATGGGGTGGAGGTCGCTCGCAATCAGGGACCCGAAGACCCGCGCCTCCGCGCGCGCGAGTGGATCGGCGGGCAGGAGGGAGGGGCTGGGCTTCCTCCAAGAATTCGAGGATCGCGCCTGACTGCGGGATTGCGCGTGGTGGGCTACCCTCGCTTTTGTCAATCAAGAGCGCGGGCATCAATCCTTGAGGGTTGAGGCGCCGCCACTCGCCCCGGGGCAATGAGGAAACAGGGACATAGTCGTAGGAGAGGTCCTTGAGGTGGAGGGCTATACGCACACGCTCGCCGGCTGAATTCTGCCAGCGCGAGAGCAACCGGAGACGCATGATGGCGAAACGTTCTCCGGTCTGCTTGCGGAGGTAAAGGAGCACCTGGCTGGGCGCGGTCAACCATTGTTCTCCTGGCCGCCTGTATGAACTCTAAACAAACGAAAAACCTATGTAAGGCCGTGTCGCGCATTTTGTCGCGGAGCTTTGCCCTTCTGCGGCATACATTTGCAACAGGAAAGCGCCCGGCCCGCTTGGGGTCTGGTCGCGGTCGCGGAACTTACAAGATCCGCACAGCCGCTTATGACAGTGGGCCGTCCCATTCAGACGCACGGACCACGATGGTCGCGACGGCGATGCTGCCGATCAAGGACGCTGCATAAAGCGCGACCAGGAGGTATCTTGCGCCGCCTAGCGCATCATGGTCCGGGGGTTCGCCGATCAGGAACAGCCAGGAATCATTGAATGGATTGGTGCGCACGAGAGAGTCCTGAACGCTGTCGCTGCAGCCTCGATCAGGCGGAGCGCTGTTACGGTGCCCTCCGCCTCGCCTTTTTCAAAGTCGCTGCCTTCCTGCTGGCCCATGGCGTTCGTCACGTGGGCGAAGCAGGTTACCGACGCGCCGCGAGCTGTGGCGAAGGCATAAAGAGCGGAGGCCTCCATCTCGACCGCAAGCGCGCCCTGAGCGCGGGCGGCCGTGATGGCGGCCTCCGTCTCGCGGTAGGGCGCGTCGGTGGTCCAGGTCGCACCGCGATGGAGGGGAACGGCGAGCTGCCGCGCCGCCGCCTCGATCGCATCGAGCAGCGCCAGATCGGGTGCGGCTACGAAGTCGCCGGCGCCGGGCGGGAGATAGTGGAAGCTCGTGCCTTCATCCCGCAGCGCCCGGTCGATCAGCACTGTGTAGGGCGGCTCCCCGGCCTCGGCGATCTGCCCGGCCGAGGTGATGCTGACGAGATATCGGCAGCCGGAGGCGAAAAGCTGCTCCGCGACCAACACGGCGAACGGCGCCCCGACGGCAAGGTCGACGATACCGACGGGGCTGCCGTTCGGCAGGTCGAACTCGAACAGCTCGGTGTGATAGCAGGCCCAACCGGGGCTTGGCCGCGCCTGGCCAGCGCGGCGCAGGTGGCGTACTAAATCACCGTCCGGATCGAGCGCGCAGACGGCTGGCACGTCGCGGCTTGGCAGGCCGCGCTGACGCCTCGCCTCCCGCAGCAGACTTTCGGGCTGGAACACCGAGGGCGCCGAGGGATCCCGTTCGCGCCAGCTTGGACCCATGCTCTCGTTCTCCGCACCGTGCACACTGCGGCACGTGCCCGATGCGTTTGTAGAACACCCTTCGCCATCGGCAAAATTACGCGCATGCCGAACCCTATGGCGATGTGACTTCAAGCTGGATGCGGCCTGGCCAGGGCTCACGCATGAGATCGCGTCCAGAGGTTAAGCCGGTCCAACGATCGCTTCGCAGTTAATGAATGATTTGAGGCTGGCCCGAAAATTCACATGGGTGGGCCGGGTCCGGATGTTGGAAGAGCCGTCCGCCGTTCCACTCCGGACCCATTTTCTCCTTCGAGGTGGTGCGCGGCCTGACGCGCTAGGCATCTCTTGTCGGGTTCCGGGGTGGTGAGAAGTTCGTCACGCCACCAGGCCGGCGATGAGGGCGCCGAGCAAGGCTTTGCCGCGTCGGCGCGCGTTGTGCACGAACTGGAAGAAGCCGAGGTAGAGCGGCAGCTTGTCCTGCGAGATGCCGCGGTGCGGTCGCAACCAGGAGCGCAGCAGCGACCAGAAGCCTTCCATCGTGTTGACGTGGACCTCGCAGAAGCCGTCGCCGTCCTCGTCGCGGGCATACTCGCCGCGCCCATGGCAGACAGTCTTGTGCCGGTAGCCCCAGGCCGGCAGGCGCGCGTAGATGCTATACTCGTCCGTGTGGACGAGGGTGCCTGGGGTCACGACGGCTGTTATGACAGGCTTGATGGTGGCCTGCTGCACGTTGGCCAGCATGCGCAGCACAACTTGGCCACCGCGCTGGATCAGCCCGAGGACGGGTGGCTTGTCCTTCTCCAACGTGCCGCGCCCTCCGTTGCCTTTCCAACGGCTTCGCCGTCGAAACCTTGGGCAACTCCGCCCGGCGCGCCTGCCAGCCTGCGGCAGCGCCGGGGCCGCCCTGTTTGGCCACGGCCGCCGGCTGGCCCTTGTGCCCGGCCACGACGTCGATCTCGACTTCGCCCGTCAGCTCCACCGCCGGCGTCCTGGCGGCCAACCCGCAGCGCAGCTGCTCCGTCATCGCCTGCGTGTCCGAAGCATCCAGGCCCAGCTCCAGGGCGATCTGCCGGTTCGAGAGGTTCAGCCCCATGAAGTTGAGGCACAGAACCCACACGCGCAGAGGCTGGTGGTGTCCGGTCAGCACCGTTCCGGTCAGGTCGTCGAAACGCCCTGAACACGCCTTGCACCGATAGCGCTCCGGGAAGGGCTGCGTGTCGTCGTGGCCGTCGCGGATCACCGCGTCGTTGTCGCAGGCAGGGTACCGGATGCCCTCCGGCCAGCGGCTCTGGCGCACAAAGGCGAAGCACTTCGCGTCGTCCATCAGGCCCGAAAGGTTGACCAGGTCAGATACAGCCATGACGCAAGCTCCTCGCGCGAGCCGGTCAGCTACTCCCGTTCCCGCCTTCGCACCACCCGTCCTCAGCCCCGCGCTACGGTCCCAGCCTTACCACCCCGGAACCCAATAAGAGCCACGGCCGATTGCGACACGGCGACAACGTCGCCTGCGACGATGTGCCGCGTGCCGGACGCCGTGTGCAGGAGCAGCGCGCCATCCGTGTCCAGATCCGCGAACGTGCCGTCGACCGCGCCGTCGGGCAGCGACACGCGTAGCGGCGCACCCGGCTGGGGCCCGCGCCCGAGCCAGTCCGCGCGCACCACGCCGAAGCCGTCGCGCAGCCACTGGTTCCAGCGCGCGGCGATGGCCGCCAGCAGGTGCTCCCGTGTCGCCGTGACGCTCGCCCCGCCATGCTCGCGCAGGCAGGTCGCGGAATAGGGCAGGCCGGACGGAGCGTGGCCGACATTGACGCCGATGCCAAGGATGCAGGAAACCGTTCCCCCATCCCCCTCCGCGCGCTCGACCAGCACGCCTGCGACCTTGGCGCCGTCGATCTGGACGTCGTTGGGCCATTTCAGCCACGCGCGGCTGCCGGACGGCAAGGCCGCGTCCACCGCGTCCGCGACCGCCAGCCCGGCGACGAACGCCAGCTCCGCCGAGCGGCGAACGGGCAGCGCCGCCCGCAGCAGCACCGACAAATAGAGGTTCCCCGGCGCGCTGAACCACGGCCCCCCCCTGCCGCCCCCGGCCGGCGAGCTGCTCGTCCGCGCAGACGACGGTTCCGTGCGCGGCACCGTTCCGCGCGAGGGTGCGCAACTCGTCGCTGGTCGACCCGGCGCGCTCGAAGGATCGCACGTCGAACACGATGCCGGGGGGTCACGTCGAGCGCTGCGCGCATGGAAGGGACGATACGGTCGTCTGTAAGATCGTCAACAATTGCAGACCTGCCGCGCGTCATCACCACGTATCCACGTTCGGCCGCTTCTTGCCCGTCCGTGGTGTCGGCGGCTGCACCATGCGCAGCCCCCGCGTGATCCAGCGTCGCGTGTCCGCGGGATCGATAACATCGTCGATTTCCAGCACCGAGGCCATGCTGGTCGCCTTGCCGCGCGCATACATCGCGTCCACGCGGCGGCGGAACTCCGCCTCCCGCTCGTCATCGTCCGCGATGGACGCTAGCTCCTTGCGGAAGCCGAGCCGGACCGCGCCCTCGAGGCCCATGCCGCCGAATTCGCCGGTGGGCCACGACACGTTGAACACCGGCGCATGGAAGCAGCCTGCTGCCATCGCCTGCGCGCCTAGCCCGTAGCCCTTGCGGAGTACGACGGTGAAGAACGGCACCGTCAGGTTAGCGCCGCCGACGAACATCCGGCAGACGCGGCGGACCAGCGCGGTGCGTTCGGCATCGGGCCCGACCATGAAGCCCGGAGTGTCGCACAACGACAGGACCGGCAGGTCGTGCGCATCGCAGAGCTGCAGGAAGCGCGCCGCCTTGTCCGCGGCATCCGCGTCGATCGCGCCGCCGAGATGGCGCGGGTTGTTGGCGATCAGACCCATCGGGCGGCCCTCGATGCGGATCAGCGCCGTCACCATCCCCGCGGCCCAGCCGGACCGCAGTTCCAGCACCGAGCCATCGTCCGCGAGCCCCGCGATCACGGCGCGCACCTCGTACGAGCGCAGCCGGTTCTCAGGGATAACGCTGCGCAGGTGACGCTGATCCGGACACGTCCATCCCGAAACAGGTCCCTGGAAGTAGGCGAGATACTGCTTGGCGATCGCGACGGCTTCGGCCTCGTCCGTGACCAGCACGTCGATCACGCCATTGGCCGCCTGCATCGCCGCCGGGCCGACCTCCTCGGGCTTGAACACGCCGAGGCCGCCCCCCTCGATCATCGCCGGGCCGCCCATGCCGACCGTCGTGCTGCGCGTCGCAATGATGACGTCGCAGCATCCGAGCAGCGCCGCGTTGCCGGCGAAGCAGCGGCCATGGACGATACCGACCAGCGGGATCAGGCCGGACAGGCGGGCGAAGCCGTGGAAGGTGGGGATATCCAGGCTCGCCATGTTGGTGTGCTGCTTGTCGACGTCCCCCGGCCTCCCGCCGCCGCCCTCCGCGAACAGCACCAATGGACGACGCAGCTCGACCGCGAGCTGAAACATCCGGTCCTGCTTCTTGTGGTTCATCGTGCCCTGGGTGCCGGCGAGCACCGTGTAGTCATAGGCGATTACGACTGCGGCGGCCCGGTCCTCGCCAACCAGTGCCGCGTTCACGGTGCCCGTCCCGGCGATCAGGCCGTCGGCCGGACTCATGCGCAGCAATTCGTCGAGGCTGCGGCGCGTGCGCTGGGCAGCGATTGCGAGCCCGCCATATTCGACGAAGCTGCCGGCGTCGCAGAGATCGGCGACGTTCTCCCGCGCCGTGCGGCCGCCCTGGACGTGCCGCTTCGCGACCGCGTCCGGCCGCGCGGAGTCGAGCAGCAATGCGTGCCGGTACAAGACGTGCTGCAGGTCGGCACGGATCGCGTCGGGGTCGATCGCGGTCTCCTCCTGCCGGACTTCCGCCTCTGCCTCGCCCGGCACGAAGAATAGGAGCGCGTGGCCGGCCTGCACAACCTCGCCTTTGGCGGCTGCGAGCGTGTGGACGACCCCGGAGGCAGGCGCGGTGACGACGTGCTGCATCTTCATCGCCTCGAGCACGCCCATTTGCTGGCCCGCCCGGACCGTCTCGCCAGCCGCCACGTCGAGCGCGACCACGAGGCCCTGCATCGGCACTGCCACAGCGACGGTGCCGGGCGGCGCCACCGCGCCTTCGGCCGTGTCCGCCGCAGCCGGAACGAGACCGTCCGTTCGCGCTACGACGCCCGCGAGGATCGTGGTCGCGTGCGCGTCGAGCCAGTTCGTCGTGACTCGGTCGGCCACGACATCCGCCTGTCCCAGCATTGATTCGAGGAAACCGATATTGGTGTCCACGCCCGCGACCCGGAATTCCGCGACCGTCCGGCGCGCACGGGCCACGGCTGCTTCATACGACGAACCAGGTGTGCGGACGATCAGCTTGGCGAGCAAGCTCTCGAAGAGCGGGCTGGTGCGATAGCCCGCATAGCCGAACCCGTCGACGCGGATGCCCGGCCCGCTCGGCGGCTCGTAAGCGGTGATGGTCCCGCCGGCGGGTACGGCGCCGCCATCGTGCTGCATGACTTCCATGTTCACGCGCAACTGGATCGCGAAGCCGCGCGGCGCGGCGATGCTCTCCTGTCGCAACCCGAGTTCGTCGAGCGTGGCACCGGCCGCCACGCGCAACTGCGCTTGCACGAGATCGACGCCGTAAACCTCCTCTGTGACGGTGTGCTCGACCTGAAGGCGCGGGTTTGCCTCGATAAACACGAAGCGGGCCGGGTCGGTCGTGTCCACCAGGAACTCGAACGTGCCCAAGCCCCGATACCGCACGGACGACGCCATCCGCACGGCGGCGTCGGCGAGCGTCGCGCGGGTCGCGTCGGGCAGGCCCGGGCTCGGCGCGACCTCCATCAGTTTCTGGTGACGCCGCTGGATGGTGCAGTCGCGCTCCCCGAACTGCGTCACTTCCCCCGTGCCGTCGCCAAGGATCTGCACCTCGACATGGCGCGCGGCCGCGACCAGCTCCTCGGCATAGAGCGCGTCCGACCCGAACGCCGCCCGCGCCTCCGAGCCGCAGCGCGTCCAGGCCTGTTCGAGCATCGCGCGGTCGGTGACGGCGCGCATTCCCAGCCCGCCACCGCCCAAGACGGCCTTGACCATGATCCCGGAGCCGCCGAGCTTCGCGAGGAAGTCGCGCATGTCCGACAGGCTGCTACCGGCCGGCGTCCCGCGCGGCACCGGGACGCCCTGCGCCGTCGCGATCGCCCGCGCCTCCACCTTGTCGCCTAAGGCAGCGAGCACGGCAGGAGAGGGGCCGACGAAAGTGATTCCGGCCTCGGCGCAGACCGCCGCGAAATCCGCGTTCTCGCTCAGGAAGCCGTAGCCGGGATGCACGGCGTCGCAGCCCGCCTCCCGTGCCGCCGCCACGACGGAGGCGTTGTCGAGATAGGCGGCGGGCCCCCGGCCCGGAAGGCGGATCGCGGAGTCGGCGCGGCGGACGTGAAGCGAGGCGGCATCGTCGTCGCTGTACACTGCGGTCGAGCGGAGCCCGAGATCGGCGCAAGCGCGCGCGATGCGGATAGCGACCTCGCCGCGATTGGCGATCAGCACACGGGTCAGGGTCATGGGGCGGACTCCGGGACCAGATGGCAGGCGGCGACATGCGCCGGACCGGCGTGGCGCGGACCGGGCAGCACGGTCCGGCACACCGCCATGACGTGCGGGCAGCGTGGGTGGAACGGGCAACCCGGCGGAATGTCCATCGCACTCGCCACCTCGCCCTCGGCCACTTGTGCCAACGGCCGGTCCGGGTCGGGATGCGGTACGGCGGCTAGCAGGGCCTGCGTGTAGGGATGCGCGGGGGCGGCGAACACGGCAGAAGTCGGGCCGCTCTCGACGACGCGGCCGAGATAGATCACGGCAACCGTCGCGCTGAAATGCTCGACCAGTGCAAGGTCGTGCGCGACCGTCAGGTACGACAGCCCGAACTCGTCGCGGATATCAGCCAGCAGGTTCAGCACCTGCGCGCGGATCGACACGTCGAGCGCCGAGACCGGCTCATCCAGCACCATCAGCCGGGGCCGCAACGCCAGCGCCCGGGCGATCGCGACGCGCTGTCGCTGTCCGCCGGAGAACTCGTGAGGATAGAGCCGCGCCGCCTCGGGCGGCAGGCCGACCACGCCCAGCACCTCCGAGACGCGCGCGCGCAACGCGGCCCTGGACGGACGCCCGTGCGCTAGGATCGGCTCGGCGATGATGGTGCCGATCCGCAGCCGCGGGTTGAGCGACGCATATGGGTCCTGGAACACCGCACCAACGCCACGCCGAAATCCGTGCAGCGCCCGGCCGGAGAGGGCGGCCACGTCCTGCCCCTCGAACAGGATGCGGCCGGCGCTGGGACGATCGAGCCGCAGCACGAGCCGGGTCAGCGTGGTCTTGCCGCAGCCGGACTCGCCCACCAGCGCCAGGCTGCCGCCTTCCGGCACGTCCAGCGTCACGTTCTGCACGCCGCGCACGGTGCCGCGCGGCCCGGCATAGTGCTTGGTCAGTCCCTCGACCCGCAGCGTCATGTCAGCAGCCAGCAGGCGGCGGCGTGCCCGTCGCCCGCCGCGAGCATCGGCGGATACGTGTCGCAGACCGGCATCCGCTGGCTGCAGCGCGGGGCGAAACGGCAGCCTTTCGGCAGGTCCAGCAAGGAGGGCGGCTGGCCGGGAATCGAAACGAGCCGCCGTGCGGCGCCGCCGAGGCGCGGGATCGCCGCGAGCAGCGCCCGCGTGTAGGGATGCGCCGGGCGGTGATAGATCTCGCGCACCGGCCCGTCCTCGACCACGCGCCCGGCATACATCACCGCGACGCGGTGGCAGAGGCTCGCGGCGACGCCGAGGTCGTGCGTGATGAGGATGATCCCGGCCTTCGTGTCCGCCTGGATGCGGCGCAGCAGGGCGACGATCTGCGCCTGCACCGTCACGTCCAGCGCCGTCGTCGGCTCGTCGGCGATCAGCAGGCGCGGGGTTGGCGCGATTGCCATGGCGGTCGCGATGCGCTGCCGCTGTCCGCCCGAGAACTGGAACGGATAGTCCCCCGTCCGCCGTTCGGGCGACGGCACCTGCACCCGGCGGAGCACGTCGATCACGGCCCCGCGCACGCCCGGGCGCCCCTGATTGCGAAAGGGCTGCCCAACCTGATCGCCGATGGAGAAGACCGGGTTGAGCGCCGTCATCGAGTCCTGCGCGATCATCGCGATCCGGCGACCCCGGACCGTGCGCGCCATCTGGCGTTCCGACAGCGTGAGCAGTTCCTCCCCATCCAGCTTCACGCTGCCGCCGCCGATGCGCCCGGCCGACGGGAGCAGGCGAAGCAGCGAGAGCCCGGTCATGGTCTTGCCGCTGCCGGACTCCCCCACGAGGCCGAGCGTCTCTCCCTCCTCGACGCGCAGATCGACATTGTCGACCGCACGGAGAATGCCCCGCCCGAGATGCAGGTGCATCTGCAATCCGCGCACGTCGAGCAGCGGCGTCATAGCTGACGCAGCCTCGGGTCGAACCGGTCGCGCAACCAGTCGCCGAACAGGTTGGCTGCGAGGCAGGTCAGCATGATTGCGATGCCCGGCAGCGTGATCGCCCAGGGCGCGTTCTGGATGTACTGCCGGGCGTCCGCCAGCATCAGCCCCCAGGACACGTCCGGCTGCTGGATGCCGAGACCGAGGAAGGACAGCGACGCCTCGAACAGAATCACCTGCCCGACCTGCAGGCTCCCGAGCACGAGCAGCGTGTTGCCGATATTGGGCAGCAGATGCCGGCGAAAAACCGTGATGGTGGACACGCCCGCGACGGCGGCCAGCAGCACGTAATCCCGCTGCCGCAACGAAAGCACCTCGCCGCGGATGATGCGCGCGTACCAGGTCCAGTACGTCAGCACGATCACGACAATGACCGTGGACAGCCCAGGCGTCAGCGCCGCCGCCAGGATCAGCGCGAGTGCCACGGACGGGATCGACATCTGGATCTCGACCAGCCGCATGATGACGACGTCGACCCAGCCGCCAAAGAAGCCGCTCACCATGCCGGTAATCGCCCCGAGCGCGCCGGACAGCACGATCGCGTAGAACGCGACCACGACCGAGACATGCGAGCCGGCAATGATGCGGCTCAGTATGTCGTGGCCGAGATTGTCCGTGCCAAGCACATGCTCCCACTCCCCGCCGGCCTGCCAGACCGGCGGTTGGAACGACGCGGAGAGGTCCATGTCGTTCGGATCGAACGGCGCGATACGGTCGCCGGCCACGGCGCAGGCCAGAACGACCGCAAGCACGCTCAGCGCGAGCCAGGGCGCCCCCGTGATCGCCGACCGCGTGCGCTGCCTAGCGCTCATGGCGGGTCCGTGGGTCGATCAGCCCGTAGGACAGGTCGACCAACAGCGACGACAGCACGAACAGCAGCGCCGTGAACAGCACGCCTGCCTGCACGACCGGGAAGTCCCGCGAGAACACCGCCTCCACCACCGTTCGCCCCAGACCGGGCCAGGCGAAGATCACTTCTACCACGAACGCGCCGCCGAGCATCGACGCGAAATATACACCCAGCATCGTCACCAGCGGGATGGCCGCATTCCGGAAGGCGTATTTCCAGATCAGCGTGTGTTCCGGCGTGCCCAGGCTGCGGCCGAGCCGGATGTAGTCGCTGTCCAGCACGTCCAGCATCGCCGAGCGCACGATACGCGTCTGTGCCGCCACCGGATACCAACCGAGTGCGATCGCCGGCAGCACCAGATGGGACAGCCCGCCGCGCCCAAATGCCGGCAGCCAGTCGAGTTCGACGGCGAACAGCAGGATCAGCAGCAGCCCGACCCAGAAGGCCGGCATCGCCTGTCCAAGCAGCGCGAACAGCCGCGCCGCCTGATCGAGCCACCCGCCGCGATACACGGCCGAGAACACGCCGAGCGGCACCGCGAGTGCGACGCTGACCAACAGTCCGGCCATCGCCAGCTCGATCGTGGCGGGGAGACGATCGAGCACCAGTGTCAGCGCTGGCATCTGCCAGCGATAGGACTGCCCGAAATCACCGCGCAGCGCGTGGCCCGCGAAGATCAGGTATTGCCGCCAGATCGGCAGGTCGAGACCCAATGCCGCGCGCGTGGCGGCGATGATCGATTGCGGCGCGTCGGGCGGCACAAGCAGCACGGTCGGGTCGCCGGACAGGCGCGAGATGACGAAGATGACGATGCTCGCGCCGACGATGCTGACCGCCGCGTGGCCGAGGCGGCGCAGGAGATATGCGCGCATCAACTGCTTACGCCAGCAACCGCGTCAGCTCGTCCTTCTTCACTTTCCCCGTCGCTGTCATCGGCAGGCTCTCGACGATGTGGATGGCGGGCACCTTGTACGTGGCCATGTTCTGCCGGCACCACGCGCCGAGTGCTGCCTCGGTCAGTCCCGCCGTCGGGTCCGCGAGCACGAAGGCGACCGGCGCTTGCCCACGCGTCTCATCCGCGCGGCCGATCACGCCGGAGCCGACCACCGCCGGATGCTGGCCCAGCAGCGCCTCGATCTCGGCGGGGAACACGCTCATGCCGTTGACCTTCAGCATCTCCTTCCGCCGCCCGAGGAAGTGCAGGAACCCGTCCTCGTCGAGCAGGCCGATATCGCCGGTGTAAAACCAGCCGTCGCGGATGCTGGCGGCGGTCGCCTCCGGTTTGTTCCAATAGGCTTTCAGCTGCGACGGTGAGCGCACGACGATCTCGCCCTCCGTCCCGAGCGCCAGCAACTCGCCTGTTTCGAAGCTGGTGATCTTGAACTCGGTGCCGGGGACTGGGATACCGACAAAGATCGGCTGCGACTTCAGATCAAAATCGTCGTCCTGCTGCCCGGTCGTGAAGGTGTCGCAGGTATGGGTTTCGGTCATTCCCCACGCCGCCTCGATCATCACCGCACCCGTCAGCTCCCGCCAGCGTCGGCGATACGCCTCGTTCAGCTTCTTGACGAAGGACGAGACGCGCGTGCCGCGCAGGCTGCTCAGGTCGAAGCTGCCGGAGTCCGGGTGGTCCATGATGGCGACCGCATTGTCAACCAGCAGCCCGGCCGTGGTCACCCGGTAGCGGTCGACCGCCCTCATCCACGCCAGCGGGTCCCAGCGCGCCAGCAGCACCAGCGTCGCACCCAGGAAGACCGGGAAGATCAGCCCGAAATTCTCGCCGGCTATCCAGAACACCGGATGGAAGTTCAGCATCACGTCGTCCGACGTGGATTGGTTGGCGCAGGTACAGGTGGTTGCCGCCGTGTAGATCATGTCGCGCTGCGTGTGGACGCAGCCCTTGGGCATCCCCGTGGTGCCTCCGGTGAAGTTCAGCGCGGCGGGCGCATCGATGTCGATGGCGACGACGGGCGGCTGGTCGGTGGTCGCCCACAAGGCGGGCATTAGGTCGATCGCATCCGCGCACGCGACACTCGGCTGCGCGACGATGTCGAGCACGGGTAGCGTCGGTTCGCTCGGCAGCATCTCCGCCAAGCTCGTTGTGAATACTGTGCGGATCGGCGCGCGATCGAGCACGGTGCGAACTAGCGGCATCAACTGGTCCTGCGCCACGATCGCGACGGCGCCGGTGTCGTCGAGCTCGTAGAGCAGCTCGTGCTCCTTGAACATCGGGTTCACCGGAACGTAGACGCAGCCGAGCTTGAGCAGGCCGTAAAACGCGATCGCGAATTGCGGGCAGTTCGGTAGGAACACCGCAACGCGGTCCCCCGCACTCACGCCGCGCTCCGCCAGCAGCGACGCGAACGCATCCGAGAGCCGATCGAGTTCGCGATAGCTGATCGTCGTCCCGTAGAAGACGATTGCCGGCTTGTCCGGCTGTACCGACGCCCAGCGGCGCAGATACTCCGTTAGCGGGATTTCGCCGAACGGATAGTGCGGTGTCGCCGACACGCCCGTCGGCCAATGCTGCCGCCAGAGCACGCGGAGCTGGTCGAGATAGGCCGCCTCATCCATGGGGAGGCGCCGGCGCGATCTGTTGAAAATCGTGCCACGCGCCGGGCCAGGGCCAGGGCGTGAATGAGACCTTGTCCGACCGCCAGGCGAGCGTGACCAGCGGGCGATACGTCGTGAGCCCGCCCAGCACCTCGTCGTGCTTCCTCTCCGCGATCTGTTTCAGCACGGCAACGCGTTTTTCCGGGTCCAACGTCGCCTTCTGCTGCTCGACCAGCGCGTCCAGCTCGGGCGATTCCGTGTAGGAGTAGCTGCCCCAGCCCTGCCCGACCTGGAAGCTGTGGACATGCCCGGCCCAGGGCGTGCCGGGGTCGCCGGGCACGCCATGCGACCACATCCAGCTCAGCACGCCGTCCATCTCGGGCGGCCCGGTGCGCCCGCGACGGCCGAGATTGATCCAGGCGCCGTATTCGAGCTGGTTCACCTTGCAGCGAATGCCCACGGCCGAGAGATAGGCGAACACCGCCTCGCCCATCTCCTTCACATTCGGCTCGCGCGGCGTGGTGAGATTGTAACAGGGAACGTCGAAGCCCTTCGGAAAGCCCGCGTCGGCCAGCAGCGCGCGCGCCTTCTTCGGGTCGAACGGGTAAGGCTTGAGCGCCGGGTCGTAGCCGGTTTCGCCCGGCCCGATCTGCTCGTAGCGCTGTCCTTGCCCGAACAGCACGCGCTTGATGATCAGGTCCATGTCGACGGCGTAGGCGGCGGCCTGACGCACCCGTACGTCCTTGAAAGGCGTGTTCGCAAGCTGCGTCGGAAAATCAATGTAGAGATTGTTGCCACTGACCTGCGTGACGGTCGCGATGTTCGGCATCTGCTTGATCGCATCCACCTGCGCGGGGGGGACGGAGTCGATCCAGTCGACCGCGCCGGTTTTGAAGGCGGCGACGCGGGTGAGGTCCTCGGGGATGAACTTTATCGTCAGGTCCCGGAAGCCGGGCCGCTGCTCATGGTTCCAATATCCGTCCCAGCTCCGGAGCTGCAACTCCTCCTTGACCTTCCAGGCCACGACCTTCCATGGCCCCGTGCCGACCGGAGCGCGGGCAAAAGCGTCGGGCCCGACCTGCTCAAAGTATTTCTTCGGCATGACCCATATCTGCAGGTAGTCGGTCACGTAGTTCGCATCAGGTTTGGAGAAATGCAGCCGAAAATGCAGGTCGTCGACGATCTCGAGCGACTCCACGGCCGCCTGAAGATGCGACCAGCGGCTCTGCTTCGGATCACGCAGCCGCTCGAACGAGAATTGCACGTCGGCCGAGGTCACGGGGTCGCCGTTCTGGAAGCTCAGGCCGGGCCGCAGGTGCACGTCGATGATCGGCTTGTCCGGCGTTCCGCCGAGCGACCAGTCTTGCGCCAACCGGTTGACCGTCTTGCCGGACGGATCGACGCGGGTAAGCTGCTCGAAGACTTGGCTGATGCCGTACGTGTCGACGCCGGCGGAGTATCGGACCGGATCGAGCGTCGTCGGTTCGGCCGCGAAAGCAGCGACCATGCTGCCGGTGGCCGTCCCCTCCGCGCGGGCCAGCTGCCCGGCCAGAAGAAGCAGCAATGCCGCCGGTAGCGAGGCGCTGATCTTCATGGGAGCGTCCCCTTGCTGTCCGGTCGTTGTTGCCGGATTGCTGCTCACGGCATCATAGGCGGACGGTGGAGTCAACCGTCGCTTTGTCGACAAAGTGCAGTTGGCGAGGAAGCCTTCCCACGATGTCGAGCGATCCACCCGTTGCCAGCGAGGGAACTGCCGCAAGATTGGGGGTCGTAACGTTGTCGGGCGCCGGGCGGCGTGGTGCGTGGCGTAGGCGGGGACTGTTTCGTGTCGGATACCGGCCAGCACGAGCCTCGTTTCCGATCGGATCAAGCCCGACAATGTTACGCCCCCCAATCTTGCGGCAGTCCCGGTGATGTCCGTGCACCAGACTTGGATTGGCCGGTCCACCACCAGATCTCGCAGCAGGTAGGGATAAATACGGTGCGCGGAGTTCGGCACCGTCGTGCGCGGCCGCTGGTAGATCGGCACGAGCCCCATCAGGGCCATGAGACGCCGGACCCTCTTGCGGCCAACCTCGTGACCGTCGCGCCGGAGATGCCGGGCCATCTGGCGAGAGCCATACCAGGGCGTCTCCAAGAACTGTGCGTCGATCAGGCGCATCAGCGCCAGGTTTCCCGCCGTCTCACCCATAGGCTGGTAGTAGAACGATGACCGGCTGATCGATAACAGCTCGCATTGCCGAACGACGGACAACCGCACATGGCCTGGCTCGATCCGCCCCCGTCTCCGCTCGACGCTCATCGACCGGACGCCTTCGCCAAAAGATCCCGCTCCACCACCAACTGCCCGATTTTGGCGTGCAGCTTCTCGACGTCTTCCTCCCGCATGCCCTCCTTCGCGTCCGCTTTGCCGGAGAACACCGTCACCAGACCCTCCGTCGCCTGGCGCTTCCAATCGCCGATCAGCGTCTGATGCACGCCATGCTTGGTCGCCAGCTGCGACGTCGTCAGCTCACCCCGCAACGCGTCCATCGCCACCTTCGCCTTAAACTCCGCCGTATAACGCTTCCGCTTGCCCGTCATCGGGTCCGTCCTTCACAAGGGTGGACCAAGCTTAACTACCTGTCCGACGAACGGGGACCACCTCACTTTGGCAATACCGCCGCTCGTAGCCGCAGCAGGTCCAGGCTGCCCCAAAAACCTTCATGTCGCGATATATCCACTTCCTCCCGCGTGCAGAGTTGTGCGGTGCATGCCTTTGAAGCCGTTGTGCCGCCGGGCGCAATCAGGCATCGTCCTGGCACGATGGTCCCGCGCGAGCGGGTGAAAAGGGAACGCCGTGCGTCCCGGCTGGGCATCCTGTCCCGGGGGCAAGACGGCGGCTGCCCCCGCAACTGTGAGCGGCAATCGTCGGTCCGTTCGGCAGCCAGGGCATTCGTGCCCCGGGCGGCCGGGTCACTGGGGCGCATGATGGCGGCCTGGGAAGGCAGGACCGGCGGTGGCGACCCGCGAGCCAGGAGACTTGCCATCGGCGCAAACCCAATCCGCAGGGCGGGGTGCCCCTCGGACCGGAGACCTTCCATGGCCAACACGAACGCGCTTCCGTCCACCGCCATCGCCCAGCCTGCCGGCGCCAGTGCGCCGGCCCGCATCCAGGCGGTCGGGGCGGCGTCTGCTGCCGCGCTGCTGGGGCTGGTTCTGCTCTGGGGCGTCGGCTTCTCGCACATCGACGCCGTCCACAATGCGGCTCACGACACCCGGCACTCCAACGGCTTCCCGTGCCACTGAGCGGCACCCGTGCATCTCTTTCGGCGGATCGTCTTCGCTGCGGCCTGCGCCGGGCTGCTGACTGGCGTGCTGGTCACGGTGGCGCATCAGGTTGGGACCGTTCCGATCATCCTGCGCGCCGAAGTTTATGAGAAGGCGGCCGACACCGCCCATGCAGAGGCTCATACGGCTTCTCACGCCATGGACCATCCTGCCCCGGCCGGCGCGGCACAAGGGCATGAGGACCACGGCTGGGAGCCGCTGGATGGCCTGGAACGCACGTCCTATACCGTGCTGGCCGACATCCTGACGTCCGTTGGCTATGCGCTCCTGCTGGCGGCGGCGTTCACTGTGCTGACCAAGGACGTTACCGTGCGGACCGGGCTGTGGTGGGGCCTGGCCGGCTTCGCCGCCTTCACGCTGGCACCTGGGTTGGGGCTGCCGCCAGAGGTGCCCGGCACCGAGGCAGCACCGCTGCTCGACCGGCAGGTCTGGTGGACGGCGACCGCGCTGCTGACCGGCGGTGGCCTGGCTGCGCTGGCTTACGGAAAGCGTTGGATGTGGCCCGCCTTTGGGACAACCATGATCGTGCTGCCGCACCTCTGGGGGGCGCCGCAAATTATGGAACCAGGAAGTGCTGCCCCTCCCGCGCTCTCGCACGAGTTCATCGTTGCCGTGACCGTCGTGAGTTTCTTGACCTGGGCCGTGCTCGGCACCTCGACAGCCTACTTCTACAAACGGTTCAAGCACTCCGAAACCTAAACCTAGCTTAAGCCTGGGATGGTGTACGCCCGCCGTGCGCTTCGAGGTGTGCGAGCAGCCACCCCGCGGTCAGCAGCTTTGGTAAAGAACAAGGCGGGGCCGGTCCGTGCCACGTGGCAAGAGCTGGA
>JAABUW010000896.1_pt1 | contig 54548 bp, 86 predicted proteins | sample 5560081 | NCBI WGS metagenome assembly JAABUW01 (sample SAMN10711882, study PRJNA513363) | rock metagenome | isolation source: Antarctica rocks | place: Antarctica: Victoria Land, Knobhead sud | reverse complement strand
GAACGTGATGAGAAGGAGGGTGGCGAGCGGAGCGAGTGCACTTGCCCCGGGTGCCCCTCTCAGAGCCGGGGCCTGGAAACAAATGACTATTACAGCATATATGAAGACATGCCAGATGTTGGTCGACCAGTTTATGGTCTGAGATGTGCTGGCTTCCGACAGTAGACACGGCTGTGGCAGGGCATCGCGCGTGCATTTGCGCTCTCTATGAACACCTGGTTGTTTGTCTGTGTGTTTTGCCTGGCCTTCGCTCATATCCAGAACACAGCACATCGCCAGACAGCTAACCGTTCCGGACCGCTCTTGCCTGGGCTGTGTTGTGCCCCAGTGGTCTGCTTATCGCCTTCCAGCCTTCGCTATCGCCATGCAGCGCAGCTCTGTGTACCTGTAGGCTGGTGGTGCCAGTGCAACAGAACGTTGCAGTTGTACTTATTGCGATGTCACGTTCCACACAGCATGTGATATCGGTTTCAAGATAGTGTGCAACAGCTGTGACGTTCAAAACGTGTCCAAACAACAACAAAACAACACAAGCGGAGCTCACAGGCATGCCTTGGTTGTACACATGCCTCCTCCCAAGGCAGCCACGACAACCAACCCAACTCACCAATTTTGCACGTCATCCTGGGCGGACAGCCTTTTTTTCACCCTGATCATGCATTATCAAGCAGAAAGCAGCAAGCTCGTCGTGATACGTCGATTGGCTGTCTAACCCAAATGTTCATGCACGGCACGCGCCGCACCGCTGACACTGACACTGCTGTCAGGAGCCGCTGCCGCCTATCCTTTCGCTGCCAGCGGCTGCTGCTGCACCGCTTCCCTGGCTACTGCCGCCGCCGCCTGCACCTTCTCTAGCTGCTGATGCCAATGCAGTCATCCCCTCGCCTGCCGCAGGCACCACCTCCGCGGTCGACGCCGCCGCGGGTAGCGCCGTGGCCGAAGGCCTTGGGAGGAAAGTGGGCCTTGGGATCCTGGAGGGCGTGGCTGATGACTCCGGGGAGAGCTGCGGCGTGCTTGCCGACCGGCCCGCCGCCGCCAGCGGGTGGCCCTGCAGCGGGTGCAGCAGCTCAGCCGCTTGGGATTCGGCCCTGGGTGCTCCCGCTGCCGCTTCTGGGGGCGGCAGTGGCAGTGACGAGGCCGTCTGCGCAGCGGGCGGCGGCGGGTGCGGGACTTCTGCGCTTCCTGCAGCTGCCGCCGCAGGTTGGTGTGGCTCCTGCTGCATGGCGTCTGCAGCGTCTGCAGGGCTGGCAGCCGCCGCCGGCGGCTCTGCAGCAGATGGCAGAGGTTCTGCGGCAGATGGCGGAGGTTCTGCGGCAGATGGCGGAGGTTCTGCGGCCTCCGCAGACACGCGGGGCTCTGCCAAGCGCAGTGGCTGCATCTCGGCAGTAGAGGCTGTGCTCGCAGCGCTCGGGGACGATGAGGAGGAGTCAGCGGCGTCTGACGGCAGCAGCGCAGTGGCTGTTGTGCCTGCTGCAGCTCCAGCTCCATCTGCTGGCACTGCTGCAGACTCTGCTGCTTCTGGTGACGGCGCCTCCGGCAGCTGCACGGCGGCAGCCGCATCTGGCTTGGCAGCTGGCGGCGGCTGGAAGGCGGCAGCTGGAAGCGACTTCTCGTTGCTGGCTGCAGCAGACAGGCTGCCGCCGCCGCAGCTGCTGCCGCGGCCGCCATCACCCCAGCCGTCGCCGGCGCTGCTGCTGCTGCCGCCGCTGCCGGGGCTGCTGCGGCCACCGCTGCCAGCGCGGCTGCTGCCGAACTGGGCTGCGGCGGTCGAGGTGAACGAGGACGCCGGCAGCCGGCTGGAAGCGAGCGCTGCAGAGATGCGGCGCACGGCCGGCCGGCTCTCCTCTCCGGCCTGGCATCAATCGTCAGGAGCGACTCCTAGCCACTTTGGCATCGATGGAGATGCTGTATGTTAACCCAAGGCAACGACATATACAGCATGCCATCCGCCGCTGTCAGCAGACATCTATCTTGTTCCCGCGAGGGTGCATGTGCCGAACATCAAGACAGCAGCAGCTAGCCAACAGCATTAGTCCAGTGACCATTGAAAAGCACATCGACATGCAACATTCTTCACGTGTACGATTGTGTGGAGCACCTTGAGGGGTGAGGTGATGCTTCCGTAAATGGCATTGTCCTTGAGCGTCTGGTCCAGTCCCGCCAGCACGGCCGCGGCCTCGGCGGCGGCACCTCGAGGAGACGACAGCGCTGCGTTTGCCTCGGCAAGCACGGCGCGGGCCTGTGCGGCAGGATCAGCAGGTTTCAAAACCCAGCAGAGTTCTCAGGTTCTTGCGGTTGTCTCCATTGTTATACATGCATTACGGCATGGTCGCGGCTCCTGTCAGGCTCGTGGGCTCTATATATGCTCTGCTTTAACGTTACATGCCACAAGCCCGGCAAACTCGTGAGCCAACAATTGCAATGAAGATACATATGCCGCTCTGTGTTGTGCACTGCTCCTCGCTTGTTCAGGCCCTCATCTTCGTCGAGTCCTTTACGAGGCCCATCGCAGCGCACCTCACTCAGCTCTGGCGCAGTGCCTGCGCTGCTGCTCAGCTCGCTCAGGCTGAGCCGGAAGCCAGGGACGCGCTCCAGCTCCTCCTGCAGCGGACTGCCCTCAGCCGCCTCTGCCGCAGTGCCAGCAGTGGCGGCATCCCCGGCGGCGGCGGCGGCGGCGGGCTCAGCCTGCGGCGCGCCGGCCGCCGGGAACTGGAAGGAGCGCCCCAGGGCCGCCGGCACGATGCTCGGCGGGGTCCTGTCCGCTGCCCGTGGCGCCGACGCCGTCGGAATAGGCGTTGCTGGCGCTGACATTCCGCCGGCGGCGGCCGCGCCGCCGGGGCGTGACCGCTGCGCCAGCGAGGGGTGCGCTTCCTGCAGCAACACCTCGTGCAGCGCCTCCAGCGGCGGCGGCGGCAGCGGACTGGCCAGCTCCAACTTTGCAGCCGCCAGCGCTGTGAGCACACTGTGCTGCTCTGGCGATGCCCGGCGCTGCGGCGTCGCGACGGCTGAGGGGCTGTGGGCGGCGGCTGCGCCCCAGCGCAGCGCCGCGATATCAGCGGCCGCCGCATCTGCAGCGCCTGTGGCGGCGACAACGGCGGCGGGGGGAGGCGACCCTGCAGCGTGTGAAGACCCCGCGCGATGGAGCTCGAGCGAGCGGCCCATGCGCACCGAGAAGCGGGAACGGGTGGCTGTGCCCTCCGATGTGAGGACGGCAGCGCCAGCGTCTGGCGCCGCAAAGCCGTGCAGCAGCCCCTCGGCCTGCGACAGCGCCGCAACGGCTTCCGGAAAGTCTGCCACCGGCGGGCGCACACCCGCCTGCGGAGACGAGTTCGCGGGCGCTGGAGACTCTGCAGATGCGGCAAGAGGCTCCTCGAAAGGCGCCGGCCGGCTGCCGGGCGGCTCCGGCGCATAGCTGTCGAACACTGCGGCAAAACCCTCGTGCAGGCTGGGCCGCAGGCCGCTGCCATCGGGAGAGTTTAGCACACTGCCGATATCGCCGCCAATGCCGCCGTCGCCGCCGCTGGGAAAGACAGGCGATGACGAGCCGCTGTCTGGGCCGGAAGGCTGCAGCGAATCGAAGTCGAAGTCCTGCCGCGGCTGCGTCGACGGCCGTGTCATGGACACAATGCCGTCCTGTTCCGCGCTCGCCTGCAGTCCATGCACATGGGACGTTATGGGCAGATCTCTAAGTCGAGCGTGCATTGCAGTTCTGATGCGCATGTCCTGAGACTGTCTGCGCCTCGAGTCCTACAGCGAGCTGTCTGGTGATCTCATGGCAGCTGGTGAAAGCAGCTCCTTGCACGTGGATGTGACTGCTGCTCGGACTCGGCAGCCAATCAGCGGGCTACTGCAACTACATGTCGCTGTGGCTTTGGCACCGGACCCCACCTCCAGCCAGGCGGGCAGGTACAGCAGGAATAGCGCCGCCTGCGCCCAAAGCAGCGCTTGGCCCAGCCGCCGCGTGCTCTCGGGGTCGCGCCAGGCACGGCCGGCGGCGACGGCGACGTCGGCCAGCAGCTGCCGCGGCGGCGGCAGCGGCCGCGTCAGCCGCCGCGCCGCGGCGCTGGCGGTGCCTCTGGCGGCGGTCCAGGTTGCTGCGGCAGCGTCTTTTGTAGCCGCGAAGGAAGCCGTCGCGGCGCGACCCGTCCACCCCGCCGCCTGTAGGTGGCGACGGCTTTACATCGAAGGTGTGGACTGCTGAAGTATGTGACTGCCAAGAGGATCGAATCAGTTGCCGACTGTGGGCAGCGACTGACACCCAGCACTGCACTGCTCCATGGACTAGCTCGAACCCGAGCCATGGGGACACTGCCAGGCTGCCGAGCCCATCAAGAATGAAGCAAGTGTCAACAGGTCCTTGAACTGGCATGTGGTGGTTGCTAAGGATGACAAGCCCTGTACCTGCTGCAGGTGCCAGCCGGCCATGCGGGCAGCAACAATTGTGTCCACAGCACGGCTGTGAGCAGCATGACCGCCAGGACGGGCGGCGTCGTGTGCCGCAGGCGCTGCCGCTGCGGCTCCGCCAGAGTCTCCGCCGCTGGATGCGGGCGGCGCCCCGCTCGCCCGCTGCACTTGGATCCACCGCGACAGCTCCGTCACTCCGCCAGCTGGCTGGGTGGCCGCGCCGCTGGCTGCGCCGCCGGTCGCGCCGTTGGATCCGCGGCCTTTATCACCTCTGGCGGCGGCGGCTGCAGCGGGCCGATGAGCGGCAACCTGCGCGGGAGCGGCAGCTGGGTTGTCGGCTGCGCTGTCGGGCGGCGTCGGAGGCGGAGCGTCGACCAGCGGCATGTGACGGCGTAAGGCCTCGATGTAGGGTGTGGTGTCTGGCTGCCGCTTGCCTGCAGAGTTGCATCATCAGGTCGTGTCAAATGACGTCCTGTGACACCAGCTTGTGCGGCTGAAGACACGAAACGGGGCTTGCTGACATTGCCATCATGTGATCACTGCAGAAGTGGGGTGTCTGCCGCTGCGCAGCTGTTCTGACGCATTGCTGGGAACTGACAGCGAGCAGCCCAGGAAACACCAGACTGCTTTCAACGACAAGACAATGTGCTCGCTTAGTCAAAAGGGGCACTGTCACCTGCGCTGCTGCGAAGGGGGCCGAGGATTTTACCCCACAGCCCCGGCGGCCGCCGCTGGGCGCCCGTTTTGGTCTGCTGGCCCAATGTACCGCCTTTTGCTGAAGCGGCCGCGCGGGCGTCGACACCAGTGCTGGCAGCTGAGGTGGCAGCCATGCTGGCATTCTGGCTTCTGGCAGCCTGCGGCGCAGTCTCAGCGGTAGCGGGAACAGGCTTGGCGGCTTCGCTCACACCACTGCCGGCCTCCGCAGCAGGGGCTGCAGCAGGCACTGAACCTGCAGCGGCTGCAGCCGCTGCGACATCCGTCGCTGCCACTCCGTCGGCTGCGGGGCTTTCCGCCGACACTGCCGCTGCCGCGGCAGTGGCATTTGGCTGCGCGCCAACCTGAAGCTGCGCACCCAGAGCTCTCTTCTGCTGCAGGTCCTCGGCAGCGCTCGAGGCCCAGTCGGCAAGCTCCTCTGCCGCCCCTGCCGCCAGGCAGCCCTCGTTTGCGAGCGCGACGTGCAGAACCCGCAGCTCCCGCACGGAGATCCGCACAGCCTGCAGTCGAAGTTGAGAGACTGATGTAGCATTGAGTCTGCTGATTGCTCGTCCACCCCCTGATCGCACACCAGGTTCCGCTTGCGCTGTTGCAGGAAGTTTGCTCCTGATGTGAAGTGTCAGATCCTGGTGTCTCGGCGCACCTGGAGCTGCTCGTTCCGGGCGGCGGTCTGCATGGCCCGTCCGGCGACGAAGACGTAGTCTTCCAGGATGCGGCACGTGAGTTGGACCTTTCTGTACTCGCGCTGCTCGGCCGCGTGCTGCTCCTGCAGCGCGGCGTGCTTGCCCTCCAGCAGCCACCTGCAGACACGGCGAAGAGTGTTGTGCCTGCCAGAGAATCACCTCTGTGAAACCACATTCAATGATGTATTAATGATCGCAGCAGTGTCCTGATGTCCTGCAACAGAGACGGGTGATGCCCCATGGGAGAGACCGGGGGCTTCCAGCTGACCACTAAGAGTGCCAGATCGCACATGCATGTGGCTGCAATGCGACGCGACGGCAGTGCACTGCAGGCACAGGCGCGCCGTGTGCCATGCAGTGGCGATCGCATCTTCACCTGATGGGCCAGGTCACGCCGCGGCCTAGCTGCTGCAGGATCAGCGCCGGCAGCGATGGCCGATGCGCCGCATCGCACGGCGTGGCGGCAGCAGCCCTATTTTTGGCTGCGCTGCCGCCATCAGCTTCGCTCGGGACGCTGCTGCTCCAGCTGCAGCCGGCGCCGCCATCAGCCTGCCCAACAGCAGCAAAAGCACGAAGCTTGTCTGCGGCAGCATGGGCGGTATCGAGTTGCAGAGGTCAACTGCTCAACCGTGCTGTCCTCAGCCCAAGATTATGCAGCACGTTACAGATAGACCTTTGCGGCTCCTCTGCAGTGCTGCAGCTGGGACTTGGGGTGATGAGCTGTTGACAAATGGAGCGAATAGGCACCCAAGTCTTTCCGGAAGGGGCATATCCTGTAAGGCATCTTCGACCTACTTCGGCGCCACCCGGCCCACAATCGCGCACTGGAAGCCATTTCACCTGGTAGCTTGCAGGTTGGGAGGCGCCCAGCGCTGCCGAGGCCGCAACCGCCAGCAGGGTAGCTGCCAAAAACAGCACTCGACGGCACACAACCCGGCCCTCCTGCTGTCCCTGTGACATCGTTGCGTCAGTAGGTGTGTGCGAGTTCGAAGACTGTGGAATCTGATGGGATCGAGGGAGGAGGACACTGCGGCTGTTAAGAACCACTTCAGCCCTACTTTCCGCCGAATTGACGCACTGACGGTCATCAACACAGAAGGGTTGATGACGAGGAAAAATCTGGTAACTAGCCAGAAACCGTGTAAGACTTGGAATTGACCAAGGCCTTAGCTCATTCGGGCGCATAAGCACTCATTCCCTATAGACTAGGTGCAAGGCGAGAAACCCTGACCGAGATGGCTTCCAATGAAAGCCGAGTTCAACAGCGTAGTAGCGGCAGCTAAGCACAGCCGCCGGACACGTGATTTTCGGTCGATGAAAGCTAAGTGACATCCACCCGACGCCATGCATCGACTGTCACACAGTTGTCAGATATCAGCGTCGCGAGCTTGATGTCCAGGGTCAAGTGTAACAATCTCAGCTCCTGCAGCTAAACACGCTGCCACAATTGCTCTGGAGTTATTCCCACATTCCCTTGCTCACAGCTCCGAACGCGAGAGGGACTCGCGAGCGTCCGCTGCGGCGTCTGTTGCCGCCTGGCCCGCTGCCTGCATTCGCCCATGCACAGGCGGTCTGTCAGCCTTCATGCTTGGTTTCGCAGAACGCCGCTAGTGTTGCAGACCCAACTTCTGCTTCTGGACAGGTTTCACGACGCTCCAAGTCCTTCTCCAGGCACGATACCACACCAAGACATCGGGATTGTGGCATGACACGCGCCGGCAATATCAACAGCCGGCAAGGCATCCTGACGTTGCAGAGTCTTCTCACCTTCGCTTTCTGGGAGACTGCATCCAGACCTCCGTCCACGGCGGCGTTGGCGCTGTCAAAGGCTCCTGCGGCCTGCTCGTGGGCTGCCTTCGCCGCCCCGGCAACTGCATAACCCGAACAGAGCAGCAGCTCTGTTGTGCAACAGACTCTATTCACTGGTGAACCACGGTTGAACCAGGTGTCGGCATTATTGCGCACAGCCGTAGGATGCAGATGGAGCGAATGCCGTGACGATGCGACATGTGCAGCACCTGCGCCGGAGACCGCGTCCGAAACCTTCTGCTGCGTCGTCCGCGAGGGCGCCAGCCAGTCCGCCCACTGCTGTGGGATGTGACGCAGGATGTAGACCTGCACAGGCATGGTCAATGTTCTGTTTACAGCTTGTCCTCACAACAAATGAACAGCATGGACGCCGGAGGCCGCAACATCCACCCTGGCATGAAGGCGCATTCCATCCTGGATCGACCACTCTTAAGCTGGAGTGACCACTGCTACAACATCATGCAGTCGCACCTCGGCGTATTTCTGGACGTTCGAGCCGTACGCGTGCCAGTAGTGCCACGCCCGGACCGACTTCTCGGCAAATGCGCCCCACCATGTGTCCTCCTGCGCAGCGACGCCAAAAGATCGGATGGATCAGCCGGTTGGCGGGAGAAGCTGCATATGAGACATACCTCTTGCAGAACCGTGCAGCTTATATTGTGTCTGGGTGCAGCCGATCGCGCAGCAGATCGATTTGGCTGTGCCACCCACAGAGTTTGCAGACGCGCGGCGCTGCGGGGACCAACAAAAGCATGCAGCGGACTTGTGCGGTCTTGCGCAGCATGGTGCAGTCATCGGCCACGAGATGCATTGTTCTATATGTGGTTTGATGTGGTTTCAAGATGGTCCAGAAAGCGACTCACTCCGTATTGCAGCTTCCGCTGATGTGCCTCCTGCGTCTCCTCCGCAGTGCGAGCGACGGCCTCAAAGCTCTCCTGGGTGCTGGGCTTCTCGTTCCACCACCCGCTCACCTGAGATTTGAGGGTTTTTGCAGCTGAAACCATCTGGGGCGATCCGCCTGGGCTCAAACACTCGTCAGAGCTGTGTGCAGCGTCGGCGGGGCGCCGCTGGAAGAGTGGTGCAGCTCACCATGTCCGTGAGCTGCTCAATGACGCCAGCCTGCAAGGATGCGGAAAAGGAGGCTTCGAGTTCAGATGACACTCCAGGCGCTTCGTGTTCACCATGCTGAAATGATACAAACACAAGGCAAAGCATCGAGACTTGCCTCGGCCTTTGCGAGCGGGACGCTTGTCGACACAAGCAGCAGAGTGCATCCGGTCAGCAAAAGCGAGGATCTATTGCTCATTCTATTCATCTTGTTTCGTAGAGTCGATTGAAAACGAATATGCAGAGGTGGGCTTGCGTCCGCTCAACGCTGCTGGGCGCGATAAAGCGCGAGTGCTCACTAGCGAGACTCACAAGACAACTTCGGGAAAGCTCAATTCCACGAACACTTCTTAATGGATCGGTTGTGCGGAGGCAATCCTGTCCACGACGGAGTTGTGGTAGCATGCCGCTTCCCGGCAGTTAGGGTCAATTGAAGCTGCCGGGAAGCGGCATGCTAGCACTGTGCTGGCGGTTAGCAATATTTGCATAGGGTGTCACGGTGGCATCACTGCAATGAGTTCATGTCGCCGTCTCGTCAGTTACACCACATGCAAAATGTCCGCAGGCAGTAGTTATAAGGCGCTCAATCATCAGCACCATAAATCACAAAAACGCGGCACATGCGGCAGCATGTTTGACGACACAACACCTGTGGTTCGAGAAAACCCCTAGCGAGAACTGTAATGGTAACAAACAAAGCCCCATGAGAGTGAGTCTGATATGCTTTACGTTCTTTCCGCTTCCCCTCAGCCTGCCGCGCAGCGTGCATGTGAGTTAGAGACTTCCTAGCTCACAATGCACCCTGACTTGCCCTCCACGACGAGATTTCGGGCGATCCTAAACCTTTCCGCTGTGAATCGAAACCTTTCCGCTGTGAATCAAAACCTTCGAGCGCCTACAGCTCGGAGTGGACGAAGTCGCGCGCCGCCTCGGCACCCTCGGCGCCCTTATCGGCGGCGATCTTGATGCCCTCCCGCGTCGCCTGCAATTGCATCATATTACATTGCATCAAACACACACGTACCAATTCACACACATAATGTAGTTCCAGATACCTCCTCAATGCTCAGGAGCTGCACATGCCCTGTGCTCAGCAGCACGCCCTGTCCTGATGATGAGGGACTGTCTAACCATGCAAACAACAAGCAAGCTTCATCATCCCGATCAACAGTTGCAAGCAGTGCGGACGCGCCGCACCTGGGAAGCGCGCTGGCCGGCGGTCTGCGCCTTAGCCGAGGCCGCGGCGGCAGTCTCCTTCGTGGCCTGCGTAGCGCCGGTAGCGGCGTCCTGAGCCGACGACGCTGCGTCGGAGGCGGCGCGTTTTGTGGCGCCGACGCCCGCCTGGGCAGTGCCGGCGGCGCGGGATGCGGCGTCAGACGCCGTGGCCTTGGCGCTCTTGTAGGTCTGCGCTGACAGAGGCGGCACGTCAGTTTGTAGGTTTGAGTTTCAGCTGTTTGCTCAGGCTCAGTTGACATGAACACATGCTTCAGTCCTGGTGGCAAGTGCTGGCATCTATGCTGTGAAGCAGGTTGTGCCCTGGGCTTGGTGCGCTGCAGGATCTCTGCGAGCAGAGTTCTGCAAAGATGTGGTCATATGTCAGCATCGCACCTCCTGGCCGGACGCGGCATACTCGGAGGCAGACGCCCGAGCCTTCTGCGCCGCCGCCTCCGCCTCCCTCAGGTACTCGTCCTTCTTCTTGCCGGCCTTCTCGCCGGCCGACACCGCCGCAAAGTACGCTTTGTTGACGGCTGCCGCCGCCGCATTGTACGCCTTGCTGCCGGTGTCCGCTGCGGCGTCGTACGCCTTGGCGCCGGTGTCCGCCGCAGCGTCGTAACCATTGGCGGCGGTGGCCTTCGCTGCGTCATAGCCTTTGCCGGCGGCGTCCGCCGCGGCATCGGATGCCTTACTACCCTTCTTGGCAGCCTTGTCTGCAGCCTGGCTTGCCGCCACCCGGGCCTTCTGAGCCGCCGATAGGGCTTCGTTGGTATACTGGTCCTTCTTCTTGCCAGCCTTCTCGCCGGCCGCAATCGCGGCGTCGTACGCCTTGTTGGCGGCGTCGGCGGCAGCATCGTAGCCCTGGCTCGCGGTGCCAGCAGCGGCGTTGTACGCCTGGCCGGCGGTCTGCTTGGCGGCATCGGCGGTCTGGGAGGCGGTCTCGGAGGCCTGGCCGGCGGCCGCAGAGGCGCTGCCAGTGACCTTCTGTGCGGTGCCGGAGGCGACGTTGGCGGCCTTGTTGTAGGCGTCGGTCACTTCCTTCGCCTGTGACGGCACAATAGTGAAACCGCTTAGCAGCCAACGCGGAGGTCCAGTCAGGTACGGACACTCGCGAAGATGGCGCTGACATGGCGGCACCCTTCGCCTGTGCGCGGCAACCAGTGAGTGCGGCGAGCAAAAGATTGTGCAGGCTTGATTTCAACAGCTGCAGACCGGTTCAGACTGCGCTGCACGCATCTGGGTCTCGTTATGAGAAGCAGATGAGGAGTTGACATTTTAAGTTCGATTTTCAGTTGCTCACCGTCTGGTCAGCGCTGTCAGCAGCGTACTCCTTGGCCTCGCCAGCCTTGTCGGACGCGAGGCCCACGGCGGCGGCCGCCCTGTGGAGCAGGCCCTCGCCCTGTAGCAGCAACAAGTCGCTGACACGTCAAGGCTCAGCAGACTTCGCGGCACGCTGAGCTCTGCGCACGTCTACAAAGTCTCGGATGTGTCAGCAGTCAGGGGCTGGGCATCCATAGGTAGCAGGTGGCCATTCTTGCACGGGTCGTTGGGCCCTGTCGATTGGCGCCATCCTGCTGTCCTCATCCGACCCATTGTTGCTTCGATTGCGGTATGCACACCTGCTTTGCAGCCTCTGCCTTTGCCTGCTGCGCCTTGGCGGCGGCGGCGTCGCCCCTCTCGGCGGCGGCGTCGTAACCGCGGCTGGCGATGTCTGCGGCATTGCCATACCTGCACGAGGAGGGGTTTGGGACTCACAACAATTCCAAAATTTAGAAAAATATTTGCAGGAGTAGGCGCTCTTATGACACCGCCGTAGGATCAAGGCTGATGCAATCATCTGCAGTTGTATGCATAGGCAACGCTGATACGCACGCACCCCTTGTTCGCCTGGTCCTTGGCGGCCTCCTTGGCCTCGGCGGCCTTGTCGGAGGCGAGGCCCACTGCTGCGGCGGCCTTGTGCAGCAATCCCTCACCCTGGGAAGAAGCAGACAGACATGTGTGAACTCCACCCGGCACGGCTTCTTCAAGTCAAGCCAGGCTGAAACATGAAATATGCTGTCGTAACGTGTATTCATCGTTTGCACTCCGGTGGCATAATGCACAGTTTCACAATGTGCAGTGTACCCTCACATTTGCAAGAGTGATTCTTTCATGGGTACGCACCTGCTGTGCGGCCTGATCCTTTGCCTGCTGCGCCTTGGTGGCAGCCGCGTCACCCGTGCTGGCGGCGGCATCGTAACCGCGGCTGGCGATGTCAGCAGCGTTGTCGTACCTGCCCGAAGAGGGCAGTGAATGAAACAAGGTGATGTGCAGGAGTAGGCGCTTCAGAGAATGCTGCAATGAGAACCAGGCAAAATACACCTGCTGCACTGCATGCGATAGCAAGCCTGTGCTTGGCACAGGCTTGCGGCTCAGCTGGCGCAAGGGGAAATGGGTCGGCAACCAATTTGAGTGTGAAATGCGCACCCCTTGCTGGCCCTGTCCTTGGCGGCGTCCTTGGCCTCGGAAGCCTTGTCGGAAGCGAGGCCCACCGCGGCAGCGGCGCGGTGCAGCAGACCCTCACCCTGCACCATGCACCCAGATAACCTCACATTCCTGTTGCGACTACTCTGACACTGGAAGGGCGTAGGGAGCCTCACGAACACGATGTAGCATCGTGGCTATGCCTTGTCTCCAGTCGGCTGCTGCTGCTGTGTTTCCGGTTGAGAAGCCAGGCAGCGGACTGCAGGGGCAGCGAGGAAAATAGAACAGCACCTGGTTCTGGGTGGCTGCGGCGGCGTCAGCGGCGGCGCCCTTGGCAGAGTCGTAGCCGGCCTGGGCCTACAGCATGACAGAGAAATGTTTGTTCAGAGGTGTATCACATGATGGACTGATGAACATGCCAGGCACAGGGGGCGGGACCTTTGCATTGGCGCCATGATAATGCTCCAGCAACCGAGGTGCTCCCCTGATTCTCTTTGCTGATGCAAACGGTTCTCAACACTGACGCTGCTCATCAGCGCATGTAGCGGAATCGGAAGGGCTTCGGCTGCGGGTGCTGGCAGGCACGGTGACAGGGTTGCACAGCAAGATGCAAAATGCTTGAAATTTTACATAAGCTCGACAGCTTGTACAGAAGACGCACCTGCTTGGAGGCGGTGTTGGCGGCGTCAGCGGCGTACTCCTTGCCTACCTCGGCCTGGTCAGAGGTCCAGCCGACGGCGCGCTTTGCCTTGTCGACAATGCCCTCAGCCTGCAGGCCATGATTGCACAGCATGTGAGCAGACATTTAAGCAACACCTGAAACAGGATTTGCGAAGCCCGATGTGCGTGCTTGGGCTTCGCTTTGCTGCAGCCTGAGCACGATTGTGCTGTCGGCCGCTGGGAGTGCTCTGGCTCGTGAGCAGGCTTGGTTGCAAAACTGCACTGATTGCTCCTGGACCAGGATGTCTTGTGGTGCAGCAATATGGGACAGTGCTACTTATGAAGGTGGTTTCAACCGTCCTGAGCTTTCACTGAAACCGCACCTGGTCAGTCACTGAATCCTTCACGTGGCCCGCGGCATCGCTTGCCTTGCGCTGCTGCTCGTCCCACTGCTTGGACGCGCGGGCGATGCCGTCGGCGGCGCGTGCGCGGGCGGACTCATAGCCCGCACCTTTCGGCACAACATCCGCACGATCAGCCGCCACAGTGAGGCCAGAAGACGTGCATTGGGAGCGAGGTGAACAGCAAGCCGTGCCCTGCATGCTTATCACAGATTCGGTAGGCATAGCCTCGACACCACAGCAGGCATGACAGGAAGGCATTGCCCTGGTCGCATGCCGTAGCAGATCTAGAATGGTGTTCCAGCATCAGTACAGAACGCACTTGCGCGCGCGCCGGCATCAGCTGAGGCATCAGCGACCTCCTCGGCCTGGTCAGAAGTCCAGCCGACAGCGCGCTTGGCCTTGTCGACGATGCCCTCAGCCTGCGGTCAAGCAGCACAGAGATCAGTCAGCGCGGTTGTGAGTGCCATGCGCCAAAAGCAGACCAGGCAAAAGTCCAAACCCTCGAAATGGTCCAGACATTCTGCCAGGAAATATCAGCTGGAGTTGCGTCGCAGTTGCTGACTGACAACTGCAGACCTGACGTGCCAGGCATGCAAATGAGAAAGGTGCACGCAAATGCAGCTGAAAGAGCTTCGTAACGACCCAACTGGTTCGCTGTGAGCGACATCCTCAACGACGCTTGCTGCCGCCTTCTTGGCGTGGTCGTAGCTCTCTGCAGCCTCGTCTGCCGCACGGCCCTGCGCAGCATCACAGCAAACCATACTCAACCACTCAGCGATTGGAAGTGGCGGCCTGACGAGAGGTAACTGTCGGGGACCTCGACCAGAGCTGACGTTGATGAGAGGCGACTGTGTTCCAGGGTGCAGCTTCATCACCCCCACTTGACGGGAGAAATCAACAATGAAAAGAATGTGTCATATCAGACTTTTAACAGGACGGGCGGGCTCATGCTGAAGCAGATCGCATGCATGCAGCCGTCAGGCAGCCAGTGTGAGCAGCCGGGTGCGATTTGCACACCAAGCGTCAATGGCCAACAGGCGCCGCCTGTTGCTGATGTATGAGACGTTCGAAAAGCAAGCGGCTGTGTGAATTGGCGTACAATGCTTGCAGACCGAATCCGACATGCTCGGAAACTTCTTCGAGAGGCCAATGCCGCCCGTGAATCACCGGTGCGCTCCTCAGGGGTGTAGCGGGGATGATGGAAATGTGTTTGAACTCACCAGTGCGTTCACATCTGCCAGCAACGCTGTGCAGAGCAGGAGCCCCACGCACAGCACCGCTGTGCCGCGCTGCATCGAAGCTGTTGTCTGTGTCTGTTTGCAGAGTGGTATTACCGCGGTATTACAGGCGATCCAAAAACAATCTGAACGCGAAAGTAAAGTGACAACACCGACACCCACAGACCAAACTCCGATTCCGGCATCCTACTTGTCCATCAGCTTCGATGCAGCTCTCACACACTGCAGGATCTCCCAGCTGCGGGATTATCCGCAGCAGAAAACACAGTCCTCACAACTTTGTTGCAGCAGACTGGATTGGTTCGATTGGTTTGATGTGGTGTTTTGTACTGGTTCTCTAGGCATTGATCCGGCATTGGACTCTACATACTGGCCGTTGTGCTCAGGTGTTGGGCGCTCCCGTGGGGGATCCGCGGCTGTTGCCGACATGCCCCTGTATACTGACAGGCACAGGCCACCAATATGGTGCCTGTGTCTGCAAGGTCTGGGAGCCGAACCCCTCCCTGTGCGTGGTACTGGGGCGCCTCCACCCTACCACGATCAAGGACCACACATCCTCACCCACATATGGTTGACTAGGTATGTCACAGCCGCTGGTCATGCCGCCCGTCGCCGCCTCGCAGCAGCGGCGGCTCTGGTAGCTCCGCAAACGGCCGCAGAGATTGCTGAGCAGCGTTAAACTTGACGCCTTTTAATGCTCTTGCTCATCGTCAGCGTCACTGCTCACTCACAGCGCTTGCGGCCGGCTACAACCTTTGCTCGTAGGGCCTACGGCCGCTGCAGCAGCATCATCGTTGCCCGCCAGGCATCGCTTGCATCTATTCCGAGTACCCCCTAACAGTTGCTCATTGCACATGCTGAGCCTGGGATACAATGCCGATCAAGCAAAGAACTTCAGCAGGCACTTTGCTCTAGCAAGCCGCAGCCACAGCGTTCCCCTACGTAATGCTCATTGCACTGGAATGTGATGCCGCTGAATAAGTATCCTATAGCAGATTCAACTGACGCAGCAGATGCAATTGTGCCTCGCTGTCTGCGTGGTCTGAAGCTGCGGCAAAGGCGCTACAGTGATCGCATCCATGCCTGCCGCAGGCTGCTGCAATGGGAGATAAAGGTAGGAAGTGCGACCTATATCTGGAATGGAACTCTCCATTACAGTTGGATGTCTCGTTCGAGGATCAGCGGCCCATGCAAAACAGCTGTGCAACACCGCATCCACATCGTTCGATTCCTAACCTGACGAGCCGACGGCGGCAAGACAAGAATGCGAGACGTTTTCAGCCGGTAGACGTTAACGACCACTGCATGACACTCATCTGCAAGCCATCCTCTAACGCGACAAACGAGCGAGGACCCCGCAGGCAGACCTCTAAAAATGTTCCACAGCTGGCTGTGTACAGCCTTCGATGCGACTAATCCCCTTTCATCACGCCTCAGCAGCTGTCCCCCCGGCTGCTTTTGCAGCCAGCTTCCCGACCGCCATCCCGGGGCACGCCTATGACGTCGCCTGGTGGGCTTTCTCCTGGGCGCGGTGCTTGGCCTGCAGGGCTGCCTCCTCTGCGCGGTGCACTGCCTCCTCGGCTGTGAGGCCCGCCGAGCCAGTGGCGCTGCGGGCCGCATTGGCGGCGGCCTGCACAGAATATGCAAAGGTTTCAGTCTTAACAGAGAATCATTTCGTTTCACTGCATGGACCAACTGACAGGGTCGAGGGCAGCCAGCACATTGCAGCAGGGCCGAAGTGCTGCAACTTGCTTAAGAGCCATGCACATGGCTGGCATGTGTCGCTACCATGTGCATGGCTGCTGCGGTGCTTGTGCCTGCCGTCGCAGCGCTGAGCAGGTTTCCAGAGGTGCTCCCGCTGGAATGCCATGTCCGAATCCAAAGCAGAGCCACAGCGCCCACACACCTGGGCCTGCTCAGAGGTGTACTGCTGTGCGTTGCCGGCGGCATCAGCACTTGCCTGGTAAGCCTGGTCAGCCTTGGTCTTGGCCGCGGAGGCAGCCTCTGCGGACTTGTCGTACCCGGCCTGAGCGTATTCCTGCGTTTGTGCAACAGCAAGCCCTTCAGCACATGCATTTTGAGAGCTGTCTCAGCAGCACAGCAGACGCAGCCGGCGCAAAGGCGCTTAGAAAAGTCCTCTGCAACTAACAGGACGATTGCTTCACGCTGGCACGGCAGCAGCTTCGCGACAAGATGTCGAAAGGCAGTTGTTCATGTTGCGCAAGTTCAGGTCTTACCGAGGCAGTGTTTGCAGCGTCCTTAGAGGCGTCGTAGGCCTGGCCAGCGGTCTCCTGCGCGGAGCCGGCGGCGCGGCTGCCGATGTCGCCGGCCACCTTGGCGGCGCCCTGCGCCGAGCGAGCGGCGCCGCGACCGCCAGACACGATGCCCGCGGCGGCCTCCCGGGCAGCCTTGTACGCCTCGCTGGCGGCCTGCATGGTAGCAAAAGGTGCGTTTTAGACAGATGGGTCGTAGCTTGTCCAGCGACGGCTCCACGCAAGATGCCATGTGAAGACAGTCATATGCCAGTACTGCCAACTCCGCGTCTGCCATGCAGCATGCCAGAGCCGACCAGCGAGGCGGGCAACAGGAACAGAGGGGTTTGTGGCGCACATTGGCGGAGTGGTCGTAGGCGTTGCCGGCGCGGTCCGTGGCGGCGTCGTAGTGCTGCGTGCTTGGCAGCTTGGCGGGGCCCGTCAGCACGTGTCCCAACTTGGCCAGCCAGCCCTGCACGGCCATAAGCGACGATTCGTTTGTGTGGTTGGAAAGCAAAGTGGATGGAGCGCCAAAATAGAAGCCCTGCACAGCGACAGTCCTGCATGGCGAATGATGCATCCGACAAGGTCGGGGTAAGAAAATGCATTGCGACGGCACTGTCGATGCTGCAGCTGCTTCACTGACCATCTGTTCTGGTATCGTCGCTGCCTCGCTTCTCAGCCGCGACCATGGCGTCGAAGGGACGCCAACGCCTACAGGCAACACAGCAACGTGCTGCAGCGCATCAGTAGCAGAAACAGGTGGCAGAAACAAAAGGCACCTGCTTGGAGCCGTGCTCGGCGCGCCACTGCGCCTCGGCGGAGAGGCGGCGCTGGCGGTCGGCCTCCTGCACCGCCTTGGTCTTGATGCCGAACAGCAGCTGCCGTACCTTGTCCGGAATGCTCAGCGCCTGTGCAGGGCAAGTCGCAAGGAGGCACGTCAGCCTTGAGCAATGCTAGGCTTCGAGTATCCTGGTGACAACATTTAGGGTCGCATCGAGTGACCCTTTGGGGAAAGGTGTGCTGCAGAGGGTGGACATGCAAAGAAAAGACATGCATGCATGCATGAAGTGTGGCACAGCAAGATGGGGTGCGCCGCACATGCTGCTTGGCCTGGGAGGCGGCGTCCGCAGTCGCGCCAGCGGCGTCCTGCGCCTTCGATTTGGCGCCAGCAGCCGTCGCCTTGGCATAGTCAGCGGCGCTAGCGGCGTTGTCCTTGCCGGCGGCGTACGCGCTCTCAACCTGCACACAACCCAGATATACTTTGATAGGATTTTCCGTGTCAAGATCGCGTGATGTGACGGTATGAGGCATCAGCTAGGCCCTGGTGGCGAAGGTTGCGCAGAGAGGGCGCAGAGCGCAGTGCGAGGATGAATTACTGATCAAAGCCCTGTTAGCGATTCTAAGGTTGGACATCCGATGCACACATGTGCGCAGCCAGGAGGGAGGGGGCAGCCAGATCCGATTCTCATTGTTGAAAATCGAAGCGGGGCGCACCTGCACTTGGCGCACAGGCTTGCGCAGCACGAAGGCCTTGGCCTGCTCCCAGGCTGTGGGCTCCGGCAGCGCAGCGCTGGTGCGCTCCTGCGCATAGCCCTTCACATCCTCCCAGCTGGGGATGGACTGCCAGTACTTGGAGGTCTCGCCGCCGCCAAAGGCATACAGGCCGCGCTCGTAGATGCTGTGCGCCTGCGACAACACAGCACGTGTGATTTGAACGTCAGGTGTGGATTGACCGGACGTGTCTGGATGTAGACCATGGTCGCAACCTCCCAGCAGTCCGATAGGAATTGGAGCTCCCGCAGCTCCCGGTTGCATGGCAGCTGCGGAGCGGGGGCAGCGGCCGCCTGAGACGGCCGCCACAGACAAAGCGTCCGCTGGCCCGACCCCGTGCAAGCCATGGTTGATTCCACAGATCAATAAGTTGTCGCGACACACTCTTCGCGACACACGCTTTCTGGCCAGCCGCCAGCCAATGCATGCCGCGCAGCTTTTTCTACATGCCCTCAAGACAGATTGTACAATCGCATGTAGTGATTACACTTGATTTCTGCTGAATGGTGTACAGTCGAGGGCCGCCCGACATTCAACCACCGCGAAGTCAAGTGGGCCACCAATCGGTGTGCTGACTCGACACATCCGCCATGAGAGCCGAGGCCTCGCGGGGGCAACTTCAGCTCTCTTGCTTGTGATCAAGAGACTCGAGTGCGACGGAGCTCGCCGCAGCGGTGACCAGCAGGCTGGTGCCACCGCCGCAGCAGTGGCACTTGTGGCAGTTGACAGGAAGCTGCTGTGTTTTTCGACCAGCAGCTGCTCTGTGGTTCAGCTCTTACCTTGTGCTCAAAAGACTCGAACGCGACGTAGCTCGTCGACACCGCCAGCGCCGCCACCAGCAGCGACGTCACCAGCAGCGTGGACGATGACAAAAAGCTGCTCTGGGTTTGCAGCGTTCGTTTGCCTGCACAGAACAGCTTCACAACCTCAGCTGAGAGCTTGTAAAATATTCGTGTAAATTTTGTCAGCAGTTGGAGTGTACAGCGACCCAGAAGTTGCTGAAGCACGCTGTGTTGAGCCACCATCACAGCACACTCGTCACAAACAGCTCACCTGACCGCGTTTCCACCATGATTGCGAGACCGCACTCGTGCCGGCTGGAGTTGTATCAGTTAAGCACGTTTTCGGAGGGGTAGTGGCTCTGTGCACAGCAACTGCAAACGGGAAATCTGTCTGGCGCCGGCTTGTGAGCACTTCTTCGAAAGAGGTAATACTTTAGGTGGTCCTAATCAGAAAGGGTAGTACGGGCAAAAGTTGGACAGTAGTCTGAACCTTTGACAAGCAAGCCAAGCGCATATCACCTGGAATTCGCAGTTTGGAATGGCCTCTTCGCTGCACAAGCGCCTACGGCGCTGCAGCAGCATGGCTTTTGCTGTACAGCCAGCGCTCCCGTCAGTGAACAGCAAGTCTAACGGCACCTTCGCAGATAACCCCCATTCAGCATATCGAATTCAGAAATCGAAAGGGTTGGCGGCGCCCGCCGGCCTGCTGCCGCCGCCGCCGCCGCACAGCATGTCGCCGCCAGCGCTGCCCAGGCCGATGGTGTTGACGCTGTCACTCTCATCATCGTCCAGATCGTCCTGCGCAGGCAGCTCAATAGTCGTGAGCCTCCAGCCAGGCGGCGCTCTCAAGTCAGGAAACTCCCGTGACAGCCATGCCTGTCTGACGAAGCAGGCACAGAAAATGAAGAATGACGTCCACAATGACTTTCATCAGTCGCGGCTTTGGCTCTAATCCTCAACATCGAAGCAGTGCTTGCCTGCACATCCTTGACATCGCCGCCGTCCTGCTGCGCCTGCGACTCCTCCAGCAGCGCGTCTGCGGCGTCAGGGTCCACGTCCACGGGCTGCGCTCCAGGAACTCAGGTTGAATAGAGTTTCTCCTGATATTACTGTGTGCCTCCTGGAGAGACTGGTGCACGAAGCTGTCACAGTGCGCAATCCGAAAGCACGATCAGCTCAATCCGCAGAGCAGCGCGCTCGCCTGCAGGCCCAGGCGCCGCGCTTGGCGCCGCACCAGCAGCAGTTCCGACTCGGGCTCCGGCGCCGCCAGCGCGCCAACCGCTGGGAGCTTCACCACCCGCAGCATGCCGCGACACCTGCATACTTAGGACACGATATATGTAGGACAGAGAAAGGATCAGATGATAGAGCCGCCAGCACGCCCGCCCTTGGCGGCATCACCAAATGCAGCATGCTACGGCGGCATCAAACCCCGTTGTGGTGCAGGATCTCGCATGTCGTCACTTTCAGAGCAAAAGCGCTGCAGTGCATGCGGCCTACCGTCTGGCCAAAAGACTGTGGCGCAAGCAGGACACCGGTGGGGCCGCGTCGAGGAGGCAGTCTGGCAGCGAAGACTCAAAACCTGCTGCCAGAACAGCACACGCACGTGTCTGGTTCCGGAACGATGCGCAACAGCTCCGCGTCCTGAGAAATGGCCTCCAATGCCACCGCCGCATCCGCCACGTGCTGCAGCGCTGTGGCAAAGCCCCGGTCGAAGCGGCCTGCGAGTCAATACGCATCAATTGGCACAGCTGTGCAAAGCATTTTTGCCCATCTGACAGCGTCAGAAAGCTGCAGCCTTCAGAGGTGTGCCTAGAACAGTGTGGCGCCATGCATGTCATCAGACCCAGCCCCGCATAGACGTCGATATCCGAAGGTAGCGCGTTGCCGAATTGTTGTTGTCAGCATATAACCGCACCTGCTGGGACGCTGACCATGACAACGCAGCGGCTGCTGCGCGCCATGCGCTTCAGGGCGTGCAGCGCCCTCAGCACGTGCCCTGCATCCGCTGCGCTTGGCGCCGGCGCCGGCGCGTCCTCGCCTGCGCTGCCGCCGTCGGCTGGCGCCAACGTGGCGGCGGCGGCGTTGTCGGCACCAGCGCCTGCGGTGCTGGCGTCAGCTGCTGCCGCCATTGTGGCGGAGGCGCTGCCGCCGCAAATGTCGCCATCGCCGTCGCTTCTGTGAACGTTGCTTGCTGTGCCGGAAGGGCTGGCGCCCCATCCCAGCGACTGGACTGCAATCCGCCCAATCCTGGCGCCGCCTGCGGCGGCAGGTTCCGCCGCCCCTGCGCCGCTGCTACTGCTGCCGCTGCCGCCGCCGCATTCAGCCAATCTGCTCGCAAACGCGGCGGCTGCTGCGGCAAGCTCGGCTGCTCCTTCGCCTGGCGTGTGCTGCCGCATGCCCTGACCGACACCGAGCACGCTGATGACGACATGTTCACATGCATGACACAGGCAATCACAAACGCATATGGCTGATGACCATGCCAGGCTGCAGGGGGTTGCAATGGCTGTTGCAATGGCGACAGGGTTAGCCTGCTCGGCAGGATGGCCTGCTCACCAGGTGAGGTGCCTCAGCAGCCGGCTGCGGCTGACTGAGGTCAAAGCTGTGGCACCAGCCCTGCGCCGCGCTGCTCGCCGCAGGCACGGATACTGACGCCACAGCCACTGGGCCGGCACCATTCGACCTGCAGATGGCCGCATATGATTTGTTAGATACATGTCAGCATCTGTGCCCCTGGCACTTCTGTGTTGCTTGTAGCACCAACAAGTCACAGAAGTTGGAGAGCAACCTCTGTTGCATGTGAGGTCGCTCTGCTAACCCGGACTGCTTTAATCCATCATATCCTGCCGAGCGCAGCACGAAGATGAGCACACCTGTTGGGCTGGTGCTGCGGCGGGTGCCGCGCATTGGCAGCATTGACGCCCCCATTCATGTACTTGCGGTACTGCCACGCAATTCTCAGATGGTCCTCCTGCTGCGGCGCTGCCGCTTCTGATGCCTGCAGATGAGAGCCCGGCTTCGGAGGCAGCACCAGCGCTGGCAGCCATGCCTCTTCGCCTGTGCCGTCTGCCGCGTCCGCTGGCGCCGCCCAATGGCAGGCCTGCCCCGCCGCGGCGCCCTCCGCCAGGAAATACCGCAGCAGGGTTTTGGCAAGCGCCGGCGGTGCGTCCTCCAGCACCAGCAGCAGGCAGCCGAGCGGCAGGCCGCCGCCCAGCAGGCGGTCAAAGTCCGCGAGGCCAGTGGAAACCAGGGTCTGGCCGTAGGGTCCCGGCCGCGTGCTTGGGTCTACGCATGTGAAGCAGGCGAAGTTTAGAGATATTTACTACTGTGAGATGATGGTTCAGATTCCATGAGGTTTACTCTTGATCACGGAGCCAGAGCAACATTTGCGGCAGTGTTGCCGATAGGTGCAACATGGCCGCACAGGTGCATGTTTGCTGTGCTGCGGCGGCGGCGGCTTTGCGTCTCAAGATGTATTGCTACATGATCATGCACACCTCGCCTGGGCGCGGGACCCCGGCGCGTGAAGCTGCTCTTCATGGTCCAGCTTAGTGGTCAAAACCTGTCGACAGCATGTGTGAGAAATTGTGGCGGTGCTCCTCTGCCGCAATGGGATGGCGGGCGGCGCGGCAAGCGACTGCCTTCCTTTCAACGTAGTTTCCCCGGGACGATTGCTTTAAGACGCAGCGAGCCGGATATACTGTTTCGATCGCGATTTTCGTTTGCAGAACTGCGTTTGTCTTGGCTGGCTGCACCTGCATCTTGCATGGCCCATGAAGATGTAAAGGTTTTGCGATGCCACTCGAGCCGAGCAGTCAAGCGGGCATTCATTTGTTTGCAGAAGACGATAGTGGACGTGTGCAAGCCGCTGTCCAGCTTAGAAGGTTCGTGCGGGTTCGGCGCTAAGCCAGCCCAATTGATCTGAAGGACACCTCCAGCGTCTTATCATTCCGTTACAAAGCAGGCATGGCCGCCTGCGGCCTGCTGCTCGCGCCTGGGCAGTTGCGCTCCCGAAACGAGCTGTTCACAGCCGCAGCGTCTACAGCAGCAGCGCCGTGCCTCCGGGTCCAGAACAGGCGCGCCGCGCCACACAGCAGCAGCTGCGCCACAACATGCAGCCTGACGCAGCAGCCAGGCAGCCGGCGGTGCTTCAGCAGCGCGCACAGCAGGCCGCACAGCGCACACAGGACCAGGCAGCTGCAGCAGGCTGCAGGCCCAGACGCCACTCTGCCAGTGGTGCGGTTTCGGAAGTTCATGCCCCACCATGCGGGAAGACCAGGCATTGCGCTGGCAGCGCAACAGCTTGCTATCAGATGCGGTGTCGAACTTGTGTATCGGCAACATCACGTGCCGTGCCGCACCATTATCGTAACCGCTGCCTCTGTGTTGTGCAGGTCAGCACAGAGGAAGAGTTTGAGGCAGCCATCCACTCACATGACCGTGAGTCAACTGCCCCTCTTCGACTTGCACATTCACGTGGTTCTGCATGTGGAAACGATGCATACTTGCAGTTTGTGACGCTGCACTCGCTGTTGCGGATGTTGACTGTCCAAACACGCTGCCTGCTACCTTCCCGCTTAGCGCCGCTGCGACACCTGGATACCGGCTGCATTGGGCCGCAGTGGTTGTCGTGGACTTCATGGCGAGGTGGTGTCGCAAGTGCATCTACCTGAAGCCGAAGCTGGAAAAAATGCTTCGTGAGGACTTCCCTGGGTGCGCTTTGCTACATGACAGCCATGTTTGCATGAACATAGCGCTTCCGCTGTGGGAACTGAAGCTCGAGAATCGACTGACAGAAGCATTCTTGCCGTCAATGCAGGCTGCACATCCTGTTTGTCGATGTCAACGCAATATCGTCATCGGTCATCAGGAACGCCGGCGTCAAGGTAGGCGCCTGCATTGTATGCAAGGTTCCCTGGTTCCCCGAAAGGCTTCTGTGCCTCGTACACTGTCAATGTCTACCTTGCATGCCCCATCTGATATCACATATCTGACATCTGCTCAATGATGACGCACGCTGTGCATGACCGCATTTGCTTTTCAACGCAGAAAATGCCGACGATCCAGCTGTACAAGAATGGGGAGAAGGGTCCTGAACACATCGCCGCTGAGGGCGCCATAGACGCGCTTGAGAAGGTAAGCAGGCAGGGCAGCATCAAGACTTCACTGTGCTGCCTTTCGATCAACCTGCCTCTGGGCAGCGGGGCCATCCCGCAACAGGGTGTCGATGTTGGCTCGATCATGCTGCAAGCATGAGACATATTTGTATGATGTACCTGATTCACATGCTGTGTTTTTGCTGCTGCAGATCAAGCTGCTGATTCTCAGGAACACGGACCTGAAGCTGCCAGAGCGCACTGACTGATGAGGAAAGCATGCCGGCGGCGATGTGAGCATGCTTGCTCGCATAAATTTTGCTCCCCTGACAGCCCGACCGATTCGTTTGAGAGGCCAATGGTGCATGGGGTTTCAGCGTCGTAAACGAGCAGCGAGTGCCCACCGCAAATTTGAGCTGATTGTGCCACACTAAACATGTCATCCCGCCATCAGCTGGTTTGCTTGGAGTGCGCAGATTGTGGAACCTGCTTCACTGTCAAGGACACGAGTTCATTGCAAAAATCGTAAAGACTGCCACATGCACTCACACTCACATCCATAAAGGCAAGACAAAAGCAGCCGCTGTGTACACGCTTCCTGCACAAGTTGTCAGAATGTGCCTGGCACCGGCCAGACGATTGGCCAGTTGACTGTCGGTGCGCTGCCTTCTTCATCAGCTGGATCATCTCCCACTTCGCTGTCCGCTGTGTCTTCTCCTGTGTCAATCGGCACGTTATCGTCGGACTCGTAGATGGTCGGCAGGTGGCTGTCGCCATGCACCCCAGAGTGCATCGGCCGCAGCCGCGCAAATACCGCCGGCTCGTCTACTGCCGCCTCCTGGTGCGCGGCGGCGTCAATCTCCTGCTGCATGTCGGCGCCCGCCGCCGTCCGGGTACCCGCCAAAGCCGGCGGCCTGAGTGCCGTTTTTGATGCTGCTTCCGCCGCCGCAGAACCGCCTTCCGCAGCGGCGCCCTTTCCCTCCTGATGCACGGCTTGAGTGTCGTAGCCCTCGCCATGATCGAACAAATCGCCGCTGGCAGCCACATTGTCCGCACAGTCATCAGCCTCTGAGTCAGAGTCTGATAGTGCGGCGGCAAGCGCAGCGGCGGCAGCAGCTTCCCGCGCCGCCCGAGCACCCGCCCGCGCCGCCGCCTCCCTAGCGGCAGCGTTTGCCTCAGATCCTGCAGTCCCAGAGTCGTTGAAGCCGGCGGCGTCGGTAGCTGCAGCGGTGACCATCTCGCGCCCCGTTTCATCGCCGGCGGCTGAGTCAGCGCCAGCGATAGCACCCGCCAGCTCTGCACTGCGGTCGTTGCCGCCAGCCGCGGCCGGCGTTGACGGCGGGCTGACGGCCGCCGACCAGCCGCCGCCAAAGTTGGCAGTGCCGGCGACGGACAGGAGGTGGCCGGCGTCGCTGCTGCCTTGCTGCTGCACTTCTGCTGCCTCGTCCCTCTGCTCTGGTGCGGCAACCTGCTGTCCAGTTGGCACTAGTATTGACCAGGGTGACGCCTCCATCATCGGCGAGAACAGTACGCCGCGAGGCATCTCGAAATACTGGACATCCACCAAGGCGGCGCCATCTGCGGCGCTGCTGCCCGGCGGCGTCGCTGGCGGCTCGCCCTGCTGCGGCTCTGCCAGGACATTCAGCTGCGAGTCGCTGCAGCCCCGAGGCGTGACTGGCTCGCCTGCTTCAGCATGCAACAACATATCGAATAATTTTATGATAGATTGACGGCAAAGCAGTCTGCCCATATTTCAACACCAGAGAGGATGTGGAGTGTATGGCACTGACGTTCTCAACAATTCAGCAGCAATACTCTGGCTGCGTCTTACCTGACACATCGACTGCTTCGCCAGGTTGCTGGAAGCCGAGCATGCCCGACGGCTCGTTTTCAGCGGCGGCAGCATCTGCGGCGGCAACGGATGTTGGGTCGTCCACGCTGCCAGCAGCCTCTGTTGCGGGGATGCTGGAAGCTGCCTGCCACTTGGCGCCGTATCCTACTGGTCGGCCAGTCTGCGCAGCACTCACGGCACCAGCGCCACCCCAGAGGTGGGCATCGCTGCTGCCACCGTCGACGCCATCGCCGCCGGCGCCGCTGTCGCCGCCGCCGCCGTTGCTGCCGCTGAAGCGCATAAGCTCGTGGCTGCCGCTGAGACGAGTCATGGGCACGCTGCCGCTAGTGTCACCATCAACGCCGCTGGTGCTGCTCAGCAAGTCCGCACGGCTGGCAGCCTCCCCTGCGGCGGCAGCCTCGTCGAGTCCGCTTGCGCCATCCAGGCTATTGTCCATGCTCACTGCAGCAGCAGGCACGGGCTCGTCCGCGGGAATGCCAGTGGCGGCGGGCAGCGGCATGCTCGCTGTCGGCAGTGCGCTTGCTGCTAGCCACTCCGCTGCCTTGTCTTCTCCTTCCGCTTGTTTCTCGGAGATTGAAGCGCTGCCTGCTTCCGCGTGAAGCTCGCTGCCGCCGGCGCAGAATGCATCAGCAAACGTGACAGAGTCCGCCGAGCTGCGGAGCTCTTGACTTTGCGAGCTGACTCCCACCAGACGGCGAGTGCTCGGCTCTTCATCAGTGCCTGGCGCCACGTCGGTGCTGCGTCTCGGCGCTGGAGCTGCTGGCGCCTCCGCGGCAGGCTGCCCCGCATTGTCCTGGTTGCCGCCGCCGCTGGCATGCATAGTCGCATCCGCTGCTGGCGGGTCGAGCTGCTGCGCTGGTGGGAACGGCCAAGAAGAGGGCTCTTCGCCTTCTCCCACCACCGAACCAGCCCACTCGCGCGTGGCCCGGCTGCCCGCGGCCGCAGGACTGGCAGTTTCCGGCCCGATGCTGCCGCTCAGCTGCTGCTCATCCGACGCCTCCTCATAGTCGATCAGCTGGGGCGCCGCTGCAAGAGCTGCCGAGTGCGCTTCGTCCAAGCCGTCAGCTCCTGCATCTGGCACTGCAACGCTGTCAGGGCGCGGTGCAGATGGTGGCATGTCGAAGGTGTCCATGCCGTATTCATAGAAGCCGTATTCATAGAAGCCAATTCCAGCATAACTCATCCAAGCACGCAATTTGCGAATATTGTGCGAACGGCCTCACCTGGCGAGCTTGACGCATTGTCAGGAGTGAAGGCTTCTTCAGAGGCCACTGACAGAAGATTGACGCTGTCGGCTGCTGATGTGACACCTGCGCACGTCTGATCCACAACTGCGGCGGCGTCTGCCACCTGGACCCAAGCCGCCACCCCGCCTGCCGCTGCGGGCGCCGCAGAGTCAGCTGCCTCACCTGCGCTGCTGTTCGCCTCCGCTTCTGCTGCTAGGCTGGTCGTGCTGGCAGCCGCCGCCGCCGCCGCCGCTGCCGCCGCCGCTGTGACCAGAGATGAATGGCCGCTGCCCGGCAACTGCGATGAGCCATCAGCGGGCCTGGTGGCTGCCTCGCCAGCGTCCAGTACATCTGTTGCTGGCAGCCAGCCGAGCTCGGAGGCTGCCACCGCCGTCACAGATTCAATGAAGCCAGCTTCCAGCATGCTGGCCGCATTTGCATCTTTGCCGCCGCTGCTCCGCGGGCTCTGTGCATCAGGCACCCTAGGCGGCGGACTCTGCTGCAGCCACCCATCAGAGCCGCCCTGCAAAGCCGTTGTTGCGTCCAACATCATGCCATCAACAGCCAGGTTGTCGGAGTTGACTGTGAGCTCTGCAGCCGGCAGTTCTGCAACTTGCAGCTCCGTAGCTGCCGCTTCCGTAGCTGACGCTTCCGGCGCCGGCTGCGCCTCCTGCGGCGGCTCCTGCTGCTGTTGCCAGCTGTCCTGCTGACTGACCCAGCTGCCGGCTTCCGTTTCATCGGAGCCCGCCTCGTAGTCTGCGTCTGAGCCTGTTCTGCTGTCACTGCCGCTGGACGATCGAGAGACGGCAGGCTCATCGGCTGTCGGCTCATGCAGGAATGAATCAGCTGCGGCCGCTGCCTCAAGAGCGCCGCTGCTGGCGGGCTCCTTGGCAGGCAGTGTTGGCAGGGCAGGCGGGTTGCCGCCACCGGCTGCAGGCTGCTCTGCTGCCTCGGGCAGAAGCTCCGGCGGCGGCAGCCGCTGCTGCACCTGCCAGCTGCTGGCGACACTATCGTCATTGACAGCCGACAGCGGCTCGTCTGACGACGGCAGCTCGAGATCAGCTGCGGCATCATCTGCTGAGGCATGATTCTCCGTCGCATCATCATCTGGTGTATGCTCGTCAAATCTGGCCGCCGCCAACGCCAGGTGCTCTGCACTGCCGCCATGTGCGGCGATGAGGCTTGACGTGGCCGCCTCCGCCTCCGCTGGAGAGCTCATGTTGCCAGGCCAGAATTCAGCCGTACGATCTGCCAACGCCCGCACATATGCGGCAGCTTCTGCCTGCTGCTCGATGGCACTGTCGTCTGTGGCAGACTCGCTGGCTGGCAGAGCACCGGCATCGTCCTTCAACACTGCCGCCGTGGCGGCTGCCGAATGACTGCCGAGTGGAGCAGGTTGCGCATCCTGCTGCCACCAGCTGGCCGCGCCGTTCCAATTCCCGCCGCTGTATTCCACAACATCGAGCGCTGCTGCTGCCGCAGCGGCCGGCAGCACCAGCGCCGCCTGCTGGCTGCTGGCCATGTCGCTAATGCCCGCTGCATCATTATTGCTGGCGTCTGCAGCACTGGTGTCTGCCAGCTCGGCCGCCAGCTCCGGCAGGAAGCCAGAGGGTCCTTCTGCTGGAGTCTCTGACTGCTGCAAGCTGCCGCCAGTGTCCCAGGCTGCGTTGGCGGGCCAATCTGGCTCGCCGCTTGAGGGCGGCTGCCCATCCATGGTGAGCAGCAGCTCCTGATGCGCTGCACGGCTCCTGCCACTCGGCTGCTGCAGCATGCTGTCAATGCCAATGGCGGCTACAACCTGCTGCAAGACGCTGTCACGTTTCCGCTGTGTCGACGGCTCCCTGTTGCTGCGCTCAGGCTGCTGTGGCATCACCTGCACATGGGAAATATGCACAATTTCATGTCGTGTACGGAGGCGATAGCACGTTACATTCTGCTCACACATCTGCTGCGCAGCAGCACTCGCTCGGGGCTTGAACATGACAAGGAGCGGAGCACAAGCAGGTGTCCGTCGATGTCAGAGGCTCTTCTTGACACTCCATTCACCTTGGCGACGGGCCCTGCTGACACACGTTCATTTTGGGCGTCACCCGGCAGCTGCGGCTTGCGAGATTGCAGTGCCGCCAGCATCCCGTCGTCCAGCGCCCGCCCCACGATGACATCCAGCATCGGCTCCACCTGCGCATCAGGAAACATTTGTCATGGAGAGGAAGGCATGACCTTGGTACAGGTCAGTGTGTGCGTTGATGCCAAGATCACAATTCTTACCACCACGGGATCTCAAAGCAAGCTGCCAAATCTGTGAAGGTGTTGACATGCAGCTGAAATGGCCGACACGCCGAAGCAAAAGAAGAAAGGAAAGCCACACCTCGACATCAAAACTGGGCAGCTCGGTGTCTGTTAGCTGCGTCCCAGCATCTTGGCCGCCGCTTGCAGCATTCGCCGCCACCACTCGCGACGGTAGCGGCGGCGGCGGTGGGCCGCTCTGCTCCGTCTGCGTGGCGCCGCAGGCCGCCAGCTCTTCATCCGTCAGTCGCTCCAGCAGATTGCCTGCCTGCAGGTTGGCGTGCTGCCGGCCCTGCACCGGCGCGGGCGTCCGTTGCGGCGCCAGCGGCCGGCGCCGCGCAGGGATCAGTCTGGCGGAGCGCGGCTTGTCCAGCGACCTACAACATGGTTGCAGTCAGAAAGCTGAAATGCTAGCTCAAGAACATGGCGCCACCGCCGCAGTGTTCTGCTGCTTGTGTGCAGCAGCAACGCCCTTGACAAGTGATGGCTGCGCAGGCGAAACACAGGGGAAACTTGTCATAGGTAAGACCATTGCGCACCGTGAAGCTGATCTTCCAGCAGCTGGATCTCCCCTGCGCGATTCCTTTGAAGCATCCTCGGGCGCGGCGCCAAACACAATGTCCACAGCATGCACCTTGCGCCGCCCCTGCGTATAACATGAAAACGTGTGTTCAACGTCACTCTAAATTTAGTGGGTTTTGATGAAGCGAACTTCTACTTGCGGGGCGGACACCTCTGATGCGGTGCGGTCGCTGCTTGTGAGGATGGGTTTTGTTCCAACTTTCGGCCCGGACGGGCGAGCACTTCGACTGGCCATGCCGCCTTAAATCAGTCCCGAGATATGATCCAAAGCGTCGGCATCGCTATGACCAATTGCACAGCCATCTGCACAGAGGCAGTGCTCCCGGAGTTAACAGCAATACGTCGCGCGATGAGAATGTGCGATGCGAGTGCCTAGCTTACGCCAGATAGAATGATTTGACATCAATCGAATGCCATTGATCACATCAGATGGCGCAGGTCCCGCAAGCAACCGTGTCCATGGCTGTCGGCGAGGGAATGTGGCGCGCTTCTGCCTTTTCACTCCCCTTATGACGTCATAATCGTCCAATCCTCTAAGCCAGGTGCAGCAGTGACACTTGCAAAACCAACTTGCGAAGGTCCTTGCATGTGCACACTACTGAAGTGTTGCAGGCAGCTGCACGAGTTCGCAGGGCTGCGGCGGCCATAGCACTGCGGTTGTTTTGTCGTTTGTCGCAGTGACCCAAACGTCATGAAGGAGGAAGAACAAAGGGTGCTGCTGGCTGCTGCCGCAGCTGGGACACTCGGTTTCGTCGGCCTCATCAGCTGGCGACAGTGGGCCCGCTCCAAACAGGTGCACTGCTCGACTGTAGGGATGATGGCAGCGGGGTTGTGCTGACTTGCAATGGACATGACGGGGGTAAAGCCTCTTTCTCCCTGCGCAGGGACTTGCGGAAGGCGCTCTTCGTGTCGGCATCGTCGGCACCGGATGGGGCGTGAAGGTGCGCCGGCCTGCACTCCACGGCGGCTCACGCTGCCGCAGCTGCCGTCACTCCATGTCACCTCACTCATAATCACCAAATCCGCCCGAGGAGATCGGACAGGTGAAATTTGATCATATACGTGACACGAATAGTGCTCCAGTCCAGCAATCGTGCTCTCAGCTGCACAGGTCCAGTTGCCGCAGTTCCGGCGAGCGGGGCTTGATGTCACTGCAATTTGCTCCCGCAGCGAGGACAGCGCCGTCACACTGGCGGCCCAGGTACTCTACATACAACTAGCCCTTGATGTTTCCTGCATGCACGTGTCTTGATGACGACGCAGGAGCCAGAAATGCCGAGGAATCACTGCAACATGTCAGTCCAGGTTGGGTCAGATGTATGCTGCTTGTGCGCAGCATCACATCCCCAGCCCCTTCAGCAACGTCATCTCCCTGTGCCAAAGCCCGGAGGTGGATCTGGTGTCGGTGGTGACACCGCCCTACCTGCACGCGGAGCAGATGATCGGTGCGTTGAACATTGGGACATTCATGAACAGCGTTCAAACCCTGGTTTCGGTCATGACGCCGCCTGTCATCATGCAGAGCAGATGATTGGTGCGACGTCATTCCCGCTGTTGATGTGCTAAATCATAGAGTGCATGCAAACGGCATGCATCATCCACCAACCCATTCCCAGACGCTCTGCGAGTGCAATGAACGGTTCAGCGGCCACCTGTGCCAGCGCCCTTGCGACGCCTTGCACTGGTGGGTACTCTCCACTGCGCACCTGACCCGTGGCCGACAAGATGTCGAAAGCTTAAACCCATCTAAATCCTGCGCAGCGGCGCTGGTGGGCGGCAAGCATGTGCTGGTGGACAAGCCGATGGCGATGAACGCGGCGGAGGGGGAGCGCATGCTCGCGGCCGCCAGCGCGCACAGTAAGCAGGTGCGGAGTCAGTTTTGAGGCTTTAGAACTGACCTTCGGTGGCGGCTTCAGGCGTTGTTGTGTGCGGAGTTCGTGCGCGCGGCTGCCAGCGCGCACAGCAAGCAGGTGAGAGTCATGACAGCAGTAATCGCAAGAATTAGGACGTTGCGTCGGGCTCAAACGGCTGGTGTTGGCCAGGATAGCGTTCACAGTGCCCCAAGGCATCCCGCTCATCAAGGATACAATCATCTGTGTTCCAGATGGCGGTTGTGGGCCACGAGCCGTGCAATGGGATGGCCTGACATTGCAACGATTCAGATACGGCCGTCGACATACATACATCTTGTTACTGCTTGCGCCCCAGGTGGCGATAGTGGACCACGAGCTGCGCTTCACACCGGCCTTCCAGCGCGCAAAGGAGCTGCTGCGGGACGGCGCCATCGGCACCATCTCCGCCGTCGAGTCCACCGTTATGCTGGTGCGTGCAATTCCCAAGAGGAAAGTGAATGGTTCTGCCACAGCCACGATCAAACGCCGAAACCAGAGCCAGGCGCCATCGGAACCGTCAGCGCCGACGAGTCCACCGTCATGCTGGTGCGCACCATCAAGCTGGGAACCAGACAGCCCGTTTGACATGTCCACAACAGAGCCAGGCGCCGTCGAAGAGTCCACCATCATGCTGGTGTGTTTTGCCCGAAGTCCCGGCCAGACAGACCGGCAGTACTCGTAGCGTCACGGCGCCTGCGGTGCACGACCCTCACGACACAAACCTTGCAGCGGCTGACACCAACAGCACACCCAACGGACACTTCCTGGGCAGGGACTGGTCCTGGAGGCCGGGTGCCGTCAGCAATGGCCAGTGGCGCTGATGCTAACTCAAGGCAAGTATAACTTGTCTAGTTCCTTTTCTGCAGCCGGGACTGGGCGCGGACTGGTCCTGGTGGTCGGACGCCGTCAGCGGCGGCGGCGTGCTGGGCGCCGTCGGCAGCCACGTCATCGACGCCCACCGCTTCCTGCTGGACGCGTGCGCTCCTTGTCGGACTCCGCAGCCAGCCCTTTCTTGTTATGTATGCTTGTTAGTTGGTTGATGCTTCAGGCACCGTCGGCAGCCACGACATCAACGCCCACCGCTTGCTGCTGGACGTGCAAGCACAACTCTCAGCTCACATCGCAAGACTTGCGTTTGATGATCAGTTGTCCCGTCGTTGGCGCCACCCTCCCTGACATGCTCGCGTCTGCGTGCGCCTCACAGCATCCGACCAAGGCAGAAGATCAAGCCTGTGATCAGGTCATCTAAATCCAGTAGTGCCGAAAGCAGGTGCTGATTATGTCGCCAACAAAGTAGTCAACAACTCTTCGTTTGTTTGCAGGGAGTTTGCGGCGGTGTCAGCGCGGCTGGAGACGGTCGTAAAGGAGCGAACCGACAAGGTCACGGGCAAGGATCGGGCGGCCACTTCGGACGACTATGCCGACGTGTCCTTTGCGCTGGCGCCGCGGCACGGCGCCGAGGGCGCCGCGATCTGGGCGCCAGATGCGAACATCGTGGTGAGTGGCCGCCGAAACTTTGAATGACATACGTTGCCTTCTGGCTGTAGCCCCGAGGAACAGGATTTGGCCCCCTGAAGCCCAAGGGCCGCACACCGCAAGGGCCCGCGATACAATTGGGGATCAAGGTCCAGACCGGCAAATCAATGTGCTCATTGGAACGAAAGGCCCTCTTGACAGGAATCGAAGTCCATGCTGCCTGTCCCTGTGCAGGGTCACTTCACGCTGGGCCTGCTGGGGAAGGGCTTGCCGGGCGCGACCACCATCATGATCGTCGGCAGCCGCGGCTCCATCTCGATCGACACCAGCACCAGCAGCATGACTGCGCACGCCGACGGCAAGGTGGCCATGATGTTGCAGCACCAGTGTGCATCTGTGTGTGATCTGGATCGGCATTGATGAAACGTGAAAACAACGTGAAAACAACAACAACCCTGCACTTTCTTTTTGGATGGTACATGCATGCCGGTTATCTGAGCTGGCAGGGAAGTTTTGGCAGTTATTTTTCCTTACCTTTTGCACGACTTGCTGTTGCAGGACATCGTGTCGATGAAGGGCAAGGCCAGCGCCTTTGCGGTCACCGGCACGCATGCGATGGGGGTGGCGCTGCAGCGGGCCCTGGGTGCGTAACCTTCATGATTTCATTGAATCATGTTGAATTCTCGAATTATTGAGTCATGGAATCATGTTCAATCAACCATGGAGCTCGTCAGTGCCAGAACCTCACCGCGGCTCGCAGTACTCAGCAGCTGTCGCTCAGCTCTTGAAGCTCGTTGTTGATCACATGGTGCATCCCATTGAATCTGCGGTGCTGCACCCGCGCAGGCCCGGAGAAGGATGACACGGCATTGCGACCGGCGGCCACGATTGCGGATGGCCTCGCAGGTGAGGCCGCTTCGCGGTGCCGCTGACGATTGCGCGCGCACGTATGTCACCTGTCTGAATGAAATCAATAACAGTGCACTCACGACTGACATCCTGCTGCTGGCGACGCAGTCATGTATGTCATGGACGCGGCGAGGGAAAGCAGCGAGCAAAAGGGCGCCTGGGTGACGCCGCAGACAATCCAGGCGGACTAAATTGCACGCCGCAGCATCCTACAGTATCGATCCACGCGACATAAAGGAAACATCTCAGGCGAGAGGGGATCTCGGGCGATGCGCGACATCGTGTTCAGCGGGCGTGCCGGTGGAGGCTTTTCTGACGGCATGTGCCAACCGGCATCAGCCATACATAGAGCGGCGAGCCTTTCGGCCTTAGCCTTTATTGTGCTGATGCAGCTCGCGTCGTTGGTTGGTTTACGCTTTTCTGCGCCTTGATGTTGGCGAAGGTGCAGCTTTGGTTTTTCCCAGTGCCGGTTTTTTCGGGTGGTTACTTTAGGTTTTAGAGTCAGGGGGAATATCGGGTGCCAATCTCGCCGAAATCTTCGACAGCTGCCCGATTTGAAATGCACGCCCATCAAGGCTTTGATAGGCACAAGTAGCGTTGCAGCAGAGCGCAGCGGAAGCCAGCATGGCGAAGGCGGCGCTGCAGAGCAAGCGGCAGAGAAAGAACCTCTCGGAGAAGAGCCTGGAGCAGCAGGGCCGGGGCGCGAGCACGCCGGGATGGCTGTCCAACACCTCCCGGCGCAGGAGCGCCGGCACTCCAACCGGCGCGAAGACCAGCGAGGACGTTTCCAACGCGTCCTCCAAGGAGAATAAGGCGCCAGCTGGCCGTGGCAGGCCGGCAGCCAAGAAGCAAATGGGAGAAGCTCGGGAGGCCGAGGCGGACGGCGCCAGGGCCGCCAAGCCGTCGGGCCGGCGCACTAAGTCAGCAGGCGGTGCGCAGAAGGCGATTCAGGCGGACGACACGCCGAAGCCGGCCAAGGCGGGCCGCAAGTCGGCACCCGCCAAGCCTAACACGGCACGCAAGAAGCAGGCCGCTCAGCCCGCTGCCGCATCGCCGGCCGTCTCGGCCGGCAGCAAGGGCCGCAAGCAGGCCGCCCGCAGCCATAAGGCCGCCTCGCCGGCCGGGCAGGCCGCTGCAGAGGATGGTGCTCGGCTGGCGAGCTCCGCTGCAGCTGGCGCAGCCAAGGACTCTCCAGCCTCAAGGACCAGGGGAGTGAGGAAGCGCCAGCAGTCTGACGCGGCGCAGGCCACGCCGGGCACGGCGCAGAAGCGGCGGCGGACCGAGCCGGATCAGCCTGCAGACCGCGCCGCGCCGCAGCCTGCAGGTGACTCGCTGGTTTCACATTGTCCAAGGGTGCCGTCCTCTCATAAGTTTGCCAAAACGTGCAGCGTCGGGCCGTTTGCATGTGGGCAGACAGACGTGGCAGAAATTACAGGATGCGAGTGGCGGCAGAGCACTGCAGTTTTGCTGAGCAAAACAGCGACATGCTGGTTTATCGCCGCAGAGCAACCCGTGGCCGCCTCGCCGGCCACGGCCGCGCCCGCTGACGCGGCAAGGGAGGCGGCAGGCGCCGCGCCGGAAGCGCCGCTGCCGCCGCTGCCGCAGCAGCGCCGCTCCAGCGGCCGCACCCGCCAGGCCGGCTCGGCGGAGCAGTCGGCGGGCGGCAGCGGCGACGGCGATGCCTCGCGGCAGGGTCCGGCGGCCAGCACGCCGGGCTCCGACCTGGCGAGGCGCATGGACGCCAACCTGCAGGCCCTCCAGGTACGGTTCCCCAAAAAGTTGGCACACTTTTGGCTTTAGGTTCACTATGAAGTTCGACATCCTTCTTCATGCCGATGCGGCCTTTCAGTGTGGGTTTTGAGTGTCCGGCAGCCGGAAATGCTTGTGCCCAATCCGGCAGCAGGTATGCAAGGCCGTGTCCGCATCTCCTGTCTGATGTTCCCTGTCTCTTTCTCACACTGGCCCCCTGCATGCTGCAGTCGGACTACGCAAAGCTGCAAGCGAGGTACAGGGCACTCAAGCAGTCCGCAGAGCAGCAAGAGGCGCGGCAGCAGCAGCAGCAGCCGCCGCCATCGGCGGCGTCGGCGGCAGGGCCCTCGGACGGCTTCATCAAGCTGCAGGTGACTAAAAAGCTTTACTCGAGGGTTGCCACTCGACATTCCTTGCTTTCCCAGGGCGCTTGAGTTGCGGCTGCACTGGTGCATCAGCACCTGCCCAATAGAGCTTTGCGGTCCAGACACAGTGGCACACGGTATTCTTGCTGTGTTTCACAAGGCGCACACTCCCACCACGCACCGCAGAATGTGCCGAAAGGATTTGGTCATCAGAAAGGAAGTGAAAAGAGGTTGACAATTTATGCGCACGGCCGCAGGCGACACACGAGGAGCTGATGCGGCGCTACACGGAGCTAAAGAACGAAAGGATCGACGGCCTGGAGAAAGTGCTGGCCATGCAGGCCAAGCAGGTGCGCCGCTTCGAGTGTGTTATCGATTTGGTATCACAACCATGGACGAAGAAACTTTGTGAACCGTCTCATGGCATGGCAGCTTCCAGCACCTGCGGCATGTCCGACAGTCAAGGATGTAAACACACGTTTGCGAGGCTGCATGAACTGGAATATAGTTTGGCTTCGAGGGCGCATGTTTGACATGGCTGCGTCTCTGCACACAGGTGAACGAGAACAGGGATGCAGCAAGGCGGGCGACGGAGCACTGGAAGGCAGAAGCGGCGCGGCATGAGGCGGCGGCCGCTGCGGCGCAGGCGCCCCAGAAGCTGGTGTGTGCTGCCAACTTTCATGATCCTCCCTTAGGATCCACTAAACTTCTGTTCTTTCTGAACCAGTCTTGCTAAGCACTGCAGCACTTGGCTTGCTAAGCACTGCAGCGCTTGACAGTAACCGCGGCATTCTGCTCTGTGACTGCCATCTTCCTCGGGAAGAGACAGCCGTCTCTTGCAGCTCGGTTCTCATCTCGAAACGAAGTTGAGAGCAACGTTCTGTGTTCAGGCGGAGCTGGAGTCGCTGCGGGCGGCGCGGCAGCGCCTCATCGCCGAAAGTCTGGACCTGCGGGTGGCGGCCGCAGAGCGAGACGGCCGCATCGCGCAGCTGCAGCACCAGCTGGCCCGCGCGCAGCTGGCGGTAGCCGCGGCGGAGGAGGCGCGGCAGCAGCAGGCGGCCGCCGCCGCCGCGGCGCCGCTGGCCCTGCCGCTGCCGGCCGACACGCCGGAAGTCGAGGGCGGCGATGCGGCAGACGGGGCCAATGCTGCGGTGGCGCAGCCGGAAGCAGACGCAGCAGCGGCGGCGGTGCAAGACGCGGGCGCAGATGCGAAGCCAACGGCGCCGCAGGAGGGCGCCGCAGCCGAGCAGCCGGCGGCGTCAGCGCACAGCAGCCCGGATCAGCAGCTGGAGCGGTCCGCGGCGCCACCGCAGCCGACGCCCTTCCACCTGAAGGTGCGGTGGTAGCAACTCTCAGAATCTCTGTCAATGTCAGCAATGATGTCTGCTCAGATATGCTGGAAGGGTGTTGATGCCAATTCGGCATCCTTGTGATGGGCGTGCATCCGAGCATGCCGCTGCGGATGTGCAGGAGGCTCGGGCGATGGCGCCGGAGGGGCATTCGCTCAGCGACGCTTACCACCGGCCGTCCGCCTCCTCGTCCCACGCCAACGGTGCGCAGTGTTCTAAATTTGTTCTGCCGCTGGCGGAGTCTCCACGCACGGTTGTTTCCTAGTCTCTGCCGCCCTGTCGAATAGCATGCAGCAGCTGAGCATGAGCGACTGGCAACATGTCGCTCTGGTCGTGTCTGGGCATGCAAAGCCGGGTGCCAACAAACAGACCTCTGAAGGATCTTCTACCCGGCTGCAGGCCGGGTGCACATGCGGACGGCGGCCAAGCCGCTGGTACCCTACCCGGAGGGCTGCTCCCACGAGCGGCCCGGCAGCTACTCTGGCGGCGGCGGCGGCGGCAGCGGCACCGTCAACGGTGGTGGCCCTGCGGCCGGCCACAGCGCAACGCTGCAGACGCCCGCGCCCGGCGCCGACCCGTTGGTGAGGCTCTGTCCTGCATGTTGCGGACGCAATGGCGTCCTGGTGTGGGAGCCCTGTGGGCAGCTGTCACGCCAGCATTCAGTCACCGAGACATCCGCACCGGCAGTGGATGAGCCCAGCGGCGCCTTTGCAGCACTACACTCAGGGCTTGCATCATCCAGATCCTCATTCCAATCATACAACGTTGCCGCTGCAGGTGCCGGCGGAGGCCAGACCCGCGTCATGCAAGCCGCCGCGCGCATCTATTCATCAACATGTATTATATCAAGATGTCAATACTACAATATCGGACTGTTGCTTTGCAGGCGCCGGCGCAGGCCAGCCCCGCGCCGATCCAGCTGCTGCCGGGCATCGGCGCCGCCACGCCGAGCGAGGCGTCGCTGCCTGTGCGCCAGCTGCAGTTTGCGTCCGCCGCCCGCTGCGCAGGTGTGTGTGCGTGACGTCTGCTGAACCCACGCAACACCTGGCGCAGCTCTCGTCGTTGCTGCCGGCTGGTATGCAAGCGAGTGCTGCAAAGCAGCACTCAACAGAGCCAGGCATGGCTGCTGATTCAAGCCAGTCAGTGCAGCCATTTCAAGATCGCTGATGGGCGCTGCTCCAAGTATGGGTGGACTGGCAGTTCGGGTGAAACTGGGGTCCAATAGATGGATGCATGTGGCTGCGCAGTACGGCCCGCTGCTGAAGGGAGGCAGGACGCGGCGGTGCAAGATGGGGCGCCACAAGACGCACGCGCCGCTGCAGACCCACCGTCAGGTGTAGCTCCTTTCAGACCATGGGCGCAGCATCTCGAAGACGGCAGCTCAGTGCTTTTTCAACGCAGTTGCTGGTTTTGAGTATCTTTTTTGTTGGCATGCAGGCGGGGCTGGCTTGGCCGCTACTCACACTGCTGGGCCTAGTTACTGACACACACGCGCAGCCAACATGCACACGCTGATGGGCGCCGAGTGCGAGTCAAAGGCTGATTTTGATCCCATCAGCCGTCTTTGTTCATCATGCACATTTCTGGCATGCAGGCGGACTGGGCGGGGCGCTGCACACGCTGCTGGGCATGGAGTCGTCACCCTTCAAACACGGCGGCTTCCTCTTCGAGCACCGCGCCTCCGGGTGCGTCCACAGGTTTCAGTGAATGCTCAGAGAGAATCGCCTGTGCATGGTCCGTCAGAAGCGGATGGAACACATCACGTTGTTAGTGGCACGGCTGCCACACGCGGCCGGTTTTGTCTCGGCCTAGGTTACTGTGTGCAGGCAGCGTCCCTGCTGGCGAGCTGTTTCTTTGACGCATGCGAGTCACCCGCACAAACGTGCCTCATGCATGCGGGCTCGAGCTTGCGCATTCTGATGGCCGCTCATCTCGTGCTTTCTGATGGCAGGTACACCTTCCGCCTCACGCCGCAGCAGACAGAGGAGGCCGCCGCCGCCGCTGCCGCCGCCGAGGAGCTGTTTTACAAGCCCTACTCGCTCGGCGAGCTGTACGATGTGCGTCTCTGCAATCTTTCTCTGTATTGCCCTCCCTGGCGGCACCTCTACGAGTGCAGCGCTGGTTTGAAAAGCCTGTGACGACTTGCCGCTTCAATGCTGCAGTACTCCCTCCCTCTCTGGGCAAGCTGTACGACTGGAGTGCAGCCACGCACACGCCGCACCCTGCCGCCCCGCCTGTCTGCACTGTGCGATGCTGCTTTCACAACTCCCTTCGCCTGCCAGCCATCTGTGCATGATGCGCGGGCCAACCCCGGCGCAGCCTGAGACAAGCCTCATGCTTCAGTGCTGCCAGCGAGCAGCGGCAGACTGTTCCGGGTGCCTGTTTCGACGCAATGGCGTGTCCTTGCGTGCAGGATCTGCCGGAGTTCCTGCGGCAGGAGCTGAGCGTGACCGTGGACCAGCGCTCGAAGCTGGTGCACCACATCATGGACGCGCTCTCGCGCCACTCGGAGGCGCCGTCGTTGGACGCGTGAAATTCGATCGATGGGTTGCTGTGTGAAGCAACCTCTTGCAGAGCCTTTGCGCGGGATGAATGGAAACTGTTGAAGTCATTTGCACTCGTCCAGCGGGGGGAAATGCCAAAGGCTGAAAGCAGGTCTTTGCTGGGGGCGGGTGGTCGATCTGACATGCACGATGCCTTTGGCAGGGCGCAGAATAACGCCCTGGGAGGGTGGCCCCTGTGCGGGAGGCGCTGCACCTGGGACATTCTCCAGCGCCTGCGCTGCTGTTGTGTGGCAATGACCGCCCTAGGGCTGCTGACGAAGACAAAACTTTCGCAATTCGTGGTTACCGTTGTTTGTGCCTGCCTGAACCAGTTCACATTGTACTAAGACTGCAGAGACCTGCTTCCGCGTCCCTGACACCAAAGCTGTCTGCCTACCTCTAGTCGTATGAAACGGCGCCTGTCGCCCTCTAGCTGGAGCTGTCACTTGCCTACTGTTCGTCCCTCTGAGACGGCGGTGCATGCACTATCAGTCATGATGCGCCATCATGCAATAATAATCAGTACAGGTTGAACAGGTCGTCGAGCGCCCGCCGCTGCCCCTCCGAATCCGCCGGGTTTTCTGGCTGTGGTTCCGCCTGCTGCCGGATGTCGATGTGCAGCTCGTCCGCGATGGCCTGCAGCTGCGGCCGCTGCTCCGGCGCCACCAGCGTCACCACCGTGCCTGTTCGTGGCATGGAAGCGGTGATCACAACATGCACTGTGGCGGCAAGCACCAGTGACCGTATCATACGGTCCGCGGCCGTTCTCAATGAGCCAAGGGTCCGCAATCTGGAGGCTAGCATTTACGCGAGCGCAGGTACCCGGGCCAGATGTGGATGCGCCTAGTCTGCAGTCACTTCGGAGCACATGCCTGGGACGCTGGCGCCGATGCGGCCGGCGCGCCCCGCGCGGTGCAGGTAGTCGCTCGCATCTGCCGGCGGCCCCACATTGTACACAAAGCTGACCGCCGGGAGGTCCAGGCCGCGCGCCGCCGCGGGCGTCGCCACCAGCAGGCTGGCCTTGTTGTCCCGAAAGGCATGCATCGCCTACGGGGGTGGAATGGCAAATCACATCAATCACGAATCATAAACCCTAAACCCTAAATCTGGCGTACCCCTTTCTATTTGGTTGTTCTGGGCGCATGGCTTCATGCAGACGCAGGAATGCAAGTGCGCTGATCTATGAGGCGGATGTGTTGCAGACTGACTGAATGAGATCCCGAGCCAGATTAGCCGTTGGGACGCAATCGAGTGGCTGCAGTCTGGTGTGTTGGAAACGCCAGCCACTGAGCCCAATGCCTAGCTATCGTGCCTCCACGGCGATGACTACCTTGATGGGCTCCTCGCCACCGGGCAGCAGCACCGCGATGGAGTGCTCGCCCCACAGCACATTACGCAGCGGCTCCGCCATTGCCGCCGCATGCGCCTCTGACTCCGCAAACACCATCACGCGCGCCGGCGGCTTGTCGTCACCCTGCCTGGAGACAGAAACGACGTAATTTCAGTCGAGAGCACTCCAGTTGGCGGGTTGCTATTGCGTGGCCGCCGAAAGAACTCGCTTTCCTCAAACACCATCACGCACGGCGGCGGCTTGTCCTGCCCCTGCCTGCGGCCACGCAGAAGAATGAGAAACGGCTTTCTGGCTGGGTTGTCTGAAGCTGCTTGACAGGAAGCTGCTTGGCGGCCGATTGCGCCGCGGAGTCCGCAAGAACCATTCGTGCGCGCGCTGGAGGCTAGTCCTGCCCCTGCCTGCAGATAGCAGATGCCACTAGATGGTGTTCGGTCTGGTGGTGTGACGTTGCGCGTCAGGCTGTTGATTGTGAGTGCAGGATGTCTAGTGCCCTGCCTGGGGACCAGTGCCGCAAACAGCCATGGCAGAAGCTCCTAGGTTCAGCATTCACAGAGGAATCCCTGCCTCTGCCACGGCACAGAGAACCATACAGGTTCCTCCACAGGAAGATGAGGTTAGGCACAAGAGAACACGAAAACGCACGAATTGAGGTCCGCGCGGATCTGGCGACACAGCACTCCGATGGCACGCCCGGCGTCGCACTCGATGCACGCGTGCTGCAGCGCCCTGGGGATGCCGCCCTGCAGATGCAAGACAAAAGCCAGAGTCTTGACAAGATGTGTGACGACTTGGCTGCTCCAGCGCGCTGGGTATGCCGCCCTGTGAGGTGGCAGCACAGACAAATCGATTCTGGAAACGCATGACTCGCTGTGCAGGCGACAAAAGGAGAGGGTGGAATCACAGACAAGTCGATTCATGTTTGACTGTGCAGGCGGCAGACGGAGCAAAGTGACACGCGTGCGGCTGCCGCCTCGCCGACATGCACATTATCATCATCGCGCTGCAGCAGATGCTCCCTCCGGGGGACAGACGATGTATCTGTGCGGCCTGGGGAGCAGCAGGCTGCCTAGCGAGTGGTGAGTAGCCTGAGAGCAGGTGTCTCGAGTGTTTTTGACAATCACCTGGCCAACAGCAACCGTGACAGGGTCCTCCATCCAGCCCATCTGCTGCGCCGTGGCCGCCAGGTCATTCTGCACCGTCGCACCCACAAACACCAGCGTCGGCTTGGGCTTGCCGTCCGTTGCGCCGCTCAGCAGCGCCTCCATCGCCTCCGACTGCTTCTACAGGCAGCAAATATGAAGGATTTCAGATGCTTTCTGTTCCAAGCAGATCATCATCAGCGTTGGCTTGGGCTTGCCGTTCGTCGCCCGCTCAGCAGCGCCTCCAGCACCTCGGATTGTGTTTTCAGCGTGTAAGGCGAGTTTGAACATGGTGGTATATGTTTTACGGTCTCCGGGAATTGCTTGATCACACAGCATCGGCTTGGGGCCACCGCCGGTTGCGCCATTGAGCAGCGCCTCCAAGGCTCGGATTGGTTCTCCTTTGATCAGCATGGAGTGAGTCGCGCATGGCAATAACTGCAAGAAACCAACCTCAGCGGCGTCTGGAGCGCCTGACCGGCCACACCACGCCCATTGCAAAGTCAAGCACAGCTGAAATGCGCAAGCGGGCTGGCCGTTTGATAGCAGGCTTTGGCTGTCGGGGCAGCTACGGGGAAGCATGAGTCAACCACCCACCTGGAAGCATGCATCAACCTCGTCGACGACCACAAAGCGCGGTCGCGCCAGCGCCGGCGCCAAATTCCGCACACCCGCCAGCGCCTGCGGCACCATGCTTGCATACTCTGAAATGTTATATAATATATATATATATATTTGCTTCTGCAAAGCCTGGTATACAAGTTGATGAGTGATATGATGTTGCAGACAGCATCTTTCAGCTGGCGCGTCTGCGGCACAGCAACCACCACCCAATTTGCACGGATGCAATTCAAGACCGGACACCTGCTGACCAGGACCAAGGCACATTGAAGCGCCTTAGATCTGCATACCTGTGGCACGGCCACCACCACGTGCGCCCGCGCCAGTGCGTCTGCATCGCCCACCGCCGCAGCTTCCTCACCGTCCAGCACGCCGCGCACCTGTCGTCATTTCGTGGGTTTTCGGGACAGGTTCCAGGGTTGAGGCGCGCTTGCACCGCCGCCGCCTCCTCGTCGTTCAGTGTGCCGCAGACATGTCACGCACCATGGGTTTGAGGAGATGAAAGGCAACACGCAGGAGGGGTTTGGGTGCGGAGGTGCCTGCGCACATGAATGCTGCACAACAAGCTTGGCCACACAATATGTCTTGCTGTCGGCACGCCCTGCTGCACGAGTCGTCAGACAGCAGGGTGATGGAAGAGTCATTTGACGTGGGTTCACCTTGAGGCCCTGAGGTCCGGCATAGCGGAACATGTTGGCAGACTGGCCGGGGATGCCCGGGTTGACGCTGCCGCCAAAGAGTTTGTACACCAGCATGGCGATCTGAACGCCCAGCTCCCGCGTGGGCACCAGGATTACGCATTGTGGGCCCTGCACACAGCATTCTTGTCAGCTGTCTTGCCAACGCACCCATTGCAACCAACTTGCGCAATATTCGCCGAAACTGTCAACATGCCCCAATGCATTGACCTGGTCCGGAAGCCTGTGCGCCCCTCGCCATCAGAAGATCACGGAGGGTCAATGTCAACGGCGTTTGGCCAAACGCCTTTGACACACTTTGGACATTGCCCAAGAAATGAAACACGCTGTCGGACCTAGGAGTCGGACAGCGGTTTCTTGGGTGGGTAGTCCAGCGCCGACAACACCGGCATCAAGAACAAGCAACAGAATCAAGATTTTGTTCTGCCAAACTGGACCAATTCGGAACAAGACATTCCGACCTGAAAGTCGGACAGCGGTGTTTCCGGCGGGTAGTCCAGCGCCGACAGCACCGGCATCAGGAAGGATAGCGTCTTGCCGCTGCCGGTTTCCGACTGGATGGTGCAGTCGCGCCGCCGCCGCACGATCTCCGCTGCCCGCGCCTGCACCTCTGCGTTGTGTGACACCTACTTATGAACATCAGAGATTTCCATCGCAGCTTAACTTGCATCTGGCTTGCCCGTCTCCGACCGGATGGTGCAGTCGCGCCGCCTGCCGCACCACATCCGCCGCCCGCTGCATTGGGACATGAACTCTGCTTTGGGATACCACGAATGCTGTCTGCAATGGTGATCATCAATTCAGGTTGGTGATGCTTGCAGACAGCGGCAGATTCATGTCAACTGTACCTGCTGCAGGGCTAAGACAAGGACGCCATTGATTGTCATCCCATGTGGCGGCCTGCCATTTGGAGGACCGAGTCCAGGAGCGGTCGGTTGCCCAAGCTGCTCCAGCATACACACCTGTAGGGAAGCGCAGGCCGAGCTGCTCCGCTCGGTCCACCAGCCAATCCAGCACGCCCAGCTGCGCCCAGCTGGCGCCGCTGGCGCCGCCGCCCTGCCGTGCGTTCAGCTCGTCGCGGAGCGCGCCCGCCCGCGCAAAGTCTTCCGAGTCGACGGCTATCTGCAGCATCGTCTGCAGCTGGTTGGCGTCCAGCTGAATGAGCTCGCCCGAGCCGTTGCCGCCGTCCGAGCCTGCCGCATGGCAGCATTGCGGCGCATGTTGGCGCCGCTTCCCGCCGGCGGCACTGAAGTGCTGCGGCACATGCTGCCTGTGTGCAGCCAGCCATCTGGCCGGCCGCTGAGCGCGGCCGGCGGTGCAGTGCAGCTGAGGTCCAAAAATCATGCAGTGCGCATCTCGCAGCGACGTCAGCTGGCAGATGTGGGCTGAGAGGTGCGCCATGCTGTGCGTATGACGTTGCCGTCACGGAAGGTACGCCTGGCACTGCAAGCGAAGTATGAAGCAACACGAGAGATTGCAGACTGCTTCTGACGGCCTGTCTCTTTGACCTGCGTGTCGCCTTTCTCGAGAAGGATCTTGCAAACGTTTTGAGTGCACGTGAACTGGAGGTGAGGTGCAGCACGGTAGAATCCTGCCAGAATACCGTTTGCTGGTCAAACACCAAAGCAGGAGCCAGCTTCAAAGCTCAGGACTCGCGCGCCAGGCTCGAGGAGGCATTTCAGCCGTGCTGCGCTGCGCGGCACTGGTGTTCACTGTGCATATGAACATGCAGTCGTTGACATCGTCGTTGGGTGCATCTGTGCTTCGCCAGACCCTTGTCTCTCCAGGACAGCGCTGCCAGCAGTCGCACGCAACACGCCTGCCAGCAGCAGCGTCCCGCAGACCGCAGCGCGGCAGCGCACATCATGCATCAACGGTCGTGCGCGCAGCGGCCCAGCAGCAGCAGAGCCTCTCATCGCTGCGGCCCGCAGACGGCTCGCGGGCCGCGCACCTGAAGGCGGAAATCGTTCGGCAGGCGGGCAGCAAGAACGGCACAGACCTGACGCTGCAACAGCATGCGGCGATCAAGCATGTCATCAGCGAGCTAGAAGCGCTCAGCCCCACGCGGCAGGTGCTAGCTGAAGTCGGTGCATGTTATGGAGGCGGCCCGGGGTCGCAGTGCCCTGCGTCTGGCCTCAACTTTTGCACTCGGGCTTGGCCTCAACGGCAGTGCCTCACTGTTCAGCGCGGCGCAGGTTTGATTGCCCAGGCACCATCACTGATGTATATCAGCACAGTATTATGGGGCACCTGCAGCCATCGGCCGTGGACCTGGCGGGGACCAATTGGAAGCTAGTGTACACGACGTCCACAGCGGCGTCCTCGGGAAAGATCGGGCCCTTCGTGGGCTTCGTTGAGCAGGTGCGGCCTGCAGTGTCGTTTTGTGTGCTGGCATGTGGTGCAATGTCTCCGCTTCAGGAGCTGAGGAAGAGATGCGTACAGCAGCTCTGGAAGTGAGCTGCTTCACAAAAGTATGCTGCAGGAGTTTCCAGCAGAGCAGCCGGCGCAGTACATCAATTGGGTCAGCTTTGCGGGTGGCTTGGTCAAGGCCAGGCTGCTCGCGGATTACAAGGCGGCGCCAGACCGGGACAACAAGCTGAATGTTCAGGTGAGCATGATGAATCGGGGCGCGAATTTGTGGAACGAGTGGCTCCTCTTATTGCGCAGAAGCACCTGCTTGTAGGCACCGATTGAGTTCTGCAAAAATGCCAAGGCTGTAGATTGCTTGCTGGCTTGACGTGTTGCTTAATATGCGCAGTTCCTCGACACCACGTTCATGTTGGGCCCACTGAAATACACCAAGGTGGGCGTCTGCAAAACGATTCTCTGCCTTTTTAGTTCCGTCTACCGGGTGTTGAACGCTTCTCAATCGCATGGTTCTGACCGGTGATTTTACTAGTCATGCAGGAGTTTGATCAGAACCGTGGCGGCTGGTGGCGCCTGACATACGTCGACAATGATTATCGCATCTTGTATGCAAACACCGAGAATGTGTTCATTCTGGCGCGGTGAGCCTGCCTCAGGGACGCCAGCGGCGTCGAGAGCGAGAGGAAGGCGTGGAATGCGGCATTCAGCCAATGTGGCATTGCTTAGATGCTACGATTCTGTATTTGGTACGAGGGCTTGAAGGAACTGATCGCAGGTTGTGAAGCTAGAGAGCGCTGAATGCACAGTTTGATGTGCTTGCGCCAAGGATTGGGTTGGACGAGTTGCTGAAATTGCTGTGGACGAGTTGCGTGCATTGTGCTTGCCTGCACCGCGGATGTTTCCGATGGTGTGGGGACCGGACGAGTTGCTGAAATGTAGGCAAATCACAACGCTGCTGGAAGGGGCAGTTTGTGGGGGAGTTCCAACGAGGGATCTCAGCTCTTCGCAGATCCTGGTCACGCTGGCAGCTGCTCAGAAGTGCACCGCATAAATGCACTGTACGCTTCGCGAGATTGCGTGCACACTTCTGTGTCAGATCATCGCAGGTGATTCAGTGCCCCCGATAACTTGCCGCCCAGCTGACCACTTAACATCTGAAAATCGCACGATCCATCAGAGTGCACTTCCGAAACCTAGCAAACCTTGCAAGCAGGCAATATGGTGACGACACCGCTCATCGAACCGAGCAAAGTCCCGCACAATACTTTGCACACCGGTCAGAAGATGCCGATGGTCGGCGTTGGGTTTTGGAAGTCAGCGCAGACTGAGGAGGTGCGCATCCCGCACACACACTGCTGCTTGACACAGTCTGATGACTATGTAGAGGCTGTGTGAGGCTATAACGTCTGCGGAGGTTGTGGCGACATCGACTGCCACGACCGAGCACTGGCCGGCAGTGCTGCTGGTGCATTGGGGTTCACAAAATAGGCACATGCCGTAGGTGGCGGAGACAGCGCTGGATGTTGGCTACCGCCACCTAGAAAATGCAGCAGGTAAGTGACTAGAAATTTGCATGGCTTGCGCAATGGCTCGCGCGGATCTCTTTTCACGTTGCATTGAGTTAGGTGAATCATGACGAATAGAGGATGACGGTTGAAGCCCACTCACAATCGACGCCGAGCTTCCTGCCTGCGATGCAGAGTATGGCAACGAGGGGGAGGTTGGCAAGGCCCTGCACAAGGTGAGCCGCAACACTTGAGGTGTCGGGACGACCTCAGCACCTGTACACCGCTCACGCTGCGCCGCCGACGTGCCAGAGTCGAGTCAGACACCCCCAGGTATGTGGAGCCTGAGCATGGAGCCGGGGCCCATGTGCAGGGCATTGAGCTGGGCGTCGTCAAGCGGGAAGACGTGTTCGTCACGACCAAGCTGTGGAACGACCACCACCACCGGGTGGAGGACGCCGAGGCAGACAGTCTGAAGGTGGACTTTTACCGTCTTTCCTCATCAAATTTCTTGTCTGGTCTCCACGATGTCATTTCCCGGGTGGAGGATGCCATGGCAGACAGCCTGGAGGCGAGATTTTCACTGTGAACTTTTATTCCCACATCCCTGTGTATTTCTTCAATTTCTGGCTGTGTGACACGATTCACCGGAGGCTCACAAGGTTGGAAGCAACGCTTTCCTCCTCCAGTTCTCCAACAGGGTTCGTTCTGTTATGCACAGGAGTTTGATATAGGCTATGTGGACCTGTGGCTGATGCACTAGCCCGTGGCGGGGAATGACGGCGACACCGTCGACCCGCCCATCAGGGTTCACTACTGATGCGGTGACTGTACCAGGCAGCAGTTGTCTTTTCCTATTTCTTGATGGTTTTCTGGATCACCGGCAGTAGCAGCAACGCTGCCTGTGAGCCCGCCACCAAGGTGACCGTACGCGCTGCCTTTTCGATATAGCATCTGGCACAGACATGTATGTTCACCATCGCGTGCCACTGCCGGCACCGCTGCTGCCGATGCGCACGCAGCAGTGTCCGTCGTCCGCACAAGCAGGGTCTGTCAGCCCGCAGGAGCTGATCTTGAGCCGGCCTGTGTCGTGCGATACTACCCTACCTTTTTGGCCGCCTGCAGGACACCTGGCAGCGGATGGAGAAGCAGGTGGAGGCCGGCAACGCCAAGGCAATCGGCATCTCCAACTTCAGCATCAAGAAGGTGGTTCATGAATCTTGTCGTCGAACCTGCATTCGATTCAGCATTGACAAGCCTTGGTTGCTAAAACGCTCTGGATGCACAGCAGGCCCAAGAGCAAAGCCCCTTGCATGCAAACCAAGGCGCTAGTCTCAATACCCTTCCTCAAGCGTTGCTGAAAGCCCTTCTCGGCTACGCCAAGATGAAGCCGGCCGTGCTGCAGATTGAGGTGCGGCAGCGTGTGCTGCAATCGTCTACTACAGCTCTAGCTTCGCAGGCTTCCGGCACGCCTGCAAGTTGCCCTTGCTCACACAAGTCACGTGTGGACACCCAGCACATGTGATGATGACATGCACGCTGTGCCGCAGCTGCCACGGGAGGGGCCGCTGCATCGCGGCGGTCTCGCGGCGGTGGTGACGCGGCCGCAAGGGCAGGGGGGAGAAGGGCTCAAGGTGGAGGGCGGCAAGGATATCCACGTCGACTTTGGCGCGGTGAGCGTCATCCTGAGGGTTTTACGGCAGAAATCGGGCTGTGTTGAAGAGCGTTGTTCCCTTGTGAAGTACAGCTTTTGGGCACAGCAGTGGAGTTGACGGAATGGTGTTTGCAGCTGGTTGCCCCGTCTGAGGTTCAAAGACCGGAAATTTCCTTTCAGCAGTCGACCCTCATAGCTGAAACCTCTGTGCGGGCAGGCGACACAGGCGCTGGACGGAAATGGCCCGCCGGCCAGGGCTGCAGCACCGTAGTCGCCGGGGCAATGGGAGCCGCGCGAGGGCGGCAGCTCGCCGCCTGCTGCGCAGTCGGCCGGCGGCAGCGCTGTGACCGACACACCAGAGGTGGATCATGAAGAGACATGTCGTACTGCCCGTGCCAGGATCTATTCTACATGGCAGCCTCCTGCGCAAAGCTGCAAGGCTTGCCATGCACGAGAGAGCTGCATGCACGGATGCCAGTCCCCGTCGCAAGTGGCGCACCTTACAAATTTGAGCATTTCCTGCGACATGAGCGCTTGGCGATGCCGGAGCAGCCGCTGGCGGCTGCAGCGCGATCGGCAGTTGGGAGCAGCAAGTCCGCTGAATATATCAGCCTGCAAACCCTGCTCCTGCTGCGACAGGAGCGCCTGGCGGTCCTGTGCAGCTGGCCGGCGCGGCGGAATTCGGCGGCGGGGGGCGGCAACTCCGCCGCCAGCGCCGCCGACGTGGCGCGCGCAGCGCGCCTCCAGAACCGTGGCATTTTGTCAGCGCAGTGACCATGAAGCAGCAGGTGGGAAAGCTTCTGTAGCGGCGTACGTGTAGCCTAAAAATCGCCGCTGGCAGCAAATTGTTTCAGAAGCTGTTATGCATGTATGCGTCTGTGTTTACCTTTCGGTAACCGAGGCTCGTCGGTGCGGAGGGCGGCGACGGCGGACAGCAGCAGTCGCTCATAGGCAGCCCAGGCGGCGGCAATGGCGGCACCCAGCTGACCAGCCCAGGTACAGACTCTCCTGCTGCAAGGAAAATTTGTCAATCCTGTCGTGTCCGATTGAGTGTCCGGTATCAAGAAGAAAAGTCGCTTTTTGCCACCCTTTGCTGATGCCGAGCGCCCTGTGCGGCGGACCACTAGTGTTCAGCCCCCACAAGGATAAGCCCTACTTCTCTTCAGACTCTCCTCACTGGATTGCCGTCCCATCACCAATTACGCAATAATCTTACTATGCCCAGCTCACATGATCATCGACATCCCGGACGCCGGCGATGATCTGCGCAAGGTGACCGTCCTGGCTGTCAAGGCGTCGGACCTCAGGAAGTGGCGCCGCATCACCGAGGACGATGCGGTGCTGGGTTCCACGCGAGGATCTCGCACAAAATCACGGCGCCCGACGACTTCTGCGAGGTTTGTTTCCTGTTGTTTCCTGAAGTGTATTTCATGCTTTGTGCACGCACACTCTGATCGAAAAGCAAGGAGCTATGCGTCTTCAGTTCTGGGTGGCAGCTGTCGACAATACTGCCACGTTGAGACGCCAGCACCCGCGTGCTTGCTTGATCATGCAGGCGATGGAGGCCGATATCAACCGTCAGGTGCAGTATCCGTCGGGTACGCGCTGCAGCTGTGTGCATACCTCGACGGCAAGCCGTACATGCCCATGCAGACCACCAGGTCGACATGCGACCTGGTGGTCTGCATGGGCATGTACGGCTTGCCGTCGAGGTATGCATACAGCTGCAGCGCGTCGCTTCCCGACAGATACTGCACCTGACGGTTGATATCGGCCTCCATCGCCTGCATGATCAAGCAAGCACGCGGGTGCTGGCGTCTCAACGTGGCAGTATTGTCGACAGCTGCCACCCAGAACTGAAGACGTCTGGGAAAACTCGACGCATAGCTCCTTGCTTTTCGATCAGAGTGTGCTTGCACAAAGCATGAAATACACTTTCAGGAAACAACAGGAAACAAACCTCGCAGAAGTCGTCGGGCGCCGTGATTTTGTGCGAGATCCTCGCGTGGAACCCAGCACCGCATCGTCCTCGGTGATGCGGCGCCACTTCCTGAGGTCCGACGCCTTGACAGCCAGGACGGTCACCTTGCGCAGATCATCGCTGGCGTCCGGGATGTCGATGATCATGTGAGCTGGGCATAGTAAGATACCGCGTAATTGGTGACAGGACGGCATCCCAACGAGGAGAGTCTGAGGAGAAGTAGGACTTATCCTTGTGGGGGCTGTCGTGGGGGCTGTCCTCCTGTATGGGGTATTAACCGCATTATCGGGACGGCGTACAGCCCTCCGGCAACGGATGACTCCGCAGACGCGAGGATGTGTTCCTATTGCAAAACAGTCATGAGATTTCTTCGTTGAATCATTCGCAGTGACACATGAGCACACGCTTGTAACAGTGCTGTGAATCTAGCAGTGGCCGCAACCTGACGCCAAGCTGTCGCGATGCTGCGGAAGTTCGACAGTAAGGACGACCCATCAATTTTCGAGAAATCCACCGTGCTGAACATCGCTAAGAAGCTCGGCAGGAGCCCGGCGCAGGTGCGCTAATTCGGTCTTGAGCCTGCCCATCACTAACATCTCATGACCTTGTTTTTCATGGAGAAGTGTACAAACCTTGTGCATCTGCAAGGTGCGACTCGACCTGCTAAATCACGCTGCGCAGAGATGACAGCTCAGCTGCCGTACTGTGCAGGTGGTGCTGAGGTGGGGCCTGCAGCGCGAAAGTTAAAAGTTGAAAGTTTGACTCCGTGTGCGCCTAGAACGGCGTCAGGCGTGAATAAAGCGACAGGATTCCCAATCCCTTAGTTGCTGACAGACAAGTCTGACACTTCCCCAAGAGCAGAAGCTTCCCGTCCCTCGCTTCCTACCGCCAACTTCGGAGCCCACTGCCGACATGACAGCCGCTGCCGAGTGCCTCAACGCCGAAATCGACAGCCAGGAGGTGCTAGCCGCGCTGCACAAGATGCAGAACGGGCGGGCGAGCGGCAATTCAGAGTTCTCTGCGGAGTTCCTGCGATACGCTGTCGCGCCGCATGAGGAGGCAACAGACGATGATAGCCCGCCGCTGCACCAGCTTGCTGGCCCCTTGGCGCAGCTGCTGAATGCTGCCTTCACCACCGGCTGCGTCCCAGAGGCCTGGACCACCTCCCTCGTCACCCCGCTGCTGAAGAAGGGCGATCCCTCCGACACCGACAACAACAGGCCCGTTGCCGTCAGATCGCCTGGGGTTCGGCTGTATGCCGCCGTCCTCAATGCGCGGCTGATGGATTTCTTGGAGGAGCGCCGACTTCGCGCCCCCACCCAGGCGGGCTTCCGCCCACAGCTGTCCATCAACCACCACCTCTTCGCGCTGCAGCACATCATCGACCGACGCATCCACCGCCCAGCCCGCAGCCAGCGGAAGCCCCTGTACTGCTGCTTTATGTCGGAGGCCGTGCCGCCCCCCACCTTCACCTATGCCGGCCGCACCCTCCCCCACACCGACAGCTACAAATACCTGGTTCGACCGGCTCGGCTGCACCAGCAACATCCATCTCCAGCTGCATCTCTACGACGCCATCGTCACCTCCACAGCCCTGTCATCCTGTGAGGTCTGGGGCGTTCACCCAGCGGCGCAGCAGCAGCGGCGACGGCTGGCGGCCTTACACCGCCGCTACATTTGCCGCATTTGCCGGTTGCCGGACAGCGTGCCTACGAAGGCGCTGATGGCGGAGTTGAACAGGATGGACATCGAGACACGGTGGCTGGCGCACACCCTGCGCTTCTGGAACAGCTTGTGTGACTAGCCGCCGGACAGCCTGCACCATCAGCTGCTCCTGGATGCCCAGACCGAGGCGTTGCTGGCTGGCACCATAAACTGGGTGTGGGGCCTTCGGCAGGCTTGCCAGCGGCTGGGTTATCAGTTGGTGCTCAGCACACGGCGGGCGCAGTGGGTGGACGTGCGGCATGTCATGGATCTGGAGGTGGCACAGCGGCGACGGGCATGGGAGGCTCTCAGCGTATGCCCACGGACATGCCAGAGCGAGGGCGCAGCCAAGTGCACATACTGGAGGTGGTTTGCACGCGCGCCGCGGCAACAGGAACGCTTGCAGATTTTCCGCCAGCGGCACTCGCTGCGGCGGATTGGCAACTATCTACGATATCGGCTTGGGTGCAGCATTCTGCCGGTGGTGATGGGCAGGCGTGACAGTACACCTAGGCACCTGCGGCATTGCCAGCAGTGCAGCACCGTGGCGGTGGGGGACGAAAGGCATCTGGTTTTCGAGTGCCCGGCAGTGCAGCACATTTGCAACTATCATTCGAACTTGTTCTGGGACGGCCAGTCCATGCGCGGGTTCGTTAACAGACGGACAGACAGACAGATCAGGCTGCTGTGATGGACTTCATCGTTGCCTGTTTCGACAGTTTCATTCAGATTGATTCGGGAACGCTGTGATGTAGTGAGCCCCCAGGAGGGTGTAGGAAGTGCGCGAGGAATATGGGGCGTGGAGGCCGTACCCAGGGAAGGGGAGCACGTGGCTGTGACATGCAGGTTCCTTGGAGATGTGGAGGTGGATGGAGGCGCCGGGTGTCTCACTGTGAGGTGTGTCCGTCAGCATGC